>Ga0316204_10011714_pt1 | contig 10901 bp, 7 predicted proteins | sample 6monrhotite_MG_2_FD_205661 | JGI IMG/M metagenome (GOLD analysis project Ga0316204, IMG submission 205661) | Microbial mat bacterial communities from mineral coupon in-situ incubated in ocean water Damariscotta River, Maine, United States -... | ecosystem: Environmental > Aquatic > Marine >... | reverse complement strand
GGAACGGACAACATTTGGAATTCTTGGTTTTAATCCAGAAAATGAAAACGAAATATTCGTACAGGCCAACAATGGCGAAAACACCGCTGGCATCTGGGCCATGGATATTAATACGGGAGCATATACAGAAAAGCTCTTCGGCTTAAAATCTGTTGATGCGGGCGGCATTATTACGAGCAGGAAACCCGGCAAAGAAGGACAGCTTCTTGGGTTCCATTATGCCACTTCTACCCCTAAAAGAATTTATATCGATGAAGCAGAGAAAGCCCTTTATGAGGCGGTGCAGAATCTTTTTCCAGACCATCATTCCCGCGTAATCAGCCGCTCTGATGACGACAATAATATGGTGATTTTTGTTAATGGTCCGAAAGAAGCTGGCTCCTATTACCTGCTCAGAAACAAGTCCGAATTGTCTTTCCTTGTTGCCAGATACCCGAACATAAAATCAGAGCATCTCTCCAATGTGAAATATATCAAATATACCGCCCGCGATGGTATGAAAATCCCGGCCTATCTGACCATCCCCAAAGGTAAGGGACCATTTCCGACGGTGATCGTACCCCATGGGGGGCCATGGGCACGCGATATGCCGGGATTTGATGAATGGGCCCAGTTATTAGCGCATCATGGTTATCTTGTTCTACAACCCAACTTTCGGGGATCAACCGGTTATGGCCTGAAACACTGGAAAGCTGGTGATGCCAAATGGGGGCATGAAATGCAGGATGATCTTGATGACGGGATGAATTATTTGATCGAAAAGGGTCTGGCCGATAAAGATCGTCTGGCCATGTTTGGGTGGAGTTACGGTGGTTATACGGCTTTTATTGCCTCCACTCGGGAAAATAATATTTACAAATGCTCTATCGCTGGTGCAGGCGTAAGTGATATAGATAAACTTTCGGCAAGGTTTTACGATAATCTTTTTTTAAGAAAGATCGCCACACCTTATTTAAAGGGTATTTCTCCTGTTGATATCGTTGAAAAAGTTAATATTCCGATTTTTGTTATTCATGGCGACATCGACCGTAGGGTTGATATTCGTCATAGCCGGGATTTTGTATCGGAGTTGAAAAAACACAATAAATTCCATAAATATACGGAACTCAAGGGCGCGGATCATTTCTCCAATACTCTAATGTATGATCACAAGAAGACGCTTTATACCGAATTGCTCGATTGGTTAGAAAACACGTGCTTCAAATAACCACAGCGTGAGTGATTATTAAGAGAAGGTTGTCTCTAAAAGACAAACCCCTCTTAATCGACCTTAATCATGAAATGCCATTCGGACGTTAATATTCTTGCATGCCAAGATTTTGTTGTAGCCAGATATCGTGCGGTGGTAAATGACTGGTCAGGGCTTTTAATCTATGATTTATGAAATCAGGCGTATCAATTGGTGTGAGATCTGGGCCATATTTTTTAGTAAAATAATTTCGCTGGAAATCCATACCATAGAGAACCAATTCGTAATTAATGGACGTAAAAATAGTAAGTTGATCCCTGAAGTCAGCCATAGAAGGTGGTTTGATTTTCCAATATTCGAATTGTTCTTGAAGTTCATTTAAAATGCGTTCTGGACGGCGCACCTCCTGCCAGAATGCCGTATCCGTTCTTTGCGTTGTACAATAATGGAGATTAATAAAACTCAGTACTTCGTCAAAACGTTCCGCCATAATCGCATTAAATTTTTCTGATAAAGCCTGTGTCCCGCCATCATAAGGAAAATGTTCCGCAAGGGTTAAGGCCGCCAGTTGAACCATGTGAAGACCCGTTGATTCTAACGGTTCCAAAAAACCGCCTGATAGGCCCAAGGCGACACAATTGGCAACCCAGGTTTCTTTTCTTTTCCCCACTTTGAAATTAACAATCCGTGTGGATATGTCGTCTGAGTGAGCGCCTTCGTAACGGCGTAATTCCTGCTCTGCGTCATTATCAGATATAAAACTGCTGGAATAAACATGACCAATACCCCGGCGATTGATCAGGGGAATGTCCCATATCCAGCCTGCTGACTGAGCCGTGGAATGGGTCACCGAGTTGACACGCCCCGGATAATAGTTTTCATAAGGCACCTGCATGACACAGGCCCGATTACACAATAGATGGTCAGAAAAATCATCCCATCCGACACCCAGTTCTTTTTCAATAAGTAATGCAGAAAAACCCGTACAGTCAATATAAAGATCGGCTTCATGCCTTTCTCCCTTTTCCGTATTCACAGCTTCGATCGAACCGTCTTCTGCCCTATCCACCTTAGTGATATTGTCCAAATGGTGTGTCACGCCCTGTGCGGTCGATACATCGCGCAGGTAATCTGCCAGTTTAAGGGCATTCAAGTGATAGGCATAGGCCAAGGGGATTTGAAGTTGCTGATGTCCAATCGGCTTGGGCGACAGGTTCATCTCACACAAGGCTGGCTGAACCGATACTGTATCGGCAAAGGGGACCGCCCGATCACTTTTTAACCAATCTCTGCCATAGGTGTCAATTGTATTAGGGGTATAACGGGAAAACTGATGATAGTAGGAATGTTCTGTCTTATGGAGCCAATTGTTGAATTTTATTCCCTGCTTTAAAGTTGCATCTGTCGCCTTCATAAAATCCAGTTCATCAACGCCAAGTATGCTCAACATCTGACGTATGGGTGGAATGGTTGCCTCCCCCACGGCAATGCGGGGGATGTCAGGAGATTCGATCAAGCTGATATTGACAATAGTGCGACCATTTCTATTGATAACTGCATTCATCAGGGCTGCCGTAATCCATCCAGCAGAACCGCCGCCCACGATAAGGATTCTCTTATTCTGCATTGTCAGATCTCCCGTACTCATCACTTTTCATATATGAAACTAAAATATTCCTGCGTTGATATTATCATCCGTTTTCAACCAATCTACAAGTTCATTGTTCTTACAATTCTCAGAACAGGCCCTGGTTCATATGGATTAGTTGGGCGTTGTATATTTTAAGAATATAACATAGCATTATAAAATCTAAAAAATTATATCAATATTGTAATGTTATGGATGTCGTATGTTGAATTTTCGCCAAATCGAGGTTTTTCGGGCCATTATGATAACACGGACGGTGAATGGTGCCGCGAAATTATTAAATGTCTCCCAGCCAGGCATCAGCAGAATACTCAAATATACCGAAGACAAGATCGGCATGAAACTTTTTGAAAGAAAAAAAGGTCGATTGTTTCCGACCCCTGAAGGTCGCGAGATATTTGAAGAAATACAGGTGATATATAAACAGATTCAAAATCTGGAATGGACGATTGAACGGCTGGTTCAGGGGGAAGATAATATTCTTAAAATTGGCTCCTCCCCCAGTGTCGGAAGATATTTGGTTCCAAAAGTTTTGGCGTTATTCAAGAAAGATTTTCCAAAAGTGACCGTCATGCTGGACATTCTGTCAATAGGGGAGGTGGCGGATTATGTCTCTCTGCAGAAAGGGGATTATATGGTGACCATCTTCCCCGTTGATCATCCGGCTGTTGATTGCCAGGCCTTTATGGACGGTGGGCTTGTTTGTGTGGTGCCGAAAGGACACCCTCTGGCGGAAAAGGACAGCCTCAGAGCCGAGGATATTGCAAAACACCGTTTGATCGCCTTTGAGGAAGATACGCCCCACGGAAAAATAATACGGGGCTATTTTAAGGATGCGAAGGTAGACTATAATGTCGCGACATTTATCCGCTTTGCAGAAACGGCCTGCGCGCTCGTTGAGCAGGGTATGGGCGTCGCATTGGTTGATGAATTCACGGTTATGGGAAACCGCTATCCGGATTTAACCATTATACCCGTCGAAGCGGGTCATAAGTTTTCACTTAGACTAAATTTTCACGCAAATGCTCCACGGTCAAATATTGCGCTGCAATTTGAGAGGTATTTTAATCGTGTTATCAGTGGGTTACCTGACACCAAATAAAGTCACATATATAACTTAATGTTATATGAGGCATATATTTATGTATTTGATTTATATGTTTTGTCAGATGATACTGTTAGGCATCAGTCACAATGGTTTTAAAGGGAACCAGGGGCTTGACGTTTTATTTATGGATAACAGAAAATGAAAAGGGAGTGAGATGGGACAGTATAATGGGAAAATATGTTGGCATAACAGATTGGGAATGTTGAAATCCGGTGTTGCGGCAGTAACGCTTCTGTCAGTTTTTTTTGGGTCTGCGGCGGTTTACGCTCAGGATAGTGGGCCGGATAGCGGGCCGGATAGCGGGGAAGATGAGTTTGAAATGGATGAGGTCGTCGTGACCGGATCGCGGATCCGTAGCGGAAATGAATCATCTCCGGTCCCCATGAATGTATTGAATGAGGATAGTTTTAAGCAGACGGGGTCGCTGACTGTTTCTGAAGCTGTTAATCAATTGCCGCAATTGGGGGAAAGTTTTGGGGCGCAAAATCAGGATATTAATTCCCTAAACGGTGGCTTTGATGCGGGCACGGAACTTATTAATCTGCGGAACATGGGGTCTCAACGAACATTGGTCTTGGTGAATGGCCGCCGTCATATAGGCGGGGACCCGGGGACATCTTCCGTTGATATGAACACTATTCCGTCAGAAATGATTGAACGGATTGAGGTGATTACAGGAGCGGCTTCGGCGGTATATGGCGCCGATGCGGTCACGGGTGTTGTTAACGTCATACTCAAGAAAAAATATCAAGGGGCTTCCGTATCCGCCCGGGTCGGTGTGACCGATGAAGGGGATGGACAGGAATATAAACTGGGCGCCCTGCTTGGTGACACATTCTCTGATGACCGGGGCTCTGCCTTGTTTTCTGTAGAATATACCAAACAGGAAGGCATAAAGGGTATCGACAGGTCTTTCACGCAGTATGATGGGAATAGATTCACGAGTGATCCACTTAACGGGTCGAGCGCTGTGCCTGGCGGCCGGATTTTTGGCACCAATGGCCAGTTTACTTTTGATGAAGGCAACAATTTGGTGCCTTTCGGCACAAAAAGATTTCAACGTCTGCCCACGCGGGATATTCAGACACCGGTGGAAAGAATTCTGATCTCAACTTCAGTTAATTATGAAGTGCTGGCCGGTGATGATTTTACGGCAAATTTTTTCACAGAGGCAACTTACGCCAATACCAAAGCATCTATTACGTTTGATCCGCAGCTCTATCTTCTGAACGGTGGGCGATTTGGCGGCGCGACGGAGCGTGGTTTTGATGGTCCGAAAGTACCGGCAAATAATCCGTTCCTTCTTGCGCTCGCGCCGACCATTGGCGCCATTAACCCTGCCGGTGTGAATGTGTTCACCAGATTAACCGACTATGGCCCAAGAGTTTCCGAGATAGACCGGGATACTTTTCGTATTGCCTTGGGCTTTGACGGTGATATTGGGGATGATTATTCCTATGAAATTTATTACCAGCATGGTGAAGTAAAAGCCACCCAAGAGGATTTCGGAACTGTAGACAAGGATCGTTTCTTTGCGGGTCTGGATGTGAATGATAATGGCACGCCCGGCGACTTTAGCGATGATACCTGCGCAGATTCATTCTATGCCGCCCTTGGCTGTACGCCAGTTAATATTTTTGGACAGGGGACAATCAGTCAGGATTTTATCGATTATTCTTTGATTGATGTCCTGTCAAAAAGTCGTTCCAAACAGGATGTGGTTTCCGGTTATGTTACGGGAAGTGCCTTTGAATTGCCTGCAGGAGAGGTCAGTTTTGTGTTGGGCGGCGAATATCGCAAGGAAAGCACGAAAGTCACACCGGATGAGGCTTTGCAGGACGGTTCTGCATCAACGCGCCAGATTGCGCCCCTGTCAGGTTCTTTTGATGTAAAGGAAGTTTTTGGTGAATTGAAAATTCCAGTATTATCTGACTCCGACATTGTTGATCGTTTTGATATTACGGGTGCGGCCCGCTACAGTGATTATAGTACAGTAGGCGGTGAATTTTCCTGGAGCCTATCGACCGATATTGCCTTTAATGATCTTTTCAGACTGCGCGGATCCTATGGCACCGCCGTTCGTGCCCCTAACATGGAAGAATTATTCGCGCCGGTAACCAGTGGCACAACAACGGTTCAGGATCCTTGCGATACGCTGAATGATGATGCTTCTGCCCGCGCGCAGTCAACGACGGCTGTCGCAAACTGTTCTGCGGAATTAGGCGCGCTTGCGGCCGGTCTTGATCAGGTGGCTATTGAACGCCAAACCGTCGGCACCAGATCATCAGGAAATGCAAATCTGAGCGCTGAAGAGGCAACCACATTCACGGTGGGCGTTGTTTTCCAGCCCACCGAGTTTGCCGAAGGTCTAACATTTTCTGCCGATTATTATTCCATTAAGATTGATAATGTCATAACGGGATTGGGCGTACAGGATGTTGTCAATCAATGTTATGAACGTCCTGACCTGCCGGCGGTATTTTGTGATCAAATCACCCGCGATGGGACAACGGGTCAATTGCTTGCTGTTGAAAATGAAGTTTTGAATGCCGCTTCTGAAGAATTGACCGGCCTCGATATTCAGCTTAATTATAGGCTTGATGTGGCCAATGATGGACAGCTTATGTTCAATGTGAATTGGACACATTTGTTTAAGCATGAAATCACGCCGCCGATTGCTGGTGCCGATGTGGATGTGTTGACCGGACAGATTGGTGATTTCAAAAATCGGGCCAACTTCTTTGTTGGTTATTCAACAGAAAATTGGGGCGTTAACTGGACAAGCCGCTTCCTGGGATCTGCTAAAGCTGATACCACGATTGCGGAAGGGGCTTTTACAGATGATCAGGGCAATGATTTAAATGATATTGGCTCTATCTGGTATCATGATCTGCAAGCAACCTATAGTTTTGGCGAAGATGGGCCGGAATTGGCCGCAGGGGTCAAAAATCTCTTTGATAAAAATCCACCAATTATTACGGGTCCGGCGCGCACAGCTGTTAGTGCCGGAACTACGGCGGGCGGAATTTATGATACCAGAGGCAGATTTTTCTATCTTTCCGGCAAGGTAAGTTTCTAGTTTGGCCTATTTTTGGGAACAGGTGAGTTTTTCTTGCCTGTTCCCACTTTGATTTAATTGTCATCGCGTTAAGGTTTATCAAGCCATGGCGCAATGGCGACATATTTAAATAGGGTTAGACATATGGATCATTTTTCCATCATTGATATCAGTATTCTGGTTATTATCGTTGCCGGGGTGACATATGCCGGGCATTTACTTGGCGGCAAGGTTTCTGATCGGAAAGGCTTTTTCCAGGCCGGTGGCTCGTTACCATGGTGGGCCGTATCTTCTTCGATAATTGCAACTGTTATCAGCTCGGTCACCTTTATATCCATACCCGCTGCGGTCTTCAGAGATGGGGGAAATGGCGGTTATATTCAGGTGCTTTTAGGGCTTATGCTGGGCAAGGTTTTGACGGCATATCTGTTTGCCCGGCCCTATTATGAAAGTGAGGGCATCAAATCGACTTATGATTATATTGGCCGCAGGCTCAGTCTTCCTATAGGGCGGATTTCCTTTGGACTGGGGTTGGTGCTTTCCACGATAAATGCCAGTGTAAAACTCCTTACGACAGGGTTGGTGCTTAGTGTGATCACCTCATGGTCTCTGGCCTTATGTACGTTTATTATGGTGGTTTTTGCCATTTTATGGAGCTGGATCGGGGGTCTGAAAACAGTTATATGGACGGATTTTATTCTTTTTATCATTTTCACCGTTGGCGCCGTTTTTTCTATTTTATGGACAATGGGTATGGTTGATATGTCCTTTGGTGAGGCCGTATTCTGGCTTGATAGCAACGCTAAGCTGATATTATTTGATTTTTCCATAAATCCGCAAAAGACCTATACCATTTGGGCGGGCGTGATTGGTGCTTCGCTGCTTAGTCTGGCTTTGGCCAGTGCACAGGGAACTTTTCAGCGGGTTCGGGCGTGCCGATCAGCCGAAGATGCCCGCAAATCTTATTTGTTTGCCTCATTCTTTTATCTAACGCCAATATGTATGATCGGCGTGGGTTTTTTAATCAGCCTTTTTTATCATGAAAATCCATTGCCGCAGGATGTGGTGGACAGTCTGGTTAATCAGCCGGACCGGATATTTCCTTATTTCATTACCACGGAAATTCCCCAAGGTGTCTCTGCAATATTCATTGCCGCTATTTTTGCCGCCGGAATTTCTACGCTGGATACTTCTTTGACGGAAATGTCCGATATCAGTATTGCAAGCCTCTATGAAAAATATTTAAGTCCGGGAAAGTCGGAAAAACATTATCTGGTGGCCTCGCGAATTTCACTCGTGATATGGGGTAGTTTTTATTTTCTTATAGCTCTCTTTTTTAGTCGTTTTACGGCTGAAGGCCTGCTCGATTTGACGTTTAAATTACCCAATTATTTAACCGGAACTTTATTGGCCACGATAATTCTGGCGCGCTTTTCTATCGGGGGTATCAAAAGTTATATGGCCGGTTTTGTCATGGCGGGCCTGACGGTATATCTGCTACAAAGCTGGAATGTGGGTTTCTTCTGGTGGTGCCCGGTATCTGCCCTTGTCATGATCCTTTTTGTCTGGGCTTTGAACCCTCGTATGCCGGAATGGTGCGGGATTATCCGGTTATGAATAAAATGAACCGGGGCCAACAATCAGAAGTTTTTGATGTGGTTGTCGTTGGCGGCGGGGCTGGCGGCGTGTCTGCTGCGGTTGCGGCTTCATTGGCGGGGGCGCGTACGTTACTTGTCGAGCGATATGGTTTCTTGGGCGGTGCCGCGACGACGGCACAAGTTCTGGCCTATTGCGGATTTTACACATCAGGGCCTGCGCCCTATGCGGTCACGGGCGGCGTGGGTAGTCTGGTTCTAAAAGAGCTGGAAAGGCTGGGTTTTCCTTCCTGCCCGAAAGCGTCCAACCTTACGGGCCGCTGGATCGTTCCTCTTGATGGGGAAGCCGTAAAACATGCCCTTGATAATGTGGTCAAGGCGGCCAACGTTGAACTTTGCCTTCACAGTCAATTGATTGATGCAACAGTAAAGGGGAACCACTTAGAGAGCATCATGCTGGCTGATCACACGGGCACTAGAGAAATTCATGCCACCAGCTTTATTGATGCCAGCGGCAATGCGGGGCTGAGTTTCTTTAGTGGCCGGAAGGCAACAATTTCACCAGCGGAGGAGGGAAGGCTGGTGCAGGCCGCTTCCTATCCTTTGCGCATTGGCGGTGTGGCGCCAGATTTAAGAATTGATATGGATATCATGAAAGAAGCAATTGTCTCAGAGGGATTGCATATCAAAATACCGCCCACACGGGCCAATGCGGGCTTTATTGGCGCACTTCCCGGTTCACGGGATATCTGGTGGTTGGCGATTAACCTTTCCTGTGATGGTTTAAGCTCTAACAGCCTGACGGGTGCAGAACTTCAGGGGCGAAAAGCTGCGTGGCAGAATATCCGTTTCTTGCGGCAACATATTGCCGGTTTTGAGAATGCCTATCTTGTCACAACAGGCCCCGAATTGGGCATTCGCGAAAGCCGCCGCGGTCTGGCGCGATCAACGGTTACCCAGAATGATGTCCTCTCGGGCAGGAAGCGAGAGGACAAAGTGGCCTGCGGCGGTTGGCCCATCGAAATACATTCGGCTGAAGAGGCTGAATTCCATGATATCGGGGGGCAGGGCTGGTTTGATATACCCTATGATGCCACCCGTTCATCCGCGCTGGATAATCTGTGGCTTGCCGGGCGCATTATCGGATGTGATGCGGTCGCTTATGGTGCGCTGCGCGTTATGGGTACGGCTTTTGCCACGGGTCAGGCTGCGGGCGTTGCCGCCGCAAGTTTTGTACAAACCGGTGGCCGGATGGATATTGATGCGGTTCAGGATGAACTATTGCGGCAGGGGGCCATATTAGAGCCTCAACCCGCTGAAATCAGAGGCTGACACAATGGTTATTTCCGGCACAACCAAAATTATTTTTATGGTCGGTAATCCCATTGATCAGGTAAAATCACCAGCCATTATGAATAAGATTTTTGTCGAAATGGCCGTCGATATCGCCGTGATCCCCATTGCGGTACAACCGGACGGCATTGATGATTTCATGAAGTCTTTCCGCCATATGAATAATGCGTTAGGCGCAATCTATACTGTTCCTTTCAAGCAGAAGGCTTTCGCTGAATGTGACAGTGTCAGCACCCGTGCTCAATTGCTTGAAGTATGTAATGTGGTGCGTAAAGATAAGAATGGTACTCTATGGGGTGATGCGACGGACGGCCTTGGGTATCTTGCTGGCCTGGAGAACCATAATATGGATCCATCGGGTAAGGTCGCTACCGTTATCGGCGCTGGCGGTGCGGGCGCGGCCATTGCTTGCGGACTTGCTGAGCGGAAGGCGCATAAAATTCTTATCTTGGATGTGAATCTTGCCCGGCAAGAAGAATTGTTAAATAGGCTGGCCGGGGCATTTCCCGATACGATTTTTTTGCGGCAAGCTGATGAGGGTTTTGCGCCCGATATTATTGCCAACGCAACACCGCTTGGCATGCGGCCAAACGATCCGCTCCCTTTTCCGGCCGATCAGCTGCCACCTTTTTCCTTTGTGAGTGATGTGGTGACAAATATGGCGATGACGCCCTTTCTTCAAGCCGCAAAGCAGCGTAATTGTATCATTCAAACCGGCGCCGAGATGGCAGCGGCGCAAGTTGAATTATTTGCCAATTTCATCGGAACCCCCTTTAAATAATAAGAACAATCGTATAACGGGTTTATGGATTAGAGGGTTTAGTTAGAGCACTATCAGATCAAATAGATTCATTTTAGGGATTCCCAAAGAGGTCAAAATGTGATTCAAGATAGAAGCTGGTTAAGGAGGCCAGCCTCTATGGTAAAATCACTATCTATTGATCTTCGTG
>Ga0316204_10011713_pt1 | contig 10902 bp, 10 predicted proteins | sample 6monrhotite_MG_2_FD_205661 | JGI IMG/M metagenome (GOLD analysis project Ga0316204, IMG submission 205661) | Microbial mat bacterial communities from mineral coupon in-situ incubated in ocean water Damariscotta River, Maine, United States -... | ecosystem: Environmental > Aquatic > Marine >... | reverse complement strand
CCAACCAGATGCTCTGGTTCTTAAGAAAGCCGTCACGCCATCAATTTCGTTATCGGAAAGACTATCCTTAAAGGCAAGCATTGGCGTTCCATCTCGACCTTCTTTAATTGCATACCTTAAAAATTCATCGGTTGCGGTGGCTAAGAGCATCGAATTACCTAGCGCCGGAGCGGTAATTCCTTCTCCTTCGTTCCCATGACAAACGGCGCAATTATTTTGATACACCGTTTTTCCCAATTCAACATCACCAGCTACGGGTTCTCGGGATAACATAATCGGTTCTTCTATACCCGCTTCTTCTTGCAACCATTTTATAAGCAATTCAATCTCTAGGAAAGTGAGAGGGCCACCCAATTCGTCATAGTATCCTGCCATGGCCGATTCACCCCTACCATATTGTATAGCGTACCGCATAAAATTATTCGTTTTTGTCGTGGCTAACAACGACTTTGAGCGAAGTGACGGTGCGTTATCGGCCGCATATCCTTCTCTATCACCTCCGTGACAAAGTGCACAGTATTTTTGGTAGATCGCACTGGCATTTGATCGAGCCAAACTATCTAGTTTTGCACCAAAATTGAGATTTAGCTTTGCTGCCACCAACGATTGTGCTTCCGACTCTTGATCAAACTCAAAGTCCACGCCCAAGGCATATTCTTTTAGGACCGTTAAACGATTTGTAACCGAATCCATTTGTACCGCTCCTTCAGGTAGGTTTTCCTTAAAAAAGGCCTGCGTTGCGGCTACATTCTTGACTTCGAAACGAAGGCTCCACACTTTTGAATTCTTATCTCCCAAGAATGAGGCAAGCGCATCATCGTTGAATTGAGGTGCCACCACCTCCAATACTTGGTTTCTTTTAATCTCAAATCGCAATAGCTGCGTTGCTGATGTATCTGTTTCCAATTTCACAAAACCCATTTTTAGAAATTGTGCCCTCGCCTGCGCCAAATCTTTCACCACTATGCGTATGGATTTTATTCCTAATGCCCCATTAGGGTGGCGCATAAAACCACGCTGCATATTGAAAAAACTAGTCCATTCGCGCATTCTGGAGTAGGGAAAATCCATTCTTTGAGAAAAACGTGGCAGGTACTCTTGCCCCGGGATCCTTTCCATGCCCACACTCACTATTTCGCTCACCGTTTTATCCCAGGCCTCTGGCTCTGCGCCAGGGTACTGATCTAAATAGCTATGAAGCGAGTCTAATTTAAAACCTTGTTTCGCCAGCCAAGTATGGGTGCTATCTATCGATGAACTCGAAATGGAATACATACTGAAACTATCTTTCGGACTCAAATAACTTCGCATCAATGAATCTTTAGAAGTAACAGGAATCGTATCTGAAACCGAAAGCAATTGCAAGGAAGACACATCGGGGAAATTAATACTAGCGCCCAATGTACCTTGAATCATTCCTGCTTCTATACTCGCAGGATTTTTGAACATAAATCCTAATTTTTCAGAGAAATATTTTTTGGTACTGTCTATTTCTTGTACTGAAAAAACAACACTGTTAAATCCGTATCCATTGCCTTGTAAAAAAGGTTCTTCCTCCACAGCATCGTACTGTTCGTCTTGGCAAGAATAGGCTAAAATGACACAAATCAGGATCACGCTTACATAAATTCCCTTTAAGATGGTCTGAGACGTAGTTTTGAATTGGTTGGTTGTGGTCTTCATTATTTTTAATTTAAAAGTTCTTCATTATCAGCACATAGACCCATTTAGTTTAAAGGTCTTTTAAGTGCATTATTCAATTAAGATTATGGGGACAAACAGTAGTAAATATAAAATTTTAATTGATAAGACGCTGATTTTCATTAACCCACAGCGAATTTAAATATTGGTTTACGTTCATAAAAGTCGTCAGAACCAACTACCCTTTCTGGTTTATAAATTTTGTAGGGGTTAGCGCGAAGGAGGGTTTCTTTGTGGAGCAAAAGTTGAACAATAGCGTCACAACCTGATGTATTATATCACTAATTGGGCTGGCACCTTCAATTTATAAGAGAATTCTAACTATTCTTTAATTACTTTCTTTACCACCTTCCCCCAGGAAGTATAAACATGAAGAAAATACACGCCGTTGTTAAGATGAGAGAGATCCAGACGTTGGTTGTTGGTCTCTACATTCAATTTTGCACCTAAGGCATTAAAAACATCCACCTTTTGAATATCGACCATGGGATTGTCCACCGCCAAAGTAATGATATCCAACGTAGGGTTTGGGGTGACCTTCAGTTGAAAGTTGCTATCCATAATTTGAGCCGAATTTCCTACGAGCACTAGATTAAGAATAAGCCCCTTCATGGTATCCTTCTGAATTTCGTATTCCCCACATTCGGATGCATACCAGGATGGTTTTGTTTCAGCATCTTCAAAAGCGATAAGATTAATGGTCGCCGCCGCTTGCATTTCAACTGAAATAAGAATTCTTGATTCTTTTGGAACCAATACTGGGAAATTAAGAGTTGCATGCACTAAGGTCCCTTCATTGTGTTCAGTATTCACCGTCATCTCTGAAGTCCCTAATAAAGTTGAGGTGTTAAGAAAATTAGCCGGAAATGCTTCTTGCAGTGCATAGAAGTTTACCTTCAACTGTTGAGGAGTGATTTCTTCGGAAGCGGCCTTTAGGTAAAATTGAGCTCCCATTATTTGAACAGAATTTTTGGTAACTCCTTCCCGAACCAAATCATATTCTCTATATACAATTAGGGTACCACTATTACTGGCTCGCGCTCCCACTTGGGATGGATTCGTATTCATATGTTGCGACAATACGGTTTGAGAAACACCTTGAAAGTGACTTCCCAATAAAGCAAATAATAGCATCGACGCTAGTAATTTCATAATTCAAACCAATTAAATCCAACCATACCTTTTGTCATATTAAAGCATAGTCCTGGCGCTTAGTTACTTCCCAATATACAAAACTTCTACTATTAGGAAGTATCCTACAATAACACAACAGGTGTAACAATTCCTTTTATTTAGACAAAGCTAATGCCATGGTTATTACAAATTGCTGTTACCTTTTCGAAATCGGGAGGGCCCTCCGGAAGTTTCGATAATTCAGCAAACATAAATTCTATACCAGCGGGGAAAGCAGTCGTTATCATTTTAGCCTTTTCTATTCCTACCACGGTCCATGCATGGGGAATATTCTTGGGCGCGAAGGCACAGTCCCCTTCTTTCAAGATGGTGGTTACTTCTCCCACCATAATTTCTATCTGCCCCTTTACCACTCTAAAAATTTCGTCTTCTTTGGTGTGGATATGAGGGGGGATCCCTACTCCGGGTGCGACATTATCTACCCACTCCACCAATTGATTGTTCGTATCACTCCCCACCAGCTTATGAGTCTGGATATCACCGATCACATTCAGTACGTCGCCTTCGCTATCTCTAACTATTTTTGGATTGATGGAGGAAGTAGTGTTGTCTTCTGTGATGGATTGACCTTTGATACTCCAAGGTATGAGAGCCATTCCTAAGCCCCATCCTGATGCCTGTATGAATTGTTTTCTTTTAATAAAATGTGTTTTGTTATGTTAAGCTGACTTCAAATTAAAAAATAAATTTGTAAATCACCAAAATTCTGTGACTTCACTAAATAACCGCTAAACGCTACACCACAAAAATCCTAAAAACCTAGACGCACCAATGTAGCACCCTCACAAAATATGGGGATGAAAAAAGCAAATTCAAATAGTTAGGAGTGGTCTTTGCTAAGCGGTATGCGCGCTTTTAGCTATACTTCTTCCTTCACTAATGGCGAATGATGTTCATGGACAAATTTCCATCCATCATCAGTGCGCACCAGCAATAAAGTGATCTGATCATTGACCACTACCGTGTCTTCCCCGAATAATAACTGAAAATTAGAATGAAAGGTGACGTTGGCTACATTATCGTACACCGCAATTTTCATATCGTCAAAATCGAATGCTTGTATTTCAGTGACACTACCAAAAATCCCACGTTCGTTTTCTTCATTGACTTTACTGCCATTTCTTGGTTTCCCACCTTGGAATTCTGTGAATTTTGGTCCGTAGGCATGATACGAAATAAGCTTTTCCACATCTTTGGCCATAATGGTTTCCTTGAGCTCTACCATAAAGGCCGCTACCTCTGCTTTGGCTTCTGGAAACTCATCATTAATAAGATCTACTTTTTCTTCGATTACTTCTTCCACGACTACCGCTTCTTCTTTTTCTTTACATCCTGTAAAAAAAAGCGTTAAGACTAGTGCCAAAAGCACGGTGATTTTTGTTCGCATAATTTTGTTGTTTTTGGTTGGTTGATATCCAGCAAGTTAACAATTTAAAATCTAATATAAAAAACTAGAGAATTCGAACCAATAACGCCATCTTGCATTGATAAGCCCTTAGCTCACTACACCGCGCTTTACATATGCACTAAACTGAAATAAGATTCCCGGCTATAACTATCACACTGCTTCGCTTGATTTTCGTAGTACGCTACATTAATGTTATAGCCCACGACATTGAATACCTCAAATACACTATTGAGATCACAGCTATGGGATCGAATTAGGATAGTATGGTATCCGTGCGATAAATCCATGTGAATAAACTCTAATGGAATCATGGATGGCTCTAAATCTAGTTTTTTATAAAACTTCCCATCCACGATCACCTCAACGGTATTGGTAGTTTCCAGGGAACTTACAATCCCTAGTGAAACGATTCGGTCTGAAGTGAAATATAAAATAGCGCCCATCAGTAGGAAAAAAACGAGCAGGTATGTGAGGCGTTTATTCATAGTGAGCTATTTCTTTTATTAAGAGGCTATAAGGACTGAAAAGAATGAGGTGTTTTAGGTATTCAATAAGAAATCGTTTCCAACTCACTTAATCTTCATGAGAAAACAGTATAACCTTATAATTTTATACCGAAAAAAGCAGTCAAATCTTTTTCAGTAAGATCAAAAGAGGTCGCATAGTACTTATTATAAACATTTAGCAACAACCGCAGCCTTCTCCTTAAATTTGGATCATTTTCAATCACTTTTGCACTTACATAACCAATACTTTTATAAATGTCATCTAATTTCCTATGCTCAATTTCTATCATCACTCTTAGGGCCTTTGACCAGCTGAAAAAAACATACTTTCTTTGACTACTTTGTAATTTTTCAAAATTTTTATGGTTCTCAATCTTTCTGCATAATTCGTCGAGTTCACTATATCGTTTTTCCGTAAATAAAAAATCCATTGCAGTCTTCTTTAAAGGATACCACAATTTAGGGTCGGCACTAATCCAATCGATCTCCGCTAAGTTGGCAATTTTTGAATAATTATTCTCAATATCACTTTTAATGGTCTCAAATTGAATATAGTAATAATCATTCTTCTTTCTGAGGACTAACTTTTTATTAGGCTCATACTGTATAGAGTTTTTACCCGTGGAATAAATAACCCAGTCTTTAAGGCTTTCTGTGGTGGTCTGAATTGAAATACCTATATCCTTGTTTAGGACGCTTTTTCTTGCTTCAAACTCGGAAGTGGTCACATTGGAAATAGGTTCTATACTTTTCACTTCCTTGGCATCCAAATAATAGGGTATAATGGATAGGTTGTATTCCAAATTAGGATGATCGTGAAACTCCAAAGAACCTTGGAGCGTGGTATCCACAATTTCGACTACGACCTCTGGTTCTGGATCGACTGGTTTGACAACGGTATCATTTGGATTTAATACTGGATCTGGTCTAAATATGCCTATCACTTTTTCTTTATTCATAACGCCTAAAACAATACCAATAAAGAGCAATCCAGCAATGCCAAAATTGAGTATTTTCTTTTTGTTACCTGCGTCTTTATACTTTTTCGTATTCTCTAAAAAGGATTTAATTTCTTCACAGACAGTTTGGGTATCCTCAATGTTTTTTAAATTAAAAAACTGCCTGTCTCCTGTGAGACCCCTTTGGGTTTCTATACCTTCTTCTCTTATTTCAAAAACAGGAATCTTCCTTGCAATAGCAATGGCCAATTCATCCGTCACCCATTTATGAGTAGTATAGATGCTTTGTCCTTCAATGCGATCGCGTCTTGTTAAAAACCCAATGAGAACGTCAGCATTTTTAATTCGGTTGAGAACCCCCTCCGAAAGTCGCTCTCCTTGCATTTTTTCTCCTGTCAAACAAGTATGGCCTAAGCTTTCAATAAATGGAATTATTTGCTCACGAATCCATTTATCTCTTTTGTTATATCCAAAACCTAAAAATACCTTCATAAAAATATTGTGTTCAGGGCATTAAAGTTAATTCATTTTTAAATGATGCGCTATTCCTATCCACGGATACTACTATCCATAAGCAATCTCAAAGGCTTTTAGCAAATATTGTGGCCCTCAGCGCTGTTGGCATTTATCCTTGGTTGATGAATTCAGAGATAGCCGCATATGCTGAAAAGGCTAAAAACGAATGCAATGGTAACAAGGAAGGTCTTGCTGTCGAGGAACGATTTGAAAAAGTGTTGTAGTTTTCATAAGCTATTATTTAGTGCACGCTAAGCTCCCGCTGAGGAAACCGGCGTAAAAAGTTCAAATATAATGGTATCGCAATAGGCTTGATAGTGATTGGCTTCTTGCGCACTCACAATCGTCCAACAAAGAATGGGCAGTCCTTGCTCCTTAAAATAGGCAACGGTCTTGTTCGGCAAGAAACTCTTGTCGTAGGCCACAAAGTCCAGCTTCATGCGCTTGTTTAATTGAAAATAATTGAGAATGGGGCGCAACAAGGTGGGCTTTTCATAGCGCGTAGCCACTTGGCCTACCAAGCCTTTATAATGCTTTTTAAGCCATCGGACTGTAAAAGGATTCATGGACTGCAAGGCGACCTCCCCTTGATAATCAGACAGGACTTTTAATGTGTTTTTCTCCAACTGCTTACCCAGTCCGCCGTTTTTTAATTCGATGAGAAGTGGGACCTTGCCATTCACAAAGGCGAGGGTTTCGGCAAGGGTTGGAATGGTTTCTTCGGAATGAAACAAACGAAGGTCTTTGAGATCTGCCAACGCTGACTCCGAAATTGTCGTGGGCACACCACAGGCCCGCTGTAGGTCGTCGTCATGAAAAACGATCACGGTGCCGTCTTTTAGGAGCTGTAGGTCGAGCTCTAAGGGATAGTTTTGTGCCATGGCCTTTTGGAAGGCCGCCAAGGAGTTTTCCGGCACTAATTGATTCCCATCGTGCAACCCTCGGTGGGCAATGGGGCGTTCCAATATCCAATGGTCGTTGTTGTTCATGGTGTACCGTTAGCGCTGTGGTCGTTGTTTCTCATTCCCTTCCCTAACTACTTTCCCCAAAGGTGAGCAGGTTGGTGTCTGGATCTAAGAGGGCAAATTCCTTTTGTCCCCAAGGTTTGGTTTCCAAGGGGCCATTGGGGTGGATGGGCACCTTGTTATCGAGTAGGGATTGGTAAAAATCTTCTATCTGAGTAACGCGTATGTATACCTGCCCGTAATTTTTTTTGGGTTTGAGGTGCTTGAACTCAAAGAAATGCAACTCAATGGCATCTTTTTTGAGCATCAAATAGCCCTCGTAGTCCACCTCCCCTATTTCCGTAAAACCGAGTTGGCGGATATAAAAATCTTTGGTGACGGCCTTGTCTCGCATGGGGAGTTTGGGATGAATGTGCGTGAGCATGGGGGTGATGGTATGTTTTTTTCTTTTAACGGCTTTGTATATGAGCCGTTTTAATGGCTTATATATGTTGTTATCGGTATAGATTTATTGTCAACAGAATAATCATATCCTTAAATATTTGCTGATACATATTTAAAGATATTTTGTGGAATGGAAATTCTACCATCGTCAAGATGAAAACTATTTACGGCTTTTCTGACAGCTGACTTTAATTCTTTTTCACTAATCATTTGTAACATACCTTGAAATGGTCCAGCCGAAACGTTTCCATACCAAAAAGATTCAAAATTGTCGTATTCAAATGGGCAATTGACCTCTCCAGATTCTATATTAATTAGACTTGCGTCAGCAAAAAGGGCCTCCAGCTTACCGGGCATAGAAAGTTCAAAAGGTCCGCCACCTTTGGGCGGTTCTGGCATTGTATCTCGAACTGCTTTAAAAACAACACGATAATCCACTTTTTCCGGTTGGCCAAAAAGCCCAGCAATGATTCTTCCATTGGGCTTACAAACTCTCTTAAGTTGTTGTAAAGCCGCTATCCTATCCTCAGAGTATTGCAACGAATTCGCAGCAAAAATTACATCAAACATATTATCTTCATATGGGAGATTCTCGATATCAGCAACTTGAAATACTCCTTCGGGAACCCTCTGGATTGCAAAGGAAAGTAATCCTTCAGCAACATCAATTCCATGTACCTCAGCTCCTCGCTCTTTTGCTAAAACACTTGATCCACCAGCACCACACCCCACATCGAGTAAAGTGGTTCTTGTTCCAACTTTAGTAGCATCGAGCATGGCATTCCATAATGGTTTATGCATAATTTCCTGAACTTCTGCCCATCCATTGGGTGATTTTCCCCAAAGTTCACCTTGTATTTCTGATTTTTTCATGATTTATTTGTTGACTACAAAATATACGTAAAATTTTTACATTTTGTTTTTTTGAGTGTTTGTCTTACCGATAACGCGTTCGTGTATGGCTTTTTGCTTTGAGAACCAAGATAGCAAAAAGAAACAGCGTGAAGGAAATTCGGCAGAATTTCCGTGGTAATCTTTAAACACCATTAAGCAATTGGTTATACAAGTTGTTAGGCATAGTTTTTTACTAAATTCCTCTCCTTTTTTTAGTAAATGGAACAATCATAGGCACTTCTTTTTGGTAAGTTTCATATTTTTCTCCAATAAATTTGCGAAGGTCTTTTTCCTCTAAATATTTTACTGCTATGAAAATATATATAGTTGTAACTAAGGTAAATAATAAATGTCCGACAGTCATACTAGGTGTTGCCCAAAAGGCGATTATAAAACCTAGCATAATTGGATGTCTAACAATTTTATATAAATAGTTGGTTTGAAATTTTGGGTTAGGGGTTTGTCTGTTTTTTAGATTATCGAAAATTTGAGCTAATCCAAAAAGCTCGAAATGATTAATCATAAATGTTGATAGAAGAACAATAAGCCAACCTAGATAGAATATTCCTTTTAGAACAATAGCAGCAATTTTATTTTCTGCTTCCCATACAATCGTTGTTATTGGCTGCCATTGCCAGTAAATTAAAAGTAGGCATAAACTTGATAAAAGTATGTAGGTGCTTCGTTCTATTGCTGGACTAATAATAGATGTAAACCAATTTTTAAATGCAGGTCGAGCCATTATACTATGTTGCAATGCAAAAACACTTAATAATATAACATTAATAAGAATGGATGAAATTAATGTGGTTTCTGTGCCAGAATCTATTGATTTTGGCACAATAATGTTGCCTACAAATCCAATGGCATATAAAAATGAAATAAGAAATACACAATAGGCTATAATTCCATAAATAAAGATGACTGATTTTTTCATTCCATTTAGCGTTTTGTTATAAGACAAAATTCAACTAAAAGAAATGTCTTTACTTTGCTTAAAAATCCAAAAAGTGTGTTCTAAGGCTCAAATGCTTTGTGGAATTATTAATCGATTCGATTTATGGATTTAAATTGATTAGGTGGCAATTTGAATTTTTCTTTAAAGGATTTAATAAAGTGAGAGTTGTTTTTAAAGCCACATTCATGACCAACTTCGCTAGCTGTAAGATTTGTACCTAGCAATAAGATTTTAGAATGATCTAATCTTTTATTGATTAACCATCTATTTGGAGTAGTGTTAAAACATTCTTTAAATTCACGTTTAAAGGAAGATAAACTTTTGCCACAAAGTTTAGCAAAATCAGCTATTTTTAAATCATATTGTAAATTTTCCATCATAATATTTTCAATATTCGTTTTAGTATTTTGCGATATTGAATTGAAAAAAAATAGTACTTCTTTATTATTTGAATTAAGCACTATATTGAAGAGTAGTTCTTTAAATTTAATTTCCACCAGCTCTTTAGGAATTTCATCTCCTTGCTCTAAATAATGGAATATGCTTTCTATTAATGTTTTAAACACATTATTAGTAGTAATGTCAAAAATTTGATGATGCTCTGTATTGTGATTGAATTCTCTTTTAAAAGTTGGATTCTCTGAAATAAATTTTTTGATGAATTTATCATTGATGAAGAACAGCATTACACAATAATCACTTTCTAAATATTGTCTTGTCGTATAAACTCCTTTTCTAATAAACAGCGTATCTCCTGCGGTAAGCTTATGAGTTTTTTTAGATGTAATCCAATCCTTTTTACCGCTTATAACATATGTTATTAAATGATTCTCAATCCACAATTGATACTCTTCAATATTGAGAGGACATTTATATTCTACGAATAAGAAATCGTCGCCAACGAGCTTGTTGAATTTTGGATGATTTTTAAAGTATTCGTATGCATTAATCACTATGTTATTTCAGTTTTTAAATTATGCCTAACGGTTTTGTATAACGCCTGTGGCGGTCTTCGGCTCAGCAATCGGAAAGGGAGTCTCATGGAGCGTAGCTCGTCGTTTATCCGTTGGACAAAGCTTGCTAAACGCGGAATGAGACGCGGATTTTTCCGCTTCGGCTGGACTCGGCAAAGCCGTATGCTAGTTTTTATGGTTTAGACTAAGTTACAATAAAATGTCAAACGTTCAATCTTGCCTATCCTAGCCTTGTGAGTTATGCGTTGTTACCAGCCGTTTTTTATTTTTTCAGCTTTTATTTCTTCAATAATTTCACGTTTCCCTTCCCAGTTATTTTCGACTGTTATTAAAAGAAATTCTGCTTTTTCCAAGTTTTCTCTAGATACTACTTTGTCCTTATC
>Ga0316204_10011712_pt1 | contig 10903 bp, 10 predicted proteins | sample 6monrhotite_MG_2_FD_205661 | JGI IMG/M metagenome (GOLD analysis project Ga0316204, IMG submission 205661) | Microbial mat bacterial communities from mineral coupon in-situ incubated in ocean water Damariscotta River, Maine, United States -... | ecosystem: Environmental > Aquatic > Marine >... | reverse complement strand
CACTCCGGCCAACCGAGCGAATGCCACCGCCATAATTCACAGAGCGATACCAATTCCCGGGCTGTGCGTGGCCGAAACGGCGATGGTTCGCACGTAGACCCCTTTGGACCCCGACGGCTTCATCGCACGAATCTGCTTAATGAAAGCGGAAATATTGTCTACCAACTGCTCTTCACTGAACGACAATTTACCCACCACACAGTGCACATTGCCGCCAGTATCAGCGCGAAACTCTACTTTGCCCGCTTTGTATTCCTTGACGGTACTCGCCACATCCTGGGTCACAGTTCCGGCACGAGGCGACGGCATTAACCCCCGCGGCCCCAACACACGGCCCAACGGCCCCACCACACCCATCATGTCCGGCGTAGCGATCGCTGCATCGAATTCCAGCCAGCCATCCTTGACCTTATCCGCCAACTCCTTGCCACCCACGAAGTCAGCGCCGGCCTCTTCCGCCGCGGCCGCATTCTCCCCTTGAGCAAAAACCAGCACCGTTTTCGACTTTCCGATTCCGTGCGGCAACACAATGGAACCCCGCACCATCTGGTCAGCCTGACGGACGTCGATGCCCAACCGCATGACGACCTCCACCGTTTGGTCAAATTTGCAGGCCGGAATCTTCTTAGGCAGCGCCTCCTCCAGCCCCTTGAGCTTGGCGACCGCTTCGGTCAAACCGACACTCGTAAGACCCTCGACCTGCTTTAACAGAAATTCCTGCCGCTTGGATTGCTTTGCCATCATCGAGCCTCAACTACTCTTTCCAACTGACTTGATCACTTCAAATGTGTCCGATGCCTTCACGGCGCCGGTGATTAACCGACGACTTCCAGCCCCATGCTTCGCGCGGTGCCGGCAATGATCCGCGCTGCCTGGGCGATATCCGGTGCATTCAGATCTTCAAATTTCGTCTTGGCGATCTCTTCCAACTGCGCCTGAGTCACAGTGCCCACCTTGTCTGCCTTGGGGTTACCTGACCCTTTGGCGATTTGAGCAGCCTGTTTCAACAGAATCGCTGCAGGCGGGCTCTTCAGCACGAAGTCGAACGAACGATCGTTGTAAACACTAATGATCACCGGAATCGTAGTACCAGTGAACTCCTTAGTACGCTCGTTGAACTGCATCACGAACTGACCGATGTTCACACCGTGAGGACCGAGTGCGGTACCAACAGGAGGAGCCGGCGTTGCCTGGCCGCCCATCACCTGAACCTTGATCGTTGTAACTAATTCCTTCGCCATCGCTTGCCTGCTTTATTAAACTGCCGAAAAATTGTTTCTTGATGACAACGGATCCGCCGGCCGATCCCTCGACACCGCATCCCCGCGAATGCGACGCACGTTCCGCAACACTGAATTCAGACGGCTTCAACCTGCCAATGCTCGAGCTCTTCGACCGGTGTTGTGCGGCCGAATATTTCAACCAACACCGCCAAACGGCCAGTCGTCTCATCCACAGTATCAATCGCGCCCTCAAACCCCTCAAACGGGCCTTCCTTGATTTTCACGGTATCCCCCACGCCAAACGTCAGGGCCACCCGTGGCGCCTCCTCTTCCTTCTGTTCTTCACGCCCCAGCATCCGAGCGATTTCGTGTTCCTGCATCGGAATCGGCTTATTCGCAGACCCGGTGAAATCCCCCACTCCGCCCGTTTCCCGCACAAGAAACCACGTATCATCATTGAGGATCATATTGACCATCAAATAGCCGGGAAACAACTTGTGCTCGGTGACCTTTTTCTTGCCGTTTTTGACCTCCGACACTTTTTCTGTCGGAATAATGATCTCACCGAAGTAGCGCTCCAACCCCTCACGATTGATACGCCGCTCTAGCGACTTCTTAATGGATTTTTCACGATTGCTCTGAATTTTGAGCACATACCAGAGCATTTCTGTATTTTCAAGCTCAGCGGCTTCGCCGCCTGCATTGGTCTCATCAGCCATCACGGCTTCCCCTTCACCCTGCCGGAACCCCAGTAGAATTTGACGACTGAACACCATCGCCAACAAGGCTCCCGTCTACTGGCGACGCAACAGAGTAGACGACTGGCCAACCCACACACAAAGGGCGGTCCCGCCCGATCACACTAAGATGACGCATCAACCAGCACACCGACAGCTGTCATTAATTTGTACCAAAAAAGATCGTAAACCAACAGCATGCCACCCAAAGCGAACATCGTCACCACGACAACGATCGTCGAGTTCTTCAACTCCTGCTTGCTTGGCCAGGAGACTTTGGTCAACTCCCCTTGCACGGCAATCAAAAAGTCGGCGAACACCGAATAATTCACAATCCGAAATGCGAACACCAAACCAACCAGAAACAACAGCACCGGCACACCAACGCGGACCAAATTTGCCTCCGCGCCGGCCAACGGGCCCTGAGAGAGCGAAACAGCCCCCAGCAGCGCAATCAACGCCACACCGGCTGTCGTCAACTGCCGGACGAGCCGCCCCTGCTTAGGCTTGTAAGATTGCAAGCTCAGCAATTCGCCCAAAAACGTGGTACTTTTTTTTGCGTTTGCCATGAATTCACGCCCCAGGGCGATTCGTATCACGTGTGAACAGCTGGCAACTTTCCCTAACAAGCTGCGTAGCCATGAAAATCGGTTCCGAAAAACCGCATCCGCTGAACAGCGGTCCCCGCCATCCATTTCGTCAGCCCTGGCAGACACCGGCAAAACCTGCCGACAAGCCACGCCGCCTCCGATCGTGCCGCGCCTACGGCGAGCATAAAACAGGGGCGGAGGGACTTGAACCCCCAACCGCTGGATTTGGAATCCAGTGCTCTGCCAATTGAGCTACACCCCTAGGCTTTGGTGAATCGCCGGACTCTCAAAAACGCAACGGAACTCCGCCACCCATCACCGCGACATCACTTCTTCCGCGACTCTTTGTGAACCGTATGACGACGAAGCCGCGGACAATACTTCTTCAACTCCAATCGCTCGGCACCACGCGTTTCTTTTTGAACACGATAGTTCCGATCACCAGTCTCGGTGCATTCCAGCCAAACATACTCGCGGGCCATGACTTCACTCCACCTATCCTCGGCACAGGCACGCCAGCACGCCAAGCCGACACAGAAAATGAACACCCGCCGAGAAATCGCCGGCGGGTGCCCACTGAATCACAATTACTCAACAATCTTAGTCACGACGCCTGAGCCAACAGTCTTGCCACCTTCGCGAATAGCGAAGCGACTCCCGTCTTCCAGAGCAACCGGCGACCCCATTTCGACTTCCAGGCGAACATTGTCACCCGGCATGCACATTTCGGCGTCACCCAGCAGCTTAGCAGCCCCAGTCACGTCGGTCGTACGGAAGTAGAACTGAGGGCGATAACCACTGAAGAAGGGAGTGTGCCGCCCACCCTCATCCTTACTCAGCACGTAGACCTCGGCTTCAAACTTGGTATGCGGATGAATCGAACCCGGCTTGGCCAAAACCTGCCCACGCTCAACATCCTCACGCTTCACACCACGCAGAAGCAAGCCCACATTATCGCCAGCCATACCAGTCTCGAGCGTCTTATTAAACATCTCAACACCCGTACAGGTCGTCTCAACAGTATCCTTCAACCCGACAATTTCAACCTTTTCGCCGACATTAACAACACCCTGTTCGATCCGGCCCGTGGCAACAGTACCACGACCCTCGATTGAAAAGACGTCTTCCACAGCCATCAAAAACGGCTTATCAGCCTCACGAGTCGGCTCGGGAATATTCGAGTCCAACGCGTCCATCAACTCGGCAATACAACTGTTGAAGGCCGGGTCAGTCGGATTATCCAACGCACCCTTCGCATTCCCACGAACAACCTGAATATCGTCACCAGGGAAGTCGTACTTACTCAGCAATTCACGAACTTCCATCTCAACCAACTCGAGCAACTCTTCGTCGTCGACCAGGTCGCACTTATTCAGAAAGACCACCAACGCCGGCACGTCAACCTGACGAGCCAACAGAATGTGCTCTCGCGTCTGAGGCATAGGGCCATCAGCTGCAGACACAACGAGGATCGCCCCGTCCATCTGGGCCGCCCCAGTAATCATGTTCTTGATATAGTCAGCGTGCCCAGGACAATCGATATGGGCATAGTGACGAGTCTCAGACTCATACTCAACGTGACTGACGGCAATTGTCACCGTCTTTGTCTCGTCGCGGACCGTCCCGCCCTTGGCAATATCGGCGTAACTCTTCACCGTCGCCAAACCCTTAGCACCCTGCACCATCAACAACGCCGCGGTGAGTGTCGTTTTTCCGTGGTCAATGTGACCGATCGTCCCAACATTGACATGTGGCTTCGTACGCTCAAAGACCTCTTTGGCCATCTCTTCTCCCTACCTATTCAATCTCCCGGGACAGTTGTTAATTCCAACTCAACACCTAAAGCAAAACGGCCTCAATGACCGCAAAAACCTGCGTGCCAAAATCAGTTACAAGAGCTACTGGCGGGACTTGAACCCGCGACCTCGTCCTTACCAAGGACGCGCTCTACCAGCTGAGCTACAGCAGCAAACCAAGCCGCTCGGATCCCCAAGCCCAATCACCCAACCAGCCATCACGCAACCAACCGTGAATAAGCGGGCGATGGGAATCGAACCCACGTCTCCAGCTTGGAAGGCTGGGGTAATACCATTATACGACGCCCGCAACGTCTCTCCAGAACCTACGACCAGCAGCAATGAACACCAAACCACCGCCGCCCTCTCAATTGGGGGAAGCAGGATTCGAACCTGCGAAGGCTGAGCCACCAGATTTACAGTCTGGCCCCTTTGACCGCTCGGGAATTCCCCCTACTGTCGATTTCAAACGAACGGCAAGCAACGGCCTCGCGACCCCAGCCTCGCCCTGCACGAAGCGGACCACCGAAGACAACCCTTCCGCCTGTCCGCTGGAGCTAGCGGTGGGACTTGAACCCACAACCTCCGGTTTACAAAACCGGGGCTCTGCCAATTGAGCTACGCTAGCGGTAATCCAATAACACGCTGCAAAACCGCTTCAAACATTCCCGACGCAACAAGTTGCCCAATATAGCATTCCGATCCGCCCGTGCAAGTCGAAACGGAACGAGATCGCGGAAATCCAAATTGAGTGGTCGGCACGCGTGGGGAACAGGTCGAACTTCAACGAGTCGAATAGACCCAGACCTTCGACGCCATTGCCTGCGCGAAACCGCGTATTAGACAAACGTCTTGCGAATAATTCAACGCTCCCACTCTCCTTTTCTGAAAAATTGCCCGCTTGGCCTCCAATCAAGCCACATACAGGGACTCCCGGACGCCCGTCGGCGGCACAAATTGCCTTTCCCTCCCCGAATTGGGTCGGTGAAGTTGCCGCCCTCTTGCTGACGACGAGAATCTAGAGGACAAGCTCAGTTCGTGCAAAACGCGGCTCGATACTGAATCATCACCGCAAAAAGCAATAGAATATCAACGTCGCGACTTCGTTGGAGAAAGCGCCCTGCGAGTGATGGCAAAAAAACACCGCAAACCTAGACACCCAACTGGTGGCAAGGTTCGCGGTTTTGTTGCTTACAACCGGATCGACAAGTGCATACGGCGGTTTTGCCGGGAAAGCCCGGAAGTCAAGTTAGACTCCTGGAATGTCGAGTCGGGCCTCCTGGGCAATTTTTCGCAACTTATTTAAGGCCCGCGCTTCCAATTGTCGAATACGCTCCTTCGTCACACCGAAATGGTAGCCGACCTGCTCCAACGTCTGCGGCTCGGTCCCTTGATTCAACCCAAAACGGAATAAAATGATGTCCTTTTCCCGATCGTCCAGTTGCGACAGGATGCTCATCAGGGCTTCGTGCTGGCGTTGGTTATTCAACTCCAACTCAAAGGGAACAGAACGCGTATCGGATTTTGCCTGAAACACCTCATCATTTCCTGTGCGGAAACGATCTAAACGGGTGTGTTCGGCCGGAATCGATCGCGCGAAATTCTTCATAATCGCCCACGTGGCGTAGGTAGAGAATTTGTTCCCGCGGCTATAGTCGAATTTTTCAATCGCTCGCATCAACGACATATTCCCATCGCTGACCATTTCGAAAAAATTCGTATTCGGTCGAAAGTGCCGTTTGGCAATCGATACGACCAATCGCAAATTGCTCCGAATCAGCAGGTTTTTCACCGAGACGACTTCGTTGAGCAGCTTCTCGATCGCGTCCATTTCTTTCGATTTGGCTTTCCGCACATCAAGACTGCCGCGTAATTGGCCCGCTTTGAACTTTAGGTAGTTCATTTTGCGGAAGTAATATACTTCCTCGTCTTTGGTCAGCAAGGGTACGCGATACAGGCTGGCCAAATAGGGCGGCAAGCCCGGCGGTGGCTTAAACGCAGCGGCCTTCCTCTCAACGACGGGAGCCGGACCGAGAATCAGCTTGTCGGCATCTTCCCGAACGAAATCCTCGCTGTCGATGAAGTCGATTGGTTGGGCAACCAGCCGTTGTGCCCGCATTTCCGATACGATTCGGTAAATACTGGCCTTGGTGCGGCAAAACTGTTTCGCCAATCGCTCAACGGGGATCCCCCGGCGGTAATTGCGGTAGATTTGCTTCTTGCCCTCATCAGTCAACGGACCACTGGCATGCGGAAAAACAGCTGTTTCCGGGTGCTCGGCGTCGTAATGCTTGAGCGTATAACGAATTGTCTCAGGGGATCGCCCCAGCCGCTTGGCAATACGCCGGCTAATTTCAGCCGGGCAGCCGCCGGCACGCGCAAATCGCCTTGCGCGCGTGATAATATCTTCACGCTCCTCCAGTGAAAGCTGGCTAAAACGCGTACTGCGATGCACATCGTCGGAATGGCGTCGCACAAAACGGTCCACTGAGGATTTCAGGAAGCCGATCCTCTTACGATTTCCGAACTTGAAGCGACGGCTGACCAAACCCTTACTCCGCCAGCGATCGACGGTTTTCGTGGAGACATTGTATTGTTCGCTGACATCGCCGACCGTCAGCACCGGCTCCGCCAGGCTCTCGACGGCAATATCGGCGCTGTCGGACAAGTCTTCGACAAACAGCCGCACATCGTGCGCTGCATCGACCCCAGAGAGGACCAAGTGCGGGTACATCTCAGCCTTGTAGGTCGTAATTTTTTGGCAGAGGTCGTTGTAGTGATACTCTTGGTCGAGTTCGATTTCTTCAAGGAGCTGTTCGGCGCGTTCGATTTGCTCAAGCCGCGCGTCGCGCGGTGTATAGCGGACTTGCTGCTCGGTCAGTTGTCGAATTGCCGGATTACGATAATGGGACATTTCCAACGTCCTCCGTTTCATAGGGTGGCGCGACCCAAGTTGCCGGGATACTTAACCAAATTCCAACACTACTAGCGCGACTAGACCATTGATGACTGGCCACGCAAACAAAACATCACTTTTGCTCATCCTGCAGATATTGACAGTCTTGCCTAATGAAAGTTCACCACTGAGACCGTGAACGGCCCTCAACTCCATCTCCCATTTCACTGGGAGTGCTAGACGACTGGCGTCACAATGAGCAACTTTCATACCTGCTTAAAACGCAAACAACCTTCGATGAACTTTAAAGAACTCATTCGCCCTGCCACTACGCGTCATCCAGGAGGGAGACCGGCAAGGACATTCGCCCACAAACCTCTCGGGAGGCCACCAGTTCGCTTTCGACACGTCATGCCTCATAACAAGTAATACGGGAAACAAGACGCAAATGTGGGCAGAAAAGTTCGCATACGAACAATTTTCGTATTAACCCCCAAGCAAAATCCCGTAAACCTCTTCTGGAAAACACGTTACGCACCTGACAGCCTGGTGGAAAATTGATAAAATCGGAGGAATTCGCTGAATACTCGCCCGATCAGACGTGGTAATGTTGGCTGAATAAATTCGTGGCAAAGCTGTTTCTCTAGTCTTAGAGATATTCGTTTGCTCGCAATTTATCTTAGAAACTGGTCATCCTCTGTAAGGTATTAGACGTGAACGCCATAAAAAAAACTTCTCGCGAATGCTTTTGCAGTAGAACGTGCAAATTTTTACATCGTCCTGCAGTTTTTGACCGACTTGTTGGCTAGAACCTTGCGCGACTCCCTATCTAATGTGGTCAATTTATTTCCAATTCTCCGTTTGCCGCATTTGTAATAACGCGAAATCCGGAGCAAAGTTCACGCAGAATCGTGTACCTTGTCACCGATTTTGAACGCCACATGCGGTTCAACGGCGCGCACGACTCGTCGAAACTCTCACTTGTATAATCCCGCGGAGAGGCCCGCTCGTTGACTTGATGTCCAGCCACTCTAGAATGGAATTCGTACAGAAACGCCGCAAAATCCTCCCTCTCTAGATTGCTAAACCATGCCTGCTGTCCTCGTTGCCCTCCCCGTCTTCAACGAGCAGGAGCATGTTGCTGACGTCTTACACTCGGTCGAAAAGTTCGGTTCCCATATCCTGGTTGTCGATGACGGATCGCAGGACCGCACGGGAGAAATTTTACGAGGCTTTCCAAACGTCGAGGTCGTAACACACACAGAAAACCAAGGCTACGGAGCAGCGCTGCGGTCGGCGTTCTCATACGCACAAACCCACTCGTATGACGTCCTGGTCACGATCGATTGCGACGGGCAGCATCAGCCCGAAATGATTCCGGACATTGCGGCAGAGCTAACCGCGGGGATCGATATCGTCAGCGGAAGCCGATATTTGCAGTCCTTCGGCGGGGACAGCCTCCCGCCCGAAGACCGTCGCCGAATCAACGCCACGATCACTGAAGAAATCAACCAACGGCTGGGATTGTCGCTCACCGATGCGTTCTGCGGCTTCAAGGCGTATCGCGTTTCGGCATTGGCAGCGCTGAGCATCAACGAAACCGGTTATGCCATGCCGCTGCAGGTATGGGTACAAGCCGCTAGAGAAGGGTTGGCCATCCAGGAAATCGCTGTCCCGCGGCTCTACTTGGATGAGGAACGATCTTTCGGGGGCTCGTTGGACGACGCTGCACGGCGGCTGGCCTATTACCGTGCCGTTTTGGATCGCGAAGTCGGGGTGCAACCGACATCATCCGAAATATCGTCGTCATCCACGCCCGCGACATGTAACCGCGAGAAGCACCGCGAGCCGTGTCGCATGAGTTGAGTTTCGGGGGCAAGTCTCCGTAACATGGATGTGACAGCCAAACGCAGCTGAGAATCGTTCCTCGAAACTTGTCGCCTTCCACCTATGTTTGAATCGCTGGTCATGCCGGAATCGGAAACTCAAGCCCAGGTTGCTCAGCGGCGGTTACGACTGAGTGTCCCGCGCGATGACGGTAGTTTATATGCCGTTCCCGCGCTGGAAAACGCAGCGCGGCTTGCCGACGAAAACCACCAACTCCTCACAGCGGCCACCACCGATATTCAGGGACGGTCGCTTGCCGTCGTACGGGCTGGAGCGCGGAAGGAACTGTGCCAAGCCGCCCGAAGTTATACCGGAACTTGGGCGGATGTGCCGAGTTGCAGCGACTCGACGGAATTGGTGTACGTGACGGGGCATCAGCCGCTGCTTTTCCACCCCGGAGTCTGGGTCAAGAATTTTGCAATTGGCAAGTTGGCGCAAGCTCCCCAGGCGATCGGCATCAATCTGGTCGTCGACAACGATACGTTCGCCTCAGCGGCGTTGCGTGTTCCCTCCGGCAACCGGGACCAGCCGACGTTCGGTTCTATCGCTTTTGATAGTGGACATTCCGCCCGCCCGTGGGAGGGAGCGGAAATCCATGACCGCAAGCTGTTTGATAGCTTTGGGGACCGCGTCATCGACGAAATGTCGTCTTGGGGCATCGACCCGTTGATTCGTGAGTTGTGGCCATTGGTCGTCGAACGCTCGCGGGATTCCCAACAATTCTCCGATTGCTTTACGGCAGGGCGAAACCAGTTGGAACGGCGTTGGGGTGTGAACAATTTGGAGCTGCCGCTCAGCCGGTTGTGTCAGAGCGAGTCGTTTCTGTGGTTTTTCAGCCATATCGTTGCGCAACTGCCCCGTTTTGGAGACGTCTACAACACTGCATTGGCCGAATACCGCACGATCAACAAAGTCCGTAGCCATACCCACCCCGTTCCTGAATTGCGGCAGCAGGACGATTGGCTTGAGGCACCGTTTTGGATTTGGCGTGACGGTTCGGACGAACGCCGCCGCGTATATGTCCGCCAAGTTGCGGCGGAATTACATCTCCAAGACGGCGAAACCATATTCGCCAAATTACCTCTAAAGCCCGATAGCGAAGCCTGTTGTGCGGTCGAGGTGTTACGCGAATTGCCACAACGGGGGTTGCACCTGCGCACCCGGGCGTTGACCACAACATTGTTCGCGCGGCTCTGCTTGGGGGATCTGTTTTTACATGGCATCGGCGGTGCGAAATACGATGAAATGACGGATCGAATCATGGCCCGCTTCTACGGAATAGCGCCGCCATCGTTCATGGCAGTTTCCGCCACGGTCTTATTGCCGCTGCACTCGCATCACGTCCAACAGGAAGACGTAACGCGGGCAAATTTCATGTTGCGCGACTTGCGGCATAACCCCGAGAAATATCTCAGCAATTCCCAAGCAAGCACATTCGTACTACTTCTGGAAGAGAAGCACCAATTGTTGGCCGAAGCGAATCGCGACCGAGACCAATCACTCTCGCGGAAGCAGCGTCGTGCGGGTCGGCATGCCCGCATCGATCGCGGCCGACGCTTACGTGAAATCACAACCACATTCGCCGCCGCAGTCGCTGAGCAAACCGAGCAGATCGTTCAGGAACGCTCCGAACTAGAGAAACAGCTCGCAGCCAATCAGGTCCTCTCCAGCCGCGAATTCTCGTTTTCACTGTATTCCGAAGAGAAGCTGCGGCCGTTCATGGTAGACATCGGCGTTTAAATCCCGTGATTCGGAACATGGATTTCGATGCTCT
>Ga0316204_10011711_pt1 | contig 10903 bp, 12 predicted proteins | sample 6monrhotite_MG_2_FD_205661 | JGI IMG/M metagenome (GOLD analysis project Ga0316204, IMG submission 205661) | Microbial mat bacterial communities from mineral coupon in-situ incubated in ocean water Damariscotta River, Maine, United States -... | ecosystem: Environmental > Aquatic > Marine >... | reverse complement strand
CGGCATCGCCCTGTTTGATCAACTCATCAATTTGGCGATTACTCATACCGTAGGCACTGGCTTGTGAGTAAGCTTGCTGATAACGGATTTGGGCGGCAATAAAACGCTTTTCTGAAACCACTTTGCGCCCCAGTTCTTTGACGCGACGCAGCTCTGCCTCGGCTTCTAACAACTCCCCCTGGGCTGAGGCCATTTCAACACTGGTAAGTGTTACCAAGGCTTGACCTTTTTTCACGTGATCTCCCAAGCGCACATGGCGCTTCATTACCTGTGCGCCGATGCGAGGAGTAACAGCCGTTGTGCGGTAAGCATTCACGATAACTTCGCCCGGTGCGCTAATTAGCTCCGGCAAACGCTGCTTGCTAACCATCAATGTTTCAATTTTGGCAGTGGCCAATTGCGCGGCATTTAACTCTGCATGACTTGCTTCTTCGCCATGCCCATGATCGTCTTCACCGTGATCATCGTGTGAGTTCTCTTCATGAGCGTGGCCGTCGTGATCACCATGTTCCTCTTCTTCGTGGTCGTGCTCTTCATGCCCGTGACCATCATCCAAACTATCTCTATGAGACTTGTGGTCACCCTGATCTAAAGAGTCGTGTTGGTGCTCACTTTCTTCAACGTCCATGCCATCAAAATCAAATGCATCTTCATGACCGTGCGTATCTTCAGGCCCATGATCATGGTCATGCTCCTGTGCCATCACAACAGGCACACTCAAACTCGCTATAAGCAATAGGGAATAAAACTTCATTGGGATACTCCAGAATCTGATGTTTCGATGGTGGCATTCGCTGCCAGCCCTAGCCATTGCTCAACTTGGCCAGAAGCTTCTAACCAGGCAAAGTGGGCGCGCCAAACCTCAGCAACCAAGCTGACGGCGGCGCTGTGGGTGTCGATATTTTGTTTAGCTTGTATCAGGTAGTCGCTGGCGCTAAGTTCGCCGCTTTTCCAAAACTGTTCGATGAGTTGTGCCTGCTCAGCGTGTGCTGCCTGTCCCGTCAATGCCCAGGCTTTGACGGCACGGCTAGCATGATGAAAACGTCCCCAAGCGCTATCAAGTTTGGCCTTAGCCATTTGGTAGGCGTTGCGATAGGTAAACTCAGCTTCTATCGATTGACTAGAAGCGGCCTCTACTTCGGCACTAAAGCTGTTACGAACAAAAAGAGGGATTTCCAGACTGAGGCCCAGTAGATTTTCAGAACCCTCGCGCCCCCCACGAATACCGATAGTAGGATCAGCACGGCCTAGGCGCTTCGCCATGCGAATCTCCTGCTTAGCTTGCTGCCAATGTAGTTGTTGCGCCTGTAGCGCTGGCAAACGATTCAGCAACTCTCCTGCCTGGTATTGCTCCGGCGGAGGTGCCAGTGTTTGAGGCAACTTTGGCCACGCGTCTGCACTCAGTCCTGTCTCTGCGACCAAGATTGCCCGAGCCTCAGCCAAGGCACCTTCACTGGTTGCTTGTTGTATCAATGCCTCACTGTATGCGACCTTGGCCAGCACCCTATCTAGCGACGAGATATCGCCCGCTTCAAAACGCCGCGAAACGGTATCGACAAAGCGCTTCATCAACTGACTGCGCATTAATGTCAGGTCACGTTGGTCTTGAGCCGCAAGCACATCGGCCAAGACCGCCAATGTTTTCACTGCCACCTGCTGGCGCACAGAAGTGAGATTGGCCTTGGCTGCTTGGACATCAATCAATGCCGATTGTGACACCACATCCTGCTTACCGCTCCAGTCAATGGTTTGTGAAATACCCACGGTCGTGGTGTTGATGTCGCTACGTTCGGCTTCCAACTCCAGGCTAGGATTATGGAGTGCCTGTCCGGCACCTCTGGCACGGGCCTGCGCAGCATCAATAGCCGCTTGGGCCGCCTGTACCGATGGGCTTTTTTCCCATACCTGTTGAATAAAATGTTGTAACTGTGAATCAGCGGACTGTTTTTCGCCCGCTGCTTTTATCTGTAACTGTGGCTGCGCATAGGGAGCCATCGCCGCCCACGCACCACTCGCGTGACAGAGCAACAGCCCTGCCAGCAGGTAACTTCTTAAATACATGAATAAATTCCTTCAACAACGTCAAAGCAAATCACCACACTCCCTTATGGAAATGCGGTACTTAAAACATTAAGAAAGAATTAGGCCCTGGGAGGGCGTAGATGTGGTGCGATGTAGGGTAAAGGAAGTGAATAGCTTAAAGAGGTAAACGCTGATTGACGCCCATTTTCAAATGCATGCTCGGCGACAGGGGGAATCCCCATTAGATGTGCGGCACCGTGGCAACAGTGATCTTCATGGTGAAGATCGCCATCAGGGTGATCGTGATCATCTACCTCTACCAATGCAGCCATAGCAACGTCATGGCCAAACATCGCCTCGGGATGACTATCCCAGGCCAGGGCCACGCCGGAGCATAAATTGGCGATTAGTAGGAAGTAGGTGAGAAAGCGTTTCATGTGCGATAGCTTATGGATTGCGGTACCGTATTGTCAACTTCTAATGTTTAGGTATCGACTTATCCATCGACGTCTTGAATTACACAGGGCGTAATATCTGCAATCGCGACACTTCAGCGGTTGAACAGTCACTATCTAAACGACTGCTATGTGGCATTATTTTATTGGTCCCAGACCGCTAGTTAAAACTATGCACTTTAGTGCAAGGCTTTAGCTGATACACACTTATGCTAATCTTTCCGCTATGAGTGAGAACAGACGAAGTGGCCATACGATCACATGTTTTACCACCCATTTGGTTTGGGTGACGAAATATCGATACCCAGTGCTAAAAGGGGATATTCAACATCGATGTCGAGATCTTATTATCCAAATATGTGATGCAGAGGATGTACAGATATTGAAGGGTGTTGTCAGTAAGGACCATATTCATATGCATATAGAGTATCCGCCTAAGCTATCGATCAGTGACCTTGTAAAGAGGATGAAAGGTAGGACGTCTCGAATCCTCCAGAAGGAATTTCCTCAGCTGAAGAAGCGCTATTGGGGGCAGCATTTTTGGGCGATAGGTTATGGTGGTTGGTCGACGGGTAACGTTACAGACGAAATGGTTCAAGCGTACTTGGAGCATCATCGAAACCCTTCGAATAGAGATAATGGGAATATGATCCTCGAATAGCTAGATTTCGGACTTTCAGTCCAGGAGCAACCTATGCACTTTCAGTGCATAGTGGTTGAGTTTAGATTTACGCACCCAGCAATGGTAGGTGATTTATACGATGGTAATTGAGAGCCATTGAAATACAGTGCCTCACTTCATCCACGGGTATTTCATCGCTTTCATTAAACATAATAGCCCTGTTCCCTTCAAACGTAAACACATCGCTATAAAGTTCTTTGAAGGTATCAATGAGCGTTGTTTTACAGTGAAAGTACAGCGCATATTGATTTGGCTTTGATGCCTTCCAGGCAATTCTTATGGTGCTGCCATGCTTTGATAAGTAGCTGGGTTCGCCCCACTTTATGGTTTCTTCAATAGGCGAGGAATCTTCATCTTCTTGCGCTACCTCAAAGATCATTGCGCGTAGAAAGAGTAACTTTTGGCGCATCACCGAAGGATAGCTGTTAAATACGGCCAGTACCTCCGGTTTTTCTATCTCACTCACTCTCTTCCAGCTTTTTCTTGTCGGCTTTAGTCAGCTTACTGACAACCAAATCATATGACCCATTGGCCAAATCCAGAATCATCTCCTCGGGCAACTCTCCGTTTAACGAGATAGTGATCCAGTGTCGTTTATTCATATAGTACCCAGGTGAAATAGAATCATATTGACTCACTAATACCTCGCCATCTGCCGGGCGGCATTTCAATGTAATTCTGGGTATTTCTTCCTTCTGAGATACCAGCGCAAACATTTTACCCATGACTTTAAAGACCAGTGCCTCTGGGCCAAACGGGTAGCTTCCCTCCGAACCTTTTTGTTTTCCAAGGTATTCTTCAAGCTTATTCGTTTTCACAGAATGTAACCTCAGTTCTTACAAGTGATCGCTGAAAAAACCATACCTGAAAAATCGCTGATCAAACTCTTCTTCGTCCTCTCTCCTGCGCATATCTTCCAACGCTTTTTTTCTTTCAGCTGAAGGGGTTTTCACTAGTGCTTCCGGGTTTGGGAAAAAGATACGTTTGAGGCAATAGGCCGCCAGTGCCACACCCAATACCCAGTGAAGAAAGAAGCCAACAGACACCCCGGCAAGTAAGGCCAAGAACGTATCCATAATTTTTAGCATCATACTTCTCATCCTCTAAATTAATTCAGGTATTAGTTGAGGCAATCACACGTTAAGCCAATATTTAACATAATGGATGGCATACACCAAACGTTATTGATACCTCACTTAAAATCAACCAACTTCCTCAGCGGCACACTAAATTCCTCTAACAGTGTGCGTGCCTTGCCATTCACGTCATAAAACACTGAAACACTTACCCGGTACGGCTGTTCTAGCTCATCCAATGAATAAATATCTATCGGCGCTTCAGGTAGACGATTGGGGCTTTTCAATTCCTGGTTCTTAAATTCTCGCTGTGGTGGCAAAGCCTGAGACTGCGGATACATAAAATCAATATTGAAATTACCCGACGTGATAGATATCCCTTTAATAGAGACATATTCACGACTGGCATTAGCAATGGTATAGGTTATTTCTGGAAACGAACGATGCACAGTCTGATGAATAGTGACGGCAATATTCTCATCTGACACGGTACGCTCAAGGGTTAACCATTGAAGAACCAGCTTGTCTATGAGCATGGTCAGTTCCGGTGGTTCATCAGACAATAAGCGCGTGGTGGATGCACTTGGTTGTGTACCTTCGTTCAACTCATTCCAATGTGCCTTAGCGTCGACAAATTTAAAATAATAGGGAGCAGAAAAACCGTTATTTTTTTGCAGAGAATATCTTACTTGGATAGCGTCTTGTTTCTCTTTACACGCCAGCTGATAACTACGGTTATTATTGCCTGCTGCAACTTGGTATGTCCCTTCTTTTGGCTGACCTTGCAAGAAACCTTTTGGGTCTTGTATCACAACGGGATTCCCACTTTTCCCTCCAATTAGCTCTGCAATATCATCATAGTTGCGCTGGCAGGCTTCACGCTCTGACTTGGCTTCCATTGCTGATTTATCAACAATAGAACATCCCGAAATACCAGCAATCACACAACCCACAAAAACAGCCCCTTTAAAGTCCATAGCAATCCCCTTATTCACCACCTACCGATTCACTTCCCCACTCCACCGCCATCTCTTCCGCCACAAACTCAGCAAAGGCAGTAATATCATGTTTCGATGAGGCCAGATCCAACGCATCCATGTATTTATCTCGCCGAGATTTGTCAGACCGAATCACCGTCCAGCGATAGCCTCCCGAAGCCAGCATGGCATTCATAATGAAGCGCCCAATACGGCCATTGCCATCCATATAGGGATGAATAAACACAAACATGAAGTGGCCCAACACCGCTCTTACTGAAGCTTCTGGTTCGTTTTTTAAGCAATAGAAAAATGCCTCCATGGCATCCATTAAGGCACTTTTGGGTGGGGGCACATGGGCGGCACCACGAATAAATACCTGATCGTTACGATACCCGGCTAAATCCGAGGCACGTACGAGTGCCGTTTGAACAGAGGGTTCAAACAGTAATTGATACCATTTATGCAGATCCCGCTCGATCACCTCACCAGGGGTGGCATTCTCAAAGATGGCGGATAGGCTCTCACAAACTTTATTAAATGCTAGGTGGTAGCCTTTAGCTGCCATGGCATTATGTTGATCACGGTCATTAGCTGAGTCGTCCGGGTTCCAAGCCCCCTGCCGGATGCGTTCTATCAAATCATAATTGACCTGATAGCCTTCAATAGAGAGTGAGTGATAGGCATCAAATCGATAACGCTCTTCCACTTGGGCAAGATAAGAGGATGCGTCATCGGGTAATCCCGGTGCCTTGGGAAAAGCCGCAATCACGCCTTCGCGCATCTGTTGCCACAGTGCTTCAATACGTGCGGCATAGGGGGAACGTGTTTGGTGTGAGCGTTGCCCTAACAGCGGTTGCTCAATAGTGAATGGGTTAGTTTCACGGATGCGCTCACCCGCCATGTTATATCCTGCCATGATCGTCTCTGCGGCAGCCTCATCGCCCAGAAAGCGATAAGCCGCCACCATACGCCCTGCGATGACTGAACGGCCACCGTCGAGCACATAACGAGCGATGGCCGCTGGTTCCACCATGCGCAGGGCAATCTCTGCCGAGGTGGGGTTATGGCTAAAAAATGAGGGGGAGGCACGGCAAAGCGCAGCGGCCAGTGGCAGGGTTTGAATGCCCTCAATCACCTCACGCTCTTGAGCAACTTCACCTTTCCAAACCAACAATGAAGTCTCATGAGGCAGCGCTACTCGAGTATTACCCCCTGAGGCACCCACCACCATCAACTGCTGGGGGACGTTGTTTTGGTCCAGCCAAAAATCCAATGATGACTCTGGGGAGAGGCAATATTCCTCACCGTATCGCTCAGCAAGGTAATCTCGAACAAAATGCCAATAGGTGGCATACCACTGGGTGGTTTCCCCCTGCCCTTCAGGATGGCCAAGAATGTACCAGCCACGGATAATCGGCGTGAGCCAGCCATTTTTAAGCAAACGCTCCCGATCAGTACGCCCGATGTGGCTCGCCTGTACAATGTTGTCTTTGGCAACGCCCTTTACTCTATCCAAAGAGGTTGCCAGTAATTCCCCAAATGTGGCCATCAGATTCTCATTTTACGACTTAGCTTTTATTCTTTAGCGCCGGACATTACTTATAACTTAACGCCGAACCATATTTATACTTTAACGTTGTAGCAAAACATCCCTTTAATGTAAACCTCACTGAAATTAAAATGCCCACAATCAGCCTAATCTTGCCAAGCATCTCCCCCGTTAAGGCCAATTCTGTGATTTTAGCTGTATCTTCAACGCTTTTACGCTAGACTTTCCAGTGCGAGCCAAGTGGCACGCCGGAGCTTAGAAACTCCGCGCTAAGGCGGTTGGTATGACCGCCTAAAACATACCGTTTTCTCGACCTTTGTTATGGCCGGGAGACGGTGACGTATGTCCAGGGTTTCGACCTAAAGGTTACCGTGGTTGTCTTAGTGCGACTTTCTAACTCCCGGCCACCTTACAATTAAGGTGGCTTTGTTTTCTTAAAACAGGGGAGATAAAGTTATGACAGATCAAGAAAATTCCGACCAACATTCAATTCATTCAGATCCACTCTACACCAACCCACTGCTCAGTGATGATGTGCCCTCAGACAATGTTCGTGCCGTACTGGCATTTTTAGCCACGATTGATGTGAGTGATTGTGCACTGGGAGATGAAGGCAACATGGGGCTGCATTTAGTCCACGAGTGGTTACGCCGCTCTTTGGCCTATACCGGCCCAATTGATGAATTAGCGATTCCAATATCCAGTTCAGGCTAAGAATAATCGATACGCCATTTTCCGCCATGGAATACTTAACGCAACTCAAACAACATTTATGCCCCGGCACGGCCTATCGCCGTGCCGAACTTGCTCAATGGTCTAAGCACGTGGATCAACATATCAAGATGTTGATCGAAGAAGGTGTTTTAACCCAGCTTGAGAGTGGCCTGTATTACTGCCCTAAGGAATCTCTGTTTGGCATGGTGCCTATCAGAAATACTTTGGTGAACTGTTTTCGAATGCCACCCGAAGGGCTGACTGAAAATACCAATCGTTTGTAACGACTCTATTTATCCTCTACGGACAACTCACACCCGATAACATCCAAAACTTGCAACAGAAACGCCGCACCAAAAGTTGCTCGATTGATCTTGGTTTTTAAATTCCCTGGGGTTTCCACTGTTCCGGCTATCAGTAACAATTCAGATAACTCCCGGTACCCAATATCACGCTTAAGCATCTCCAGCTTTATGAGCTTTTTTGCCCTCACTTGCCAGTATTTGTTGGTTTTTGTTTGAGTAGTCATTGTTAGTAATTGATTAAATACGATTGATAATTAGACCGATTGTCACATATTCGTGTCGGTCATGCTATATTCGACTCGCCCAACGCTAAATTTAAGCCAGTATTGCCTGGGGGAACTAACCATAACAGCCAGCCTGTAGAGAGCATTATTTTATATTTTGAATATTTAATTAATGATTTCTTACGCAACAGGGATGCTCTACAAATAACGAACTCACTCCTTAAGATGGCATGTGCTTTCATATGAAAAAAAGAAAAGACATTAATGGCTATCCCGTTGTCGTCCTGCAAAGAACAGGGCAGATAATAAGCTTTGAGCTATCTGACAAAATAGATCCCACCACACCAGTTGGCGAAGTATTTAAACGAGGTGATATCCAGATAGTGTTTGGCAGTCTTGATGTGGATGAACGGGCAGCAAAGATGGTGGTGATGGCTAGAAATTTCCGAGTGGTCTGTCATGAGGTAAAATCCTAGGCATTACTGATGCTGCATCCAGCTAACCTCCTCGTATATCGTTACAAGAAAAGGCTCATTCAAGATCATCAAAAGGGAATCACCGAAATGGCGTAAAAGGCCCGTGATAATGGAAGGGGGAATGTAATGGAAAGGCCCTATCCGAAAGGGCTTAAGACAAAGAATGGAGCCGTGACAGCCCCCCAACATTCTAACTAATCTACTACTTGGCTAGCTTCTACCCATAGCCTCATAAGACCGCTCAGCTGTAATATCTAAAAACCTTCTTTTCTTAGAACTGCTCTGACATCCTCACCACTACCTTCACGTACATAGCTGACAGAAATTTTTTCTAGTAATGCGGCTACATTTGGGTAACTCATTTGTAATTTCTGAGAATTTCCCATGAAAAATTTAGCTAGATCCCGCTCCTGATCCCCTCCTTCAAAAACTGACCGGCTAGTTACCCCCCTCTTATTACGAACCCCCGTCATAAACCCACGCCTAATATCCTTCATCTCAGGACGATCCAAAATTTCACATGCCGGTTTAAAAGGCCAAACACCATCATTTCCCTTAGGACAATGAGCAATAATTTCCCCCAAACTTATATCACACACTACTAATCTATCGGCCTTTTCACATAGCCGCCTTGTATCTTCAATGAACTGAATATAAGCATCTTCACTTATATTGCCATCAGCATCTGTACCAGGCTGACGGCGACAGTGATGAAAAACTTTCCATACCGTACTTGTGGCTGATTTATTTGCATCATCGACTGGCTCATCATTTTCTCGATTAGCAGGCTTATACAAAATGGCTATTAATTCGACAAACACTTCAGGCTCAGACATAAGAGCATGGTACAGAGCTGATGCTTTATGTTCATCACCATGGTTAAGTGCTGGAAATAAAGCAAACTCAAGCTGAAGAAGAGTATCCTTTTCAATTTCATCCGAGCTTTCAAGAACCTCAAGCATTTCACCAAAATGCCATGAATCAATCAAACGACCGTCAGGCTCTTCTCCTGCCAGCAATTGCTGAAGACTTGCCAATAGGAGTTGAGCATCCATCTTTTTCAACTTATGCTCGCAGGTTTGTAGTGCTGCTCTTGGGCGCTTGACACCTAAAAGGTTTTTCAAAATATATTGCTGATCATCCTCAGAATCAGATGAAAAGTAATATGGATTGACCAGACCCCAGTAACTTAACTCTATATCTTTGCCGTACCCATGCACTATATCCCAGGTATTTCTCGAAAAAGGAGTCAACACAAAAAAACGTGATATTTTCTCTACACTCCAACCACTCCCTTTTCCGTAACCAACTACATCTTTTATCAACTGCAGAGAATGCTCAGGTTCAATCCTACCCAAAAGGCTATTTATACAGATGCTCATTTTCGATCCGACGATAAAGTCGCCACCACTTTCAACAATCCAACTTACCCAATTATCTTCATTACACTTTGCAACAGCTAATGTCGCACCTACTGTGCTTGGATTGCCACAAATCTCAATGAGACCCTCTATCAAATCAATACCACCAATATCGTACAAGTCATTCAAGGCAGACACTCTAGCTTCAGTACGCTCATCTACCTTGTACTCTATATCTTCCCCCCTATCCCTGACTGGCAACTCTATCCAGGGATCTGAAAAAAGCCATCTATATTTATACAGTGGGTTTATTGGAGTTAGTCTCAAATAATATTTTTCTATCTCAGCAAGCCTATTATCAAGTTCATCACCCTGAACATCGTCATAATTTCGATGCCAGTGTATTTTTTTACGTAGAACTTTACAGAGTTTTTCACGATCCTCATCACTTTCTTCTGGCTTCAGAAAATCACGAGTAAGTGATAGCGCCCTATTAATCTCCTTTTTATCGGATAAACTAATATTATCTAGAAGTTTAACTATTTTTTTTGCATCCCCGTCACTCAACAAATACATGCGTTCACGCGCAGCCGAGTGCATATCATGCATTTCTTCATATGTAACATCTCCGCAGCCAGCATCATCATCCCTCCAATTTGGATGAGCAGCAGGAGAAGCGTACCCAGGGCCTTTATCAGTCAAATTTTCAAGTACATCAAATGCAATCTCGGGTTCCCTTTTAATTAATAAATCAAGAACAGCTATTCGCTGCTTAATATCCGCCGCAGTCTGCGGAAACCATGTACGAAAAATCCCGTGCAGACTACTGCTAGGTGTATTTGACCAGTTGCTCTTGTATGGCACCTTACATAGCTGAGCAAGAATCAAAACAACTCTTGAAAGACGATTAGGTGCCCATGCCAATGTTTCTAATGCCCAAAGTAGCCCTGAATGCCAACAACGTCCCATCACACCAGCATCTGTTGTTTCTTTAATTAGTTGAGTTACAGGTGCATTGGGCTGTTGAAAACTTTTTTCTACCGCACTTAAAAACGACTC
>Ga0316204_10011710_pt1 | contig 10903 bp, 9 predicted proteins | sample 6monrhotite_MG_2_FD_205661 | JGI IMG/M metagenome (GOLD analysis project Ga0316204, IMG submission 205661) | Microbial mat bacterial communities from mineral coupon in-situ incubated in ocean water Damariscotta River, Maine, United States -... | ecosystem: Environmental > Aquatic > Marine >... | reverse complement strand
ACATTCAAACCAAGAACTCCAGCAATCAGGCCGCGTCGCCACCTTCTTTAACCACCTGAGTCGTCTCAGCTAAAATCTCAGCGTCAGCAACAACAACCTCTTCATCAACTTCTACCTCAACCTCAACGGGTTCATCCAGTATGGCAGGCGTAATCAGGTTTTCAGCAATCTCGCGTAAGGCCACAACCGTGGGTTTATCATTTTCCAGCGGCACCAGCGCTTCTTTGCCATTGGCGATCTGACGGGCGCGCTTGGTAGCCACCAACACCAGCTCAAAGCGGTTATCTACATTATCCAGACAATCTTCAACGGTTACACGTGCCATGCTGATTTAACTCCAAAATTCGATATTATTTGCTAACGGGCGATTATACACCAATTCCCAAGTTATTTATTCACCGGCTATTCACTCAAAAGGGAACTGATCAATTCACCTTGGCGCGCCTTTTGTACTTCCCGGCGCTGACGCCGGGCACGCATGATAGCAGCCAGATCAGTCAGCGCCTTATCAAAATCATCGTTGATTACCACGTAGTCATACTCAGTGTAGTGCGACATGTCGGTCACCGCATCACTGAAGCGACGCTGGATTACCTCGTCACTGTCCTGACCACGATCACGCAAACGGCGAATCAACTCATCACGGGAAGGCGGCAATATGAAGACCGGCACACAGCCCGGCATACGCGGCCGCACCTGCTCAGCCCCCTGCCAATCGATCTCCAAAATCACATCGATGCCCTCACGTAACTGCTGTTCAACCCACACGCGAGAAGTGCCATAGTAGTTATCAAACACCTTGGCATGCTCGAGAAAAACATCATCAGCCACCATCTGCTCGAAAACGACTGTATCGACAAAATTGTAGTTAACCCCATCTATCTCACCAGGACGCATCTGCCGCGTAGTATGAGAAACCGAAACACGAATATCATCTACTGACTCCACCAGGGCCTTGACCAGACTAGTTTTGCCTGCTCCCGAGGGAGCCGAAATTATATAAAGGGTGCCCGAATAAGGCGCCTGTCCATCACTAGAACTCATTTACAACCTTCTTTGTTATTCGATATTTTGCACTTGTTCGCGAATCTGTTCGATCAACACCTTCAGATCGACCGACACCCGGGTAACCTCAGCATCAATCGATTTCGATGCCAGGGTATTGGCCTCGCGATTCAATTCCTGCATCAGAAAATCCAGACGACGACCCACCGGCTCATTACGCTCAAGGATATGCCTCACTTCCTGGACATGGGCACTGAGCCTATCCACCTCTTCATCGACATCCATCTTCTGCGCCAGCAGTGCCAATTCCTGCTCCAGGCGGCCCGGATCAAGCTGCTCTTTCAGTTCGCCGAGACGATCTTCCATTTTCTGCCGCAGGGCCAGACGCAGATCTGGCAGACGTTCATTGACCCGCTCAACCAAGCCATCAATATTGTCGCATCGCTGCACGATCATCGTCTTCAGCTTTTCTCCCTCACGAGCGCGGCTGTCGATCATGTCGTCCAACGCCTCGTCCAGCAACGCCAGCGCCGCCTCATACAAAGGCGCCATGTCCAGCTCTTCCACCTGCATCACCCCTGGCCAACGCAATACTTCAAGTGGATTGACCCTTCCAGGATTGGTTAACAGATGCGAAACATCGTCCAACCCCTTGGCGAGCCGCTTTACCAGTTCTTTATCAACGCCAAACTCACGCTCCTGATCTGCCGACTGAAAACGCAGACCACACTCCACCTTGCCTCGCTTAAGCCGTTCAGCCACTTGCTCGCGCACCTTCAACTCCAGGCCACGCAGCTCTTCGGGCATACGCAGACTGACATCGAGATAACGATGATTGACCGAACGCAACTCCCAGCGCAGACTACCAAGGGCAGTATCCTGCTCACGGCGAGCAAATGAGGTCATGCTTAAAATCATGCGGGACTCCTGAATAATCGAGGCGGATATAGTAACTGTTTGAGATCGGCTTACAAAGCCAAGATAAGATTCAGAGTCAAAATTGCCCGCAAAATACTGGCACAGCAACTTGCTTCGACCGCCGACCAGCCAATAACCGCCATATAAACAACAGCGTCAGACCAAACAGGGACAACAAATTCAAACTGCCACCACCAGTGCGCTTAACAACAGCGCTCGTTGTTTCTTCTTCAACATCGGCACTGTCGTCCGCTCCAGTATCGGCGCCAGAGATTTCACCTGACCCTGATGCATCATATGAGGTCTTATTAACCGCTTTCGTAGTCACTGCCTGCTCGCCATCTTCACTATCTTTAACGCTAACCCTTACTGTTATATCCGCATTAACATTATCTTCAGTCAAAACATATTTGCTTGTTGTTGCTTCAGGTATTTCGTTTCCGTTTGATTGCCACTGATAAGAAACAACAACATCACCACCCTCTGGATCGGTAGCCGCAAAGTTAATCAATTCCAACTCTTTACCGACAGCAAACAGCCCCTTTATACTTGGCGTTACCGAAAATACTGGCAAGCTATTAACCCTCGACACCACCACCTCGTCCAACACAGGGGTCCGCACGGGCGACAGACTTTTTAATTCAACCTTCCAGCGCAGATCATCACCTATGGAAGGAAAGAAAAACTCTTTACCTCGCTGCACCGGATACCACTTTACACCACCATTATTACTGAGATAAAAATCAACACGGGTATTGCGGGTGCCAGCATCATTGACATTCATATTTGCTGTTACAGAAGCAGTGCGCACCAGCAAACCATCCGGATTAACTCTTTTTGAAACCAGTCGTCCGACATGGCCACGATAAACCACCTGGCTATAATGTTTGCTGGACTGACCATAATTGCCCACTAACACTTCAGAATAACCATCTTCATCAAAATCAACCAATTTGATAAAACGGCTTTCGTCCACCTCCTGACCAACAGTCATTGCTGCTGAAAAAACAGCCGATCCATCATTCAGATAAAGTTTATTGAAGCCGTTTTTATTTGCCACCAGCAGATCAACATCACCATCACCATCGACATCAGCCAGATCAAGACCACCGTTTCCATCTTCTAAACTACCGACAGGGATTCCGGCACTGATAAAACCACCACTGCCATCATTCAAATACAGTTTATTGGGTTGCCACTCATCATTGCCAACCACTATATCCGGGCCATTGACACCATCCAGGTCGGCCACGGCCAGACTAACACTGCCATCGTTTTCCTGATTAAGCTGGTCGCCAACAACCAGGCCATCATCAAAACTACCCATCCCATTATTGATATAAAGTTTGTTGGCCTGCCCGATATTAGCCACAACCAAATCCGGTTTTTCATCACCATTCACATCAGCCAAAACAACACCGGAGGTAAACTCTTTATCGCTACCAATATCGATTCCAACAGCAGGAAACTCACCACTGCCATTATTCAAATAAAGTTTATTGAAGTGGTTATTATTGCCAAACACTATGTCTGGGCCATTCTCACCGTCCACATCAGCCAGAGCAACACTATAAGTAGCACTGTAGGCCGAACGTATATTCACCTGACTGTAGAGCGCATCCTCATCATCAGCACCGACAACCACGCCCGCCGTTGAAAAATATCCCGTACCATCATTCAAATACACTTTGTTTTGCTGCTCGTAGTTTGCCACCACCACATCTAAAAAATCATCATTATTCAGGTCAGCCAGAGCAATGCTATAAGTGGCATCAGCAGCTGAGTCACCCCCAAAATCAACACCCGCAGCAGAAAAACCGCCACTACCATTATTCAAATAAACCTTGTTGCGCTGATTATAAAGACCAACCACAACATCCTTAAAACCATCGTTATTCAAGTCGTCAACAGCAATACTGTTGACCGGACCACCCTGACCATTAGCGCTGCCAAATTCTGCGCCCAAACCAACGAAACCACCACCACGACCATTAAGATAAAGCTTGTGATCCTGACCTTGATTGACCACCAGCAAATCCATATCGCCATCGCCGTCGACATCACCAGCACAGACAGCCTGACTTGTATCCGTCTCGCCACCTAAAACAATTCCGACACTGGAAAACTGACCACCCCCCTCATTCAAATAAAGTTTATTGGTTTGATTCTCGTTACCAACCACCAAATCCAGATCACCATCACTATCCGTATCCACCAATACGACACTAGAACTGGCATCGATCTCTTCACCAATATCAGTGCCACTGGCATCAAACTTACCAGCCCCTCTGTTTAAATAGAGTTTGTTGGTCTGATTTTTATTGGCCGCCACAATATCGATATCACCATCGTTGTCGACATCACCCAGGGCAAGGGCATAAGTAGCATCCGAATCATTGTTTCCCAACGACTCGAGTGAACGAGAAAAACCACCACTACCGTCATTCAAATACAGCCTATTGATCTTGCCGGCACCACTGATCTCATCTGTATTTCCGACAATCAAATCAAGATCAGCATCACCATCCACGTCAAGCAGAACCAAACTGGTAGATGTATCAATTTCACTACCAATCGCAACACCAACAACAGCAAAATTGGCATCGCCATCGTTCAGGTATAGCTTGTTGGCCTGCCCCGCATTAGCCGCCACCAGGTCCAGATCACCATCGCCATCGACATCACCCAGGGCCAGAGCACGTGTATCATCAAGATCAGGCGATGGCGAATCGACAAGAGCGGAAGACTGTTTGAAGCTAAAATGGCCACTGCCATCATTCAGGTACAACTTATTAGACAGGTCATCACTTTCAGCCAGACCGGAATTACCGACAAACAGATCCAGATCACCATCACCGTCGACATCACCCAGCGCAAGACTGGTGCTGACATCCGTTTCGCCACCTACATTCAGTTCGGTAAGAACATCGTTATGATGCAAATAAACCTTATTGACACCGCCTCTATTGGCCACCACAAAATCCAGCTCATCATCGCCATCCACATCAGCCATCACTGCTGCTGCGCTGTTATCAGAACCACCACCAATCGGCGTCACCACTCCATGATTCTGAGGATCATTAAGCGATCGATTGCCAACCACCAGCGAGTACGTCCCATCAATTTCAGACCAGTTGGCAGTGGTCGAGGCATCCAAGCGGCCCGGATTAGTTAAATCATCTGGAAAATTTATATTCACAGCCACTACACCACCCGCAGCAAGGCAGAGCACAGCAGCAAGCATGACTTGACGGGGGAATATTGTTTTTTTCAAGCTTATTGCCTCATAACATCAAAATCAGCCAAAATACGGCTCTTGTTTCAGCCGCCAGTGTAACCAAGCCGGCCTTTCAGGCAAACCTTTAGCCGAGAGTAATCACCACCTAAGCTGCCCAAATCCGCTATAATCCCGCCCCATTCTACAACCCCGAATTAAATCAAGAAGGAATCAGCATGCGCCCAAGCGGTCGAGCTCCCGAGCAACTACGCGAAATCAAACTAACCCGCAATTACACCAAACACGCCGAAGGCTCAGTACTGGTGGAGTTTGGCGACACCCAGGTCATTTGCACCGCTTCGATCGAAGAACGCGTGCCTCGCTGGCTCAAGGGCAAAGGTAAGGGCTGGGTCACGGCCGAATACGGCATGCTGCCCCGCTCTACCGGCTCACGCATGAACCGAGAAGCGGCCCGCGGTGGCCAAGGCGGTCGCACCATGGAGATCCAGCGCCTGATCGGCCGTTCGCTGCGCGCCGTGGTTAACCTCGAAGCCCTGGGCGAGCGCGTCATCACCATTGACTGCGACGTCATCCAGGCCGACGGCGGCACCCGTACCGCTTCAATCACCGGTGGCTATGTCGCCCTGGCAGACGCCTGCCAACATTTATTAGACAAGCGTTCTATCAAAAAAAATCCATTGTTCGGCCAATTAGCCTCAGTTTCAGTCGGTATTTACGAGGGCACGCCGGTACTGGACCTGGATTACGCCGAGGATTCCAATGCCGAAACCGACATGAACGTGGTCATGAACGACGCTGGCGCCTTCATTGAGGTGCAGGGCACCGCCGAGGGCCACGCCTTCCGCCGTGATGAACTGGATGCCATGCTGGCACTGGCAGAAAAGGGCATTGGTGAACTGGTCGAAAAACAATCCGAGGCACTGAAGGGCTAACCATGAGCAGACGCATCGTCCTCGCCACCGGCAACCAGGGCAAGGTCCGTGAACTAGGGGCCCTGTTGGCCAAACTGGATATCGAGATCGTACCGCAGTCGGAGTTCGACGTCCCTGAGGCGGAAGAGACCGGCCTGACCTTTGTCGAAAACGCCATCATCAAGGCCCGTAATGCAGCCGCCCACACCGGCCTGCCGGCCATTGCCGATGATTCGGGCCTGGAGGTAGATTTCCTCAAGGGCGCGCCAGGCATCTACTCATCCCGCTATGCCGGTGTCGATGCCAACAGCCAGGACAATGTCAAAAAACTGCTGACCGTGATGAAAGCTGTGCCGGATGCGGAACGCACAGCCCGGTTCCAGTGTCTACTGGTGCTCATGGAACATGACAAGGACCCGACGCCGCTGATCTGCCAGGGCAGCTGGGAAGGCCGCATCCTGCACCAGCAGCAAGGTGATGGTGGTTTTGGTTATGACCCGGTGTTTTATGTGCCGACGCATGACTGCGCCTCAGCCGAACTGAGACCAGAAGTAAAAAACCAACTCAGCCATCGTGGCCAGGCACTGCGCAAGCTGGCTGAGGCGATGAGATAAACGTAGGGCGCGCACCGCGCACCATTACCCAAACATTTCGCCAATCATTTAATCCATGGTGCGCAATGCGCACCCTACTTTATTAATTAACCGGAGCAACCGGCGCCCTGCAAGCGGTGGTTGAAACCAACATGAAAACACCCGAATTATTAGCCCCTGCCGGCACCCTGAAAAACCTGCGCTACGCCTTTGCCTACGGCGCCGACGCCGTTTATGCCGGCCAGCCACGCTACAGTCTGCGGGCACGCAACAACGACTTTACACTTGAGAACCTCAAGATAGGCATCGACGAGGCTCACGCCCTAGGCAAAAAGCTGTTCGTCGCCTCTAACCTGATGCCGCACAACGCCAAGGTGGATACCTATTTAAAGGACATGACTCCGGTCATCGAAATGAAGCCCGACGCCCTGATCATGGCCGACCCTGGCCTGATCATGCTAGTGCGCGAAAAATGGCCGGAAGTGCCTATCCATCTGTCGGTGCAGGCCAACACGGTAAATTTTCAGGCGGTCAAATTCTGGAAGTCCATGGGCCTGGAACGCGTCATCCTGTCACGTGAATTATCGCTGGATGAGATCGAAGACATCCGCCAACGCTGCCCCGACATGGAATTGGAAGTATTTGTCCACGGCGCGCTGTGTATTGCATATTCAGGACGCTGCCTGCTGTCCGGCTACTTCAACCACCGCGACCCCAATCAAGGCACCTGCACCAACTCCTGCCGCTGGGAATACGGCGTCGCCAATGCCACAGAAGATGATGCTGGTGATATCCAGAAAATCGAATTTGACGGCATGACGGCCATGAGTGCCAGCGGCCTATCTGACTGTGGCGATATCCCCCGTCACCCACTTGCTGATCGCCCCTATTTGATCGAAGAAAAAAACCGCCCAGGCGAATACATGCCCATACTCGAAGATGAGCATGGCACCTACATCATGAACTCCAAAGACCTGCGCGCCGTAGAACATGTCGAGCGCCTAACCAAGATGGGCATAGACTCACTCAAAATCGAAGGACGCACCAAGTCACATTATTATGTCGCACGCGCCTCACAGGTTTACAAACAGGCCATTAGCGACGCCGTGGCCGGACGTGAATTCAACCCCAACCTATTGGGCACCCTCGAAAACCTTGCCAACCGCGGTTATACCGATGGTTTTTACGAGCGCCATCATACCAACGAACACCAGAACTACATGACCGGTTATTCCAAAAGTAACCAGCAGCAGTTTGTCGGCGAGATCACTGGCTACGACAAAGAACGCAAGATGATGGAAGTGGACGTCAAAAACAAATTTGCCGTCGGTGACGAACTGGAAATTCTGCTACCACAAGGCAACCAGCGCCTGAAACTAGAATACATGGAAAACCTCTTTACCGGCAGTATGGATGTAGCACCAGGGGGCGGTCACCAGGTCAAGATTCCATGGCAGGATGAGAATGTGAAAATGGGCTTGATTACCAAGCAACTATAGCTCTGGCAAAAACAGAGCATCGATCATAAGCCCAGCAAAAAAACTGTCGAAAAATCTTACACTTGCATAAGAAAAATCCCTAGTCAAAAACACTAACCCCATAAAAATAAAAGACTTTATATCCTTGGTACGCTAATTGCTAATAAATAAGCAGCTACTGATTTATTGATTGTCCGAGGATAAACAAATGAAAAAAACTGAATTCGCACTGCTAGCCGCCCTTGCCCTGGGCAGCACACAAGCCATGGCCATTCCTTTTAGCGAAGTTGGTGATGCCGGCTCACTCAGCGCCCAGTATGCCGGCACCGACATTACCAGCATTACGGGTTCAACTGGGGCTGGCGATTCTGAAGACCTGTTCCGCTTCACCTGGGGTGGCGGGCAATTTGAAGCCGCGACCAATGGTCTATTTGGCTCATCCAGAGACTTCGATACCATGCTGTTCCTGTTTGATAACGCCGGCACCTTCATCACCAGCAATGATGACACCAGCGGGCCAAGCGATGGCGCGGTAGGCAATTCTTTCGGAAGTTATATCTCAGCCAACTTAGGCGCCGGTGATTATCTGCTAGGTATTTCTGGCTGGTCAAATGATGCCCTAAATGGGAGCGGTCAAGAGTTTCGCACTCAAAACGCTACCGGCACACTAACTAGCTGGCAGGGCGGCGGCGGAACCGGCTCCTACACCATCGGTATCAACTCCGTACCTGAGCCAGCGCCACTGGCCCTTTTGGCCCTTGGTCTCACCGCATTCGGTCTGGCACGACGCAAAGCTCGCTAGAGCAGCGACAAATGAATACCAAGCCCCTCTCATGAGGGGCTTTTTTTGTCTGAAGTCTACACAAGACTCAGACAATTCATCATTCGCTGTATCCTGGCGCCACTCGAAAGATTTCATCCAGCGTAGTCTGACCTGCAGCCACTTTCTGAATACCGCTAATACGCAAGGGCCGCATCTCTTCCTGCTGGGCCTGATGACGAATAGCAGCAATATCACAATCATTTGAACTGACCAGTCGCTTGACCTTGGTTGACATAACCAGCATTTCATATATCCCAACCCGGCCACTATAACCAGTTTGACGACATTCAAGACAGCCAACAGGGCCATAGATTTTTTCAGGCACGGCAGCCTTCCACGGCCGACTCAGGCTATTCCACATATCCACATCAGTCGCTATAGGTTGCTTGCAATGCGGGCAAAGGGTTCTCACCAGCCGTTGCGCCACCACCCCTAGCAAAGTAGCACTGATCATGTAATGTGGCACACCCAGGTCTAACAAACGAGTGACCGCCGAAACCGCATCGTTGGTATGCAACGTAGAAAGCACCAGATGGCCTGTCAGAGCAGCCTGAATCGCCATCTCGGCGGTTTCCAGGTCGCGTATTTCGCCGACCATGATGATGTCCGGATCTTGCCGCAGCAGTGCCCGCACACCATCGGCAAAATTCAAATCAATATTGTTCTGCACCTGCATCTGGTTGAAATCAGGCACCACCATTTCTATCGGGTCTTCGATGGTGCAGACATTCAGCTCTGGCTTGGCCAGATGCTTAAGGGTTGAATATAAAGTAGTGGTCTTACCCGAACCGGTCGGCCCGGTCACCAGGATAATGCCATTGGGCTGGCCAATCATCTCCTTCCACAACTTCTCTTCACGACCATTAAAACCGAGATCGGTAAAATTTTTCACCAACACATCCGGATCAAAGATTCGCATTACCATCTTTTCACCAAACGCCGTCGGCATAGTCGCCAGACGCAGCTCGACCTCGTTGCCATCAGGAGACTTGGTCTTGAGGCGACCATCCAGTGGTCGGCGTTTTTCCGCCAAATCCATGCGACCAAGAATTTTCAGACGACTCAGCACCGCCGCCATCACTGGGCTGGGCAGCTGATATACCGTGTGCAACATGCCATCGATACGAAAACGGATATTACCCTTTTCCTGGCGTGGCTCCAGATGGATATCACTGGCACGCTGATCAAATGCATATTGCAGCAACCAGTCAACAATCCGTACCACATGCTGATCATTAGCATCGAGACTGCCTGCCTTACCCAGCTCCAGCATCTGCTGGCTGTTAATGGCCTGAGGTGCATGGGCATCATCATCGGCACTGGCACCCAAGACAGAGTGAGAAACCGTGTAAAACTCCACCAGATAACTGTTGATATCCGAGGGACTGGCCATCACCAGCCGCACCTCTTTACGCAGAATGCGCGACAACTCATTCAACCAGTCAGTGACATAAGGCTGGGCCGTCGCCACCACCACATAATCAGCACTCAACTCGACCGGCAACAACTTATGCCGCTCGGCATAGGCATAGGAAAAGGCCGTGGTGACCAAGGCAACATCCACCTTGAGTGGATCAACACGCAAATAAGGCACCTCGGCCTTGCCTGCCATCCACTCGGTAAGAAAGTGCTCAGACAAGTGTCGGTGTGGCGCTTGGGCCGACTTGATGTTTTGCTCAGCAATTGCCGTTAGCGGATGCTTGTCACCAGCATCACGAAAGCGCGCTTGAACCTGGAGGTTTTCATAGACCCCCTTTTCAAGCAGGCCGCCTTCAAACAACAGGTCAGCAATCTCTTTCAAACTCAGTGTATGTGGATTTTCTTGCGGCTTGCTGTTTTTCAGATCAGTCACAAAACTCTCTCATAGCCGTTAGCCAATCAAATAAGATTCTTATAACTATATGGCGGCTTTTCAGACTGACACCTTAGCAGCACAA
>Ga0316204_10011709_pt1 | contig 10905 bp, 7 predicted proteins | sample 6monrhotite_MG_2_FD_205661 | JGI IMG/M metagenome (GOLD analysis project Ga0316204, IMG submission 205661) | Microbial mat bacterial communities from mineral coupon in-situ incubated in ocean water Damariscotta River, Maine, United States -... | ecosystem: Environmental > Aquatic > Marine >... | reverse complement strand
CGCGATCCGCCGCCACCGTGCTCGACTATAACGGACACCGCGTAGCGGGGGTTGTCAAACGGTGCGTAGCCAACAAACAATGCGTGATCACGCCGCTCCCAAGGCAGGTCTTCGTTGCGCGTAACACCCTGACTGCGTTCCTTTTTGGTAATTCGACGGACCTGACTTGTGCCAGTTTTTCCGGCCATCTGCAGAGATTCGTCAGCAATTCTAGTGGAATATGCGGTGCCCCGCCGCTCGTTGGACACCGCGAACATGCCGCCGCGCACAGCCGCCAAAGACTCCGGTGAGATGTCCAGAGGCGGAGCCGCCGCCGTCAGCGTGTCGACTCCATCAATGGTTTTCAACAACCGTGGCACCACTGCTTTGCCAGAGGCAAGTCGCGCAGTCATGGTGGCCAGTTGGACGGGTGATGCCAGAACGAAACCCTGCCCAATCGCGGAATTCAGTGAATCCCCGATACGCCAATCCTCGCCAATAATTTTGGACTTCCAATCCTTGGTCGGCATCAATCCGGTGGCAATCCCGTTCAGCGGCAGATCAGGGCGCGCGCCCAACCCAAATCGCCGCGCCATTGCCGAAATTTTTTCGATCCCGACCCGTTGCGCCAACTCATAGTAATAGACGTCACAGGAATTCTTCAGGCTGTCGCGCAGGTTGATTTTTCCGTGCCCGCCGCGTTTCCAACAGTGAAAACGCTGTGTGCCCACTTCAACGAACCCTCTGCAGGTGATTGTCTCATCATGCGCAATCAGCCCATCTTCAACCGCCGCCAGTGCCACCATCATTTTGAACGTAGAGCCGGGCGGATAAGTGCCCTGTACTGATTTGTTGGCCAATGGGCGGAAGGGATCATCGGTCAGTGTCTTATAATCTGCCACCGAAATGCCGCTGACAAATTTATTGGGGTCGAAACTTGGGGCAGACCCGATGGCAATCAAATCACCGTTATGAACATCCATGACGACAGCAGATGCACTTTCGCCCGCCAATCGCGCCTGAAGATAGTTTTGCACACGATGATCAACGGTCAGATGGGTGTTAATGCCGGATTGGCCTTCGTTGCGGTCGATCTCGCGCATGACGCGCCCGACGGCATTGACCTCGATCCTTTTGGTGCCAGCAAATCCACGTAACTTCCGCTCGATTTTATGCTCAACCCCACTTTTCCCGATCTGAAATTTCGGGATCTGCAGCAGAGGATCCTGATCGTCGATGCGATTGAGGTCATAATCACTAACGGGTCCAACATACCCGGTGATATGTGCGAAATCACTGCCAAGTGGATAGTTGCGCGACAGACCAACCTCAGCGGACACTCCCGGTAAAGCAGGCGCGTTGGTTGATACGGCCGCGACTTGATGCCAGGTCAGGCGTTCGGCCACCGTGACCGGTACAAAGGCCGCGCGGCGGTTCAGCTCTTTCAGTGTGGCTTTATAATCACCTTCGCTCAACGGGATGATCCGCGTCAGGCGATCCAGCACGTCCTGAACATTTCCGGCCTGCTCACGCACCATAACAATGCGATAATTCTGAGTGTTTTCAGCAACCGGAACGCCGTTTCGATCAAAGATCAATCCCCGTGCGGGCGGCAAAAGACGGATATTGATCCGGTTTTCCTCGGCCAGAAGACGAAATTCCTCGGCCTGATTGACCTGCAAATACCTCAGGCGGCCCACCAGCAATCCCATGAACCCAACCTGTGCGCCAAACAGGATCAGGCTGCGGCGGGTCAGCTGTTTCTCTCCGGTTTCGCCATATAGGTTCTTGAGACTCATAACCGGTGTCCGTACCTGATTGCTTCGTCTGGGGTTATCTTGCGAATTCTAAGTAGAAAAAAACAGAGAAAAACCACCACGGGATACGCGATGACAGTCACAATAAAGTGCAACATAACAGACCCGAACCCAGCGACCGGCACCATCGACATCGACAGGATAATGCGATTTGCCAACAGGGCCAAAAATATGGTTCCGGTGACAAATAGCCATTCCAGCGGGAACGCCAATTCGCGAAACCGGTATTCTTGTGTGCGAACAAATTCAGCCGTCACAACCATGATCGCGGTCCAAAGCCCGACGGGCTGAGCAAGCAGAATATCGGATAGCAAGAAAATGATTGCGATCAGCCAAAACGGCGTAAAATCCGGGCGTCTGAGCATAAACGCAAATGTCAGACCAAGCAGCAGGTCGGGCCGTGGAAGGAACCTTGGTGTGAATCCAAGCGGCACCAGCGACAGAAACAACAAAAACCCTGCGCACAGGAAATAGATCAGCCGCCCGCTCCAGACTTGCGCCACCAGCCCGTCAGCCATCGTCTTCACTCGTTTGTGGCTTAGGATCAATCGGGGTGTCACCGACGCCGACAAGCTCGTCTGATACCCCAATCTTTTCTTCCGATGTCGCCCTCAAAACCCGCAGGAATTCCAGCCGCTGATAATCAGCGGCCAGTTGCACCAGAAACTGTCCATTCCGCCCTAAAACGACCTGTCCGGCCAAAAGCCCGCGTGGGAACACATTGCCATCCCCGGAACTGACAACCCGGTCGCCCGGATGAACCGCGTCTGGGGCTTCCAGAAACTCAATCGCCGGAAACGGCGTGTTGGTTCCGGACAGAATGGCGTTTTGCCCCGAGGGTTGGATAATCACCGGAATGCGACTGTTGCTGTCGGTCAGAAGGATCACCCGAGAGGTGGTCTGGCCCACGCCTGAAATGCGGCCAACCAGCCCCAGCCCATCCATCGCCGCCCAACCTTCAATGACGCCATCATATCGCCCGATACTGATCAACGCCGACTGTCGAAACGGCGAGCCGCTATCCGTCAGCACCACGCCGGTGATATATGTCAGCTTTGGATTGATCCGCACATTGTTGAGATCCAGCAACTTTGCGTTCTTTTGCTCAAGCTGCAATGCGGCCTCGCGCCAACCTTTCAATCGTTGCAATTCGCGGCGCAGCTCCTGATTTTGTTCGTAAATGTTAACGTAAGATTGAAACCCGCTGATCATGTTGGTGAATTTGGCGGCGGGCACCAAAGCCCACTCGAAATTCGGCACGATGCGGTCGATCAAAGCTGCGCGCAGTTGTTCGACCCGAGGATTGTCCACCCGCCACAGCAAGAATATCGCCAGCAGGACCACCACGAGAACGCCCACCAGCACCCCCCGCATCGAGCGGCCATATTCCTGATTTGGTTGTCGGTCCCGCGTCAAAGGGTTTCCTTTGCGTCGCTGATATCAGGGGTTAGCTGTCGTAGTCGATCACATGCTGGAGCTGTTTTTCATATTCCAGCGACTTGCCTGTGCCCATCGCCACGCAATTGAGCGATTCTTCGGCCACCGAAATCGCCAGACCGGTTTGTTCGCGCAAAGCCAAATCAAGCTCTCCCAGAAGGGCGCCGCCACCGGTCAGCATGACGCCCCGGTCGACAATATCAGCCGCCAGATCAGGTGGGGTTGCTTCAAGCGCCGACATGACGGCCTCGTTGATTTGTTGGACAGGTTCGGACAAGGCCTCGGCCACCTGGGCTTGGGTGATCTCGATTTCTTTGGGCACGCCGTTCAGCAAATCACGACCACGGATTTCCATGCTCGCACCACGCCCGTCATCGGGCATCCGTGCCGTTCCGATCGAGGTTTTGATCCGCTCGGCTGTTGCTTCGCCAATCAGAAGGTTTTGTTGGCGTCTGAGGTAGGAAATGATCGCTTCGTCCATCCGGTCGCCGCCGACACGTACCGAGCGGGCGTAGACAATGTCGCCCAGCGACAGAACCGCAACCTCGGTCGTCCCGCCACCGATATCGACAACCATGTTGCCGGTCGGATCCGTTATCGGCATTCCGGCCCCGATTGCCGCAGCAATTGGTTCAGCAATCAACCCGGCCTTTCGGGCGCCTGCGGACAGAACCGACTGGCGGATCGCGCGTTTTTCAACCGGCGTGGCACCATGTGGCACACAGACGATGATTTTGGGTTTGGTGAATGTCGTGCGTTTGTGGACCTTGCGGATGAAGTGTTTGATCATCTCTTCGGCAGTGTCAAAATCCGCGATCACCCCGTCACGCATCGGGCGAATTGCCTCGATCGAGCCGGGAGTTCTGCCCAACATCAGCTTTGCATCTTCGCCAACGGCCAGAACGGCCTTGCGCCCGTCCTTGATGTGGTAAGCCACAACCGAAGGCTCGTTCAGAATGATACCCTTGCCTTTGACATAGACCAGCGTGTTGGCCGTACCGAGGTCAATTGCCATATCCGCCGAGAAAAGCCCCGAAAAAAGCCCCAACATCAATCAGACATCCCATTTCAAAAAGCTGCGCTGTTTCTGCGACTCTTTGGGCCACAAAACTCTGCCCTTATAGGCGTTTGGCGGTTGCGGCGTAAAGGGGTACGTCGCGGTTTGATGGGCGCGTTTTCGCCTAGGCAATCAGGCCGACGCCGCCAAAACCGGCGTCGGCGAAGGGGCGCTGCCCCCTCAGCGAATTGCCAATGCAATTACGCCTGCCCCCCGGGATATTTTTTCCACAAAGAAGGAGCAGGTGTAACGGTCGCCTGATACGATCAGGATGTCGCCGCGTTTGGGGCAGACTTCGTTCGCCGAACCAGCAATTTGTTGAGCGCGTTCACATAGGCCTTGGCCGAGGCCACAACCGTGTCTGTGTCCGAGCTTTGCCCCGTGACGATCTTACCAGCCTCTTCCATTCTGACCGATACCGTCGCTTGTGCATCCGTGCCCTCGGTGACGGCATGAACCTGATAAAGTTGCAGGCTTGCCTCATGCGGAAACAGAGCTTTCACAGCGGCAAAGGCTGCATCAACCGGGCCGTCGCCTATGGCGGTGACCTGATGATCCTTGCCGTCGATTGTCAGGGTCAGATCGGCCGATTGCGGGGCTTCAGTGCCACAGATCACGCGCAGAAATTTTATCTGCAAACGGTCATTTGCGGCATTCGTGGACGTGTCTGTCATCAGCGCGATCAGGTCGTCGTCAAACACTTCTTTCTTGCGGTCGGCAAGGGACTTGAACCGCACGAAGACGTCTTTCAACTGGTTGTCGCCCAGTTCATAGCCGAGATCAGACAGCTTGGCGCGCAGCGCTGCACGGCCCGAATGCTTACCCATCACCAGATTGGTCTCGCTGAGGCCGATGTCCTCGGGGCGCATGATCTCAAATGTTTCGGCGTTTTTCAGCATGCCATCCTGATGGATGCCGCTTTCATGCGCAAAAGCATTCTTGCCAACGATTGCTTTGTTGAACTGCACAGCAAAGCCCGAGACGGTGGCAACCATGCGACTGGCCTGCATGATTTTGGTGGTGTCGATGCCGGTCTGATAGGGCATGATGTCGTTGCGCACCCTGAGGGCCATGACGACTTCTTCGAGTGCCGTATTGCCAGCGCGTTCGCCCAAGCCGTTGATTGTGCACTCGATTTGGCGTGCACCTGCTTCGACGGCTGCCAGTGAGTTCGCTGTCGCCATGCCAAGATCATTGTGACAATGGGTCGAGAATATCACCTCGTCAGCCCCCGGAACTTTTTCCAGCAGCATCGCAATTAACGCAGCACTTTCGCGCGGTGCAGTATAGCCGACAGTGTCCGGAATGTTGATCGTTGTCGCGCCTGCCTTGATCGCAATTTCCACCACCCGGCAGAGATAATCATGCTCGGTCCGGGTCGCATCCATTGGCGACCACTGAATATTGTCGCAAAGATTACGCGCGTGGCTGACGGTCTCGTGGATACGTTCAGCCATCTGGTCTTTGTTCAGCTTGGGAATGTCCCGGTGCAATGGCGAGGTGCCGATGAAGGTATGGATACGTGGTTGGGCTGCGTGTTTCACCGCATCCCATGCCCGGTCGATATCCCCGAAACTGGCGCGTGACAGGCCGCAAATCACGGAGTTCTTTGACCGTTTGGCGATTTCGCTGACGGCCTCAAAGTCGCCTTCAGAGGCAATTGGAAAACCGGCCTCGATGATATCGACGCCCATTTCGTCCAGAAGGGACGCAATTTCCAGTTTCTCGTTGTGGGACATGGTCGCGCCCGGAGATTGTTCGCCGTCGCGCAAAGTTGTGTCAAATATCAGGACGCGATCCTGATCGGATTTGTCTTTTGAAGTCATGATGTAATCTCGTCTGTTCTTAGCTCTAATGTCTGTTTTTCAGGCGCGAATTGGTCCCCTCTGAGCGGACGCGCCCTGACAGGCACGCTCAGAGGCGGCTAAGAAGTAGGAGCGCAGCAAGCGACCGCACCGGCAAAGCCGGAAGCAGACGGATATGATGTGCGCAATGTCTCATAACGGCTGACTATAGCCGGATTTATCGGAAGATAAAGAGACATTTTTCAGCGTATGTGAAAGCCGGAATTATGTTCGTGAGGGCTCAATCAGGTATCGAAAGGATGGTCGCCCGGCATCGTGGGTCCACCCAGAAATATCCCACCATTCCGGTGATCCAGAGCCGACGCCAAAATCTTGTGGCTGAGCGGGGCGTTTGGTGAGGCTTAAGATCAAAATGCTCGGCTGAGAAACGCCGCGCGCAAAGCCTTATTGGCTGACGAACGGCAAGGAAACCGTGGATTTCTGACCCGAAATATTATCGGTGAGGGTGTATTCCAGAATGAAGTCTCCCGGGGGCAAACCGTCAATATCAAGCTCTAGATTGACCATGAACTCCATAAAGCGTTGGCGACCGGACAGCTTGAAATCGCCAAACTTGTCCTGGCTCCACAAAGTTTCGCGATCTGCGGACAACAGAGCGGCATCTACCACCAACTCGGTGGTGTAGAAGTCGCCTTCTTTGGTCCAATCATAGCCAATCGGTTCGATATAGACGAAAACCGGTTGTTCTGATGTAAAAGTGTTTGTTTCCCGTGGATTATAGGCGCCATAGCGCGGTACACTCTGCTCGACAAACATCGCTTGTGAAAAGCCAAACGGTGTTTGCAACCACAAATCCAACGCCGCCCCGCGCATGGCCAGAACGCTGTCTGCTGACCTGCCTGTCTTGGCAAAGTCAATCGCCTGCTTCACCTGATCTTCAATCGAGCCGGCCTGCAGGCCACCTGAAAAAATCGTGAGCAGCGAGAGTGTGGACAGTAGGACACGCATAAAAAAGACTCCGGCAGATAAAGTGGTCGACTGGACATAAACGCCATGACCGTGACCAAAACATGACGAAAGCTATATGTTTTATTTCAGCGGTTTTGGTCGCCTAGTCCTCGACCAACCGACCGTCGGCCCAATTCCCCTCGCGAACCTCACCACTGGCATAAACCATCTTGCCAACGCCCTGACGTTTGCCCATCTGGAATAACCCGGTATAGACATCGCCATTGGCATAGGTGGCGACACCTTCGCCATCGATCTCGCCGTCTTTCCACTGGCCGTCGTATTTGAAGCCATCCGGCATCACGATGCCGCCTTGACCTTCACGCTGTCCGGCAGTGAACGCGCCAGTATAGACCGTGCCGTCGGGATACGTGGCCGAGCCCTGACCGTGTCGCAGGCCATCCAGCCAGTCGCCGACATATTTGTAGCCATTGCCGTATGTCATTGTGCCAGTGCCGTGGTTCTTGGCGTTCTTGAACTCGCCTTCGTACACCAACCCATTGGCATAGCTGGCAACACCATCACCTTCGATCACACCTTTGATCCAGCCGCCCTCGTAAGTTGAGCCATCTGAATAGGTGATCCGCCCGGTGCCATGCGCAAGATCGTTGAGAAACCCGCCAGAATAGATCGAGCCATCCGGATAAGTCACGGTGCCGTTGCCTTCGATCCGGCCCTGAGCCCAATCGCCATCATAGATATACCCGTCCGTGCCGGTAAACAGCCCTGTGCCGTGACGCTTGTCATTCACGAACGCGCCTTCATACGTGTCACCGTTTTTATAGCGCACCAGTCCTGTACCATGCCGCTGGCCGTTGACCAGCAAACCTTCGTAGACATCGCCATTGGCCTGCGTAAGAACCCCTAGCCCGTTGATCTGGCCGTTTTTCCACGCCCCGTCATAAGATAATCCGTCTGGCATTGTCAGCGAACCCTGACCTTCGCGAACCCCGTTAACGATCTCGCCTTTATAAACTGCCCCGTCCGGGTAGGTGATCGAACCGGTTCCGTCCTTGATCCCGTTCACCCAATTCCCGTCGTATTTGTACCCATTCGGGCTGGTCATAACGCCGGTGCCGTGATGCAAAGCGTTGTCAAACTCGCCGTCGTATTTCACCCCGTTGGCATAGCGTGCAACACCTTTGCCAGAAATCTTACCGTCAACCCAGGTGCCAACATACGTCCCGCCATCTGAAAAGGTGATTTTACCGGTGCCCTCTGGCTTGCCAGCTGAGAAACTGCCTTCATAAATTGACCCGTTGGGGAATTGCGCCACACCGGTGCCGCGGATTTCACCCTCAAACCACTCGCCGGTATATTCATACCCGTTGGGCAGTCGATAGGTGCCGGTGCCGTGTTGCTTGCCCTCTTTAAAGGTGCCCTCATAGACACCTCCGGTCTCGTATTCCTTGGTGATGACCTCACCAGTATTCTGGGCAATTGCCGCAGATCCGGCCAGCCCCAGGGAAACCGTTAGGGCAAGTGCGCAAATAACTGTGCTACGTGGTTTCAAATGCTGCAATCCAGAGCCATGCTCTGGCCTCCGCCTCGGGTTTTCAGGTACTGCTGTATCTTTCGGCCCAACTGTAAGCCCTTGCGAATAGAGGGGCAACTTTTTTTACTTCTAAACCTGCTTTCCCTCGGACCATGTTCTGCTAAACAGTCCAAGGAACAGGATCCGGACAGGAGACACGCGATGTCTGAGCAGTTTTGCCTGACGCTTGCACAGCTAAACCCAACGGTTGGGGATTTGACCGGCAACGCGGTCAAAGCTCGCGCAGCCTTTGCCGAGGCCAAGGCCGCAGGTGCCGATATGTTGATCCTGCCGGAAATGTTCATCGCCGGATATCAGGCGCAGGATCTGGTCCTGAAACCTGCATTCACCGCTGACGCAATGGCGCATATCGAACGCCTTGCAAAGGATTGCGCGGACGGACCGGCCATTGGCATCGGCGGACCCCTTGCCGAAGACGGCAAGCTTTTCAACGCGTATTTCGTGCTAAAAGACGGAGCAATCAGCGCAGTTGTACGCAAACACCACCTGCCCAACACCCATGTTTTTGACGAGCGTCGCCTGTATGATCACGGCCCGGTCTCTGGACCATACGCGGTTAACGGCGTGCGCATCGGCACCCCAATTTGCGAGGACGCTTGGCACGAGGACGTCTGTGAAGCGCTCGAAGAATCCGGTGCGCAAATTCTGATCGTGCCAAACGGCTCACCCTATTTCCGACGCAAGTTTGATCGCCGGATGAACCAGATGGTTGCCCGTGTTGTCGAAACTGGCCTGCCGCTGGTCTATCTGAATATGGTTGGCGGGCAGGACGATCAGGTTTTTGATGGCGGCTCTTTTGTGCTCAACCCAGGGGGAGAGCTGGCCCTGCAAATGCAGATTTTCGACGAGGAAATCACCCACGTAACCTTTGAAGAAACCGATCAGGGCTGGCGTGCTGTCCCCGGCGCCCTCAAAAGTTTTCCCGATGAATGGGAGCAGGACTACCGCGTCATGGTCGAATCCTTGCGCGATTACATGGCTAAGACCGGTTTCAAAAAGGTACTTTTGGGTCTGTCCGGCGGTATCGACAGCGCCATCGTGGCTACCATTGCCGCTGACGCACTTGGCTCTGAGAACGTGCGCTGTGTGATGCTGCCCTCGGAATACACGTCCGAAACTTCGCTTGAAGACGCCCGCGCCGTGGCCGCAGCCTTAGGATGCCATCTTGATACCGTTCCAATCGCGCAAAGCCGACAGGCTGTCACCGAAACTCTGGCCCCGTTGTTTGACGGGCTGGCCCCCGACGTGACCGAGGAAAATATCCAATCCCGCCTGCGCGGACTGTTGCTGATGGCGATGAGCAACAAGTTTGGCGAGATGCTGCTAACCACCGGCAACAAATCCGAGGTCGCCGTGGGTTACGCCACGATCTATGGCGACATGGCGGGCGGCTACAATCCGATCAAGGACCTCTATAAAATGCGGGTTTTTGAAACTTCACGCTGGCGCAACGAAAACCATCGTGACTGGATGTGCGGCCCCAAAGGCGTCGTGATCCCACCGCGTGTCATCGACAAACCACCCTCAGCCGAACTGCGCGAAGATCAAAAAGACGAAGATTCCCTGCCACCGTACGAAATCCTCGATGCGATCCTCGAGCGTTTGATTGATCAGGACCAATCCGTCGCCGAAGTCGTCGCAGCAGGATATGACAGGGCTATCGTCAAACGTGTTGAACACCTGATCTACATCTCGGAATACAAGCGCTTCCAATCCGCACCCGGTGCCCGAACCAGCGGCAAGGCCTTCTGGCTGGACCGGCGCTATCCGATTGTGAATAAATGGCGGGACGAAAGCTGAATCAGCTTCTCGTTTTCAAAAATGTCCCGGGGGTGAGCAGCTTGCTGCGAGGGGGCAGCGCCCCCTGATCGGATCGCCGACAACAACATCTCATCTAATTTTTTGTTCTGCCAACCCACCAGAAAACTGCTTGAGTGGCGGCTGTGCCAAGCAGCGTTTGCCATTTCACCCACAGACGGGTTGCCGAATGCCATCCGTGACACAAGGGCATAAGGCTCCCCCTTTCAGTACACACGAAAGGGGGGCAGGTTTTCCTGCTTTGCCTCAATGACTCATTAATTAGAACACCATCGCGTTTGCAGATTAACATTTCGTTAATTCGAAGATGGTTTTTATCCGAATGATGACCCGATGATATCCTCGGTCAACCACCCTCAAATTCGCACAGGATATGGACATTCATCGCCAGGTCATCCAGCACTTTACGCCCGCCAAGTTCCGGCAGAT
>Ga0316204_10011708_pt1 | contig 10905 bp, 11 predicted proteins | sample 6monrhotite_MG_2_FD_205661 | JGI IMG/M metagenome (GOLD analysis project Ga0316204, IMG submission 205661) | Microbial mat bacterial communities from mineral coupon in-situ incubated in ocean water Damariscotta River, Maine, United States -... | ecosystem: Environmental > Aquatic > Marine >... | reverse complement strand
ATAATCTTCAGCTTTTGTAGCTCTTACATCAAAAAAGTAAGTTCTTCTTCCTGCTCTCAGAACCTGTGAAAATATTTCCTCTTGTTCTAAATGTTCTTTATCCATAATTAACTCTCTATTTTTAATTAATCTTATATTAGATTTCTACACAAATCTATAAAAATATTTGACTTATTTCACTATTTTTAAATTTCTTTTTCTAAAAGTTGTTGTTCAAATAATTCTTTATAATAACCTTCAATATTCACAAGTTCACTGTGTGTGCCTTGTTGAATTATTTCACCATTTTCTAATACTATAACAGTATCAGCATTTTTAATTGAAGAGATTCTATGACTTACAATAATAGTTGTTTTGTTTTTACTTATTTCATACAAGTTATTAAGAATTATTTCTTCAGTTTCTGTATCTACAGCTGATAGGCAATCATCAAAAATTAAAATTTTAGGTTCTTTAATAATAGCTCTGGCAATAGAAACACGCTGTTTTTGTCCACCTGAAAGAGTAACTCCTCTTTCGCCAACAAAAGTTTCGTACCCCTCATTGAAATCAATAATATTGTGATGAATGTATGCATCTTTCGCCGCTTTTTCTATAGTACTATTTGATGCGTTTTCATCTCCAAATTTTATATTATTTTTTATTGTATCTGAAAATAAGAAGGCTTCTTGAGGAACAAATCCTATACTTTGACGAAGTGTATCTAAATTAAGTTGCTCAATTGGTGTATTATCTATCATTAGTTTTCCAGAATCAACATCATATAGACGGGCAATTAAATTAATAATTGTTGATTTTCCTGAACCAGTATTCCCTAAAATAGCAAGAGTCTTTCCTTTTTCTAGTTTAAAGCTTAGGTTTTTTAAGGCTGTAATATTTGTATCATCATAAGTAAATGATACATTTTTAAACTCAATGCTACCTTCAATTTTAGAAGAACTTAAATTATTATTTTTAATTTCGGGTTGGTGTTTTAAAAACTCATTGATACGTTTTTGAGATGCTTCTGCTTGTTGCACCATAGAAGTAACCCATCCAACAACTGCTACCGGCCAAGTTAGCATATTTACGTACATAATAAATTGAGCAACAACACCTAAAGTTATAAAGCCTCCAATGTAGCGTAAACCACCAACATATATTACTAAAATATTACTTAAACCAATTAATAAAATCATTAAAGGGAAAAACAATGCATTAGCTTTAAATAGGTCAATATTTTTCTCTTTTGTGGTATTTGTTAAGGTATTAAATTCAGTCATTACTTTTTCTTCAATTCCGTATGATTTTAAAATACTTATTCCAGAAAAAGTTTCTTGCGCTTGTGCAGTTAATTTTGACAAATATTGTTGAACAATGGTACTTCGCTTATTTATTATTTTACTTAAAAAATAAATGGAAGCCGATAAAAATGGCAAAGGAAGCAAGGTGTACATCGTTAACACCGTGTCAATACTATACATTTTTATAATGGCAACAACAAAAAGCACTAACATATTCATTGTATACATAATTGCAGGTCCAAAATACATACGTACTTTGCTCACATCCTCACTAATACGGTTCATTAAATCACCCGTTTTATTTTTCTTGTAAAAATTTAAAGATAATCTTTGGTACTGCTGATAAATTTCATTTTTTAAATCAAATTCAATTAACCTTGACATTACAATAATTGTCTGTCTCATTAAAAACGTAAAAAAACCTGAAAGTAACGCAACTCCAATGATAAGAAGAATGTTCATTAGAAGTTCAGACTTTACATCGGAGATATCTGAAACTAATCCATTTTTATAATCTTGCGCTATATTCACCGATTCCTTGATTAGTTGAGGAATTTGTAATATTAAAACCTTTGATAAAACGGTTATTATCAACCCTATAATAAGTCGATATTTGTATTTTAAGAAATATTTATTTAAGTATTGTAATGCTTTCATAAAGAAGTTTAGGCACTCATATTTTAAAAGCACGAATATACATCTTTAAAAATTTAATCGTAATATTTTAAGATAGAATTAACTTTGTTTAAAAATTAAAAAAGAGTATTTAGTTTCAAAAATAGTAGTATTTTTGCACAGTTAAAATTACAAAATTAGTTCAAAGTTCTTTAAATGATTAATAGAAGACATATTAGAGTTAAAGTAATGCAATCTGTATATGCATTGCTGCAATCTAAAAGTGATAACCTAGACAAGGAGGAGAAATTTCTATATGCAAGTATTGATAAATTGTACGATTTATATGCATTAGTTCTTCGTTTACTTGTTGAAGTTAGAAATTTAGAAAAAAAGCAAATTGAAATTTCTCAAAAAAAACATTTAGCAACTCCTGAAGAGCTAAGGCCTAATAGTAAATTTGTTGATATTGAGCTATTTAAATTGTTGAGTGAGAGTGTTTCATTATCTACGTATTTAGAGAAAAATAGTTTAAATTATTGGGATTTAGATAATGAATATGTGCATGAAATATTGAACTTAACTAAAAAAAGTGAGTTGTATATTTCTTTTATGAAAGCTGAATCTTCATCATTTCAAGAAGAAAAAGAATTTGTTGTTGCCTTATTCAAGGAAATTATAGCTCCGAATGAAAAGTTAGCTGATTATTTTGAAGACAAAAGTATTAGTTGGGTTGATGATATTCCTTTTGTAAATACTTGGATTGTAAAAACTTTGAATCAAATAAAACCAAACCAAGCATTTCATTTAGGGAATTTATACAAAGATATAGATGACAAAAATTTTGTTGTAGATCTATTTCGAAAAGTAGTTTTAAATCATACCGAGTATGAAGATGATATTAAGGATAAAACTCCTAATTGGGATTCGGACCGAATTGCAGACATTGACATGATTTTAATAAAAATGGCAATTTGTGAATTTTTAAAATTTCCATCGGTTCCAGCGCGCGTAACTATCAATGAATATATTGAAATATCAAAAGATTACTCTACAGAAAAAAGTAGTTTCTTTATCAATGGAGTCTTAGATAAAATATTAAAAGATTTTACGGCTTCAAAAAGATTGAGTAAAATAGGAAGAGGATTATTATAATTTTATATTTTTACAAAATAAAAAACATTTAAAAATGAAAAAAATCACTGTTATATTTATCGCTGTTTTGACTTTAGGAATTGTTTCTTGCAAAGATAATGCAGCATCAAAAATTAAGGCGGCCAATTTAGAGATTGCTAAAGAAAGAGATGCTAAAATTAATTTAGGCTCTCCAATTGCTGAATTTGATAAAACTGAATTTGAATTTGGAACTATTAATGAAGGAGAAGTTATTGACGGAGTTTTTAGTATTACCAATGTTGGAAAAGTTGATTTATTAATTCTTGATGCGAAACCATCTTGTGGATGTACTGTTCCGTCTTGGCCAAAAGAACCTATTCAACCAGGTGCTACAGCTGAACTTAAATTTAAATTTAATTCCAGAGGTAAAGTTGGTAATAATAATAAATCTATTACACTTAAAACAAATACTGAAAAGGGTACAGAAATTTTGAGAGTTAAAGGAATTGTTCTTGCAAAAGCCAAGTAAGTATTAGCAAGACATAGAAAAAACATAATTAAATTAAAATAACATATATGTATTCAACAATATTTTTACAATTTGATGGAGGCGCTTTATCAGGAATGCTACCATTTTTATTAATGTTTTTGGTTATTTATCTATTTATGATAAGGCCTCAAATGAAACGTCAAAAAAATGAAAAATTATTTCAAGCATCCATAGCTAAAGGAAATAAAGTAATTACAACTAGTGGTATTCACGGTAAAATATTAGACATCGTTGATAGTGATAATACCGTTATTCTTGAAACAGGTGCAGGTAAAATTAAATTTGAGCGTTCAGCTATTTCCATGGAAATGAGTAAAAAACTTCAGGCTCCTAAAGTTGTTAAATAAAAAGGTAGCGTAGAGAATTAAAAAAGTGAGCTAATTAGCTCACTTTTTTTGTATATTTAAAGTTCAATTTTTAGCAATGAAATTCGAGAAGAATCAAACAAACATTTCGATTAGTACTAAAAGAAAAGTAAAAGTTTTTGCATTTATTTTAGTACTAACTTCAATAATTTGGTTATTGATTGAACTTTCTAAAATATCTATAAGTACGGTAAAATTTAATGTAGTTTACACCAATCTACCAGCAAATAAATTGTTACAAAGTACTCCAACTTCAAAAGTCAATGTGAGCTTAAAAGCGCCTGGGTTTATGCTATTAAGACACAAGATAAAAGCTCAAAAATTAGCTATAAACTTAAAAAACACTATTAAAAGAGACTCCAAATATTATATAATACCTAATAATCAAATTGCATCTTTAAACGAGCAATTGAATAAAGAAACAGAAATTTTAAATATTCTTGAGGATACTATTTTTTTTGATTTAGGAATTAATAAATCAAAAAAAGTACCGGTTAATCCATCACTTGATATTAAATATAAATTGGGGTACAATTTAATTGGCATTATTAAAGTAACTCCAGACTCTGTGTTAGTTACTGGATCGGAGAAACTAATTGATTCTATTCAAGAAATAAGCACGTCAAGATTGGAGATTGAAGATGTTTTTGAAAATATAAATACAGAGTTAAGTTTAAAATTACCACCAAAAAACAAGTTTTTAAATGTTTCAACAACTCACGTAAAAGTAACGGCAACTGTGGATAAGTTTACAGAGGGTAAATTTAATGTTCCGGTAAACATAATTAATAAGCCAGAGGATATTGTAATGAACACATTTCCAAGAGAAATAGAAGTTGTTTATCAAGTTGGCCTCACAAATTTTAACAAGATTAATGCAAATAGTTTTTTAATTGTTTTTGATTATGAGCAATATAAAAGAGACACATTAATTCAATACTTAACACCTTTTATACAACATAAAAGTGAATTTATATCTTCTCTCAAAATATATCCATCACAAATCGAATTCTTAATTCAAAAATGAAAATAATAGGCTTAACAGGAGGAATAGGTAGTGGTAAAACTACAGTTTTGAAGATGTTTCAAACGCTTGGTGCTGAGGTGTATATTGCTGATGTTGAGGCTAAAAAATTAATGAATTCTGATTTGGAATTAATTCAACAAATTGAGCAAATTTTCGGAGAGAACGCTTATGTTAATCAAACTTTAAATAGGCAATATATTGCTGAAGTTGTTTTTAATGATAAAGAAAAATTACTTCGTTTGAATAGTATAGTTCATCCAAAAGTTCATGAGCATTTTAAAGAATTTATTCATCACTCGAAAGCTGAAATTGTACTATATGAATCAGCAATTTTATTTGAAAGTGGAAGTGATACTTTATGCAACTTTTTAATTACTGTAATTGCAAATTTTGAAGATAGGATTCAGCGCGTTATGTTGCGTGATAAAACTACAGAAGAACAAATCAAAAATAGAATAAATAACCAACTAGCCGATGATTACAAAATAAAAAAGGCTCATTTTGTAATAAACAATCTAACTCTAGAAGATACTAAATTACAAGCTGACACTATTTATGATTTAATTAAAACAGCTTCTTAAATTATAATATCTCTTAAAATAATGTTAAATTATTAAATTTATTGTTAACTTACGTTAAATTTTAACATAAATACTATGAAAGGTTTAATTTTGAACTAATGAGAAAAAGAATCTTTATACTCATCATTATTTTAATGAGTATTGCCTTGATTGGTATTATTTCCGTTCAAGTATTTTGGATTAAAAATACGATAGAAATTACAGAAGAGCAATTTACCTCTAATGTAAAGTTTGCGTTGGCTAAAGTTTCTGAAGATATAAAGGAAAGAGAATTTGAAGAATTTTATGATGACATTTCTGAAAGAGTTGGAGCAGGAAATAAATTAAGTTATTCTGATATTAGTAAGTTTATTTACGAGAAAATTGATACTACTAATAACGAAAAATTTTCTTATTCTCAGAGTATTATTGAGGCAAATTATAAAGTGCCAACAGAGTTCTTTGAAAATGATTCGATAAACTTTAAAGAAATTTACAGTAAAGAAGAGATTGTAATAGAAAAAGAGAAAGTTTTAGATAATGATGGAGGTTTGGTTTCACCCCCAAAAGAGCAATATGTTAAAATTAGTAGAATTGATAAAGCTGAAAAAGCAAAATTAGAACCTGCATTTGACGCTACAAGATCTGGGCTGCCTATTCATAAAAGAGTTAGTAATCAAGAAATTACGTTTAGGTTAAGTAATGAATTAGCAGTTAGGGGTGTTACTACCGATTTTAAATATGGAATCTATAGCAATGGATTAGCAACACAGGTAAAATCTGGGTATTTCAGAAAAGAGGCTGGTAAAAGTTATAAAGTACCAATGTTTGCAGATGCTAATGGGAATAGTAATTTTCAATTATTTGTTACGTTTCCTGAAAAGAAAAATTTTATTTTAAGTTCGATTTCTAAAATTTTAATGCTGTCTGCTTTTTTCGTATTAATTATAATTTTAGCATTTGTTAGTGCGCTATATCAGTTAGTTAGACAAAAACAAATTTCAGAAATAAAGACAGATTTTATAAATAATATGACGCATGAATTTAAAACACCTATTGCAACGATTAATTTAGCATTAGATGCTATTAAAAATCCTAAGATAATTAATGATAGTGATAAGGTTTTAAGGTATGTTAAAATGATTCGTGATGAAAATAAGCGAATGCATGCGCAAGTTGAAAATGTATTGCGAATTTCGAAATTAGAGAAAAATCAGCTGGATGTAAATAGAGAGGCATTAGATGTTCATGAGAGTATTGAAGAGGCCATTACACATGTTGAGTTATTAGTAAAAGATAAAGGTGGTTATATTAACGTTCGTTTAAAAGCTAGTTTATCAGAAATATTGGCGAATCAATTCCATTTTACAAATGTTATTGTAAACATGTTAGATAATGCTATTAAATATTCAGATGAAGCACCTAAAATTGACATTATTACTGAAAATAGTGATAAATTTATTTTGATAAAAGTAAAAGATAAAGGGATTGGAATGAGCAAAAGTGTTCAAAAAAATATCTTTAAAAAGTTTTATAGAGAAGAAACAGGAAATATTCACAATGTGAAAGGGCACGGTTTAGGTCTTTCATATGTTAAAAAAATAATAGAAATTCACCAAGGAGAGGTTTTTGTTGAGAGTTCAAAAGGAATAGGAAGTACTTTTACAATAAAATTACCCTTAATTTAAATACAAGAAATATGCAAAATAACAAAATTTTACTAGTAGAAGATGATCCAAATTTTGGAACCGTTTTAAAAGATTATTTATTAATAAATGAATATGATGTTACCTTAGCCAAAGATGGTTTGGAAGGATTGATTATGTTTAAAAATGATGATTTTGATTTATGTATTTTAGATGTAATGATGCCTAGAAAAGACGGCTTTTCATTAGCAAAAGATATACGAGCTTCAGACGCAGAAGTACCCATTATATTTTTGACTGCAAAAACAATGAAAGAAGATGTTTTGAAAGGTTATCAAGCTGGGGCAGATGATTATTTAAACAAACCATTTGATTCTGAAGTTTTATTGTATAAAATAAAAGCTATTTTACAGCGTAAAGAAAGTGAACAGACTACTGAGGAAGAAACTTTTGAGTTTAATATAGGTCAATTTAGTTTCAATTCTAAATTACGCCATTTAGCTTTTAAAGACGAAGAAGTTCAAAAATTATCTCCAAAAGAAAGTAAATTGTTAAAAATGTTAGCAACTTATAAAAATGATTTAATGCCTCGTGAATTAGCATTAACAAAAATTTGGAGAGATGATAATTATTTTACATCACGTAGTATGGATGTATATATTGCAAAACTTCGGAAGTATTTAAAGAAAGATGAAAATGTAGAAATCTTAAATATTCATGGTGAAGGTTTTAGGTTGTTAGAAAAATAACTAAAGACTATATAAAACCTGCTTTTAGCAGGTTTTTTTATGCTTTTAAATAGTATATTTGTTTAAACTTTTGATATGGCAATAGGAGTTAAAATATATGAAGAAAACCCAAATGAGCGCGAAATTGAAAAGGTTATCGCAGTTTTAAAAAAGGGAGGATTAATTATTTACCCAACAGATACTGTCTATGGTATTGGTTGCGATATTACCAATACCAAAGCAATGGAAAAAGTTGCAAAAATTAAAGGAATTAAACTTGAAAAGTCTAATTTTTCTTTTATCTGTTATGATTTGAGTAACCTATCGGATTATGTAAAACAAATTGATACCGCTACCTATAAAATTTTAAAAAAGGCGTTGCCAGGGCCATATACTTTTATATTGCCAGGAAATAATAATTTACCTAAGGCATTTAAAAAGAAAAATACAGTTGGTATTCGAATTCCAAATAATAATATCATTAGAGAATTAGTTAAACAATTAGGAAACCCAATTGTATCAACTTCGATTTACGATGAAGATGACTTATTAGAATATACAACCGATCCAGAATTGATTTTTGAAAAGTGGCAACATAAAGTTGATCTTATTATTGATGGTGGATTTGGAGGAAATATCCCTTCAACAGTAATTGACTTGTCTGATGATGAAATCACAATTTTAAGGGAAGGAAAAGGAAGTATAGATTTTTTATAAATCTCTAAAATTTTTTTTACCTAAAACAAAATAACTCCAAACAATAGTTTTTATCGTGTAGTAATTATTATTTTGGGAATATCTTTTCCGTTTTTTTAGCATAGTAGGTAAGTAGTAATAAAAACTAACATGAGCCATTAGTATAGCTAAAGTATGTTTTGGACGTAATTCAACTATAAATTTTAAAGCAGCTATTCCATCTAAAACTAGACGAGAAAAAATAATGGGAATTAATTTATTTGTTGGTAAATTTTTAACTAGAGTAAATAAGCTATTTCTAAAATTTAAGAATGTTTTTCGTGGACTAGCCTCCTTTAACGTTGCTCCACCAATATGAAATACTGTTGAAGTACCGACGTATTTAATATTTTTTTGAAGGTTTTTTGTTCTCCAGCACAAATCTATTTCCTCTTGATGTGCAAAATAATTTTCATCGAAACCATTTAATTGATTAAAAATAGATGCTCGAATAAAAAAGCAAGCTCCAGATGCCCAAAAAATTTCAGTACTATCATTATACTGAAGTTTATCAGTCTCTAAATTGTTAAAAATACGACCTCTACAATATGGGTACCCAAATTTATCGATAAATCCTCCGGCAGCACCGGCGTATTCAAATTTGGATTTGTCTTTATAATCTAAAATTTTAGGCTGAATTATGGCTGTTTCAGGCTCGTTTTTAAATGTTGAAATTATTGTATTTAACCAACCACTAGTTACTTCAATATCGGAATTAACTAAGGCGTAAATATCAGCAGATACGTGCTTCAAGGCATCATTATAACCTTTGGCATAGCCTCCATTTTTAGCATTCTTTACTATAGTTATTTGAGGAAAATTTTTTTCAATAAAAGCCACCGAATCATCGGTTGAATTATTATCTGCAATTACAATTTCAACGTTACTTAAATTACTATATTTTACTATTGAAGGAATAAATTTTTCTAATAATTTTTCCCCATTCCAATTTAATATGACAATGGCTATTTTCACTTGTGCAAACTTACTTTAAAAATGATAGAATTAAAATTAAAGTCTTCATTATTATGGTTCGTGGTTTGGTATAGTTTCTAAAAATAGATAGGCTTCATTTTCAACATCCATTTTACAATTAAAATGTTCTAGACCATTACTAACTATTAAATAGTTTGCATTCAATTTTAAATTGTAACGTGCAATTTGGTCAAATGTATTTTGAGATATTTTTATGGTGGGCGATTTGCACTCAACAATAATGTGTGGTAAACCGTTGGTATTAAAAACCAAAATATCAGTACGTTTTGTTAATTTGTTAATAGTGAGTTGTTTTTCAACCGCAATTAATGAAATTGGATATTTTTTCTCTTCTATTAAATAATGGATTAGATGTTGACGAACCCATTCCTCAGGAGTTAGAATTACATATTTTTTTCGAACAATATCAAAAATTTCATACTTATTTTTGGTACTTTTGATTCTGAATTTATATGTTGGTAAATTCAATGCATACATAGAGCAAAAATGCTAATTTTTTTTATTAAATGAGTGATGTTACTAAAATAGTTTCTGATATTAAAAACGGAAATATTAAACCTATTTATTTTTTAATGGGTGAAGAGCCTTACTATATTGATAAAATCTCTGAATTTATTCAGGAGAATATACTCTCTGAAGAAGAAAAGGGTTTTAATCAAATGGTTTTGTATGGCAGAGATGTTGCTATTGAAGAAATTTCTGACCATGCAAAGCGTTTTCCAATGATGGCTGAACGGCAGGTGGTTATTGTTAAAGAAGCACAAGATTTATCAAGGAGTATTGAAAAGTTAGTTTCGTATGTAGATAACCCTCAGCCTTCAACAGTTTTAGTTATTTGTTATAAGTATAAGACTATTGATAGGCGTAAAAAGTTGTATAAAGCCATTCAAAAAAATGGTTTAATCTATGAAAGTAAAAAGCTATATGAAAATCAGGTTGCAGAATGGATTCGCCGTGTTTTATCTGGTAAAAACTATAAAATAGATACCAAGGCATCTTTAATGTTAGTTGAATTTTTAGGAAACGACTTAAGTAAAATAAGTAACGAGCTTGACAAGTTAATGCTAATATTGCCCGCTAATTCTACAATTTCACCAAAGGATATTGAAGAGAATATTGGGATAAGTAAAGATTATAATAATTTTGAATTACGGAAAGCAATTGGGGAGCGTAATGTATTTAAAGTTAATAGTATTATTAATTATTTTGCCCAAAATCCAAAGGCAAACCCAATGGTAATGACCATTTCGTTGTTAAATAGTTTTTTTACACAATTACTTATTT
>Ga0316204_10011706_pt1 | contig 10906 bp, 4 predicted proteins | sample 6monrhotite_MG_2_FD_205661 | JGI IMG/M metagenome (GOLD analysis project Ga0316204, IMG submission 205661) | Microbial mat bacterial communities from mineral coupon in-situ incubated in ocean water Damariscotta River, Maine, United States -... | ecosystem: Environmental > Aquatic > Marine >... | reverse complement strand
GATGTCACTCAAGATGGTCTGGTCACCAACTGGCAGATGGATGAGGCCGTTGGTGGCGTTGTCGCCGATCTTGTCGGAAACAACGATCTGGTTCTGGAAAACGGAGCAGAGATCGCAAACACGGCTGAGGTAGGGACGTTAGCGGTTTTAGAAAACGCGCCAGGTGCGCGGATTGGGACGCTGTCCGCGACTGATCCTGATGCGGGTGATACAATTACCTACACAGTTTCGGATGATCGTTTTGAAATCGTCGATGGCGAATTGTATCTCGCCGACGGTGTAAGCCTCGATCACGAAATGGCGGCAAGTATCGACGTCGAAATTACGGCGACGGACAGCGCCGGCCTGTCTAGCAGCGAAACATTCACCATCGACGTGCTTGATCAGAATGAAGCGCCGACCGGTCTGGTGATTGCGGCGAACTCTCAAAACCTGATCACAGGCGGCAGCTTCGAAGAGCAGGATGTTCGCAGTGGTGGGTGGCGCGGCTTCGCGGACGATGCCAGCGGCAACTGGGATTCGGCCAATGGTATAGAGGTCTGGGACAATCTTGGCGGAACCGCAGCTTCAGAGGGTAATCAGTTCCTGGAGCTCGATTATACCAATGCCGCGGATGCGATCTCTCAGACCGTGGCGACGGAGGCCGGGCAGTCTTACACGCTCTCTTTTGATATGCGGGCCCGTGGGTCGTCAACCACGGATACAATTGAAGTCTATTGGAATGGCGACTTGATCGGCACTGTCGATCCTGCCTCAACCGACTGGGAAGAGGTCAGCTTCGAAGTGATTGGCACGGGTGCCGGCGATGTTCTGGAGTTCCGCGAGGTGGAAGGCGAGAGCGATAGCCTCGGCGCACATCTGGACAATATCAGTTTCGTCGAAGTGCCGATGACGCTGGTAGAGAATGATGCCGGCGCCACAGTTGGTGTGGTCTCCTTCACGGATCCGGACGCCGGTGACACACTTACTTACGCAGTCTCTGATGACAGATTCGAAGTCGTGGACGGCGCGTTGCGTCTCGTCGATGGGGTCAGCCTGAATTATGAAGCTGAACCAACAGTCGAGGTCACCGTTACGGCGACGGATGGTCGTGGTTTGTCGACGAGCGACACGATCACCATCAATGTTCTGGACGTCATGGATGATGTTCCTGGTATTGAGATCAGTGTTTCGAATGAAAACCTGATTATGAATGGCAGTTTCGAAGATACTTCGAGCGCCTCAACCACTGGCTGGGGCCAAACCGCTTCGACGGTCGAGGGGTGGACGTCAGAAACCGGTGACAGTTTTGAACTGGTCAATAGTGGCTATGGCGGCGTTGATGCATCAGATGGTGACTATTGGTTAGATGGCGATGAGACGCGCGCCAACATGCATATTTCGCAAGCCGTTGAAGGCGTGACTGAGGGCGCAGAATACCAGCTCAGTTTTGACGCGGCCGACCGCTCTTCTGACGGCGCCGTCGAGATCTATTGGGGCGGCGAACTGGTCGGTACTGTCGATCCTGACTCAACCGCCATGCAGAACTATACGTTCACAGTGACGGGCGGCGATGGGGACGGATCAGATCTGCTCGAGTTCAAAGAGACGGGCTCACCCGACAATGTTGGCATTTCTCTCGACAACATTTCGCTCGTCGCAACTGACGTGACGCTGACCGGAACTGATGGTGACGACAAGATTACTGGCGGATCCGGCGATGACGTACTGATTGGCGGCGACGGCAATGACTTGTTCATCTACGGCGATGATGGTGGATCCGACAGCATTGATGGCGGGGCAGGCTGGACCGATACGATCGATCTGTCGGCAGCGCTTGGCGATGACGCTGTCTATGGTCAGGACTGGACTGTGACGCTCACTGAAGGTGAAGTCGTCAGCGAAGAGACGCAGTCACTCGAGCTGACGGACGATGCAGCAGGGTTCATCACATTGGACAATGGCGAAACCATCGACTTCACGAACATTGAACAGATCGGGTTTTAAGGCTTCCGGCGCGCTCAGTCTTCTGAGGGCGCCAGTCGATTGACCAATGCCAACAGGCCGTATCGCGCTCTGCGATAATCAAACTCGGCTTGAGACAGGCTGATCCGTGCGAAGACGAGATCGCGTTGGCCATCGAGCACATCCTGGATACCCGTGCGGCCAGCGCTATATTCGGCTTGCTGTCCTTCAACCACGATCTCACTGGCTTCTACGGCAGCTTTGGCCGCTGTGATCGCTGCGGCTGCGGATTGCAGCGTGTTCCAATTGCCGGTGACCGCTTCTTCCACTGCAAGCCTGACATCTCGCCGGGCGGCATTCTCGCGGGCCAGTCTTGCACGGGCTGTTTTCAGGCCGGAGTAATTTTGCCCCTTCTGAAACAGTGGCACCCGGAGCCGCGCAACGACTTGGAACTCGTTAGCTTCCTGGCGAATGCCCGGCGTCAGTGCAGATGAATCGAGATCATACGCGTTATACTGACCATCAACCGATAGCGTTGGGGCGAGCTTCCCTTGGGCTGAGCGCCGGCCATGCCGTGCAGCAGAGACCAGATCATCGCGGGCCAGCAGACCAGGGTTAGATTTTAGGGCTTGGGCGATTGCATCAGCGACACTGATCATCTCTTCGTCGATACGCATCGTGTCGGGCACCAGAACCGGGCTTGGGATACCACCCGTTTGTCTGAGGAAAGTCGCTTCCGAAACGGCCAGTCCAGCTTGTGCTCGCACCAGCTCTGCGCGTTCCTGTTCCATTCGGGACCGTGCCTGAGAAACAGCAATCAGACTCTCCGCCCCGGCTTCACGGCGTCGGTCAGTGATGGCCACTTGTTGCATCAACAGATCGAGGCTCTCGGTTCTGTGACCAACAATTTCACGGTCCAGCATCAGCGCCGCATGCGCTGTCGCGGCTGATTGCGCCACCACTTGCCGGTTTTCTTTCTCAAACAGTTTCTGAGCCTGCGTCGAGGCGCGAGCATCTTTCAATCCGTAATAGGCAGACCCGCCCTGAAAAACGGGCTGCGAGAATTCCAGGGAATAGGTCATGCCATCTTCAGCCCGCAAGCGTTCCAACTCATCGCTGCGCCAGCGTTCCTGACCAGCGCTGACTGTGGCTGAGACGTCTGGCAAAAGCTCGCCAAGTGCTCCGAATTGAATCGCTTTGGCAGCTTCGGTGTCGGCTTCGCCAATCGTGATCTGCGGACTGTGGCGAAGCGCGGCTTGTATCGCATCCTCAACGGTTTGCCCGGCAGCAGGACCGATTGTCAAAACAGCTGGTAAAAGCGCGAGTATCATCATTCGAAAAGACATCGTTTTCGTATGCGCGAGTTTGGTTAACTAACTATTTCTGGTTGAATTCCCTCACATTTACTCAAAGCGCCTGGCCTGAGAGACCCTGCTATCCCAATGCGCTGATCGTAGAACATTCAAAAGAGACGCTTAATCTTGGCGCAACACTCGGTTGATATACATGCGAATACAATCAAAAGGTGTGTTTAGGTCGAATGATGAATGATCAGAAAAACCAAGTACTTCGCACGAAGAAACCAAGAACAGCTCTATCGCTTTCATGGAATATTGGAAAAACAGCTTTTAAGCTGATCTCGCAACATCGTACCTCTGCTGATCCCAAGTCATATGCCGTCTGGTACGAATATGCGTCCAGGAAAAATCCGGAACTGCGCATGGCGATGGACCAGATCCTGGGACATGAGCGGGGTGTCACCGCAGCTGAGCTCCGGCAATTATACGACGCTTACGTCACTGAAAACCGAGATGCCGAAGCAGAACTTGAAACGATCAGCCAAGCCATTCAAAGCGAAGTCGCTGGCGCAAAGTCACTCGTGACGGAAGTCATTACCAATACAAGCCAATATGTTTCGTCTATGGATAAGGCAAAGGGGATTATCCCAAACGCCACCACGCCCGACCAGATTATAGAAGCCATTGATGAGCTCATCGAAGACACGCAGTCGTCGCAAGCATCTGCGCAGAGCATCCAAGTCGCGTTGCAGAGTAAGCATGATCAGATCACCGATTTGAGTGGCAAAGTTGGTGAGCTCAGAGAGAATTTGAAACGAGATTCACTGACCGATTTTTTCAATCGCCAGAAGTTCGAAGAGCTTCTCACGGAACGCTCTACTGAAGCTCTCACCAATGGATACTCGCTGACAGTGATGATTGTGTGTGTCAAAAACATGCAAGATCTGAGTTTGACTGCAGGAACTGACATTTCCGAATTTGTCCTTAAGTCGCTTTCCGGATTCCTAACCAAGAGCGTCGGTGACAAAGGTGTTTGCGGACGGTTTACCGGCGACGAATTGGCTATCCTGTTGCCGCAGTCGGCCTATGCGGATGCGGGCAAGATCGCCAAGCAGATCATTGATGAGCTCGATCATTTCAAGATCGTGAAAAAGCCAAGCGACGACCTTGTGGGCTATATTGAATGCGCCTTTGGCGGATCTTCCTTGCAAGCTGGGTTAAGCGCCAGCGATCTTATTCGGCGGGCATCCGAGCAAGCGACCCAGGCAAAGTTCTCGCACAAGAGCAGTGTGAAATTCGACCTCACCAATCATCAGGCAGCATAATGCTGAACTGAAGCTTCGGGCTCGCCCGAGATTTGCACCCTTACTAACATTTGCGAACAAGAACGGTTCTGGACGTACGTCGCGTCACCGGGCAGAACCGGGATAGCGGGACGAAAACGGCTGAACCAATAGGGCAGTCCGTCATGCAGCACGAGGATGCCTAAGCCATGCGCAACTTTTTCTTGGGGCTCATATTGCTCTTCACCGGGGTGGCTCAGGCACAAGATGTCCCGCCCCCCAATGTCATCGTCATTCTGGTCGATGATGCCGCTTTAATGGATCTGGGCGTTTATGGCGGCGAAGCCCGAACGCCGAACATTGATGCGCTCGCGGCCCGCGGCGCGATGTTTACGCAATACAGAACCTCCCCGCTTTGTGCGCCGACCCGCGCGATGCTGCTGACCGGGCTCGACAATCATTTGACCGGAGTGGCGACGATCCCTGAGGTTTTGCCGAAAGAGCAAAAAGGCCAGCCCGGATATACGATGGCGCTTGAGCCTGGAGTTCTGACGCTTGCCGACCGGTTGAGCGCGGCGGGCTATCGAACGCTGATGAGCGGAAAGTGGCATCTTGGCGAAACGGCTGAAGAAATGCCGCAAAATCACGGCTTCGATCGTTCCTTTGCTTTGGCGGCGTCTGGCGCTGATAATTGGGCCGATAAATCGTACATGCCGTACTATAAGGATGCACCCTGGTGGGAAGACGGCGAAGAGGCCGCGTTGCCAGAGGGTTTCTATTCGTCAGAATTCATTGTCGACAAAATGATCGACTATCTCGAGCAAACGGATTCAAGCGCGCCTTTCTTTGCTTATCTGCCATTTCAGGCGATCCATATCCCGGTTCAGGCGCCCGCGGAATTTATCGCAAACTATGACGGTGTTTACGACAATGGATGGCATGATTTGCGGCAGGCACGCTATCAGCGCGCGCAGGACCTTGGTCTGATCGGACCAGGTGCGCCGCTTGCGCCGATGCCGGAAGGGTCGCGTGAATGGGGCAGTCTCTCTGAAATGGATCAGGCGCGCTATACGGCGATGATGGAAGTCAACGCGGCGATGCTCGAGGCGATGGATTTCCATATTGGGCGATTTGTCGACCACCTTCGCGCGACAGGTGAATATGAAAATAGCGTGTTCGTCATCACGTCGGACAATGGCCCGGAATACAATCGCGGCGACAATGATTGGCGCCTGCGCATCTGGCAGTCGCTAAACGGCTACAATATTGATGCCGATCGTGCCGGGCTGGAAGGAAGCTGGGGCTTCATCGGACCGGAATGGGCGGCCGCGGCTGCGTCGCCAGGCGCGCTGTACAAGTTCTACGCGACTGAAGGCGGGATCCGCGCACCATTGATCATTGCCGGGCCAGGGATCCAGCCCGCAAAGATTGATGCGCCTGCAATGGTTTCTGATATCACGCCGACTTTGCTCGAATGGACGGCGGCGCCGCCCGCGCCACGCGACGCGCGCGAGATGACCGGGCGGTCGCTATTACCGGTTTTGCGCGGTTCTGCCGAGAGCGTCTATGGACCAGAAGATATCCGCGCCATCGAGGTGTCCGGTAACACCGCGCTATACAAAGGCGACTATAAAATTACCCGAAGCATGCCGCCATTGGGGAACGCTGAGTGGCAGCTGTTCAACATGCAAGTTGATCCGGGCGAGACAGAAGACCTCTCGAAAGTCGAGCCTGAAATTCTGGCTGACTTGATCACGGCTTATTCTGATTACGCCGCCAGTGTTGGTGTGCTGGAAATGCCAGAAGGATACAACTCAGCGCAGGCGGTCGCGCAGAATGCGTCAGCCCGTTTTCTACAGCATAATCGCGGCGCTCTGATCCTTCTAGGCGTGATATTGCTTGCATTGATCTACGCATTCTATCGCGTTTTGCGGTTCGCTTGGAAGAGAGTGTCGACATGAGCGATCCAACAGAAGCGCCTGGAATTATGGGGGTCTATGGCAGCAAGATATCCTATTATACTGGCAAGTTTGAAGCCTATTTGAAGTATCGCTCGCTGCCTTATGAGAGCTTCCCCACGGTGGCCCATGACAAGAAGCTGAAACAGGGCGTTGGCATCGTTCAGATGCCAGTGGTCCAACTTGCCGATGGTCGTTGGATGACTGACACGACGCCGATGATCCGTTGGCTCGAGTCGCGGCAGGACGCGCCGAGCATCTATCCAGGCGATCCAGCGCTTAATTTCATTGCGCTGCTTATTGAAGACTATGCCGACGAATGGTTGTGGCGATCTGCCATGCACTATCGCTGGACCTATCGAGCCTCGCGTCAGTACGCCGCTGAATTCCTGTATGACGAACTGGTCCGCGGAACGTTGCCGTTCCCGCGTTTTATGGCTCTTAACATGCTCAAGCGCCGGCAATTGTTCGGATTTGTGAAGGGCGATGCCGTTACGCGCAGAACACGGTCCCACGCAGACAAGACCTATCTAAACGTGCTCGACCGAATGGCTGCGATATTCAAGCAACGTCCCTTCCTGCTCGGGCAGACCCCGACCATTGCTGATTTTGGGATGATGGCGCCGATGTTCAGGCATTTCAGTCAGGATCCGACGCCGGCTGAAATCATGCGTGAGCGTGCACCCGCAGTATATGAATGGGTGGCGCGGATGTGGACGGCGCAGCCCACACCCGAAGACGCGGGTCTGATCGATCGTGTCGATGACGTGTTGAGCGCGTTTCTCGCTGAAATTTGCGAAACGCACTTGGTGCAATTGCGCGAGAATGCGGCGGCATTCGATCAGGGTGCGAAGCGTTTTGAGATGACGGTCCAGGATTGTCATTATTCCAAAGTGCCAGTGTCCCGATATCGGGTCTGGTGCCTCGAGAAATTGCGATTGGCTTTTGGTGAATTGAGCGCCGATGCGCAACACGGGGTCAAGCAAAGCCTGCCTTTCGCGGAGGCTGCTATCCTCTGGTCGGAGGCCCCGATTGCCTCATCAAATTATGACGTCGAAAACAACGCGCCGTTCAACCGCGCGATCAATGTCTTCGATAATGGTGTTCCGCGCTAGCCCGGCATTTACGATGAACTAGGCTCAGCTGGCAAGAAACTTGCTCTTTTCCCTTATGGTTAGAGGAAAAGGGTCGAGACGATCTTAAAGCGCGTGCAGAATCGTCCAAAATCGCTTGAGTGCGCCGCTATTGAGGGGCGCTCAAGACCAGCGACGTCGAACCAGGCGCGATATGTGCTCGCCGAACTGGCGGGCGCGGGATCTTACATGATCTCAATCGGTCACCTCGTTTCAACCACGTTTGATGAAAAGCGTTTCGAGCGCGCCTGTGTGACGCTGCTGGAGCGGCATGAGGTCTTGCGGTCTCATTTCGAGATCAGGGGGCGCACGATCAACGCCGTCGTTTCCGAAAAACCCGTTCTCACATTCCAAAAGACGCGGATGCAGGATCAGGCCTTCGAAACCTTTCGAGACTGGGCTGTTCCGTTGGTCTTTCAGGCGGTCGATCCTTGTGTGGCCGGGTCGCTCATCCGGTTCTATGTTGCTGATTATGGCGATGCCTGGCGGTTTACGATTGCTGGCCATCATGCGGTAACGGATGGTTTTTCGCGCGGTGTAATGAACCGCGAATTGCTGAAGCTCTATCAAGGCGAGACGCTTTCGCCAGTACAATCCTATTACCAGGTTGAGCAAGCCGCGTGGCCGGAACGCGATGTGGATGTTTCGCGGCTCGTCGATGAACTCCCCATGCCGGGGCGGATTTTTGCAGACGGCGATGACCCAAGAACGGCTGCATTGGCCGGGACCTATCTCGAGCAGAAATTTCCGCACTTGTCCCGAAGCATCAAGTCCCTCGCCAAAGAGACGGGTGCAACGCGCTTCAACGTCCTCGCTGCAAGTTATGCTCTGGCCCTGAAAGGCCTGACAGGCGAGACAAAATTGTCGAGCTTCTTCCAGTCTGAAGGCCGGAAAGTATTAGGGGCAGGGAATGGGATTGTTGGTCCATTTTCCAATACGCTCCCGCTCGAACTGTCCTTCGATCCTGAGCAATCGTTTTCAAGTCTGGCGATCCTGCTTGGTGAAAGGCTGAGGGCCACACTGGCAGTGGAATCGGGACCGGTCATGGAAACGGTCATTGCGGCAGATAAAGCGCCGACTGTTTCTCTCAACATGTTTCCACCTGCGCCGCGCCTAACGATTGAAGGCGGAGAGGTCGGCCCGCGCGAATTTCTCGACCGCCGAACCGAATATGATCTCAACCTTGTCTGGTCGGAAGACAAAGGCGTTTTGAGCGCAAAGGCATTCTTCAACCCGCTCCAGATGTCCACAGACCGCGTCCGTGTTTTTCTGCGCCAGCAAGAGCGATTGATTCAGGCCGCTATCGAGGCCCCTGATGCGACTTGCTCAGAGATCATCAGAGGCGGGCGGATTGATCCTATCGCGCCGCATTTCTTGCCCGCGGAAAGTCCCGAGCCAAGTCGACGCTTACATGAAATCCCATTTGAGCTTGCCGATCAGATGCCGGATGCAACGGCAATCATCACTTCAAAGTCGCGCCTCACCTATCGCCAGTTGGTTGACGAGGCGAAGGCTTATGCCGCCGGTCTGATCAAAGCAGGCATAGATGATCAGGACCGAGTCGCCATTCTTGCCCAGCGCGGGCCGGAGCTCGTCGCTGCGATGCTGGGCGTCTCCGCGGCGGGGGCATCCTTTGCCGTCATAGATGCCAGCTATCCAAATGACAGGGTCATTTCCCTGATCAACGTGTTGCAGGCAAAGTTTGCGATCCGCGCTGGCATAGGCGTACCCGATTATGCTGAGGCGTGCGTGACATGGGTCGAACCCGAAACAGGCGCAGTCCGCTCGGATTACAAGACGGGCGCTCCGCGAGACATTGCCTATCACTTGTTCACGTCGGGCACCACGGGCCAGCCCAAACTCGTGTCCCATCCCGAAAAGACTTTGCAGCGTTTCATTTCTTGGCAAGCAGGAACACTCGATCTTGAAACTCCGACGACTTTGATGCTGGCAGGTTTGTCGCATGATCCGATCATGCGAGACATTTTTCTGCCGCTGATGACTGGCGGAAGCGTGACCATTCCGAATACCGAAGAGATGGGGCAACCGGCTTTGTTGCGCCAGCTCCTGGACCGGGCCGACGTGAATGTCCTGCACATTACGCCAGCCGCTGGAAGACTATTGACGATTGGCCAGGATGAGTGGAGGCCACTGCGGCTGAGTTCGGTTTTCTGGGGCGGGGCACGCTTGTCCAACCACGCAGTCGAAGCCTGGCGAACGCTCGCTCCTAAGGCGCGCCAGTTTAATCTCTACGGCGCGACAGAAACCCCTCAGGCAGCGCTCATTCATGAGATTTCTGCGGCGCCTGAGCGTCCGAATATTCCCATCGGCAGCGCGCTGCCCTGGACTCGCGTTGAGATTCTGGACGAGTATTCGAAACCGGTTGGCGTGGGCGAGATTGGCGAGATCGTGATCGGTCTCGCAGATCCAGTATTGGGAGCACGCGCGAACGCGGAAACTGCTTCAAGCGAAGCCCGAGACTCTCATCGCACGGGTGATCTCGGCTATATCGGCGCGGACAATCTGGTTCGGTTCGTGGCACGCCGCGATGATCAGCTAAAAATCAACGGATACCGGATTGAGCCGCGAGAAATTGAGGCGGTTGCGGAGGCTGTGGCAGGCGTCTCGCAGGCATGTTTGTTGCGTCCTGAGGCAAGTGACACGGGCCTGACCCTCTATGTGGCTGACCAGTCACACGGCGTTCGTCCAGCTGAGGTCACTGCGCAGCTCAAGCGGAAACTGCCATCCTATATGATGCCAGCTCAAATCGTTGTGATCGATGCGTTGCCATTAACCCCGAATGGTAAACTCGATCGCCGGAAGCTGGCGCTGACTCGTGATGCGACCGACACCGACGCCGAGGCCGATACTGGAACGCAGACGCCGACGACTGGAAATGAGCAGCGTCTCGCCCGGATATTGGCAAAATATACTGGCCAATCGTCGCCCCTGCGGTCGCAATCTTTTGCTGATCTTGGCGCCGACAGTTTGTCGATGCTCGAGACCCGATTTGCCCTTGAAGAAGATGGGTATGACTTGCCGGATGATTGGGAGTTTCTGCCAATATCTGCGCTCGTCGCGTTCAAAGCCGAGCGCGAAGAATCGGGTACATGGACGACCACATTGTTGCGATTGAACCGGCTCGATTCATTCATCGTGTTGCGATGCCTGGCGATTGTCATGATCGTCGTACACCATGCAGAATTTATGTACGTGCCTCATGGCGCTTCTGTCTTGTTGTTCACGTTAACAGGCTTCGCGATTGGTCGGATGCAAATGCCGGCCATCCT
>Ga0316204_10011705_pt1 | contig 10907 bp, 11 predicted proteins | sample 6monrhotite_MG_2_FD_205661 | JGI IMG/M metagenome (GOLD analysis project Ga0316204, IMG submission 205661) | Microbial mat bacterial communities from mineral coupon in-situ incubated in ocean water Damariscotta River, Maine, United States -... | ecosystem: Environmental > Aquatic > Marine >... | reverse complement strand
TAATAATACGGATCCAAAGTAGCCTAATGAGTATCCTTTTGCGCTAACCATATCATAACGATCAACGGAGGCTATTTCCGGAAGAAAAGCATCATAAAACACAAGACTACCTGAATACCCTATACTCGCCATTATGGATAGAATAATTCCTAACTCTACATTGGAACCATCAAAAAAATATAATCCAATACAAGAAACTCCTCCTAGGTATGCAAAAATTTTCATGAACATTTTCTTGCGTCCACTATAATCAGCCATACCTGAAAGCAATGGTAATATAAGTGCTATGGAGAGGAATGAAAATGATAGAGCATACTCATACAATACACTATTGACAATTTTTATTCCGAAAAATTCAATGAGATCACTACCTGCAAATTCACTGGTAGAACTATTATAATAGATTGGAAAAATGGTTGAAATAATAACAAGGGAATAGACTGAATTTGCCCAGTCATACATAGCCCAGGCGTTGATCACCTTTTTATTATTTAGCTCCATTTGGGGATAATATAGGGAAAAAACAAAAGCCTTCTCCGAAGAAAAGGCTTTTTATAATTATAGTTATATTCTGTTATTACTCTGCTGACTTAGGTGGAGCATTATACATTACTTTTAATGCATTCGCTTCTCTAAGTTCTTGCTGGACATCACTTAAAACACCCATTTTAGTTTCCTGATCCACTTTAAGAGATAAGGTCATTTTATCACGGTCATTTTCATCCAACTTATCCCTTTCCTGATTTACGAAAAGAATCACTTCATTGATATTAATAAATGCGTCATTAGCCTGAACCCTGGGTTCAGTTCCAAATTGCTCAGAACTTTTAGGCTTACCTACGTACAAGTAGCTCACCAAAGACTTTCGTCTTAATTTGGTCAACTGCTCTGCCGATGGTAATTTTTGTTCAACTAAAACATCTGTTTCCCGAAGAACAGTAGTAACCATAAAGAAGAACAATAGCATAAAAATAATATCCGGAAGAGCTGCCGTTGGAATTTCCTGACTTGTATTTGTCTTTTTCTTAAACTTTGACATAATATTATCCTCCTATTTTCGACGGTTCAGCAATAGAAATTTGCATAGGAAGGCCTTCACGACCCCGATCATACAATTCCTTTTCATCATCTTTAGACTGGTCCAAATTTCGGAACTCTTCGGCAGACAATCCCACCTTATCAGCCCTCATTTCATAGTAGGCTCCCTGAACCTGATCCAGTACTTTAATGAATATCTCATAACTTGTACCCCGGTCAGTCTTAATAGAAACCACTGCCTTTTCGGGACTATCCGATAGATCAGGATTCACACCTTCATTGAGTACAAATTTTTTCACATCCTCTCTTAGTTGTTCAATATCACCATAAGGCTCATTCTCAACCAATATTCTATCCTGAGAATTTACAAGGATTTTGAAAATATTTCTTTCCTTGAATTTAATCTCTGGCGGCGGATCATTAGGATCCGGCTTCGGAGGTAGTCTCATCTGCAACCCTTTGTCCGTTGCGATCTGAGTGGTTACCAGGAAGAATATAAGCAGTAGAAAGGCAATATCTGCCATTGAACCTGCATTCACTTCCTGTTTCATTCTTTTGCCCATAATTCTTTATTTAAGCATTCTACTTATTTCTGTGTAGATGATACCCACAATTAGTACACCTCCAATGAGGTACATCATAATGAGGGAACCCCCGATTAACTTGGAAGCGCTTTCACCCACACCAAAATCGGCGTAGCGCTCAGTAACTTCAGCTCCGGATATGGCATAGCCAATTAGGTAAAGAAGCAATAATGCACCGATACCAATTCCGGATTTGATTAAAGATTTAGGCTCTCCAAATGCACTGATCAATGGAAGGAAGATTGCGGCTAGCACACCTACCAAAAGAAGCGCATAGGTTATATAAAATGCGATATCTACAAATTCCATATCAGCTTATTTACTTTGGTTATACTTAACAAGAAGGTCTACCAATGAGATAGAGGCATCCTCCATCTGGTTGACTAAAGAATCAATTTTTGAAACCAGATAATTGTAAAATAATTGAAGGATTACTGCAACTATCAGTCCTGCAACTGTGGTCAAAAGGGCAATTTTAATACCTCTTGCAACAAGAGAAGGTGAAATATCACCGGCAGCCTCAATCGCATCAAATGCATCAATCATACCTAGTACAGTCCCCATGAAACCAAGCATTGGAGCCAATGAGATAAACAGAGAAATCCATACAAGACCCTTTTCAAGTCGTCCCATTTCTACTGATCCATAAGCAATAATTGATTTTTCAACCATTTCAATACCTTCAGACATTCTCATTAATCCCTGAGTAAAGATAGAAGCAACAGGTCCTTTAGTATCCGCAGTAACTTCCTTTGCGGCATCTACACCACCTGAAGCTAAGGCATCCTCAACATTTGCTAATAATTTCTTTGGATTGCTGGTTGATAAATTCAATACAATAATTCTCTCAACGGCAATCGCAAGTCCGAGAATCAGACATAAAAGGACAATTCCCATAAATTCCCATCCACCTTCTATAAACTTTTCTTTAACTCTCTGATGGAAAGTGGCCTCGACTGCACCATCGTCCTGGGCTACTGACGCCATTAAAACAGGCGTATTCTCATCCTGCTGGGCAGAAGTAACATCAGATGCTACTGCCAATGAAAAACCAAGAGCCAGAACTCCGGTCAATAATAACACATATAACTTTTTCATAATTCGGGTTTTTGTTGATTCTTATAGTTTATTTATGGTTAAATTTTTCTAAGTCTTTTGCGGAGAGGAAGGGATTCGAACCCCCGGTACCCCTGTAAGAGTACACTCACTTTCCAGGCGAGCACCTTCAACCACTCGGTCACCTCTCCGAAGGGCAATACTTTTTATCGCCAGAAAACAAATAAATCAATAATATCGACGATTTGCAAGTTTTAAAATATATTTTTGAATGTAGAGTAATTTACACCAGATTTACAATTTTCTCAATAAAATAAAGGATTATTGATAATTAAAAATTACCTATTAGCTGATCTCTCCCACCCAGGATTTCTGGAATTCTTCTTTAATTTTTTTAGAATCAGAAAAAAGACCAAATAAGAGCATTAGTTTACTCAATGCAGCCTCTGTTGTAATATCCTTTCCACTTATCACACCAATCTCATTTAACTTTCTTGAGGTAGAGTACCTTCCCTGATCTATCTTACCTCCTATACATTGGGATACATTGATAATGATCAATCCGTCTTCTATTCCCTTTTGCAATCGGTCCAAAAACCAGGGTTGTGTAGACATGTTACCTGATCCATAAGATTCTATAATCAGCCCCTTTAATCCCCTGATCCTCATTACTGACTCCAACACTTCCGGAGATAATCCAGGAAATATTCTGAGAATATTAACAGAATCATCAAATACCGGATTAACAATAAACGCTGGACCCATTTCATCCCTCCATAAAACATCGTCATTATAAACAATATGAATCCCTGCCTTGGCAAGGACTGGGTAATTGAGAGATTCAAATGCTCCAAATTCACTACTTCTGATCTTCACCGATCGATTCCCGCGTAAAAGTTCTTCATTGAAGCAAATACAAACTTCCTTTATTTTGGGTAGATCCTCTGACCTTGCGGAGGCAATTTCAATAGAGGTTATTAGGTTTTCGCGAGCATCAGATCGGATGGCTCCTATAGGGATCTGTGCCCCCGTTAGAATCACTGGTTTCTGGATACCTTTTAATAAAAAACTTAGAGCAGAAGCCGTATAAGCCATAGTATCTGTCCCATGAAGAATGACAAAACCGTCAAAATGCTCATAATTGTCTATTATTTTCTTCGAAATAGTAATCCAGTCGTTTGGTTCAATATTGGATGAATCCAGTGGCTTAATAGCTGCATCTACCGTTAACCGGATATCAAACTTATCCAGAACCGGTATATTGACCATAATGTCTTTGAAATTAAATGGAATCAAGCCATCTACATCATCGTAAGCCATACCAAAGGTGCCTCCGGTATAAATGATCAAAATAGAGTGGGATAATTGCTCCTTATGAGAATTTTCAATTTCAATTCGATTAAATTCCATGATCAAATATTAAATAGATTTTCCGAAGATGCACTAGTCTGGATTGCTATATCTTCCAAATCCTTGCCTGTCAAGGAAGAAATTTTTTCTGCAATCAGTGGAATATAAGAAGATTCATTCCGTTTTCCTCTGTAAGGTACCGGAGCTAAATAGGGACTATCCGTTTCCAATAATACTTTTTCCATATGTATTTCTGGCAAAACCTTATCCATTCCTCCATTCTTGAACGTAGCAACTCCTCCAATTCCCAAATAAAAATTTTCAAGTCTTTCGATCCTTTCGGCATCTTTTACAGTACCTGTAAAACAATGAAACACTCCTTTAAGACGATGGTCATTCTGAGATTCAATGATTTCAATGGTCTCTTCAAACGAATCCCGACAATGCAGAATTATAGGGAGATCAAATTGCTTTGCCCATTCGATTTGAATTTTCAATGACTCAATTTGTTGCTCCAGAAATGTCTTATCCCAGTATAGGTCTATACCTGTTTCTCCGATAGCTTTAAACTTTCTCTTACCCAACCATTGCTCAACCAGGTACAACTCCTTTTCAAAATCAGTTTTTACAGAACAAGGATGTAAGCCTATGGTGGCATAGCACTGCTCCGGATATCGATCTTCCATTTCCAACATTGAATCAATACTTGTATGATCAATGTTAGGCATCACAATACGGCTTACACCAGATTGCATAGCACGATCCAATACTTCTGATTGATCCTTTTCAAATTCAGGCAGGTAGACATGCGCGTGGGAGTCAACGAACTTCATGATCGAAAATTAAGAAAATTCTTGGCAACCCAATCTTTGCAACAAATAAAAAACTCTATCCCCAAAGGAATAGAGTCTTTATGATCAAAAATAAAAAAATGCTAAGACATTAACTCATCAAAAAATTAATCCAAATCCAAAAGTCATTCGGTTAATGTCTCGTTTTTCAATACTTGTTTCCCCCCATTCAAACTCACTGGTGAGGGTGGTTTTTTGATGCTTATATCCCATACTAAATATTATATCCGATTTGCCCAGGTCTATTCTAAGTCCTACACCAGGATTAATCATCCACCCGGAGTCGATATCTTCTTCTACAAAACTTTGGCCCATACCATCATTCAACCATGAAGCAGAGTAGCCTGTTTGCAAAAAGTAATACGCCATTACTTTTGATTCATTAAAGTTCCCTCGAATCTCTAGAAATATCGGAAGCATCGTAAAGTCATCATAACTGTCTAAACCCAGTCCAATGCCTGCACCAAAATAATTTACCGGAGTATAACCAGCTACTCCTTTAAGCATAAGTGTAGTGGTGTTACTTTCTTCCGAATTGGTTTTTCCCACAATACCACCCATCTCTACCACAAAATAGTATCCTTTTTCAAAACCGTAGGTCTCCATGTCAACTTTGGATTTGGCTGTTTTTGATGGACTTAGATATCTTATGGATCGTATATTTTGAACATTAATCTTTACCAGAGTCTCTTCCTCGTCTTCTGGTCTATTCAGGTTAATAATAATATATTCCTGCTCATGAGCTTGTAAATACACATTCCTATACTGCTGCCCGGTGTTCATATAAACATGTACACGGGTTTGGCCAAAAAGACTTATACCCGAGCACAGCACAACTATTAGGAGAATATATCTTTTCATCTTATTCTCCGGAAGTTTCAATAATACTTAACAATTGAAGGTTTTCAGGATCTGTATAATCATATTGATACAATCCATCAGTGCCTATCATCATCAGCGTGTTATTAAATGGAATAACATCAAAGGCGTTCACATCTTCAAAATGGTGAAGCAGATTTTCTCCGATAGTCAGTGGGTCAGTCGCATCAAATACTTTTAGTCCAAACTGACCTTCACATATAAATAAAGAGCTGCCATCAATACCCAATCCATTAGGAAAATCCATAGAATGAGTTGCCAATAGAACCGGGTCATTAATGTTACTTACATCGATAACATCCAATTGATTGGTAAAGCCATCACATTCTTCAAATCCACCCCGGAGCGTAACATAAGCAAGGTCATCCTGTACTACAACCGGGTCACAGCTTCGCACATGGAGGAAAGTAGATGCATGAAGCGGGCTTGCAGGATTTGAATTATCATAAATATGCATTCCATTTCTTGCGCCGATGAATAATTTATTCTCATATGGGAATATCGTCTCTATCCCCCATTCTATCTCCACGGTATTGGTAAGTGTTGGATCGGCCAAATCAAGTATATCAAAGACGCTAAGTTGGATCTCATCAATGGTGTAGAGGTAATCACCGGTGATGGTAAATCGGGCCATGGAGCCCCCAATACCAACCTGCTGAATCGCTGCGGATGTTGAATTAAAGTCTGCAGACTCTAAAGTCATTACTCTTCCATCACTAAACCATAAAACATCTTCAAATCCACCCTCACAATCCTGCTGTATATCAACAATTTCGGATTCTACATAATCAACCAGAATCATTTCGTTTCCAGACCAGTATCCCCAATTCATAGGAAACACATTCTCAATTCTCTTCTCAAGCTTTACATTATTGATATCCGAAATATCAATAACCAGCAGGTCAATGAAGCTGTCTGCGTAGAGAAAATTTCCTTTGGCTGCAAGGTCAAAGTTTCCAGGAATCTTAATAAAAGCCAGACTTACCGGATTGCTTTTATTACTATTATCGATCACATGAATACCTTCATTCGGCTCGTTAATAAACAGAAGGTTTCCTTTAAGATAAATCTTACCCGATGACCGCATCGGCTGTGCTGGCAGGATCTCAAATGACTCTCTGATTTCAGTGGTGGTCTGGTATACCGGCTCGTAGTAGACGTAAGTACGTGTGGTCTCACAATTATCCGTGCAGGAGCTTAGGAGCATTATTAGCAGAACAGGTAAAAAAATCAACATCCTTGCGATAGGTGAGTTTCCCGGTTTGAAAAGTAAGTATTCCATGATTGTATAATTAGTTTAAGTTTTGTTTGTTTTAAAGACACCATCCCCCTGAAAAGGGTTGGAATTATTTAAAACGATATCTTATTCCTACGCCTAATCCGAAAGAATTTGGACGGCTATTAAATAATTCGCTGCTTTTACTAAAATCATTCAATGCAGCTTTGACTGACGGTTCCAAAAGAATCATATAATTTGAAGTTACCTTATAAGTAAGAGTTAGTGATGATAATCCAGAGAAGTATACGGACTTAAAAGGAGATTCTGATCCCGATGACTGCCTATAGCTGGCTATACCCTGCTGACTACTGGAAATTGTATTTGAAAGGAAAAAATCCGAAGAAACTCCGCCAGAGACCATCAACCCAAATTTTTTCTTATTTAATATACTATAACCAGCTTTAATAGGTACAGAAATAAATTGATAGGAAGAAGTTACATCGGTAGGTGAAGATATCCTCACCGAATTATCCATTGCTTCAGCCTCGACAGAATTGGTAAAGGTCAGCGCAGATCTGTCACCGGAAGCACTTTCCACAATAAGACTTGTAGAGGTCTCCGATCGTCCTACAGAATATTCTAATCCACCCTGCAATACCCATTTTTCACCAACTGGTATTCCTCCATTCACTCCAAATCCATAGCTAAAACCTTGATTAACATCACTTTCAGCTACAGAATTAGAAACAGCCCCATCAAAGCTCAGGGCACTTAAATTATTGGCTGCCGCGGTAGAATTTGAAAAATTGGGATCAAACATGCCTGGTGAAAAATTAAGTCCTGCAAACAACGATTCGGGGTCATTTTTCTTCTTATCTATGATCTCAAAATCCCAGACTGGAATAGCTTCAGGCTCCAGCCCTGGTTGCTCTGAAAGCTTCAGATCAAACCCATTTGGATCTGTTTTCGCCAGAGCTTCTCCGTGGTCAGTATCTCCAATTGATGAAACTCCTGCACTGGCTATCAATGATTCACCATCAACCGTAGTCCCTTGATTTTCAGATTTATTTTCAACAATCGATGCAAGCCGGGCATCGGTAGTATTTTCCTTATTCTCAAGGGGCTTAGAAAACGATGATGGTTCCTCAGATTCAATAGAGGCAACTTGAGCGTCATTGGTATTCGTAAAAGCGTTAATTTCCTCTGACTGGGTAGTCCCTGATGTCTTACCTTGTTCTGCGAGCAGAATTTCCTCATTCTGATTAAATCTTTCATTCCCCAAATCATCTTCTCCGTTATTTTCTGCAACTGCTTTATTAGCCAACTCTATTTCAGAATTGTCAATAATTTCAGAATTTATCTCCTGCTGAGTAATTGCAGAATGTTGATCGGTTAGCGCAGAATCTTCATATCGATTGGTTAGATAATAACCCGTCCAACCCAATAACAATACAATGGAGGCAGCGGCTACCCAACGGTAAAACACAGCAGTCCTTTTATACCCCCCTGCCTCCTGGTTGGCCAGGTGCGCATCAATTCCACTCCAAACTCTGTCTGAAGGTGCTAATTCTTTAGAATCAAACGCCTTTTTCCATTGCTCTTCAAATTCATTATTTTCAAGAGAATTTTTCATGCTTCACACTTTCAATTTTTTCCAACATTCCTCTTAACAGCTGTTTTGCTCTTGCATATTGTGACTTACTCGTCCCTTCACTTATCTCAAGCATCGCTGCAATTTCATGATGCTTATAGCCTTCAATAGCATATAAATTAAACACAGCCTGACAACCAGCAGGAAGAGATTGAATAAGATCCAGCAAATCTTGGAGATGAATAGAGGAGAGATTCATTTCCTGTTCTCTGAGATCCGTATCATTAACGTCGACCATCGGAAATAGGTAGAGTTTTCCTCGCTGACTATTTAATGCTGTATTAATCACAATTCTTTTTATCCAATATCCTATGGTAGAGTCTCCTTTGAAATCTTTTATTTTATCAAAAATCTTAATAAACGACTCCTGCAAAACGTCTTCAGCTTCTTGTGTACTTTTTGCATAACGCATACATAGCACAAACATTCGTTCCGAAAAACGTTCGTAGAGCTCCTTCTGAAGCTTTCTGTCGCCTTTTTGGCAACCTTTTATCAACTCCTCTTCTGTGTGCATAAAGAGTAACCATGCAAAAATCAAGCTATTCAATTTTAAAGACCCCTGATATTTGTAAATGGTTGGAATACTTTTTGTTAAAATTAAGAGTATTAGCCTAATTGTATACCATATTTGATCATTGAAAGCATTCAAATGTCCATGAAATACACTATTTCCTTCCTACTAACTCTTTCATTTTTATTTAATCCGCAGTTAAAAGCGGCTGATGCTGACCTTCTTTACGAGGATGCGGTATATGAAAATAGTATACGAACGGTGGAAATCACCCCACTACTACCAATACGTGGCAAACCAGATATTCTAAACATCAACCGAACGGGTACTTATCAATTGGAGTTTGATGACTTACGACTGGATGCGGATTATTACTTTGTATACATGGTTCATTGTAATGCTAATTGGGCTCCTTCCGAGTTTAAGCCAATTGAGTATCTTTTTGATTACAATGAATTTGAAATCACCAACTATGAATTTTCCATAGATACAAGAACACCGTATGTACATTACTCAATGAAACTTCCAAGAGTAAGGTTTTCAGGTAACTACCTTATTGTAGTCTATCGTGGAAATAATGTGGAAGATATTGTCCTCTCCAAAAGAGTGTCTGTATTTGAAGATAGAATTGGTGTAGGAGCATCGGTCGCCATTTCTTCTGGAGTGGTGGAAAGGGAAATCAATCAACAAATAGAACTCCGAATAAATTATAGCAATGTGGACGTGATGATTCCAGCAGAAGAAATCAAAGTAGTGATACGTCAGAATCAGCGATGGGATAATGCGTTAAGGGATCTGCAACCTAGTTTTATCCGTCCCGATCTAAAGGAATTGGAGTACATGCATTTTAACCTTGAAAATAATTTTCGTGGAGGCAATGAGTTTAGATTTTTTGATATAAGGACTTTGAATTTCAGAGGAGAGAATATTGGTGAAATTGAAATATTGAAAGACAGGATCTATGCCAGTCTATATTTGGATAAAGATCGCGGAGGGCAGGCATATTCTGAACCACTTCGTGAAGATTTGAATGGTCAGTTTCAAATTGCCAATTTAGATGATTCTCCAGCTGAGGTTACCGGAGAATATTCCCAAGTAAAATTCAGTCTTAGGGCTGATAAAATTCAGAAACCAGTTTATGTAATGGGAGCAATGAATTCATGGCAGCGTAAACCTGAAAACCTCATGACCTATAATGAGGATACTGGAAATTACGAAGGTTCTCAATATTTAAAGCAGGGATGGTACGATTATCATTATCTGGTAGAGGATACAGAACCCTTTCTTTTTGAAGGGAGCCATAGATACACAAGAAATGAGTATGAAATATTAGTATACTATTGTCGTAAAGGTTCCCGGGGTGATTTACTATTGGGCTATCGTGTAATTAAGAGTTAGCATTCTCTCTGAACTCATATACTTCGGTGCGATTAGCAGGGTCTGAATGAGCGATATCCAGCATCCCAAATCCCTTATGTGTAAAAAAACCTAAGCCTGTTGTAAAGAGAAATTCCTGAACTTCTTTGGCTGCAAATAAAGTAAATGGAAAAGTATACCCCCTTATTTCATACTTGACATCCTGATCAAAAACAGGGTAAATCCTTGCGAATTTCTTATTCCTCTCCCGGATTTTCTTGAGATAATCTTTATCCGGCATGATCTGGAATTTATAAAAAGAGCTAATGGTTTCAGCATCAAAGTTTCCAAATTTCTCTAAACGGTTCATCGTAGAATCATACAGAAAATCCGAAAACTCATCAATTTCTGG
>Ga0316204_10011704_pt1 | contig 10907 bp, 7 predicted proteins | sample 6monrhotite_MG_2_FD_205661 | JGI IMG/M metagenome (GOLD analysis project Ga0316204, IMG submission 205661) | Microbial mat bacterial communities from mineral coupon in-situ incubated in ocean water Damariscotta River, Maine, United States -... | ecosystem: Environmental > Aquatic > Marine >... | reverse complement strand
CGAATAAAAATTGCAGGGCGGCATTCCCGCGATTAAGGGTTGGCAGGCCTGCAAAACCGGTCAGGCGCAGGCCTTCACGTTCGGCATCGATGGCCAGGGCGTTGTCGGTAAATTCCCGGCCCATGATTGCACCCAGCCGTTTTAGCCTTGAATCAAGAAGATCGTCCTGCCCCGCCGTCATGTCGAGGCGCCGCCGTTCGCCATCGACCAGGGTGAAGCCGATTTCCGGATGGGCCATGGCCAACCGGTTGATAATTTCGACGCAATGCCCCAGTTCGGTCCGGTCGCCTTTAAGAAATTTCAGGCGCGCGGGGGTGGCGAAAAACAGGTCGCGGATTTCTATACGTGACCCTGTTGGGTGGGCCGCAGGTTCGGGCTGCCCGGTCGTACCGCCAACAACCGACAGGCTCCACGCACTATCGGCATCGGCGGTACGACTGGTTAAATTCAGGCGACTGACCGCACCGATCGAGGCCAGGGCCTCGCCACGAAAGCCCAGACTGGAAATGCGCGTCAGGTCATCACCCGGCAATTTCGACGTGGCGTGGCGTTCGACGGCAAGCAACATGTCCTCAGGTGTCATGCCACGCCCGTCATCGGTAATGGAAATCAGATTGCGGCCACCGTCGCGCACCACCACATCGATGTGGCAGGCCCCGGCATCAATGGCATTTTCGACCAGTTCCTTGACGGCAGAAGCCGGACGTTCAACGACTTCGCCAGCGGCGATGCGGTTAACGATATTTTCCGGCAACCTGCGGATGGTCATGCGGGTTTGTCCATGTGCGCCAGATAATCCCGGGCCAGCACCTTGCCCTGTTCCACGGCGGGTTGATCAAAAGCATTAACGCCAAGCAGATGCGCCGCGATCATGGTTTCCAGCATGAAATGCATCAACAGGGCACCCATGACCTTTTCATCCAGGCGGGAAAGCGAGAAAATTCTGGTCGGGCAACCATTGGCCGCCAGCGTCTTTGCTGTTGCCCGCTGTTCCACATCCATCAGGTCGCCCATGGTATGGCCTTTCAGGTAGGCAAGCGACGGATCGTTTTTTGCCCCCCTGCCAATCGCCCCGCCGGTCCCGGCCAAGTCCATAAATATCAAGGTGAACATCTTGTCGCGCGGACCGTCCAGATACAATTGCAACTGACTGTGCTGGTCGGTGGTGCCCAGCGCCCTGATCGGGGTCGTTCCCTTGCCGTCCTTGCCCAGGCTTTCTGCCCACAACTGCTGATACCAGGCCCCGAAACTTGCCAGCCGATCCACATAAGGCATGATCACGGTGTTCGCGGCACCCTGTTCATTTAACAATGCAATGCCAAGCGCCGCGCCAACGGCGGGCGGGCATTGTGCGGGGTCCGTGGCGTTCAGGGCATTATCCAGGACTTCGGCGGCACCGGCGCGCAGGGCGTGGGCATCGAGGCCTGAAATCATTGTCGGCAACATACCAACCAGCGACAACACCGAAAAGCGACCGCCAATGCCCGGATCATGATCCAGGATGGCAAGGTTCCATTCCTGGCTTAACCGGCGCAGGGAATTATCGCCGGGTTCGGTGATGGCGATAAAGTGGTGACTGACCGCAGCCTCGCCGACCCGGCCAATCACGGCGTCGAGGCAGACCATGAATTGCGAGATCGTTTCCGCCGTGCCACCGGATTTGGAAATGACGATGAAGCCGGTCCTCGCCAGATCGACCGCACGAAACAGGGTGTCGAAAGTATCGGGATCAATATTATCAAGGAAATGCAGTTTCGGCGCGCCAGGCTGCGGGCCAAAGCCCCGGTCAGCCAATTGACACACCGTTTGCCCCCCCAGGCTGGAACCGCCGGTGCCCAGAATGACCACATGATCAAAATCCCGGCGGAAGCGTTCGACGACGGGTTTTAAGGCATCCAGATCATCCGTTGTCGCAGGAAGCCCGAGCATGGGCAAGGAGCCGTCATCACGGGCCGTGCGGATTTCAGTCAGGGCCTGCGCGCATCGTTCCAGAGTTGCGGTGAAGATCTTATCGCCAAGCCCCCCCTCGCCGATACTGGTGGCAAAACAATCTGTGGTTTCCTGACGGTACAACATGGCGGTGTGGCTCCCCTGATCGAATCCCTTAATCCTGATAGATTAACCTATGGAACGCGGGACGACCATTGCTCAGGGGCTGTTTTTCAGGCCTTCTGGTTGACCAACCACGACAACGGTCAGACGATCGGTATCGAGCAGGGTTTTCGCCAACCTGTTCACCTGGTCCAACGTCACCGCCTCGACCAGGCTATTGCGCCTTTCCAAATAATCCATTCCCAAATCCTGAACCTGCATGGAAACCAGAATAGAGGCAATACTACCGCTGGAGGTAAACCGCAGGGGGTAGGATCCCGTCAGGTAGGTCTTGGCGTCGGACAATTCTGCTGCGGTGACACCATGTTCAGACATTTTGCGCCATTCGTCCTTCAGCACGGACAGGGTTTCGGCAACCCGTTCATTGGCGGTTCCGCTACTGCCGGTGATCAGCGCGCTGTGATCCAGCGGATACAGGTAACTGCCGACAGAATAGGCCAGGCCCCGTTTTTCGCGAATTTCGTCATAGAGCCGTGAGGTAAACCCGCCGCTGCCCAGAATATGGTTGAGGACATAGGCCGGGAAGAAATCCGGATCATTCCGCTTCAGGCCCTTTTGGGCGAAAACAATGGCGCTTTGCGGCACTGCCATGTCGATCACCCGGGTCCGACCATCGACCTTGGGATCAACATCATCAACCACGAAGGGGGCCGCATTTTCAGGCAAGGTGGCAAATATTTCGTCGAGCCGCTGGCCCAGTTCCTGAGCGGAAATATCGCCAACGACACCAACATACAGATTGTCTTGCGCCAACCTGCGGGCCACAAAGCCCCTTAGATCGTCCGCCGTGATAGTGCCGATGGTATCAAGCGTGCCTTCAACGGGCCTGCCATACGGGTGATTTGGGAACAGCATTTCTGATAAGGTTCGCCCCGCGATGGTATCGGGGTCTTCCTGATCGCGCCTGAGCCCCGACAGCAACTGCGAGCGCAGACGGCTGACCGGTTCAGCGTCAAACCGAGGGCTGTTCAAAGCCAACCTGAGCATGTCAAACGCCTTGTCGCGGTTTTTCGACAGCGTCTTCAAGGTGCCCGAAAAGGTATCGCGTCCGGCACCAAAGCGCAGCGAAATTGACTGGTCTTGCAGGGTGCGCTGAAAGGTTTGGCTGTCAAGGTCGCCAGCTCCTTCATCAATCAGCGTCGATACCATCTTGGCCAGGCCTTCCTTGCCGATGGGATCAAGCGATGCCCCGCCGCGAAAAGCCAGGCGCAGGGAAATAACGGGAATAGATGGATCATTGACCAGCCAGGCGGTGATCCCGCCGGGGCTGACGACTTGTTCAATTTGAACGAACTTGCTGGTTTTGCTTTCAGCCTTGGCAAAAGCCGGGACTGCCACAGCAAATATAACCAGAACGACCAAATGCAATATCCTGGTCATGATCCGCCCTTATCGGCCGACAGTAATAACGACGTCACCGACGGGCGATCCTTGATGACGGCACGTGCCGCAGCATTTACCGCTTCGGTAGTAACGGCCTCGATCCTGTGCGGCCAGTTTTCAACATCGTCAATGGTTCGCCCAGACGCCAGCGCCGAGCCAAAAATCCGCGCTCCGGTAGCCAGGGAATCAAGTGCATAGACGGCTTCGGCAAGGGTTCGGGTCTTGGCCCGTTCCACGTCATCATCGGCAACGCCGTTTTTAAGAATACCCGCCAGTTCGGCCTCCATGGCCGCTTCAAGCTTTGCAATCGTGACACCGGGCCTGGGTGCGGCATAAAAAACGAAACGACCCGGCCCCATGCCACTGGCGCGGTATCCGGCTCCCGCCGAGATCGCCAGTTTCTGTTCGATAACCAACGCACGGTAGAGCGGCCCGGATGATCCGCCACCCAGGACGTCTGCCAGAATTTCCAATGCGTCGGCGTGTTCAACGCCAGCCCCACCCTTTATTTCGGTAAGGCGGGTCGGCGCCAGATACGTGCGCTGCCAAGAGGGCTGACGCACCCTCACACTTTTCAGCTCGACCCGGCGCGAGGCCGATTGGGGCGGCTCTGCCGGACGGTCCCTGGCCACATCCGGCCTGGCGGGGATGCGGCCATAGGTCCGTTCCGCCATGGGTTTTAGCTGTTCGGCGGTAATATCGCCGGCAACAAGTAAAATGGCGTTCCCCGGATAATACCAGCGCTGATAAAAGGCGCGTAAGGCATCCACGGTCAGCGCCTTGATTTCGTGTTCCCAGCCAATCACCGGTTGACGGTATGGATAGTTCAGGAACAACGCCGCATTTACGTGTTCGCCTAAAATAGAGCCCGGATCATTATCGGTGCGCATGCGCCGTTCTTCCAGCACCACCAGGCGTTCGGTTTCGACCTCTTTTGGGTCAAGGATCAAATTGACCATACGGTCGGCTTCCATGCCCATCATCAGCTCTAGCCGATCAGCGGCGACGGTCTGGAAATAGCCGGTAAAATCAAGGGAGGTGAAGGCGTTTTCCGATCCGCCATTGCGCGCAACAATGCGTGAAAAATCGCCAGACGGGCGTTCCTTCGTGCCCTTGAACATCAAATGTTCCAGCAAATGCGCGACGCCGCTTTTACCCGGCGGTTCATCGGCGGAACCGACTTTATAATAAACCATATGCGTCACCACCGGCACTCGGTGATTGGGAAGAACGATCACCTGCAGGCCGTTATCCAGCGTGAAGGTTTGGGGATTGAAAACACCATGATCGGCCAGCACCCGCCCGCTTGATAAACAGGCAAAGGCGACAATCAGAACCGAGAACAGGAAGGATCGCACATGCATGATGTGAAAGACTTTAATGGAAATCAGGAATTCCCTTCATCAAGATAACGTGAAGAAAGAAACATCGCCAAAATCGACTTGGAATCAGTCAAACAGACTGCCCCAGAAGCCCTTGTTACTGCCGTCATCTTGGCGTTCGGGCTGGCTGCCACCGCGTCGCTGAATGGTCGGGGTTGGGTCAACAACGGCGTCGCCTGCCGATTTCTCGATGCGCATGCGACGTTCTTCCTGGCTGGGGTCGATAACCGCGCCCTTCAAATTTGGATCCTTGCGCCAGAACAAAATATTATCGACAAAGTTTTCATCGCCGCCGCCAGACAGCAAAAACGTCTCGCGATTGACCAGCGTGCGAATTTCCGGTTCGGTTCGGTCGGCACCGGCTTGCTTCAAGAGCGCCATCATGCCCGGAGACAGGTTTTCATTAACTGCACCGGGGCCCGGCGAAGCGGCGCTGTTTCCCAAAAGAGCTTTGCGCGCATCGTTACGAGGAGCCACAACCTGAGGCCGGTCAGCGCCGGGCTTGGGGGGCCTGAGACCAAAATCTGGTGGCAGACTTAAGGGTGCGCGGGAATATACGGCAAATTCATCGGGTGCCCTCTTTTCCTCGCCAAATACCGATCGTTCACTTTCACACGCGCTGGTCAGGCCAGCGGCGAAAAAGACGGCAAGAAGGATTAAAGCTTTCTTCATTTTAAAAGGATCCGGATGATTCGATATGTGTTCACTTGTCTAATTTATTCGTATCAGGGTCGCGAAACAAGGAATCAACGACAAGAAATATCGCACCGATGCTGATTCCTGCATCCGCCACGTTAAATGCCGGGAAATGATAGCCCGCCATATGCAGGTCCAGAAAATCGGCAACCGCGCCAAAATGGAACCGGTCTATAACGTTTCCAATCGCCCCGCCGATCACCGAACCCAGCGCCAGGGCCATCAGAAGTGATTCCGAGCGCACCAGCCAAACCAGCAAAAAGGCAACAATAACAAGGGCAACTAGCGGCAACAACCAGTCATTCAACGGAGAATCAGAATTGAACAAGCCAAAGCTGACGCCCCGGTTCCAGCCCATGACAAGATTGAAAAACGGCGTCACCGGAATAACCCTGGGGGGCTGCATAACGGAAAAAACGATCCACCACTTGGTGAGCTGATCAAGCACAACAACGCCCACCGCGAGCAGTAATCCCAATCGGCAGTGACGTGACAAGGTCATGTTTGGGGCCCGTCGATAGAATGATGATCGGCGGCAGCGGCGCACCTGGGACAAGCATCAGGGTGTTCGGGCTGGCTGCCAACGTCTTCAAGCACCTTCCAGCAACGCTGGCACTTCTTTCCTTCGGCGACGTCGGCAAGAACCCACACACCGGGTACGTCTTCGATTGAAAACGCATCCGGGTCATGTTCGCCAGTGCCAAACCGGGCCCCGGACGTAATGAACAATTCCGCTAGATCGAGCCCCTTGACCGCATCCTGATAGATCTGGTCGGCATAAATCACCGGCGAAGATTGCAGGCTGGAACCGATGCGTTTTTCCGCCCGTTCAACTTCAAGAGCGCCCGTGACAACACGGCGCAGGCGACGAACGGTCGACCATTTTTCCGCCAGCGCATCATCGCGCCATTCGTCCGGAACATCGGGGAACAAACGCAAATGCACGCTTTCCTGATCGCCGGGATTACGTTCCAGCCAGGCTTCTTCGGCAGTGAAGCAGATAAAGGGTGCCAACCATGCTGTCAGGCAATTGAAGATTTCATCCAGCACGGTCAGGGTGGCGCGGCGGTTAATGTTGTCGGAACGGTCACAATACAGCGAATCCTTGCGGATATCGAAGTAGAATGCCGAAAGGTCACCGGCGCAGAAGTTATGCAGTTCGGTAAACAGCGAATGGAATTGGAAATTTTCGCAGGACGACCGCAACAGCGCGTCCATTTTCCACAACCGATGTAGCACCCAGCGATCCAGTTCCGGCATCTGCGAACGGGGCAGTCGATCGCTTTCCTTGAAGTCGGTTAAGGTCCCCAGCAAGAAACGCAGGGTATTACGTAACCGGCGATAGACATCGGTGTGGCTTTTGATGATTTCCGAGCCAATGCGCAGGTCTTCGGAATAATCCGAACCGACCACCCACAGGCGCAGGATATCGGCACCGTTCACATCGACGATGTCCTGGGGCAGCACGGTATTTCCCAGCGACTTTGACATCTTGCGACCGTCTTCGGCCATGACGAAGCCATGCGTCAGCACCGCATCATAAGGTGCGCGACCACGCGTTCCGCAGGATTCCAAAAGCGACGAATGGAACCAGCCACGATGCTGGTCTGAGCCTTCCAGATACAACGAGGCAGGCCATTGCAAGTCATCGCGAGCTTCCAAAACGAATGAATGGGTACAGCCCGAATCAAACCACACATCCAGGATATCGGTAACCTGGTCAAAATCGTCGGTGTTGTAGGCATCCCCCAGGAAACGGGACGGGTCAGACGCAAACCAGGCATCGGCCCCTTCGGCTTCAACCGCATCGACGATGCGATTGTAAACGTCTGTGTCGCGCAAGGGTTCGCCGCTTTCCTTGTTGACAAAAACGGTGATCGGCACGCCCCAGGCACGCTGGCGCGACACGCACCAGTCGGGCCGTTGTTCGATCATGCCGCCCAACCGGTTGCGGCCGGCATCGGGGATGAAACGGGTTTCCTCGATGGCTTTGAGTGCCTTGGCGCGCAGGCCGGTCTTTTCCATTGAAATGAACCACTGCGGCGTGTTGCGGAAGATTAGCGGCGCTTTCGAGCGCCAGGAATGGGGATAGCTGTGCAACAGTTTGCCCGATGCCAGCAAGCCGCCGCCTTCCAAAAGTGCCGCCATCACCGCCTTGTTGCCGGGATAATACGGCTTGTTCTTGGTGCCGATTGCCATAACTTCGATACCGGCGAACAGGCCCACATGGTCCAGAAACTTACCATCGGCGGCGACCGTATCAGGGACGGCAATGCCATTGGCCATGCCCAGTTCCCAGTCGTCCGCTCCATGACCGGGTGCGATGTGGACAAAACCGGAACCGGTGTCGACTTCAACAAAACCGGCGGCCAGCATGGGCACATCGTAGCTGTAATAATCGTGCTGGGCGTGCAGCGGGTGGCGGCAAATGGTGCCTTCCAGGTCCGAGCCCTTCAGGGTCTGAAGGATTTCATGGCCCGTGATACCGGCGGTCTGGGAAACTTCAGCGATGAGCGCTTGGGCAATGACCATGGTTTCGCCCGTACGTGCCACGCTTTCGTCGGCAACATCGGAAACCTTCAAAACCACATAGTCGATATCGTCGCCATAGGCCAGGGCGCGGTTACCGGGAATGGTCCAGGGCGTCGTCGTCCAGATGACGACGCTGGTATCTTCCAGCCCGGCGCACGAGGTGGCGGCGATGGGGAAACGCACAAAAATGGTCGATGATGTCACATCGTGGTATTCGACTTCGGCTTCCGCCAGCGCTGTCTTTTCAACAATCGACCACATGACGGGCTTGGCGCCCTTGTAGAGCGAGCCATCCATGAGGAATTTGCCAAGTTCGCGGACGATCTGTGCCTCGGCGGCATAGGCCATGGTGGTGTAGGGATCGTCCCAATCGCCGACGACACCCAGGCGCTTGAATTGCTGGCGTTGTTCGTTGATCCAGTATTGCGCAAATTCACGACATTCCTGACGGAATTCGACAATCGGAACCTCGTCCTTGTCCTTGCCTTCGGCGCGATACTTTTCTTCAATCTTCCATTCAATGGGCAGGCCGTGACAGTCCCAGCCCGGAACGTAGTTGGCATCCTTGCCCAGCATTTGTTGCGAGCGCACGATGACGTCTTTGAGGATCTTGTTCAGGGCCGTGCCGATGTGCAGGTTGCCGTTGGCATAGGGTGGGCCATCGTGGAGGATAAATTTCTCGCGGCCTTTACTGGCGTCCCGCAGCTTGCGGTACATACCAAGCTGCTGCCATCGTTCCAGGGTTCCGGGTTCGCGAGCAGCCAGCCCGGCCTTCATGGGAAAATCGGTCTTTGGCAGGAAAAGGGTGGATTTATAGTCAACGGTCATCGGTCAAAGCTCACAGGGTCAAATATATATGAAATTCAGAACAAATCGGGCATCCCCTCGCCGCACGGTGCCGTTCCGGCCCGTGGCGGGGGTCAGATAATTCGCTTGAAGCCCTGAACTATGAACCGGTTTGACATGGCCCGGACTATAAAAGCAGCATCGCTAAAAGGCAAGACGGCTCGGGGTATTGTTGAATCGAACCCAGTATACTAATTACATCATTTGAGATTACTATATTTCTATCAGCAACAAGTTTAAGTGTGGCGCGAAAAGCATCAGGTATAGGGACAGGTTTATTGGAAGAACGGTTTACATAGCCACCGCACATCTCATCGTATCTTCACCAAAACAATATTTTTTAGATTTACGTTTTGAATGAATCAAAAATGTTAGATTTCCTAAAAGTAACATTCCTCGTCGTAATACTTATTGTTGGGGCATATGGGACAGGTATATTGGTTGAAATCGTAAGCTGGATAAATTCCACCGAAAGTTTTTATCATATAGCAGCAGGTTCAGGGACATTGATTCTAGCGTTTACAGCGGTAGTGGGTGGTTGGATTGCTATACAAAAATACCAAATACAAAGGGTCCAAGCTGAAAAAGAAATTATCAGCGCACATCAAAGCGATGATCGAAGGAAGTTTAAATTCGACCTTGCCGTAGATGCTATAGACAAAGCACATAAGGCAAAAGCCGATCTCCAATCAATAAGAAGCCCCATGTCCTTTGGACATGAATTCGAAGCCTTAAAAGAAAAGTTAGGTGATGCCAGATATGAAGTGGCAAAGCAATCAGGTGGAGATAATGGCTATATCACGCTTTTGCGTATAGGAGAACGAACCGAAACATATTCTAACTTGGCATCAATACGCGAAAAATTCCGATTCTTAATTGGAGACCCCAAACCCATTGATGACATCCTTAAAGAATGGCGATTGGTTCAATCCGCAGCTGGAATTCTTTCAAAAGGACATTATGACCGAGAAATGAAATATGAAGATCGCATTTGGGATATCGGTGAAAAAGACCCTATATCTCGTACAATCGACAATGCTATTAAAGAAATAGAAGCATTGTGTACTCCAATTCTCAAAGAGAACTATTGAACGCTGCCATTCAAAACAAACGAATACATTGAATTCACTACATGTCAAATATTCATAACATCTAGTCTTTCAAGATCGCCCTCGCCTGGTCGCCGTCAGCGGCTATTTGCGCCTTCAGTGCATCCAACCCGTCAAATTTTTGTTCAGGACGCAGATAATCGACCAGTTCCACCCGCAGGTGCCGGTTATAAAGATCACCATCAAAATCGAACAGGTGGACTTCCAACACCACATCTTCGCCATCAAATGTTGGCCGAACGCCCAGATTGGCGACGCCGTCATGCCAAACCGTATGGCTGCCTTCGTCGATCCCCGCCCGGACCGCATAAACCCCGCGCGCCGGTTGCTGATATTCTCCCAAACGCAGGTTCGCGGTCGGGAAACCGATGGTCCGACCGCGTTGATCGCCCTGTTCGACCCGGCCTTCAATTTCAAACGGACGGCCCAGAACGCCCGCTGCACCTTTGGGGTCAGCGGCTTCCAGGCACTTGCGTACACGGGTCGATGAATAGACTTTTTCGCCATCATCGACGGCGCTGACGCAGGTGAAGTCAAAGCCTTCTTCCTTGCCCTTTTGCAACAACAGTTCGGCATTTCCGGCCCGCTTGTTGCCAAACACAAAATCGTATCCCGACACCACATGGCGCGCGGCCAGCCCCCCAGTCAGGACATCACTGATGAAATGTTCGGCCGACAACCGGGCGAATTCGGGATCAAAATGCAGTACGAACAGGGCATCGACGCCCAGTTCTTCAATTTGCCGGGTCTTGATGCGAAACGGGGTCAGGCGAAAAGGATCGCCATCAGGGCTGAAGATTTCGCGCGGGTGCGGCTCAAACGTCAGGACCGCCCAGGGAATACCGGC
>Ga0316204_10011703_pt1 | contig 10907 bp, 10 predicted proteins | sample 6monrhotite_MG_2_FD_205661 | JGI IMG/M metagenome (GOLD analysis project Ga0316204, IMG submission 205661) | Microbial mat bacterial communities from mineral coupon in-situ incubated in ocean water Damariscotta River, Maine, United States -... | ecosystem: Environmental > Aquatic > Marine >... | reverse complement strand
GGCCCCAGCCCGCGCCATGTGCAAATGCATCTGCGGATCGGGAATGGCGTGGCGGATCTTGGCCTCGGGAAAAGGCGAGCTGGCGATCATGTCCAACAGGCTTGGTTCCGCCCCATAGCCGATCCAGGTCAACCCCTGGCCCTTTGGCCCGGCGTCAGGCAAGACCCGTTCGATGTAATCCCGCGCCGCATATATCCCCAGCGACAGCGGGAACAGGCGACGGCCAACCGCCGCGTCCTCGACCTGCAGAACATGGCGGATCGAGACGTCGGTTTCGTGATTTTCAATGGACTCGATGCCAAAGGACAGGCTCAGATCAATGTGAATATCCGGGTAGAGCTTGCTGAATTCGGCGAGGATCGGCGCCAAAAGATAATGCGCCGTCATCGGATCCGCAGACAGGCGCACCCGCCCGGTCGCCTCCCGGTCCAACCCCTGCACCGCATTGAACCCTTTGAGCAAAGTCGCCTCTGCCTCCAGCGCTTGCGGCAGCAGCGCCCGCCCGGCGGCGGTCAAATGCAGCCCATCTCCGCCGCGCCGAAACAGTTGCACCCGCAGCCCGGCCTCCAGGGCCTCTACCTGACGGCGCAGGGTGGCATGGGTGCTGTCGATGGCCTCTGCTGCGGCCCGAAGCGAGCCATGCCTGGCGACAGCCAAAAAGGCGGGGAGAGGTTTCCAATCTAACATGCCGGAACATTATCAGTCCACACTGGATTACTTCAAGCCATTTTCGGAACGCAAATAATCCGCCATGCAGCCCCCGAACTCCGACTGAGTAAGGCAGAGCGATGACAAAATCATATCATGCATGGGCGATCCCGCGCTACGGCTGCCCTGAGGTGCTGGAGCCAGTGACCCCGCCGCGACAAACCCCAACGGGGCGGCAACTGCAGATCGAGGTCAAGGCCTCTGCCGTGACCCGTGCGGATTGCATGATGCGCGCAGGGGTGCCGCGATTTGCCCGCGCCTTCCTTGGCCTGTCGCGCCCGCGCAACAATCTGGTTGGCACCGGCCTGTCCGGTGTGATCAGCGCAATCGGCCCTGGGGTCAAACGCTTTGCTGTTGGCGATGCCGTCTTTGGAGAAAGCGGTCTTTCGTTTGGAGCCAATGCCAGCCATATCTGCCTGGAAGAGGACACGCTGCTGCTGCAGAAACCCGACAGCCTGCCCCATACACAGGCCAGCACGCTCTGCGATGGGCCTTTGACCTCGCTGCATTTTCTGACGCAAGTGACCCAGCTGCACCCCGGACAGCGCCTGCTGGTGCTGGGGGGCTCTGGCAGCTTGGGCAGTGCGGCCATCCAGATCGCCCGCCATCTGGGCGCCGAAGTCACCGCCACCTGCAGCACCCGCAACGCAGCGCAGGTCAGCGCTCTGGGGGCCCAGCAGGTGATTGACTACACCCGGCTTGATATCGAGGACACGGCCGAAACATTTGACGTGATCTACGACACTCTGGGCGCGTCTTCTTTTGGGCGACTCAAGCATAATCTGGCAGCGGGCGGGCGGTATCTCTGTCCGGTTCTGGACGGAAAACTGCTTTACGCTGCGCTGGCGACCTGGCTCTGGGGGGGACGCAGGGCACAGTTTTCAGCGGCGGGCCTGCAGCCCGTGCACCAGCTGCGGGACTTGCTGACCCAGCTGCTGGTGCTGACGCGCAGTGGGGCTTTGACACCTCTCATGGACCGGCACTATGGGCTGGACGAACTGATCGCCGCCCATCGCTACGTGGACACCGGGCGCAAGGTTGGCAATGTCGTGGTGATGGGATCAAGACCCGGATCAACGACCCAATCGCAGCCACTGCCAGCCCCGCCGCCCCCGGCCATCCCCGATGCGAAGGACCGGGACCAGGGTTAGGCCTGCACTGCCTTCATGAACCGATCCCGGATCACTACAGGGTCCAGCGGGATCACCGGCATCTTGGCATTGCCACTGTCACATTTGACCACCAGAACCGTTGCCTTACCGGCCTCTAACGCCTGTTTCAGCGCCGCGTCGGTGTCGACGTCCTGGACCTCAACCACTCTGTCACAGCCCGCGGCCCGTGCCATACCGGCAAGACAGGTTTTTTTGCCAGTATAGGTCGGCTGATCCCCGGTCGAGCCATAAGAGCCATTGTCGATGATCATCAGAATATAATTGGGCGGCGCGTTATTGCCGATTGTTGGCAGGGTGCCCAGATTGGTCAGCACCGAGCCATCGCCATCAATCACCACCACCGGTTTAGGCTGCGCCAGCGCTAGCCCCAGGCCAATCGAAGAGGCCAACCCCATGGTGCCAAGCATATAGAAATTGCTTGGTTGATCGTCGATGACGTGAAGTTCCTGGCTGGGAATGCCGATATTACAGACCACCAGCTGATCCCGCAGCAAGGGCGCGATCTCGGAAAGGATTTCAGAACGGATCATTGTTCGCCATAGCCTCCCCAGAAATTGGCATCGGTCAGGATGGCCACTGGTTTATTGCACATGAAGGTGTGTTTCAGGATCATGCCAAACTCCTCCACGTCGGACCGTTTGTGGAAATGATAGGTCGGAATATTCAATTGCGCCAACAGGGCCTTGGTATGCAGCGCCATCTCGACCTGACAGGCCACCGGTTCACGCAGCTCACCGCGATAGGAGATCAGCATCGGCAGGGGCATCCGGTAGTATTGGATCAAGGTCGCCAGCGTATTGATGGTCACCCCGATCGCCGTGTTCTGCATGATGATTGCCGGGCGCTTGCCCCCCATCCAGGCTCCGGCACACAGCCCCATGCCCTCGTCCTCTTTGTTGGCGGGAATATGAAAAACCTCGTCGCGCTTCTCAACTTCCTCGATCACCCCGGCCAGCTGTTTGCAGGGAACTGTGGTGACAAATGAAATGTCGTTGGCAACAAGATCATCCACGATTTTCTTGTCGATGTTCATTTTGGACATGCCTTTCCTTGCGCCCTTCCCCCTTGCTCTAGCAGAAGTTCTGCCCGGTGGCATCATTTCACGCCTCCAGGCTCGGGGGATCTATGATCCCACATCTGGCTTCAGAGCCATCTTGTCACAGTCGGTTTTCATGCTACGCTTTGCCTGTTCTGAGGCCAGAATTTCGGCCTATATTGAGGAGTTTTTTTATGAGTAGTTTGAAACGAATTGCGATCTCAGCCCCCCTGGTTGCCCTGTTTTCCCTTGCACAGTCGCCTGCTTTTGCTGGCGGTGATGGGGGTGGGGGTGGGACCAGCGCCTCATACGGGCTAAGCAACGCTGCAACCAAATCTGTGGTGAAGACACTGTCACGGGGGACATCGCGTTGCAGGAAACAACCCGCCGCCTACCGCTACGATTGCTATCGCTGGGTTTACCGGCGCGCCGCAAACCAGTTGCGAACCAATGACGCCTATTCCGAAGCTCAGCAAGCGCTGGAGCAGGTCGAACGCAGCCTGGAAGCGGTGATTGCACAGAACCGCGACACCACGCAGCCCAAACGCAGGCGTGCTCTTGAAACCTATACGCCGGTCAAACCCGCCGCCATCCCAAGGGTAAAGCGCGCCACCATACAGGCGTTGGAAAAGGCCGAAACCATTTTGCTGCGGTCACCCGCAAACAAACAAGAGCATTACACCCGCATCGCAGAAGCGATAAATTCCAACAAGGTTCTCTTGCGCTCTGCCTTGTTGCCGGGCGGCATGATCCGTTTGGCTCAGACCTTGGTCTCAGGCTTTCTGCGCCAAGGCTGACGCGCTGCCTACCTGCGGCCTTGCCGCCTGAGACGTCCCAGCGCGCAATGACCTGACAGGCGCGGCGGCAAAGCAAAACCTCTGCCGCCGCCCCTTGCCGCCGCCCTTACCTTGCAGCCTGTGCAACGCCACAGGCCCGAGAAAAGGCCAATAGCGTTACCGGACCACATGCACCGCACAGGCTGCATGGCGCACCACCTGGCTGGCGGTGGAGCCCAGCAGCAAATCCTGCATGCCTGGACGGTGAGATGAGATAATCACCAGATCGGGTTTGTTTGTCTCTGCCCAGTCAAGAATGGAACGCCCTGAGTGGCCTTCTATGACCAGGCTGCTGGCAGCGTTTGGCAGGGTTTTGGCGAGAGCAGCCAGCTCGGCCTCCAGCGCCTTGCGGGTCTCTGCCATATAGTCAGCGGACATATAGGAAATCGCATAGGCCGGAACCTGTTCAACCACATGCAACAGGGTGATCTTAGCCTCTGGTGTGGCCAGGATCTGCGCCAGCTTAAGCGATGCTGAGACATCACGGTCTGGGTCAAACGAAATTGGCACGAGAATATTATGATACATGAAAAGCCTCCTTGGCTACTCGCCTAAATCAAAGCATAACCCCGGGTCATCCTATGGACCTTGATCCAAATCAGGGGTTTTGCCCTTTGTCAATGTGTCCCGACCTTGAGGTCAAACCGCCTCAAATGTCGCTGCGACCTCATACATGACAGGCTCAAAACTGCGGCACAACTCATTGATTTTCCGGTTGCGCTCGCGCATCTCTGCGGAGCGCAGCATCGCCATGAAATCTTCGCGGCTACGCCATTGTGAATAGTTCGCAATCCGCGTTTGGGCGTCATTCACATGCAGCCCCGCAGCAATAAATCCGGGCTGTTTCGAGATAAACGCGCCATAGGCATCCGTGAGCGCATCCAAGAGATCCTGGCAGGTTCCCGGCGTCATTTCAAAGGTCGTGATAACCGTTTGGATCTCCGCACCATCGGTAATTTTAGGCATTGGCTTCTCCCTGGTTGTTTCGCTACCTGTGACAAGCCTACGATGATTACGCTGAGAAACGGACTCGTTTTTCCGCAAACGATTGCCAGCGTGGGATGATCACACGTATAACAAGATCATGCTACCGACAACTCTCCGATAAGGCCATGCTCCGCCCTGCACATCTGCTTCTGGCGCTTTGGGCCACAAGCCTGCCTCTGGCTGCCAGTGCCGGAGCCTGGAAGCGCCCTGTGGATAACGGCTTTGCCGCGACCAGCTTTACCCTGCGCAGATCTGACCAGGGGTTGGTAAGCGAGTTTGGCTATTACCGTGATTTTGGCCTCTCCGCGCGATTTGATCTGGGTATTGATCTGAACCAACAGGACAGCCAATCCGGTCATGTCCTGATCTTTGCCCGCCTGCCACTGCGCCAAGGGGCGAACAAAACCCAAATCGCCGCCGAATTCGCACTTGGTGGCAATCACACCAACCTGCAATGGCACCCGATGTACCGGCTCACCCTGTCTGCCGGACGCAGCAAGAACACTCGGATCGGGACGCTCTGGGGTTCCCTAGATCTGAGTGTCGAACAGCGCGGCGACGCGGCCCACCCTCTGGGGAAACTGGACGGCAGTTTTGGCATAGATACCAACCGCACACTCTCACCGCTTTTGCAGATTGAGACCAGCTTTGGCCAGGGGACTGATTTTGCCTACGCCATCACGCCTGGCCTGCGCATCAAGCTTGCTGGCCTGTCCTTTGCCAAAAATCCCATATTCGAAACCAGCGACCTGACCATCGGGCTTGAATATCGGCGTGCAAACACGCAGAGTCTGGGCCTCAAGATAGCCCTGTGGCAGCGCTTCTGACCCAGGCCCTCGCCAGATTTGTCCCCGCTCCCCCGATCCCAAAATTCCTGACGCAAGTTCCTCAGCCCAAAAGACTGGTGCCATGACATCGATCCCCCCACAGGCCACCCCGAGCACAAACCCGATCCGCCCGACCGACGATGAGGCCCGTGCCCTGGCGCAAAGCCTGATGAGCCAGGCCCGCTTTGCCGCTCTGGCCACGCTGGATAGCAGCGGCAGCCCGCTGGTAACACGGGTTGCCTTTGGCCTGTGCGCCGCAGGCCAACCAATCAGCCTGATGTCCAGCCTCGCCCAACACAGCCAGAACCTGGCAGCGAACCCCGCCTGTTCACTGCTGGTCGGAGAGCCCGGCCCAAAGGGAGACCCGCTCACCCATCCCCGGCTTAGTCTGGTTGGCACGGCGCAGTTTGTCAGCAACCAAAGCTCGGAACATCAGGAAATGGCCACGCATTACCTGCGCAGCCATCCAAAATCCAAACTCTACATCGGCTTTATGGATTTCTCTTTTGTCCGTTTTTCTGTGCGGCTGGGCAATCTGAACAGCGGTTTTGGTAAGGCTTTCACCCTTACGCCAGACGACCTGTCCCCTCCCAGCTAGGCTCTGGCCTACTTATCGACCCGCACCACCACCTGCACCTCACCACGCAGGGATTCGCCCCAGTTCAACTTGACCTCGTCCCGGTTACTGCCCTGTTCCAGCTGCACCCAGGGGCGTGGGTATTTATAAGTGCCGCTGGAATTGCGCATGGGCCCAATGGCCACCACCGCATCCACCGCCCGCGCACGCCCCTGGAACGGCATGGCCCCGGCGGTCGAAACTGTCCAGGTGCTGGCAACCGTGGCTTGCTCATGGCGGATCCGCAGCGGGCTGGCCACCGCAGTGGAGATCCCATGGAAGGTATTGCCTTCAAAAAACACCGATTTTCTACGACTGAAATCAAGATCGGAAAAGCTGGTATCCACCCGGTCAGCCCGGTCAATATTGCCATTGATCGACCGGAACTTATTTCCCGAGATGCTCACCCCATTCAGGAAATGCCCGGTGCCATAGGGTTTGATCACCACATAGCTGAACCAGGGCGCCACATCGCTGGACAGGAACACATTGTCGGTGATCGACAGTGCACTGAACGAAAACCCACCAGAAAAATTCGGGGTTGGATCCTGCTCGTTGGTCCATTCAATAAAGCAGTTGTCGACGTAATTGTCCGAAATGGTGCTGGCACAATAGGTCGAGGCCATAATCAGCCCCGCCGTGCGCACGCCCCCCGCGATACTGTCCCCCTGAAAGAAGTGATTTCCGGTGATGGTGTTATTGGCCCCCGCGAGCAGCGCAAAATGGCGGAATTTGGTCACCCGGTTGTTGCGCAGCTTGGCGTCATTGGCATTGACGTTGATCCCAACACTGCTGCGGTTTGGGACGGTTTCAGCCTCTTCCGCCGACAGGAACTGGCAATTGTCCACCAGAATGCCCTGACACCCCGACCCGATCGAGGTAATGCCGCGATCCTTGGGTCGCGAAATAAAGCAATGGTCCAGGCTGAACACCGTCACTGCCGAGGGCAGGCGCAGCGCGCTGCAGTGGGAGTTGCATTGGATTTCCACCTCAGTCATGCCAAATTTGCTCAGGGCGCTGAAGCCGCTGAAATCGAGCATGTATTTGAAATCCTTAAAGGTAAAAACCTGGGTGCCCGCCGCATCATAAAGCGGCGCATTCAGGGTGATCTCACCAGCGCCGGTATTTTTGCTGCGCACGTAGATCTCGCGGCCGACACCAGCGCCCTCCACCAGCGCGCCCACCGGGATATTAGCGATATTGTTGACATTTTTTAGCTTGCGCGGGTCATTGGGATCATAGGTGGCCTGCTCATTCCAGGTCTCCGTATCCCAGGCCGCCCCGCCCGAGGCCGCCAGCTGGCCGTTACGGATCACCCGCCGCGTCGAATAGGAGCTGCGATTGGGCACCGCCGCCTGCATATCAATCGGCGCCGTCATCGTCACCATCCGCCCGGCCAGATCCAGCGATTCATGATCCGCAGAATTCAGCAAAGCCTGAAACCCCTTCTTGAACCCCTCCTCCTCATTGCCAAATGCCGCCGCATAGGAGGGAAAGTCAAAACTCTTGCGCAGTAGCAACATCTTATCCACCGGCATCCGCAGGCTGCCTTCGAAAAACACCGGACTATTTAACGAGACGGTCTGCGCCAAAAAGTACTGGCCGGCAGGCACCAGGATCTGCCGGCCCGCCGCCGCCGCATCCGCGGCCTCAAAAGCTGCGGTGTTATCCGTGACATCGTCCCCGATGGCGCCAAAATCCGTGACATCCACCACGCTCACCATATCGCGCAGGAAGGCGCTGGTCAGATCGGTGATTTCGATATCGTCGATGCGGACCACGCCACCATTGGGGCCAATCAGGTCCAGGCCAAAGTGGCCATAGGTGGCCGCCAGCCCCCAGGGCATATCAACGCCCGCGCGGCTGCCGGTGCCAATGATGGCGCTCACCTCCACCACCGTGCCATAGGCCGTCAGCGTGGTGCTACTGCCCACCTCAATCACCCCTGCAACATGGCTATCGCTGCTATCACCGGCCCAGGCGGCAATCCGCACCGTTGGCAGGGCGCCGCTCACCGCCTTGATCCGGGCCTTCACCTGCAAATAGCATCCTGGCAAAAGCGGCGTTTTTCCTATGTAGCGCAGCTTCTGCGTGCTCGCCAGTTTCTGCAACTCCAGGCAGCCGGCAAAATCCGCATCCGCCACAACAATCGCCGCATTGGGAACCCCGTCATATGTGTCAGAGCCCGGCGTCCCCTCACCGCTCGACCAGACATCCAACCCTGCTTCAAACTCTGGCGGCCTCAGCTCAAGACCCGCAGTAATCACCTTGTTCATCCCAAAACCCTTTCCAAGAGCGCGCATGCATATCGCTGACAAAAGCTAGAGATCCCGGTTTAAAACCGCCCGATCACGGCGTGCGCCCCCCCTGCACCCCCCTGATCCCCTGCACCCGGACTTTGCTTTGGAGCCTGTCCCTCGCCTGAGGACCGCCCGGCAGGGAAAGGTGGCTGCCCCAGACCAAATCGCCGAGGGGCCCCGCCTCTTCAGGCGGGGATGCGGCTATTTTGTTTGGGATGCAGCCGCCGCCCCCTGCAAGGACCTCAGATCAGGTGAGGGCCAGATCTTCAAAGCTTTGCTTGGGTGGGATCCTGAGCCGAAAACACCCCTTCAAAACAAAAAAGAGAGCGCCCAAAGGGCGCTCCCAATTCTTCAAAGCGAGGCGTCACACCAAAAGGGCGTGGTCTCAATCCGCCAGCGCCCGGTCCATCAGGGCACGGTCAATCAGCGCAATGGTCTCATCGACGCCATAAAGCGCGATAAAGCCACCAAAGCGCGGTCCCTGGCTGGCGCCCAGCAACACCTCGTAAATGGCGGTGAACCAATCGCGCAGCGGCTCAAACCCGTGGATCTTGCCAATGGCAAAGACCACCGATTGCAGGAATTCCTCATCGGCAAAATCGGCCTCTGGCAGGGGCTCATCCTTGCCCAGAATGTCGTTCTTCTTGGCAATCGCCGCCAGCGCCGCCTCTGCCGATTTCAATGCATCCGCCAGATCCTGCAGCGCCACACGTTCCTGATCGCTGGGGGCGCGGTACACCTTGGTTGGTTTGACGTAATCGTTGAAATAGGCCACCGCAAAACCCGCCGCCTGATCCATCGTTGGATTGCTCTGCGGCGTCGCATCGGGGGCATATTTATTGATAAAGCCCCACATGGTTTCCTTGTCCTCAGCACTGGAGGCCGAGGCCAGGTTCAGCAACATCGAAAACGGCACCACCATATCCGACTCTGGCACCTGGCCTGCGTGGATATGCCAGACCGGGTTGTTGAGCCGGGCCTTGGTGTCCTGGGTCGCATAGGCCCGCAACTGCTGATGATATTCATCAACTGCCTTGGGGATCACGTCAAAATGCATCCGCTTGGCGGTCTTGGGCTTGAGGTACATGAAATAGGACAGGCTCTCGGCGCTGGCATAGGTCAGCCATTCGTCAATCGAAATGCCGTTGCCAGAGGTTTTGGAGATCTTCTGCCCATTGGCATCCAGGAACAATTCATAGGTGAAATGGTCTGGCGCCCGGTGCCCCAGGATGCGGCAGATTTTGTCATAGATTGGCGTATTGGTGCTGTGATCCTTGCCATACATCTCAAAATCGACCCCAAGCGCCGCCCAGCGCGCGCCAAAGTCCGGTTTCCACTGCAGCTTCACATTGCCACCAGTAACCGGCACGGTCCATTCCTTGCCGTCCTCATCGTCAAAGGTGATGGTGTGAGTCTCGGCGCAGACCTTTTTCATCGGCACATAGAGCACCCGCCCGGTTTCCGGGTGAAACGGCAAAAAGATCGAATAAGTCTGGCGCCGCTCTTCGCGCAGCGAGGCCAGCATCACCTCCATGATCTCATCGTATTTTTCAACGGCGCGTTTCAGCACCTCGTCAAACTGGCCCGAGCCATAAAATTCGGTGGCCGAGTAGAACTCATACTCAAAGCCAAAGGTATCCAGGAACCGGCGCAGCATGGCATTGTTGTGATGGCCGAAGCTCTCGTGGGTGCCAAAGGGATCCGGCACCGAGGTCAGCGGTTTTTGCAGATGTGGCGTCAGGCTGTCGGCATCGGGCACATTGCCCGGCACCTTGCGCATCCCGTCCAGATCATCGGAAAAACAGATGAGCTTGGTTGGAATATCGCTGATCACCTCAAAGGCGTTTTTGATCATGGTGGTCCGGGCCACCTCGCCAAAGGTGCCGATATGCGGCAGGCCAGAGGGGCCATAGCCGGTTTCGAACAGGACATAGCCCTTTTCTGGCGCGCCCTTGGCATAACGTTTGAGCACCCGGCGGGCTTCTTCAAACGGCCAGGCCTTGCTCTTCAGAGCGGTGTCGCGCAAATCAGACATTGCTGTTCTCCATCAGCGGCCCCTGTGGCCGCCTAAATCCTGTCCCGCTGCCCTATGCAGCAGGTCGGCCCGGTCTATTGCGCAGATGCAGCATGAGTCAATGAACAGAGCCGGGCTTGCCTCGGTTTCAGTCGTTAAATTGCGCCTTTTCGACAATCCAGTCCAGAATTTGTCGCACATCCTGCCGCGCGGCAGCCCCGTCCCGCAGCCCGGCAAAATAGCCGCGCGCCGATGTGGTGGTGGGTGCCTGCAAGCGCAACAGGGCGCCGGTCTCGGTGAAACTGTCCAAAATCCCGCCCCAGGCAAGAAAGACTCCCTGCCCAGCCAACCCGGCATTGACCAGCATGGCATAGGAGTTGAAGTCCAGCACCCGCGCCCCACGCGGCATCA
>Ga0316204_10011702_pt1 | contig 10907 bp, 11 predicted proteins | sample 6monrhotite_MG_2_FD_205661 | JGI IMG/M metagenome (GOLD analysis project Ga0316204, IMG submission 205661) | Microbial mat bacterial communities from mineral coupon in-situ incubated in ocean water Damariscotta River, Maine, United States -... | ecosystem: Environmental > Aquatic > Marine >... | reverse complement strand
AAGAACCTGATCGGGTGATGGGCTGTAAGACCACTCCCTGCGTCGTGGCCCTGAACCTGCTGACCTCGGGAATGCCGGGCCGCCAAACCCGCGAATAGGTGAGCCGGGTGACATCTCGATGGATTCAAGGGACAGACCCCCACCCTGGCGAAAGGCGGTGTTCAAACCGGAAGCCGACACCACCTCAATTCGCATGAGAATGTCCAGCGCCTGCCCGTTGATGGATGTTTCATAGATAAAGGCGTCGCCTGAGGTCGGCGGTTCGACGGTCGCGAGCGGTGCGCACGCGGCAGTTTGGAGTAAAGTGCTGACGGCAAACAAAATCAAACTGACTCTCCAAACAACGTGTTGTTCTCACGGGTGAGGGAAACTTTCTTCGGCCCCAGATGCAAGTCAAGGGTGTGTTGCAGGCGCGGTAATTTCAAAAGCGGGAATTCAGTAATCAGGTAGGGCGAAGCGCCCCCTCACGTTGGACAAGAGTTTGCTTCGCCCCTTAGGACCTAGGACCCGCCGGGTGGTCCTTGATTTGTACAATTATGATAGCAGCCATGATAACAGATCTGCCAATCCGTACCGTATTCGCCTTCGCATTCCGTGAGGCAAACGCTGCCACAAGTCGCGAGAGCCATGGACGACGACGCCAGCAAAGTGAGCAGGCCGCCCAGAATGATCGTTCCAATTTTCATTTATTTTCTCCCCTGTTGGAAACAAGAGAGACAATACAACCTTTAGTACTAATTGCAACCAATAATAGAAATCAATAATCCATGCGACCAATTGCGTTTATGCTTAACGCTTGGTCACCAGCGTCTTAGCGTGAATTTTACTACCCGTGTCCCATAACGGCACCCGGATGGATTGCCCCCTCGACCAGAGATAACTCCGGGGAGGGAGAGGCCAAAGGCCCGGCAATTGAACTATTGGGTAGCCGAAAGGGCTTGGGTGAGATGGCAAAAACGGTGCTGATCGTCGATGACGATCCAACGCAACGTCGCCTGTTACAGGCGGTAATCGAAAAGCAGGGTTTTGAAGTCGCTTCCGCCGATTGTGGCGAAGCCGCGATGGAATTACTGACGCGCGGTGGGATCGACGTCATGCTCCTCGACCTGGTCATGCCAGGCATGGACGGGATGGACGTTCTCGAAACGGTTCAACGCAAGGGCATCGACACGCCGGTTATCGTGCTGACGGCGCATGGCGGGATAGAAACCGTTGTTGCGGCCATGCGTTCCGGAGCAGCGGATTTCTTCATTAAACCTGCAAGTCCGGAACGGATCACCGTTTCGGTGCGCAATGCTCTGAAGATGCAGACTCTCACCGGCGAAGTAAAACGTCTCACCAAGAAGACAGTGGGTGGTTCGCTCGGTTTTGAAGACATGATCGCTGGCGCGCCAGCCATGCGTCAGGTCGTGCGTCTTGGTCAACGTGCAGCGGCTTCGTCCATTCCGATCCTCATCACGGGCGAAAGCGGTGTGGGTAAAGAGCTCGTCGCAGGCGCCATCCGCGCCGCTTCCGAGCGCGCCGACAAACCATTTGTTGCCGTCAACTGCGGGGCCATTCCCGCTAATCTGGTGGAATCCACCCTCTTCGGTCACGAAAAAGGGTCCTTCACCGGCGCGACTGGCAAGCATATGGGTAAATTCCAGGAAGCGGATGGCGGGACGCTATTCCTCGACGAGATCGGCGAGTTGCCACTCGACATGCAGGTCAAGCTTTTGCGCGCCCTGCAAGAGGGTGAAGTCGACCCGGTGGGTTCCAAGCGGCCGGTCAACGTCAATGTCCGTATTATATCGGCGACAAACCGAGACCTGACACAGGAAGTGGAAGCTGGGCGGTTCCGCGAGGATCTCTTCTATCGCCTGAATGTCTTCCCCATCGAATTGCCGTCCTTGCGGTCACGCAAAGAAGATGTGCCGACGCTCGTTCGTCACTTCATCACGCGGTTCAATGCGCAGGAAAACCGTTCCGTCGTTGATGCCAGCCCCGAAACGATGGCGTTGCTGGCCGCCTTCGATTGGCCCGGCAATGTTCGTCAGCTGGAAAACACGGTCTTCCGCGCGGTGGTTCTGTGTGAGGGCGATTATCTTCGCCCAGAAGATTTCCCGCAGATTTCTGGCGTCACAGCCGATCTTGTTGATCTCCCGCCACCACTGCCTGGGGAAAGCGTGGCATTTGAATATGCAGGCGAGGCGGCTGAATTACCGCCAGTGCCGATCATGGATGAGGGCGGCCATATGCGTCCGCTGGAATCCATTGAACGCGATTTGATCGAGTTTGCCATCGAAACCTATGCCGGACGCATGGCAGAGGTCGCCCGGCGACTTGGCGTCGGTCGATCAACGCTCTATCGCAAAGTCCGCGAATACGACCTCGACGTCGATCAGGCACGAACAGCCTAGAACAATAAAATTTGGTGCAACTTGAACCCTCGGACAATGTCCGGGGGTTTTCTTTTTGTTGAACTATTTTGTAGGCACCCACGCCAACTCGAAATGCTCAAAGCACGCATCCATGTCTTCTGAAAACTCAAACTTTTCCCGCGCCGCCTCGCGATTCCAGTATGCCAGGTGGGCCTCCTTCCACCATCGGAAAGACCGATCACCTTCGCCTTCATCCCACGCAAATTGCGCATCGGCTTGATGAATGGGTTTGATCTCGACCGACGTGGTTCGGATAACGCAGGCGGGTTTTCCGCGTCCATCCAGAATCAAGGAGAGGTCGCCAGCCTTTGGTGGTCGTGTTCCGATAATGTCGAACCAGCGCGCCAGCGCGCAGGTCGCCTGCTTTTGACCGCTTAACACCAGCGCCAGCAATTCATCCGCCATAGCTTCGCTATCGCCAAACGACGAGACATCAAAGGGCTCACCCACATGCCCGGCCTCGGCGCAAAATCGCTGCCAGAAAGTGGATTGCTCAGGCGTCATCATTCCCTCCGTCAATCACCCGCAGTTTCGGAGGTCCGCTGGGCCGTGGCGCTTCTGGAATTTCGGCTGCGTCGTCCAAATCATCATTGATATCGCGCACACGCGGGCCGGAGGTTTTACCTTTGGATTTGAACGAGGGTTGTTTGAATCCCTTGCCGCGGGACATGGGTTTTCGGTCCTTGCCGGCGGCTTTCTTTTCAATTTCGCGGAGTTTGGCGGCCTGGAGCCCGGATAAGGCTTCGTCCAACTTGCCTTTATCGGGATCATTGAAGGCGGACCCGAACGTTTCCAGCCGGTCGCCAACTGAGGTGATGAACTCATCTTCCCATTCGGAGAGCGTGTTCTCGCCGTCAGTCTTGTCGCCCTGTTTTTCTTCGATGACGCGACGCGTTCTGGCCAGGCGGCGAAGCGCCTTGCGGGTCTTTTTGGGGTCGACCTCGCGCGTCAATCCGGGATCAGCTCTCGACCGCGCCCAGATAGAGCTCAAGCAAGGCTTCAATTTCCTGCCGCTCATTGCGGTCGATTTTGCGAAGGGCGATGACACGACGAAGAATTTTGGTGTCATAGCCCATGGATTTTGCTTCGGCGTAGACTTCCTTCGTGTCGTCCATCACCTGCTTTTTATCTTCTTCCAGCCTTTCGATGCGGGCGACGAACGCCTTTAATTGCTCGCGCGCAGCTTGGCCGATGGTGTGGGAATTGTCTGCTACGGCAGATTGGGATGCATCATCCATGGCGCGGCCTTTGATCAGTCAGGTTGAATTGAAGGCCGCAAGCTAAGGTCCGTCAACCGATTCCTCAAGCATGCCGTCAGCGGAGAATCAGTTGGCGTCGTTTTGATGAAGGCGGCGAACGGCATCGGAAACTACATCTGGCGCGGTGTGATGCAGCATGTGGCCCCAATCATCGCGTATGATCAATTCGGCATTGGGCATCGTTGGAGCCACCCGCGCAGAATGGCGGCTGGTATAGACGACACGGTCTGCCTCACCGGCCAGAAAAATGGTCGGCAGAGTCACGCTGGAATAGAGGCTTTCCTGTTGTGCCAGATGATCATTGACCTGCGCCATGTCCTCGGCATTCGCCTTGAAGACCTCTGTGTGAAAAATGCGGCCGACCTGCACGGCTTGGGCATAATCGTCCGGGATGGGCTGGGGATGGAAGGTCTCTTCCAGCCCTTCATTGATCCGCATTGGGCCAACCAGTGGTATAATAATACGGGTAATGATCGGGCCAATCCCGAAAATTCGTGATGCCTGATTATACCAGGCCGCCTCACCTACGCCTGAATGCAGAGGCGCGCCGATGAGAACAATTCCCGACAGGGCATCGCCATGATCAATGGCCAGACGCATGGTGATAGCACCGCCCCAGGAATGCCCAACCACAACAGGACGATCCAACTCCAGTCGAAGCATTAGCTGAGCCAGCAGCGTCGCTTCGCGCTCCGGTGTCCAGTCCATATCAGGGCGTTCGCTCCACCCCAGGCCCGGTCGGTCGACATAGATAACCCGATATCCGTCCAGGTGCCCGCTCAGTGCCAGCCGCATATCTTCCGCATTGGATGATGCGCCATGAAGAACCAGAACGGCCGGGCCTTCGCCTTCTTCCACATAGCGAATGCGGGCGTCGTCAATCTCGATGAAGTTTCCGGCTGGTGGCATATCATCCGCCATGGCTGGTGAGGTGAATGGGAAGCAAATTAGAAAAAGCGAAACAACCCGAAAAATCAAAGAGACCGACCTGCCAGTTGCGCGCGCATTCGAGCGGCCCCGCGGCCGGCTAGCTCAAAAGCTGGGTAAATCGTCAATGCTTCCTGATAGGCTTCAAGCGCGGCCTCAGGACGTTCGGCGGCTTCCAGCGTCGAGCCCAGAAGGAAGTAGGCATCAAAGCGCCGTGGTTCCAATTGAAGCGTCGTGTTCAAAGCTTCCAGCGCGTAGACGAAATCTTGAACTTCAAAAGCGATTTGGGCCGCACGCAACCAGCCTTCAGCGTAATCTGGCTCAAGCCGCGTCACATGGTCAAACATCCGGGCGGCAATCTCGGCATTACCCGTCACCATAGCGGTCTCGCCGCGGTCCATAAGTAGGTCAATCGTGTGGCTACCGGACGTCGCCCAGAGCGCCAAAATTTCATCGACCAGCGGTGTCGCCTGCTCGGGGTTAGCAGATTGAAGATTGTCCAAACGTTCATCCAGACGCTCTTGGGGCGTCTGGAAGGGAAGCACCTGGATCAGGAGGGCAAGGATCAACGCTTTCATAGCAGCAGAAGATAAGCGGCTTTGCGCTGACGTCCAGCGGGGCGCGCCGTGCCTGACTGAAGTTTAACCTGCCCGAGAATCAAAAACGCCCCGGTATCACCGGGGCGCATCGCATTTCAGATCGTCGGCAAAATTAGCCAGCGCGAGCTTTGAAACGCGGGTCCTTCTTGTTGATGACAAAGACGCGGCCACGGCGACGCACAACCTGACAGGCGGCGTGACGATTTTTCAGCGATTTGATCGAGCTGCGAACTTTCATCGGACGGGCCTTATGTTTCCAACAAATAAACCGGCGCAGTCGCCGGAGAGGCGCGGTATCTACGGGTCGGGTCAGAGATTGTCAACTGGACCGTCAGGCAAAAATCAGTGTCTTACAGAGCGTTTAGTTGCCGCCGGACGAAACCCCGCCTAGCTTCCCGCGCCATGCGTATGATTATAGCTCTTCTGTTCGGCCTGATCTCTGCCATTGAGGCTGTGGCGCAGGATATGATCGAGGTCGATCTCGAGCTCGTGCTCGCGGTCGATATCTCATATTCAGTTGATGAAGACGAGGCTCGGCGTCAGCGCGAGGGCTATGTCGCCGCGCTTGCTCACCCTGATGTCATCTCCGCAATCGAAGGCGGGCCGCTAGGCCGTATTGCCGTCACCTATGTCGAATGGGCCGATTCGCGTTTCCAGCGTGCCGCCGCTGACTGGACTGTCATTGGGTCTGAAGAAGACGCGCTGAATTTTGCGGCAATGGTCGCTGCCGCGCCTTTGGAACGGGGCCACTACACAGCTATCGGCGCCGCCATTGCCGATTCGGTACGCCGAATCGAGACCAATCAATACCAAGGCTATCGTCGCCTCATCGATATTTCAGGCGACGGCCCGCAAAATCAGGGCATGGATCTCGACGAAGCACGCGCTATGGCCGACGAGGCCGGCATCATCGTCAACGGCCTGCCTGTGATCACAGATCAACCCAGTCGCTGGGTGCGTCCGGTTGAGGTCAATCTGGACGCTTATTTCGAAGAGAATGTCGTTACCGGCCCGGGCGCGTTCGTTTTGGCCGCTCGTACCGCCGATGAGTTTCGCACGGCTATTTTGCGTAAAATGACGTTGGAAATCGCCGGCGCCGCTCCCGCACCCATCGAACTGGTGCAAGCAGCACCGTGATGCGTTTCGCTGTCATAGCGATTGCGTTTCTGACGGCAATTTCGCCGGTTATGGCTCAGCAATTTTCGGACCCGGGGGAATATTCCAGCGGCGATCTGACACTGCGTGAACGTCAATATAATGAAGATGGCCGGTTGATCGTTGACCTCGAACTCGTCTTTGCTGTCGATGTTTCGGCATCGATTGATGAGATGGAAGCGTTACAACAGCGTCGCGGGCATGTGCAGGCCTTGGCCGATGCGGATGTTATTTCATCCATTCAGGCCGGTGGTCATGGCCGAATTGCCGTTATGTATCTGGAATGGGCGGATGCCGATTTTCAGCGCGTGGTCGCTCCGTGGACTGTGATCGAGACTGAAGCAGATGCACTTGCTTTTGCGGCGGTGCTTGCGGAGGCAGATTTTGTGTCCGGTCGCCGCACCGCGATCGGAGCTGCTCTGGCAAATTCTGTTCAGCTGATTGAATCCAATCGCTATGACGGTATCCGTCGTGTGATCGATCTGTCGGGAGATGGACCGCAAAACGCTGGCCCCAGCCTGCCGGATGCCCGTGCTTCTGCCGAGGCAGCTGAAATCACCATCAATGGCATTTCCATGCAGAGCGAACGGCAACATCCTTTTCGCCCACCGGTAAACATTGATGTCGCGCGTTATTTTGAAAATCATGTCATTGTTGGGCCACGTTCTTTTGTTTTACCAAGCCGAACACACGAAGATTTCGTAGAAGCTTTACGAAGAAAGCTTATTATTGAAATTGCCGGGCTGTTTCCGGTCGACATGACGGATAAGGGATGATGCGTTTAATTATTGCGGTTTTGATTGCTGTCTGGCCGGTCGCGGCCAATGCGCAGGAAGGTAGTTTTGCTGACTGGCTGGCGGATTTCCGCCCAAGGCTGGAGGCTTCCGGAGCAAGCAGCTCCACGATAGCGGCGATGCTTGACGGCCTCGAACCGGAATTATCCGCAATTGAGCGCGACCGGACGCAGCCGGAATTTGTTCGGCCTTTATGGGAATATCTCGACATTGCCGCATCCGATCTGCGGATCCGTAACGGCGCTGATGAAATCGCGGTGCGGCGCGGAATGCTCACCGCAATCGAGAACCGGTTTGGAGTTGAATATCAGGTGCTGGTTGCCATCTGGGGGCTGGAAAGCTCCTATGGGGCAATTCAGGGTGATCGAGATGTTGTGCAATCGCTGGCAACGCTAGCCTGGGAAGGTCGTCGTCGGTCCTGGGCTGAAGCGCAACTCATTGCCGCCGCTCGCATGATTGATCGAGGTTTGGCGCGCCGTGACGAACTTTATGGTTCATGGGCTGGGGCGATGGGGCAAACCCAGTTTATCCCCGAAACCTATCTCGCGCGGGGTGCAGACTTTGACGATGATGGCCGCATTGATATCTGGAATAATGTCGGTGATGCGTTGTCGTCGTCCGCAAACCTGCTCAGCGAAGCAGGCTGGCTGCACCGTGCGCCTGTTGTCATTGAAGTCGTTCTGCCTGACGGATTTGATCTCACCAGTTGGAATCCCTCATCTGCACGTATGACAGCGGAATGGTCGATGCGCGGCGTGACCCGCGCAGATGGCGCAAGTTGGAATGCCGATACGCTGATGTATGCCGCTCGGCTTAATCTGCCCGCCGGTCGCCGGGGGCCGGCCTTCCTTACCTTCCCGAATTTCCGCGCCCTGATGCGGTATAATAATTCGACGTCTTACGGCATTGGTGTCTGGCTATTGTCTCAGCGTTTCAGCGGCGAGTTCACCATTCGTGGTGATTGGCCGGAAAATGACCCCCCCATCACCCGCTCGCAAACACTCGCCTTGCAAGAAGGTCTTGTGGAACTGGGATATAATCCGGGCTCGCCTGACGGCATGTTTGGACCCAATACGCGCCGCGCATTGATGGGCTTCCAACGTGATAACGGCTATCCGGTCGACGGCTATGCCGGGCGCATCATGTTTGATCAGGTAATCGCGACTTTGGCGGCATCCGGAACGGCGGGCGACTGATTTTGGCATTCGACACGAAACTGCTCGTGCCTTTGATTTTTGCGGGTTTTGCGCTTTTGGAGATCGTGACGCGGCGCTTTTTCCAACCCGAAAAAGGATCAGCGCGAGACGTCTGGATTGAGGCTGTCGGCACGCCAGTCTTTATCCTTTTGACGGTGCCTGCGATCTTTTTTACTGCGCCTGTGCTGATCGAGTGGGCCTTTACAGGCAGCGAGAATGCCTGGATCACTCTTCCCTGGTGGGGGATGCTCGCCATTCTGCTCGTTGGCGATGATATGACCCAATATTGGTGGCATCGCGCATCGCACGCCCACCCTTGGCTCTACAGTTTTCACCGCGCACACCATTCCGGAAACTACATGAGCATTCGCATCGCCTACCGGAATGCCATTGCCTATTATATTTTCATGCCGGGGCTGTGGGTTGCGGCCGTGCTGGTACATCTCGGTTTCGGACCGGTTTATGCGATATATTTACTGGTCAAAATGACCGTCATTTTCGGAGCTCATTCGTCAATTCGCTGGGACGAACCGCTCTACAAGATAAAATGGCTTTCCCCGGTGATGTGGGTGGTTGAGCGCACCATCTCCACGCCCGCTACGCATTTCGCCCATCATGGCATGCATAAGGATGACGGTGTCACTCACTACAAAGGCAATTATGGAAATCTGCTTTTTTTCTGGGACGTGCTGTTTGGCACCGCGCACATCACGCGCCGATACCCGGAGGAATACGGCATCGAAAATCTGGTTGACCGAAGCGCGAGCGGAGAACTTGCCTGGCCGTTGATCCGCAAGTAATAGCCTAGATCGGTCCGCGCGGTTCGATGTCTGGCTTGGCGATTTTCGTGACGGCTCGGATTTTCGGGTGCAAAGCAGCCAATACCGCAGAAGCCGCCGCAATCCCCGCCGTCAGAATATACGGTGTTTCGGGGCCGTAGGTCTGATAGAGCCACAGGCCGGCAACAGGCGCGATCAGGAAGCCAAGGCCTGCGGTTGCTGTGGTTGTGCCTGCGGCACGCCCCTGTTCCTCTGGCGAAACCGAGAGCGAAGCGCCGCCGACAAAGCCGGAACGCGACAGGCCAAATGCAAAAGCGCTGAGCATGTATCCAAAAACGATGGAGGCGTAATTGCCAGCGACGACCATTTCGATGCTGGCAAAGATCGACAAAATACCGCCTGTAACCATCAGCGAGCGTGGACTGGCTTTGAGGGCCGGGATGACCACGAGCTGTGCAAAAATCAACGCACCGGCACCCGCCGTCAACGCGACCCCGGCGAGCTGCAACCCCTCTTCAGGGCCGACGTCCATTTTATCCATAACGTAGAAGCCGATCGCTTGAAGGCTGATCGCCTGTACCAGCCATAGGCCGCACCCGTAAGCAATGAAGGGGGCAATGCGTTTGTCAAAAGCAAAGGAAAGTTGCCGGATCGGATTGATAGGACGTGATTGCTGACGTGGCGGAGTGTTCTCCGGCAGAAATATGCGCACAAAAAACGCTGCCGCTGCGACCAGAATGGCAACAGCAACCATGAAGGGCGCAATGCCTATTCGTTCGACAAAGGCGGCGGCCAGTGCGGGGCCGACCACTCCGCCCAAACCAAAGGCGGCGGTTAGGCCTGCCAGCGCTTCTGTGCGTTCTGCTGGCGATGTTCGATCAGCGACATAGGCTTGAGCGGCGGGATTGGTCGCTGAACCGAAACCACCAAAAAGCGTGCGGGCGGCCGCCATGCCGAAAATCGCAATCAGTGGGGGCGCCCAACCCATCTGCCCCGCGAGCGCCGCAGCGGCAAAGACAAGTGTGGAAATAGCAAAACTGGCCAGTCCGAACATGATGATGGGCCGGCGACCATAACGGTCTGACAGCGCTCCCCAGATCGGGCTCATAATTAAAAACAGAAGTGCCGAGATCGTATAAATGGCCCCGATATAGGCTTCAGCCACACCAAGATCTCTTGCCAGTGGCGGCAGAATGGCAAACAGCATGGAATTGCCGATGCCGGTCGCCATCAGACACAAAAAGAGCAGCCGGAACGACATCCGTCTTTCTTCGGGACTCGATGGATTGGCAGGATCATAAACCGGTGGCATGAGCGTGACTTAGGCCTGTTGTGAGGGGCCGTAAAGCAAGTCGCCATAAATTGGGGTTACCGTGTATTTCATCGCGAATGCTGGTGGGTTCGCACCGGCTGTCGGTAAACCACCTCCTAACGTCCGCTACACCGGGCATTAAGCTTAATCAGCCATATTGCGTCTCGAAACCGGACAGTCCCGTCAAAAGAGGACACCGGCTAATAACAACGGGTGGTGGACGTAAGATGTTTCAGATCATTGGAATAGTTGTGGTTGTGGGCATGGTGTTCGGCGGGTTTGCGCTGGCCGGTGGTCATTTCGATATTATCGTAGCGGCCATGCCGTTCGAGCTGATGATGATTGGCGGCGCAGCAGTTGGCGCCTTCCTCATCGGTAATTCAGGCAAGACGGTGATGAAGACGCTGGGTGATTTCGGCAAGATCATCGCCGGGCCGAAGTGGAAGTCGCAGGACTATCGCGACCT
>Ga0316204_10011701_pt1 | contig 10907 bp, 8 predicted proteins | sample 6monrhotite_MG_2_FD_205661 | JGI IMG/M metagenome (GOLD analysis project Ga0316204, IMG submission 205661) | Microbial mat bacterial communities from mineral coupon in-situ incubated in ocean water Damariscotta River, Maine, United States -... | ecosystem: Environmental > Aquatic > Marine >... | reverse complement strand
GGCCAGGTGGGCCCACTCGGATCCGCATCAGGAGGACCATGGGGCAGCACGATATCGCCAGCGAGCACGACGCAGGGGCCCAGCGGGCCTTCGTGCGGGCCCTCTTGGAGGACGTCCAGGCCCTCGAACGGCTCCTCTCGGAGGATCGCATCGAGAGCGGGATCCGGCGCATCGGCGCCGAGCAGGAGATGTTCCTGGTCGACGCGGCGATGGCGCCGACCCGGGGCGCCGGGGTGACCCTGGAGCGGCTCGGCGGCGGCGCCTTCACGACGGAGCTGGCCCAGTTCAACCTCGAGGCCAATGCGCAGCCCGCGGAGTTCGGAGGCGATTGCCTCTCCGCGATGGAGCGAGAGCTCGACGGCTACCTGACGCAGGCGCGTGAGGCGGCCGCGCTGAACGGCTACCGCGTGTTGCTCGTCGGCATCCTGCCGACCCTCGCGCGCGAGCATCTCGGGCTCGACCACATGACGCCGAACCCGCGCTACGCCGAGCTGAACCGCTCGATGAGCGAGCTCTGTGGCGGCGAGTTCCACACGCTGATCAAGGGCCTCGACGAGCTCAAGCTCACGCACGACAACGTGATGCTCGAGGCTTGCAACACGAGCTTCCAGATCCACTTCCAGGTCGCCGCGCACGAGTTCGCGGAGCTGTACAACGTCGCGCAGGCCGTCACGGGTCCGGTGCTGGCCGCGGCGGTCAACTCGCCGCTGCTCCTTCGTCACCGGCTCTGGCACGAGACGCGCGTCGCGCTGTTCCAGCAATCGCTCGACTCGCGCTCCAAGGCTCAGAAGGAGCGCGGCGGTGCGCAGCGCGTCAACTTCGGCGACCAGTGGGTCGAGGAGTCGGTCCTCGAGATCTTCCGCGAGGACATCGCCCGCTTCCGCAGCCTGATCCGCGGCGTGGAGGAGGAGTCGCCCCTCGAGCTCCTCGACAAGGGCATCATGCCCAAGCTCAGCGCGCTGTGCCTGCACAACGGAACCGTCTATCGCTGGAACCGTCCGTGCTACGGGGTGAAGGACAACGTCGCCCACCTGCGCATCGAGAACCGCGTCCTGCCCGCGGGGCCGACCGTCGTCGATGAGGTGGCCAACGCGGCGTTCTTCTTCGGCCTGATGAGCTCGATCTCCAAGGAGTACGGCGACATCAAGGGCAAGATGCCCTTCGACGACGCGAAGGCGAACTTCATGGCCGGGGCGCGCTACGGACTGAAGGCGCAGATGCACTGGTGCGGCGGCAAGGTGCTGCGCGCCGACGAGCTCATCCTCGACCGGCTGGCGCCGCTCGCGCGCGAGGGCCTCGCGTCGCAGCAGGTCGACTCCGCGGACATCGACCGCTACATCGGCACGATCGAGGAGCGCGTGCGCGTCGGACGTACGGGGGCGCAGTGGGCGCTCGACTCCCTCGCGCAGATGGAGACCAAGGGCACGACGGGCGGCCGCATGCGCGCCCTGTGCGCTTCGATCGATGCCCAGCAGTGGACGGGCGCTCCGGTCCACGAGTGGGCGCTCGCGGACATCGACGGTGAGGACGACTGGCTCGACGACTACCGCACCGTGAGCCAGATCATGACCACCGATCTGTTCACGGTGCACCCCGAGGACCTCGTGGACCTCGCGGCGAGCGTGATGGATTGGGAGCACCTGCGGCACGTCCCGGTGGAGGACTCCTCGGGGCAGCTCGTCGGCATCCTCTCGCACCGCGCGATCCTGCGGCTGGTCGCCAAGGGCAAGGCGGGGCGTCAGCCCGCGGCCATCGCCGTCCAGGACGTCATGCAGACCGAGATGGTTACGACCGCGCCGGAGACCAGCTCTCTCGACGCGATCTACCTGATGCGCGAACACGGCGTCGCCTGCCTCCCGATCGTGCGCGACGGACAGCTGCTCGGCATCGTGACCGAGCACGACTTCATCCGCGTGGCCGCGCGGCTGCTCGAAGAAAAACTTCGCGGAGGCTGAGCCTGGAGCCCAGCCCCCCCCTTGACCGAAGAAGGACCGTGAAGCCCCACGCAACGTCGCCCGCGCCCAGCCGTGCGCCCGAGTCGGATGGCACCGTATCGAACGGCGCCTCGCCGAGGAGCGTGGAGCGTCCCGATATCGCTGCGCACTGTCTCGGGACCTACGACACGGGCCGTCCTGGGCCGGTGTTCGTCTTCGTCGGCGGCATGCACGGCAACGAGCCGGCGGGCGTCTTCGCCCTCCAGGACCTGCTCGCCGAGCTGGAGCTGGAGCAGCTCCCGCTGCGCGGTCGGCTCATCGCCTTCGCCGGGAACCTCGAGGCTCTGCGGCGCGGGACCCGCTACCTCGACGCGGACCTGAACCGGCTCTGGTCCCGCGCGGACCTCGCCCTGCCGCACGACGTCGGTCCCGCTGCGCACGAGCGAGTCACGCGCGACGCGCTGCTCGAGGAGATCGAACGGGAGATCGAAGGGGTCACCGAGCCCGTGATCTTCCTGGACCTGCACTCGACGTCGGCGAGCGGCTCGCCCTTCTCGATCATCGGCGACACGCTCCAGAACAGGCGCATCGCCTTCGCCTTTCCGGTGCCCGTCATCCTGGGGCTGGAGGAGAACGTCGACGGCGCGCTGCTCGGCTACTTCGGGGAGCGCGGTCACGTCGCGGTGGGGTTCGAGGGCGGTCAGCACGACGACGAGCACACGCGAGCCAACCAGCTCGCTGCGGCCTGGATCACGCTGGTGGTCGCGGGCGGACTCGTGCAGTCGGAGACGCCGCAAGCGCGGCGCTCCTTCGAACGCCTGCGCGACGCTGGTCGCGGGCTGCCGGGGGTCGTCGAAATGCGCTATCGCCATCACGTCACCGTCCGGGAGTCGTTCGAGATGCGTCCGGGCTTCACGAACTTCGACCGGGTCGAGGCGGGGGAAGTCCTCGCTTCGGACCGCGGAAGTGAGATCCGCGCAGCGGAGCCGGGCCTGGTGCTCCTGCCGCTGTACCAGGGGCAGGGAGAAGACGGCTTCTTCCTCGGCAGGGAGGTTCGGAGGTTCTGGCTGCGAGTCTCGAGCGTGCTGCGCGCCTTGCGGGTCGGAGCGCTGCTCCCGTACTTGCCCGGCGTGCACCGCGTCGAGGACGAAGCGAGTGAGCTCGAGGTCGACCACCGCGTCGCGCGCGTGTGGGTCGTGGAGGTCTTCCACCTCCTCGGCTTCCGCCGCCGGCAGGAGTCGGGCCGCCGCCTGCGCTTCAGCCGCCGGGTCGAAGGCCTGCGCGACTAGCGCGACTGGCCTCCGCGCCCCGTTGCGCCCTCACTCGTCCGCGCCCTTGCCCTTGTACAGCGCGAGCCGCCCGGGCAGCTCAGGGTTCTCCGGCGCGAGCGCGAGGCACTCCTCGATCAGCGCGATCGCCTCCTTCAGGTTGCCGTTCACGAACTCGGCCATCGACTGCGCCTCGAGCACGAACGCGAGTCCGCTGTCGTAGCCCTCGCCCTCCTCCCACTCGAGCCCCTGCAGCCCGCTCACGTCACCATCGAGCGCCCGCACGAGCTCGCCGGCCTTCCTCCCGATCTCGAGCAGGAACGCCTTGTCGCCCTCGTCGAGCTCACCTCGCATCTGGAAGAATCCACGCGCCGTGCGCGCTCCGAACGGCAGCCGGTTCGAGTCACCCGCGAACTCCCAGGCCCGCCGCGCGGCGACCCGACCCTCCTTCCCACGCTCCCGTTCGAGCTCGAACTGCGCGACCCAGTCCCAGGCCTCGAAGCGGATCTCGCGCGGTGTGATCCGCTCGAGGTGGGCGTAGACCGGCGCGAGGTCCACCTCGGCGGGAGCCGCGCCTCCGAGCGCCTGCTGGCGCACCTCCCAGAACAGGAGTCGCGCGCCCGTCGGCGTCGCTCCTTCCGGATCGAGCGCGCGGATCTCCGCCACGAGGGCATCGTGCCCCGCGCCGTCACCGACGTCGCGCAGCTTGGTCGCCAGCTGGTGGCGTAGCGCGAGGTCCTCCGGGGACTCGTCGAGCCGCCGCCTGAAGTCGCTGACCGTGTTCGTGCCGGCCTGGATGCGCTGGATCTCCGCCACGAGGCCGCCGGCGGGAATGAAGCCGATCACCACGTCCTCCGCCTCGCCGTCCGGCGTGAGGAACAGCAGCGTGGGGAGCACCGTCACGCCGTAGCGCTGCACGAGGCGCGTGCCCTGCGTGCTCGCGATGTCGATGCCGACGCAGATCGTGTCGTCGAGCACCTGGGCGACCGGCGCTTCCTGCAGCGTCTCGGCGTACAGCCGGCTGCACTGCGCGCTGCCGTCCATCCAGAAGTAGAGCGCGATCGGCTTGCGCTCCTTCCGGGCCTTGCCGAGGGCGCTCATGTGCGGGCCCTGGAACCAGGCGATCTCCACGGCCGGGTTCACCGGTGGCGGACCTGGGACCGTGGCAGGGATGTGCGGGGCGCTGGCGCAGATCGCGAGCGCGAGGGCGAGGGAGGTGAGCATCGCGTCGAGTCGGGCGAGGGTGGCAGGGAGGACTGGGGATCCACGCCTCGGGGGCGGCCGGGGTACGGCGCCGTCAGGGACGGAGCCGCGCCGCCGCAGGACTCACTCGATTCTGCCCTTTCTCGTTCGCGTCGCGAGGGGCGATGCCGCGCGCGCGCGGTGCCCTGGTCCGGGAGCGGCCCGCGAGGCCCCGTCAGGCCGTTCGGCTCAGGTTCCCTTACGCAACAGAATCGTCTTGATCGTGTTGAACAGGATCGACAGGTCGAACAGGAACGACTGGTACTTGATGTAGAAGAGGTCGTACTGGAGCTTCTGCAGCGCGTCTTCGACCGTGTTCCCGTACGGGTAGTTGATCTGCGCCCAGCCCGTCAGGCCCGGCTTCACGATCTGGCGCTGGCGGAAGTAGGGGATCTGCTCGGCCAGCTCCTCGACGAACACCTCGCGCTCCGGTCGCGGCCCGATGAGCGACATCGTGCCGGCCAGCACGTTGAACAGCTGCGGGAGCTCGTCCAGGCGCGTCTTGCGAATGAAGCGCCCGACGGGGGTGATGCGAGGGTCGTCCTCGGTGGCCCACACCGGGCCGGTGCGACTCTCCGCGTCGATGTACATGGAGCGGAACTTGATCAGCGTGAACGGCACGCCGTCGCGGCCGACGCGCTCCTGCGTGAACATCGCGGGGCCCGGGGAGCTCAGGCGCACCGCGAGCATCGTGATCAGCATGACCGGCCATAGCAGGGCCAGCATGACGAGCGACAGGCCGCGATCGATGATGGACTTCAAGAGCGCCGCCCACGGGTGCCGCGCGAAGCCCTCGTTGAAGATCAGGTAGGACGGTCGCAGCGCCTCGACCGAGATCTTGCCCGTGACGTTCTCGAACACGCTGTCGTAGTCGCGCACGGGGATGCCCGCGAGGCGGCAGTGCAGCAGGTCGTTGGTCGGCAGCTTGCCGCGACGGTCGGCGAGGGCGACAACGATCTCGTTGATCTCCTTGGCCTTCACGAGCTCTTCCAGCGAGCGGAACTCGGGTTCGTGGTCGTCGCCGGTCAGGCCTTCCTCGCCGACGAAGAGGCCCGGGAGGATCAGGTCACCGGTGCCCGTCGTGGTGGGATCGAACGAGTCCCCCCGCACGCCCTCGCGGAGGGTCTCGGGGAGGATGCCGACGATCTGGTAGCCGGTGGCGACGTGCTCGCGCATCTCCTTGGCGAGCGTGTGCGCTGCCTTCGACGATCCGAGGATCAAGACGCGCTCGTAGAAGCGCGCGCGATGAAGCAGCGCGTGGAACAGCGAGCGCCACGAGTAGAGGAGCGAGAAGCCGATCAGCACCGCGAAGACCAGCATCTGGACCTTCTGCGCGAGCGACAGCCCAGGGAAGTCGAGAGCCGGTCCGAGCTGCCAGATGTCGGCGAGCACCACGGCGGCGAGCGCGACGAACAGCGCGGAGCCCATCGAGCCCATGAAGCGCCGCGCGCGGTCGTAGCGTGAGAGCGAGACGCGGAAGTCGTAGAGCTCGTTGAAGCCGATCGCGAGCTGGACCAGGACGGCCAGCAGGAAGGCGCTGATGTAGACGTAGTCCTGCGCGGACTCGACGCTCATCGGCGGCCGCGAGCGGGCCAGGGCTCGGTAGAGCTCGATGTTCGGGTTCCACAGATGCGCGCTGCCCGCGGCCGACAGGACCGCCCACAGAATCAGCGTCTCGCTCAGGACGAGCAGCGCCTTGCGGACGGGGAGGTAGTGGCTGAGGACGCGGAGCATGGGGGGGCTGCGTGAGCAGGGGGGCGGTCCTACATCGACCGGGGAGGGGGCGCGGTTGAGGCCGTCCGGGCCTTGCGGGAGGGGTCGGCCGCGATCGGCCCCAACCGCGCGCTGGGGCCTGGGGTTCGCCCGCTCAGCGACTCCGGAGGCGGGCGATGTAGGCCTCGAGGGCGTCCGGGGCGCTCGGGACCGAGTCCGAGAGCCGGCGGGAGCCGTCGGAGGTGACCACGAAGTCGTCCTCGATGCGCACCCCGAGCTCCTCGTCGAGCAGGTAGAGCCCGGGCTCGATCGTCACGACCATGCCCTCGGTGAGCACCCCGCGGAAGCCCGGCACGTCGTGCACCCGGATGCCGAGCTGGTGGCCGAGCCCGTGCTTGAAGTGCTGGCGGACCTCGTGCTCGTCGAAGAAGGCGACGACCGCCTCGTGCAGCTCGCGCATCGTCGTCCCGGGGCGCAGCTTGGCCTCCGCGAGCTGCTGGGCCTCCCACACGAGGTCGTAGATCTCGCGCTGGCGGGGCGTGAAGGTTCCGTCGACCGGGATCGTGCGCGTGACGTCCGCGCTGTAGCCCTCGTACTTCGCGCCGACGTCCATCAAGAGGACGTCGCCGCTCTTCAGTTGACGGTTGTTCTCGCGGTAGTGCAGGTAGCACGAGTTCGGACCCGAGCCGCAGATCGTCGAGAACGCCAGGAACTCCGCGCCGCGCCGGCGGAAGCCGCTTTCGACCGCGGCCTCGGCCTGGAACTCCCAGGCGCCGGGCACCGCGATCACGATCGCGTCGGCGATCGCCGCCTGCGTGATGTCGACGGCGGTCTCGAGCGCCGCGAGCTCGGCGGTGGTCTTGACGGCCTGCAGCGTGTTCAGCGCGGTCCGCCCGCGCTTGACCTCGATCTCGCTCGCGACGAGCTCTGAGATCGCCTCGTCGTCGACGGCGTGCACGCCGCGCTCACCGGCCGCCTCTCCGAGGGCGTCCAGGTCGAGCTCCTCGACCGACAGGACGGCGGAGTACGGCGAGCCGTCCCCGAAGTCCTCGGGGCTGAGCTTCGGTCCATTCCAGGTGCGCTGGCGCGGTGACTGGACCGGCAGGTAGAGCTCGTCCCGTACGAGCTCGCCGCCTTCGGCTGCGAGCAGCAGCTTGGCGCCCGAGCGGTGCAGCCCGGTCAGCCAGTAGAAGTCGTCGTCGGCCTCGAAGCGGCCATCGCCGTCCGCTCCGGCGTGGGCGAGAAAGAGCCCGTCGCCGAGCGCTGCCGCGAGGGCCGCACGCCGGTCGCGACAGGCTCGGGGCGTGGCCGGGTTCGGCACGTCGCGGGCGCCGGGCAGGAGCAGGTTGGGGTCCGCGACGGCGCCGGGGGTCTCCGGCGGCGCGTCGCCTTCGTGGCCGCTGGTGGCGGCGAGCGCGGAGGCGAGACCGAGGCCGAGGACGGCCAGGGGCAGCCACGCGCTGAGGGTGAGGCTCTTCATGGCGGCCGGCGAGTATACGCGCGCGGGTCGGGCTCTGGCACGCACTGCGGTTCGAGCAGCGTCGCCCGGCCGCCCTCGACGACCACCTCGACCAGCGCGACGGCGGGGCGTGCGCCTACGCGCCGCGCGAGCCAGCGCGCCGCCCGGTGCAGCCGCGCGACCTGGGACCGGTCGAGGGAGCGGCCGGGCAGGCGCCCGGAATCCCAGCCGGGCCGGTGCTGATCGGGTGGCGCATGGAAGGCGAGGATCGCTCGCCCGGTCTTCACCTCGAACGCACAGGCGATTCCCTCGCGCAGCGCCCAGACGTCGACCTCCCCGTGGGGGGTGCGCAGGCGCCGCCCGAGCAGTCGCCAGCCGCTCCGACGGAGCGCGCGCGCCACCAGCGCCTCGCCGGCGCGCCCGAGCTCCTGGCGGTCCGCGGCGCGCGCGAAGCGCAGGAACAGCGTTGGCGCGCGCTCGAGCGCGAGCCGCCGCAGTCGAAGGAAGCGTGCCACACGGGGAGAGACGCGCGGCGTCGCTCCCGGTCACGCCGCCCGTCGGGGCCGCCCGCTCAGCGGAGCTACTTGTCCGTGGAGAGGACCTCGACGTCGCGCGCGGGCTCGGCCGCCTCGACGGCGTCCTTGCCCTTGTCACCCTTGTCCTTGCCCTTCGCCTTCGAGTCGCCCTTGGCGTCCTTGGCGGCGTCCTCGCCGCCCTGCATGCCCTGAACGGCCTGGACGGAGAACTTCAGCCGCACGTTGTCCGCGACCTGGAGGGTGACGACGTCGTCGTTCACCTGGACGACGGTGCCGTACATCCCGCTGGTCGTCATGACCTTGGCGCCCTTCTGGAGGGTGGTCAGCATGGCCTCGCGCTGCTTCTTGCGCTTGCGCTCGGGGCCGATCATGACGAACCAGAAGATCCCCATGATGGCCAGCATCGGCCAGAAGAAGCTGGGGCTCTCCGCAGCTGTCTCGGTGCCTTCGACGGCCGGGGTGTCCTGCAGGAGGAGGAGGAGTTGCGGGAGGAGATCGTGAGCCATGGCAGGTGGAGGCGGTGAAGGGGCGTCGGAGGCGCCGGAGGCCGAGCCGGGAGTGTACCGAGCGCGAGAGCCGCAGACCGGCCCGGGCCGCCGTTCTTGTGGCCGGCGCTCACTGCCAGGGGATCCGTGGTTCGCTATGCTGAGCGGCTGGCCCCCGACCCCGATGAGTACACCGACCCCCTCCGATCGCCCCCGCTACGTCGTCGCCATGAGCGGCGGCGTCGACTCCTCCGTCGCCGCCTGGATGATGGCCCAGGAGGGCTATGAGGTCGTCGGCCTGTTCATGCGCAACGGGGTCAAGGTCGAGGAGAGCGAGGCGAAGAAGAAGTCCTGCTGCTCGGTCTCGGACGCCCGTGACGCCCGCATGGTCGCCGCCAAGATGGGGCTCGCGTTCCACTCGCTCGACCTCGGCCAGGAGTTCCGCTCGATCATCGAGTACTTCCTCGACGAGTACGCGAAGGGGCGGACGCCGAATCCGTGCGCGGTCTGCAACCGCGACCTCAAGTTCGACGAGCTCCTGCGCTTCGCGGAAGAGCTCGGGGCCGAGGGCGTCGCCACCGGTCACTACGCGCGCCTCGACCTCGTCGACGGCCGGCCGCAGGTGCGCCGCGGCGTCGACCGCAAGAAGGACCAGTCGTACCAGCTCTTCTGCGTCGCCGAGGCGAACCTGCGCAAGACGCGGCTGCCGCTCGGCGGGCTCGAGAAGCCGGCGGTCCGCGCCCTCGCCGAGAAGGCGGGCCTGCGCACGGCGAAGAAGGCCGACTCCCAGGAGATCTGCTTCGTGCCCTCGAACGACTACCGCAAGCTGCTCGAGCAAGAAGGGCGCGAGCTGCACCCCGGCCGCTTCCTCGACACAGCGGGGCGGGTGCTCGGCGAGCACGCCGGTACGGAGCACTTCACCATCGGACAGCGCCGCGGACACGGCATCGGGGGCGGCCAGCCGCTCTACGTGGTCGAGGTGAACCCCGAGGCCGGCACGGTCGTTCTCGGAGGCAAGGACGAGGCGCACTTCGTCTCGATGCACGTGGACGAGCTCAACTGGATCGGTTTCGACCTGCCCTCGGACGGCAGCTTCCGCTGCGAAGTCCAGCACCGCTACCACTGCGTGCCCGCGCACGCGACGGTCGAGGTGCGCGACGGCCGTGCCGAGGTCGCGTTCGACGAGCCGCAGCTCGCCGTCACGTCGGGGCAGGGCGCCGCGTTCTACGACGGCGAGCGCTTGCTCGGCGGCGGCTGGATCGGCAGCACGACCCGCGCGACGGGTGCGGCCGGTCCCACGAGCGTGGCGAACCCGGCGAGCCGCTGACCGATGCGGCGCGCCCTCGTCGCGCTCGGCTTCGCGCTCCTCGCTATCGGGGTCTGGCGTTCGTTTCCGACCGTCGCGTCCGAGGCTCCGCAGGCGCCGGCGTTGCGCGTCGTCCTGTTCGACGTCTCCGCCGGCACCACCCGCACGCGCCCCGGCCACGGGCTCTGGGCTCGAAGCCTCCTGCGTGAGGAGGCCCGCGCCGCGCTCGCCGCGGGCGAGGAGCTCGCCGTCGGCCTGTACTCCGACGAGGTCCGCTCGCTCGGCTCGGACGGCGCCGACTCCTGGCTCGCGCGCCTCGAGGGTCGCGGTGGCGAGGTCGTGCGCCTCGACGCGGAGGGGGGCGCGGCGATCGGCTCCGAGCTCGACGCGGCGGTCGCGCTCTTCGCGGAGGAGCTGAGGCGTGCGGGACGCGCGCCCGGGCGGCTGATCATCGCCGGCCTGCCCGACGTGACCGGGCCGGACCCGAGCGCTCGCCTGGCGCGCCTCGCCGAGTCGGGCATCGCCGTCGAGTGGCGCTCGCCGGGCTCCGCGACGACGGTCGATCTCGCGCTGGAGCGCATCGAACTCCCGCGCGAGCCGGCGCTGGGAGCGCCGCTCGTCGCGCGCGTCGACGTGGCGCTCGTACCGGACGAACGTGACCGAAGGCAGCTCGCCGAGGAGCTCGAGCTGGAGCTCGCTCTCGAGGTGCGCTCCGGTGGACGGGTCGAGGCGCGCACGATCCCGCTGCTCCTGCCGCTCGGGCCGCTCGGAGACGACGGGGTGCTGCGCTGGACGGTCGCGCTCGAGCTCGGAGCGGCGGCCGAGGGGCGCACGAACGTCCTCGCGGTGGTGCGCGTCCGGGACCTCATCAGCGGTTCGCAGGGCGACCGCCTGCCCGAGAACGACGTGGGCTCGGCGGAGTGTCGCTCCGGCGAGGCGCTGCAGGTCGTCGCGGTGGCGACCG
>Ga0316204_10011700_pt1 | contig 10908 bp, 10 predicted proteins | sample 6monrhotite_MG_2_FD_205661 | JGI IMG/M metagenome (GOLD analysis project Ga0316204, IMG submission 205661) | Microbial mat bacterial communities from mineral coupon in-situ incubated in ocean water Damariscotta River, Maine, United States -... | ecosystem: Environmental > Aquatic > Marine >... | reverse complement strand
TGAGTTTATTGACGTTGTTGGAAGTGAAACCAATTAAGATGCACCGCCTAAAAGCGCGGAGGAATGACCATGCAGCCCATCAGTTTCAGAGAGGCCACTGAGGCCGATTTGCCCGCCATTGTTGCCATGCTGGCCGATGACCCGTTAGGCAAAACCCGAGAGGTTGGGGGTAAAACCCGCGAAACGCCCGCTGAAAAAACCACAGCGCCAGCCCCGGCATACAGCGCCGCGTTCAGGGACATTGCGGGCGACGCCAATAACCAATTGATTGTGGCTGCAACAGACGACGGAACCCCTGAAATCCCTGAAATCCCTGAAATCATCGTGGGGGTTTTGCAGCTTACCTTCATTCCGTCGCTTACCTATTCGGGCGGCATGCGCGCGCAAATTGAAGGGGTGCGGGTGCACACCAATTTTCGAGGCAGCGGGGTTGGCCGTGAGCTTATGTTGCATGCAACGGCCCTCGCGAAGACAAAAGGCTGTGTGCTGCTGCAATTAACCACCGACAAGGCGCGGCCCGATGCGCTGCGGTTTTATGAAGGCCTCGGGTTTACCGCCAGCCACTGGGGCATGAAGTTGCGGCTTTAGCGCCTAGCTCGACCCTTCCGACTCTCCTAAGCCTTCCGGTGTGCCGGTTAGCCAGTAGGCCACGCCGATGAAGCCCGCGCCGCCGATGATGTTGCCGAAGGAAACCCAGATAAGGTTATACCATGCGCTGGTGAGGGTGACGCTGTCAGCGTGCGCGCCCAGCATGGATATGGTGAACACAGTCATGTTGGCGACGCCGTGCTCGTACCCCGCCGCGACAAAAGCAAACAGGCACCAGAAAATAAGGATGCATTTGGCGGTGTCATTTTTGGTGCGGGCGGTCATCCAGATCGCCAAACATATCAGCCAGTTGCAGATGATAGCGCGGGCCACTAGCTGGACAATGCCGCTTTCCACTTTGGCGGCGGCGATTTGGTGCACTAAGGCGGTGGGGTCACCCAACCAGCCACCGCCGCCGCCCAGTGCAAACAGCAGGCCCAGCAGCATGGCACCGAACAGGTTGCCGCTCCAGCACACAGTCCAGTCAACAATGACTTGGGGGATGGTTAGCCTGCCGTGCAAGAAACCAAAGGCCATATACATGGTGTGGCCCGAGAATAGCTCGGCCCCGGCGAAGATGATGAGCGTGAGCGTAATGCCGAAGAAACAGCCCATGATAAGGTTGCGCGATAGCGGCTCGGCCTCGTTACCCAGGGTTAGGATAAGGATGATGCCAATGCCCACATACGCCCCCGCCATCATGGTGGAGATGAGGAAACCCAGCGGCTTCACCTTCAGGTAAGCGACCTTGCTGACCGCTAGGCTTGCCATTTGGCTGGTGGTGTCTCGGTACATAGGCGGCTGATTCCCTCGGCGTATACATATTGCCCCAGCGTCAGGATTAGCAGCCTTTCGGCAAGGCAACCTGACCTAAGTCAAGTACGCGAAATTTGTAGCAAAGTAGGGTTTAGCCTCGGGTGCGGAATGGCTCATCACGGGTGGGTTGAGGCGCTGGGGTCGCTCGGCTATAGTCCGCCTATTATACTTAATGCTATTTAGCTGGAATTTATTACTTACAGGGGAACACTGATGGACGACAAATTACTTAACTGGCTGTATGCCAACAAAATGATTGTGGGCGGGGTTGCGGTGTTGATCTCGGTTGTTACATGGTCCGCAGAATTGATGGAGCTTGTGTATGTATGCCCCTTTTGCCGCACGCAGCGCACGGTGATTGGCCTGCTGGGCATTCTGATGCTGCTGCCGACCATGACGCACTGGATAAGCAAGTATTTCGCCGCAGTTTTTGCCGCACTTGGCCTTGTGGTGGGTGGCACCCAGCATTTCCGCGGTTGGATTCGCATTATGAACGGCGAGTTTGAATGGGGCGAAGCCTGGTATGTGAACAGCTGGATGCTGTCTGGCTTTGCGCTGTTTATCATCACCGGACTTCTGCTGCTGATATGGACGCACCAGCCCGCCGCAATCGAAGAAACGGCAGAAGAAGCTGAAGCGTAGCGCGCGCGGCTTTCAGTTAAGCACAATAAAAAAGGCCGGTGAAACCACCGACCTTTTTAAACTTGCTAGCACATTCGACTAATCGATCAGTGCAAGACTTCCAGCTGATGACTTGCCATCGCGGCCAGTCTCAATTTCGTAAGAAACTTTTTGGTCGTCATTCAAGCCACGAAGGCCAGCAGCTTCTACAGCGCTGATGTGAACGAAAACGTCGTTTCCGCCGTTGTCAGGTTGAATGAAGCCGAAGCCTTTGTTGGCGTTAAACCATTTTACAGTACCGTTAGCCATTATAGTATTCCTTGTGCGCGTTTGAAAAAGAAAGCGTAAGGCCAAGTGACCCAGCCGTTGCGCTGGCGTCTTCTATAACTGGATTCGTGCAAGTTGCAAACAATAGACGGGAAAACCCGCAGGAAACTGACCAATATCAGGCGCGCGGCGCGCTAAATCGGCAACACTTGGTATCAGCAAACCCTATATGGTGGGTATTTCGGGTTGCCTGATACTATATGGGCAGCACCCTATCTGGTGGGCGGTGACCGTCAGCATAAGCCTGAATGTTGATCAGCACCTTCTCGCCCATGGCGGTTCGGCCCTCAACGGTGGCACTGCCCATGTGCGGCAACAACACCACATTGTCCAACTCAAGAAGCTTGGGGTTGATGGTGGGTTCGGCCTCAAACACATCCAGACCAGCGCCGGCAATGCGGCCAACCTCAATCAGGTCAGCCAGCGCTTCTTCGTCAATAATTTCACCGCGGGCAGTATTGATGATAACCGCGTGAGGCTGCAGTTTTTTCAACCGTGTGCGGTCCAGCAGGCGGTGGGTGTCTTCTGTCAGCGGACAATTAACCGAAACAATATCCATGCGCCCCAGCATCTGGTCCAGATCCTCCCAGTAAGTAGCCTCAAGCTCGGATTCTACATCCGCAGGCAACTGGGTGCGGTTATGGTAATGCACCGCCATGTTGAACGCCCGCGCGCGGCGCGCGACCGCGCGGCCAATACGGCCCATGCCGATAATGCCCAAGCGCTTGCCCTCGATACGGTGACCCATCAGAAAAGTTGGGGTCCAGCCGGTCCACTCCCCAGCGCGCAGGATTTTCTCACCCTCAAACAGCCGCCGCGGCACAGACAGCAGCAACGCCATTGTCAGGTCTGCGGTGTCTTCGGTAAGCACACCGGGCGTGTTGGTAACCTTGATGCCCCGCTCCTTGGCAGCGGTAAGATCAATGTGATTAACGCCCGCGCCGAAATTGGCGATCAGGGTTAGCCCTTCACCGGCTGCGGCCAACACATCAGCATCAATGGTGTCGGTGACGGTTGGCACCAGCACGTCTGCTTCCGCCACGGCTGCCTTCAACTGGTCCGCGCTCATGGGCTTGTCGGCGAGGTTGAGCTTCACATCAAACAGCTCTGCCATGCGGGTCTCAATACTGTCGGGCAATTTGCGCGTGACAATAACCTTGGGTCGGTTTTTGTTTCCCATTTGACTCATGCCCAAAAATACCCTTTTCTTGCGATCACGCCGACAGTGTCCGGTGACGCGGCCAACTATAAACAAGTGCGATGTCTAGCAGAAGACGGCGGGTGTTTCAAACCACAAGCGACGAGACAATAACAAAGGGAATACGGTGACAACTAGTTTGCAGCTAAAACCGGACTTATCAGGCCTTACAGTGCTGGCAGTGCTGTTTTCTGGCTTGTTGACGGTTTTGTTGTCGGGAAGTTCCTCGGCACAAACAGTGGGCGCCAGCGGCAACCCCTTGCCGCGATTCGTTGCCATGAGCGCCAGCAAAGCCAACCTACGCACCGGCCCTGGGCGGCAGTATCCGGTAGACTGGGTTTATATGCGGCGCGGCCTGCCATTGGAGATAATCGACGAACACGGTGCGTGGCGCAAAGTGCGTGACCATGAAGGCGTAGAAGGTTGGATGCTGGTTTCGCTTTTGTACGGCAAGCGCACAGTGATGATCCGCGGCAAGCAACGTAATTTGCTAGACGAGCCAAAACTGGACGCACCAGTCGTTATTATTGCTGATCCCGGCGTGATCGGTGAGATCGATCAGTGCCAAGGCCTATGGTGCGAGGTTGTCATCAACGGAGAAAGCGGCTGGATTGAACGCCGTCACGTATGGGGCGTTTATGCCGCAGAAGACGTAAACTGATAAGCACGCCCAAACACTTTCAGTAGCTGCGCTCCACACCCCTAGGCCATCTAAAACCTCATCAGTACACAAAGCGAGAAACCGGTTTTCGCATCCTTTATTGACAGTTATATAAGTGCTTATATAACTAGTTCTATGAATAATATTAAGGTAAGCTGATGGAAAACGAACTCTATTTTGAAATGGGCTTGGGCACCCGCATGCGCCGGCTGATCGAGACCATCTCTACTGGTATGGAACGGGTATACGACGAAGCCGGAGTTGACGTGCGCACTGGGCATTTTTACGCACTTTATGCCGTTGCGGAACGCGGTCCTTTACCTATCAATGCCATTGCCAATTTGGCTGGGTTTTCCCATTCAGCAGTCAGTCAAACTATAAAAAAACTGGTGGCTAACGGCGTCGTAGAAGCAAACGCCACCGAAGATGGTCGCCAAAAACAAATTGCCCTTACCCCCCACGGAGAACATATGGTCGCGCGCATGCGGCCTCTATGGGATGCTGCGGACAGTATGGTCAAGGATGCCTGCGCCGAATCAGGCGTTGATATCATTAAGGCAATCACGGGGGTTGAAGCCGCTTTTGCGCGCTGCGGTGTCTATGAGCGATTGCAGGAAAAGCTGGTAAGCAGCCCCTGCCCGCGCTTTACTATTGAAGAATATCACGACCGTTGGCGCCAAGACTTTTACGACCTGAATATCTGGTGGCTGCGCGAGCATTTCAACGTCGAGCCCATTGATGAACTGGTGCTGAGCGATCCAGAAAACCAGATACTCGCCCAAGGTGGTGAGGTGTTTTTCGCCGTCACAGGAGATAAATCAGAGGCTCAATCAGCCAGCAAAGCGGTGGGAGCGGTGGCTTTAAAGCGCCAAGGACCTGGCCGATTTGAACTTACTAAACTAGGCGTAGACCCTTCGGTTCAAAAAAGCGGTATGGGTCGGGCACTGTGCCTGCGGGTGATCGAACGCTTTCAGGCGCGCGGCGGTGGAACCCTATTTTTGGAAACCAGCACCATACTGGAACCCGCAATCAAGCTCTATCACAAACTGGGGTTCGTTGAACAACCAAACCCGCACACCAGCCCCTATGTTCGCTCAAACTATTATATGGAGTGGCTCGGCGAAGGATGAAGGGGTTTGGGCGCACTGCTCCCTGTCTATATGGCTGTTCTTTTTTTTGGGAACACAATCATAATGTCAGTGCCTGAGCTAGGTTTACTTTGGATGGAAAAGCTTGCTTCGTGCAACTTCAGCAACGACTTAACCAGCGGCAGTCCCAGTCCGGTACCGCCGCTTTGACGGCTGTAGGCGGTTTCACCTTGCTCAAAGGGCTTCAGCACACGGCTAAGTGTGGAAGCATCCATGCCAATACCCGTATCGGTTAAGGAAATTTCGATGCCACCGTCTGGTGCAGCTGTTGCCAGCAGCACAATCACGCCGCCGGGCGGGGTGAACTTAACCGCGTTGGACAATAGATTGATCAAAATCTGATTAAAGCTGCGCTCATCCGCCAACAATAGGGGAACTGCACCCACAACCTCGGTAACCAATTTCAGGCTTTTCTCCTCCACGAGTCCCGCCATCATCTGGCGGGCAGCATCAAAAGCCAGACCAACTGAAATACGGTCCTGCGCCAATTCAACCTTGCCAGCTTCAATCTTAGACAAATCCAAAATATCGTTAATCAGCGCCAACAAATGATTGGCGCTTTTCTCTATATCCTCAGCATATTCATGGGCCTTGTCTGCTGGCACTTTAAAGCCCGCCGCGCCCTGCAGTATTTGGGAAAAGCCTATCATGGCATTAAGAGGCGTTCTAAATTCGTGGCTCATGTTGGCGATAAAAACAGATTTGGCGCGGTTGGCCTGTTCGGCTTGGCGCGCAGCAAACTGAAGAATGCGGGCATTGTCCTTAACAGCCGTTAACCGCCGTTCCGCCACCGCGCCAACAAGCATGGTTTTGGCAAGCTCAGTAAAAACTAACACGAGTGCCAGTTGCCCAAAAATCACGGCAATCATAAAAAGTGTCTGTCGCTCAAAAATTTGAAGCGGCCCCACCGCCAGTGCAACCAAAACGCTGGCGTTACCAACAACGAAAAATACCCAACCCCAATGTCGGTGTACGGTATTGGCAGGGCCAAAAATCAGTGACGTATAATAAACCGGCAGCCATAGAATATAATATTCAACATTGCTTTCCAGGCTCAACGAACCCCTAACCAGTCCGCTAATCAAAACCAACCCAGTGAAAGTTTTAAAGGCCGTCACCAGCCCTCTGAGTTGGGCCTCATTGCAAAAGATGAACCCAATCCAGAATAAGAAGATACCAGCGGCAAATACAGGGCCGACGGTCTGCTCAAAATCAGAGATGAACTCGAACCTAATCCCAGCTGCAACGAAAATGATCGACGCAAGACAAACAACGCCGACAACAGTAACCAGCACTTTACGAGAAATGCCAATGGTTCGTTCGAAGTCTGTTAGCTGCGTTTGAATAGTCATACTCCCCAGCCCTGATTTATACTGAATGAACGTAAAGATACAGTAAATCTCGTTTCACGAACACCTTGGGTACCAACGGCTTCAGCCCAATGCACCAATAAAGAGCATTTCTATTCAATGCCACGATCTAAGATAGAATTCAGCTTTACACGGGCAAGAAATACGGACATGAAAAAGCCCGGGCAAAACCGGGCTTTTTACAAAATAGTTTCCATTTTAAACTGCGATCAGTCGCCGGTCATGATTCGGTCGACCAATTGCTTAACGGTGGGCACAAAACCGTTTGAGTAGAACGGATCACTGCCGAAGCGGAAGGCGTTGTGACCGGCAAAGACAAGGTTGTCATCAACACTGCCCTCATGGGACACATCTTCAAGTGTTTTCTGAATACAAAAACTGCGCGGGTCAGCGAGGCGTCCGGTTGAGTTTTTCTCGTTGGTGGCCCAGCTAGAGAAACGACACTGGGACAGGCAACCAACGCAGTCGGCTTGGTCCTTGCGAATTTCAGCGCACTTCTCGCTGGTAACAAAAATAAGACTATCGCCCGGTGTTTTCATTGCCTTCTGGTAACCGGCAGCCTGCCAGTTTTGAACTTTCTCAACGTCGGCGCCGCGCACAAAATATTTTTTGCGGTCGATGGCAAGCTCGATGTTGAATTCTTCTGACTGCTTGGGGGCAAAATCAACCTGCCGGTCGTTGCGGCCCACCAATTCACCAATGAAACTGTTTTTAAGTGCGCTGGAGAAAAATCCGGTTGGGCTGAAGTTCTGTAGCAAAATATCGCCTGACTTCAACTCCATCAGCCGCTTTTTCCACTTGTCGGAAATTTGGCTTTCCTTGGTCAACAACGGCCGAGTACCAAACTGAAACATGATGGGGCCAAGTTCTTTGTTATCGATCCAGTCTTTCCATTCCTTCAGGTTCCAGACACCGCCAGCCATGATAATCGGCGTTTCGCCGAGACCAAGTTTGCGCATGATGTTCCTGAGCTCAAGCACCCGCGGATACGGATCGCCTGGCTTGGTAGGGTCTTCAGCGTTGGACAGGCCGTTGTGCCCGCCAGCCAACCATGGATCCTCGTAAACCACGCCGCCGAGCAACTCGGATACATTTTTATAAGCGCGTTTCCACAAAAGGTTAAACGCGCGACCTGAAGACACGATGGGATAATAATGCGCGCCGTATTTTGACGCCAACTCACCCAGTTTGAACGGCATGCCCGCACCGCAAGTGACGCCGTGAATCATGCCCTTGGTTTTTTCTAAAACTTCGTGAAGGATACGCTGTGCGCTGCCAACTTCCCAAAGCATATTGATATTGATGTGGCCCTCGCCTCCGGAGATTTCCCATGCTTTCCGCACCTGATCAACCGTACCCCTGATGGAATACTCAATCATTTCCTCGTGACGGTCTGCGCGGGTGCGGCCAAGATATTCATGTGTTTCCACATTGCCGTGGGCGTCATACTGGTCTGCGATAACAGCGGAGATTGTGCCAACGCCGCCAGCCTTGGCCCACGGGCCCGAACTTGCGCCAGTTGAAATAGCAACACCCTTGCCGCCTTCAATCAGAGGCAAGATATCCTTGCCTCCAAGCCTGATAGGATTCAGGTTCAAACTCATCAACATCCCCTACAATATAGTATACTAGCCCTTATCGTGTGCGTAAGGCAGGTTTTTAGTATGGTGGTCCTACCTTAGTGCAGGCCCAATCATAACGAACACACCTGCATATCCTACTAAATTTTCGTTTAGCTTAAACTGGCGTGAGCGTAACCCACGCCAGTTTCAATTTTGTTACGACGCGACTAGCGACGAGGACCTTTGCTCGGGCCGGACTTTGGCGGCGCTGCATTTGGATCATCTTCACCAGTTTCCTGGTTCACAACCCGCATAGACAAGCGCACTTTACCGCGGCCATCAATCTCAAGGCACTTAACGAACACTTCGTCGCCTTCTTTGACAACATCAGTTACGTTCTCAACACGCTCTTCAACCAGTTCAGAGATATGCACGAGACCGTCACGGCTGCCCATGAAGTTTACAAATGCGCCGAAGTCCATGATGCGAACCACTTTACCTTTGTAAATGGTGCCTACTTCAGGCTCTGCAACAATGCCGGTGATCCATGCTTTTGCAGCTTCAATTTCACTTGCTACAGAAGAAGCAATTTTGATTGTGCCATCATCATCGATGTTGATTTTAGCGCCGGTCTGTTCAACGATCTCACGGATCACTTTACCACCAGTACCAATCACTTCACGGATTTTGTCAGACGGGATTTTCATGGTCTCAATACGAGGCGCGTGTCCAGAAAGCTCTGTACGTGCACCAGAAAGACCTTTGTTCATCTCATCAAGGATATACGCGCGGCCACGGCCAGCTTGCTCAAGTGCAACTTCCATGATTTCGCGTGTAATACCGGTGATTTTGATGTCCATCTGCAAAGCAGTGATACCTTCAGATGTACCGGCTACTTTAAAGTCCATATCACCCAAGTGATCTTCATCGCCGAGGATGTCAGAAAGAACCGCGAAATCGTCGCCGTCTTTAATCAAACCCATAGCAATACCAGAAACCGGACGCGTGATAGGAACTCCCGCATCCATCATTGCCAGAGACGCACCACAAACTGACGCCATTGAAGACGAACCGTTTGATTCTGTGATCTCGGATACGATCCGGATTGTGTAAGGGAATTCTTCAGCCGACGGCAATACAGCGTGCACAGCGCGCCATGCAAGCTTTCCGTGGCCAACTTCGCGGCGGCTAGTGAAACCCATGCGGCCTGCTTCGCCTACAGAGTAAGGTGGGAAGTTATAGTGCAGCATGAACTTCGAACGGTAAGAACCGGCAAGCTGATCAATGATCTGCTCATCTTCGCCTGTACCAAGCGTTGCAACCACAAGACCCTGCGTTTCACCGCGGGTGAACAAAGCAGAACCGTGGGTACGTGGCAGGATGCCAGCTTCTGAGCGAACGTCACGAACATCATCAAGCGCACGGCCATCGATACGAGTGCCGGTTTTAAGAACGTTACCGCGAACGATGTTGCTCTCAAGCTTCTTGGTCAGATCACCAACCATCTGAGACGTGAAGACTTCGCTGTCTTCAACCATGGAAGCAACAGCATCAGAGATTGTTGCCTTCACTTCGCTAAGTTTTACAACACGGTCTTGCTTGGTAGTGATTTCGTATGCCTCGCGCACACCAGCTTCACCAGCTTTGGCAATAGCGGCTTCAAGCGCAGATGTATCAACTGGCTCTTCCAGTTCCCAAGGCTCTTTAGCCGCAGCTTCTGCCAAGTCGATGATCATATCGATCACCGGCTGACACGCGTCATGACCAAATGTTACAGCGCCGAGCATGATGTCTTCAGAAAGCTCTTTTGCTTCACTTTCAACCATCAATACTGCGTCGCCTGTGCCGGCAACAACCAGCTCAAGATCGCTCTCTTTCACTTCTTCAAGTGTCGGGTTCAGCACGTATTCACCGTCGATGTAGCCAACTTTTGCACCAGCGATCGGGCCGAAGAACGGCAGACCAGAAAGTGTAAGGGCTGCAGACGCGCCGATCATTGCAACGATATCGCTATCATTTTCCAGATCGTAGCTAACAACGGTACAGATAACCTGTACTTCGTTTTTGAAGCCTTTAGGGAATAGCGGACGGATCGGACGGTCGATCAGGCGGCAGATCAGCGTTTCTTTTTCGCTTGGACGTGCTTCACGCTTGAAGAAGCCACCAGGGATCTTACCAGCCGAATAATATTTTTCTTGGTAGTTAACCGTCAGCGGGAAGAAGTCCTGCCCCGGCTTTACTGAGCGTTTACCAACAACTGTACACAGTACCGTTGTGTCGCCGTAAGTTGCCATAACAGCGCCGCCTGCTTGGCGTGCAACATGACCAGTTTCTAGTACGAGGGTGCGACCACCCCATTGAATTTCTTTGCGATGTATATCAAACATTCATTTACCTTTCACGAGCCCCCGGCTGCACTTTTTTTTGCAGCGCATATTCAAAACCGGGCTAGCTCCGCACACCCCCTATGGGCGTGCCTTATCGTATAGTTCCAAACCCGACCCCATGCCGGTTTTGGATGTGCTTGCTGACTTTCAGGATTAGACGGCTGTTGCCGCTTTTCATGCACCTGAAAAGCAAGAAGGCCGGCCCAAAAGGGCCGGCCAAATTTATAAAC
>Ga0316204_10011699_pt1 | contig 10910 bp, 11 predicted proteins | sample 6monrhotite_MG_2_FD_205661 | JGI IMG/M metagenome (GOLD analysis project Ga0316204, IMG submission 205661) | Microbial mat bacterial communities from mineral coupon in-situ incubated in ocean water Damariscotta River, Maine, United States -... | ecosystem: Environmental > Aquatic > Marine >... | reverse complement strand
GACCACACCTTCAACACGTATCCAGTCCCCTTTACGAAATCGTTTTTCGCCGATGATCAACAACCCGGCAATCAGGTTCTTAAACAAATCCTGCGCCCCGAGTGCGACCGCAACACCCAACAGGCCGGCACCGGCGATGATCGGCGCAACCTGGATGCCCCAGATTTGCAGGATGGTTGCCGCACCGATCAGCACAACAGTAACCCGCAAAGCCTTAATCAGCCACTCGACCAGCTCATGGGTGAAGTGTTTTTCAAGGCGGGTTAAAAACCCGCTTAAGGGGCGAATAATCTCGAGAAACCCCCAAAAAATGGTGAAGGCAATCAAGGACCGGACGATGTTTTCAGCGATTTCCGCATAGATGCCAGGCAGGGCCAAATGTTGGGTCGCGAAGAACACCCCCATAACCACCAGTGTGAAACGAACCGGGTTTTCCAACGTCTCGATTGCCATATCATCTACGTTGGTTGCTGTTTTTGCGGCGAGGGATTTGAGCCACGCCAAAATCCAGCGGGTGAATAACTTCCGGAACAAAAGAAAGCCGATCAGAATACATGCGGCTGACAACATCCGGCCGATATCAACCCCAACCACTCCGTTTTGCCAGACATCGGAGACCAATACCCAAAATTCTTGTAAATCGTTCATTCTGTCCTCAAATTCGCGTGTTTGCATCAGATAGGCGGTTTTATTGCCCCAGGAAACCTCTATGTGAGATTATTTTGAATTTTGATTTGTCATTAGGTGTGCGCACAAGCATGGAATTGTATGTTTTGCGCTCGACGACTGGAGCCGCTAATCTGGTTTTCATGACGAATTTGAGACGACGAACCTTTGAGATTCTGGAAACCGACAAGGAAGAAGACCCGACCGGTCGCTTCGTTGATTGTTTACTAATCCTCATCATATCTTTGAATATTCTGGCGGTCATTCTGGAATCCGTCGCGTCGTTGGCGGCAACCTACGGCGAGCTTTTTCATGCCTTTGAGGTGTTCTCTGTTGGTGTCTTTTCAATCGAATATCTGGTCCGTGTGTGGGCGGCGATTGAGCGACCCAGCGTAAAATTCAGCCACCCCGTGTGGGGGCGTGCACGTTATATGCTCACACCCATGGCGCTGCTTGATCTGATCGTCATCTTGCCGTTTTTCCTGGCGCTGCTGGGCGCTGTCGATCTGCGGTTCCTCCGCGTGCTCAGGCTGTTGAGGGTTTTTCGACTGACCCGTTATTCGTCGGCTGTTCGCTTGCTGACGGATGTTCTCAAAGATGAAGCAGCGAACATTGGTGCCGCCATGTTTATCTTGATGATGATGGTCGTGTTGTCGGCCAGCCTCGTTTATTTGGCGGAAGCGAGTGCCCAGCCTGATGATTTCGGCTCCATCCCGGATGCGCTGTGGTGGGCGATTATTACCATGACCAGCATTGGATATGGGGATGTGGTGCCAGTTACCAATGTCGGAAAAATATTCGGCGCCATTATTGGGATCATCAGTGTTGGCATGGTCGCTCTACCGACAGGTATTATTGCATCGGGCTTCAATCAGGCCCTGCATCAGCGCAAACAGGAGTACAGCGAACTGATTGATGCGATTTTGAAGGATGGCAATATCAACGAAGAGGACCATGAACGCTTACATGAGATGCGCGAACGGCTTGGATTGAGTGATCGCGAAGCCGCAGCAATCCTGAACGCCGCGCACCATCAGCTACGAAAACGACCGATCGCCTGCCCCCATTGCGGCAAACCCGTCACCGGTGGAGATGCAGAAGGCGCACATTAAGTGCGCGCTTTTGCAGCCAGAGTGACCAGTTTTTCACGAATTTCTCCAATACTTTCGATAGGCGGCTCGAAATTTAATCGGGCATGTCGGCCCGCATTGATCAAGTCAACGCCATCGGCATCGACACCGGTAATTTGCCAACCGGAACCGCGGCGCTTCAATAAATGAGTGGCGTATAGATCAATCGCCTCACCATGATCGCTGTTCATATGTTCAATAATGCTCTGCTCGGCATCTGCGATCTCGGTTGCCAGTTGTTTGGGCGTTAGCAATTCCCGGCCCCGAAACCAGACGGCTTTTGCAAATCCGCCGACGTAATGTGCACGCTCAATGGTCATGCGATAAAAATTAAAATCGCCAAACCCGGCGTACATCCTGGCGCGTGGATGGCGCGCGAAAAAACGTTCAGCGTGGGTCGGTGCTTTGGTTTTGGTGATTTTGCCGACCAACGTAACACGAGGCCCCGTCTGCGGATGCTTACGGTTCGAAGTGCGCTCAACCAACAGCGAGGCCCGAGCGTCTGTTTGCAGGTTGCGGGCATGGTCTGACAAGTCGGAAAACAAAAAAATCGGGCAACCGGTCTGATCCGTTGCGTAGGTCACAAACGATGCATACGGCCATCCATCGTGCGTCGAAAGGGCGCTCGATAAAGCGGCCGAGCGTCCTTCGCGTAACATTTGGCGAGAGTGCGAAACTGCATCTGCTTTGGTCATTGGTGCCACGGCAACCCTGCTTTCTTAGTCCTCAACTTCTATCCGATGATAAAACGTACCACTTAACCACCCCAGCATGGCCCAGAAAATAGCTGCTGTCACCAGCGATGCTGCGGCAAACTGGCCCGCGAGCTCGGCTGGAACCGGTCCGCCCATTTCTTGCGGATGCGGAGCGCCGATCAAATGTGGTGCCGCCATGATCAGGATTCCTGCAATGATGTATAACCGACCCTTGCCAAAGACCATCAACCAAAGACCCAGAGCGGCAGTACCCGCCGCCGCCAGCCACCATCCCTGACGCGCTGTCAGTTCCGCGGCGAAACTGCCCGGGACCTCTGGCGCTAAACCCAGACTGGGCGAGAGGACAAAGATCGCAAATCCGGCCATTCCCCAAACCACACCGGTTCGTCCGGTAACGGGTTTCGCATAAAGCACGTAACTGGCGACCAACAACAGGGCGAAGCCAACGCCAAGCAGGATATTTGCCAGAGCGGTAAATCCGAAACGCTCGAGGCCATTTTCCGGCCCCCAGGCGGCTTGCGCACCCTCATGCGTTTCACCGACATGAACCAGTGTATAGGCCACGCGTACAAAAGAGCCCGTTGATGTGGCGGCTTGCTCATAGGTCTCCGCATGCAGGATCAGAGGTGTGGTTGTAACCTGCTGGACAAGCGAAATTCCTGCGCCGCTAACAAATCCTGCCAGCAGCGCAACCACAAAGATGTTTTTGAGCATGGTTTAGTGGCAGGGAAACGCGAAAGCGTGCCGCGCATCATGAGCTGCGTTGTGAACTGTGTTGGAATGTGCAAACCCGGCACCCAGCACCAAAAATGCGCCAACCATTAGAGCAGCGACAGCAGGTATGATCCGGCTGGCATCAAGGGTTTGGGTCTCTTGCTTTAAAGCAGTTGCTTTGGTGTTCATAAATAATCCTCCGTTATGGTCGTTTACGACCAAACACACTGTAAATGTCATCTACACAAACTCTGTGCAAACAGCGACGTCAAACGGCAGGTCTCCTGGCTCTCGGTTCTTCGTTGATACTGGCCTTCCCGGTTTCCCAGTGGCGTCTCGTAGCATCAACTCGCCGATCACAGTTGCGGGGACAGCTACGGCACGGATTCCCGATGGGGGTCAATCCTTCCGTATTCCCTTTTAAGCCCCAGACTTAATCATCATATGAGGCACCGTGGGTCCAATATAGGGGGTGATGACGGGCGTGGTCAATCGCAGTAAACGCCGATGCCACAATCGCGTTATAATTTTGCCACAAATGTAGGGTAGCAAGTGTTGCTATCGGCCTTATTCAAGGCTCTAATTTACGTGAGATGGAAGAACGAGGTTCTAATGAACACCACCATTGCATTGGTCGATGACGATAAAAATATTCTGGCATCGCTTTCCGCGGCGCTGGCCGATGAAGGGTATTCGGTTGATACCTATGGAGATGGCGAAGAAGCTCTGGATGGGTTAGGCCGAAAAAGAGCCGATCTGGCCATCCTCGATATCAAGATGCCGCGCATGGATGGCATGGAGCTTTTGACGGAGCTTCGTCGTAAAGATAAACTGCCTGTTATCTTTCTGACATCAAAAGATGATGAAGTTGATGAAATCATGGGCCTTCGTATGGGGGCTGACGACTACATCAAAAAACCGTTCTCGCAGCGCCTGCTTCTGGAACGAATTCGAGCTGTTCTGCGTCGCCATGAAGCGCAAAATAGGGACGAAGAATCCGACGAGGTGATGCGACGTGGTGATTTGTTGCTCGACCCCGCCCGCCATATGTGTTCGTGGAAGGGTGAGGAAATCAATTTGACGGTCACGGAGTTTCTGATTGTCGAAGCGCTTGCCCGTCGCCCAGGACATGTCAAAAACCGAGACCAGTTGATTGATGCAGCCTATGGCGAGCACATCTATGTGGATGACCGCACCATTGATAGCCATATCAAGCGGTTGCGCCGCAAGTTTAAGGCCATCGACGACACATTCGCTGGTATAGATACCCTTTACGGCGTCGGGTACAGATATACCGTGGTCTGATTTTCTCAATGAACGCGGGGGGCGGGGACAAAACCAAGAAGCGACCTGGGGTCGGATTTATTTCTCCGATTACCCGTCGCATTCTGGCGGTTAACGTTCTGGCTCTTGCCATTCTCGTCGCGGGTATTCTTTACCTGGACGAATATAAAGAGAGCCTCATTCAGGCAGAATTGTCCGCACTGGCCACACAGGCCGAAATGTTTGCCGTGGCACTGAGTGAAGGGGCGGTTGCGGAAACGGCTTCCGGGCATTACCGGGTTTCAAATATATCAAAACAGATGGTCCGCAGACTGGTCAAAACCACCGGGACCCGCGCCCGCCTGTTCCGCCAGGACGGTGAGTTGACAGCTGATTCCAGACGGTTGGCCGGGGCTGGACGAACCATCGAAATCGAAGAGTTGCCTCCGCCGGAAGGAAGCACCAGCATGTTAAGCCAGGCCTTTGATATGTTTGATGCCGTCATCAACACGTTCACCGCGCGTCGGCAACTGGCGCAATATGCAGAAAAATCTGTGCAACATGTCACTGACTATCCAGAAGCCGTCGCTGCACTGGGTGGTGAGTACGTGAAAGCGGTGAGACGCAATGCCAACGACGGTTTGATTTTGAGCGTTGCTGTACCGGTCCAGCGTTATAAGCAGGTGCTGGCGACCCTGTTGCTGACCAAAGGGTCGCGGGTCATTGATACGGCGCTCTATGACGTGCGGCGTAACATCCTGGAAGTTTTTGCGGTCGCCATTGCGGTTACTGTATTGCTCTCGATTTATTTATCGGGGACCATTGCCCGTCCGCTTAACCGACTGGCTGCCGCGGCTGAAAAGGTCCGGCACGATTTTGGCCGACAGCATAAAATTCCCGATATGTCCGGTCGTCGCGACGAAATTGGCGAACTGGCAGAGACCTTGCGGGAAATGACCGAAGCGCTGTGGGCTCGTATGGATGCGACAGAACGATTTGCGGCCGATGTCGCCCACGAGATTAAAAACCCGCTAACATCGTTGCGCAGCGCCGTTGAAACCGCGGCGCGTCTGAAAGACCCGGAACAACAGCGGAAATTAATGACAATTATTCAGGAAGACGTTATTCGGCTGGACCGGCTGATCAGTGATATTTCCGATGCGTCACGGCTGGATGCGGAGCTGTCCAGAACCCAATTTGGAACCGTTGATATGAGCGCTATGCTTAGTACCCTGGCTGATATGCACAATAATCACAAAGAGAATTCTCCACGCGTAAAATTGGTCAGTACGGATGAGGATGATCAATCGTTGTTGGTTTCTGGCATGGACGGTCGATTGGCTCAGGTCTTTCAAAATCTACTTTCAAATGCCATTTCCTTTAGTCCGGAAAATGGCCAAATCCTCATGACCTTGTTCCGCGAAGGCTCCCGGGTTGGTGTTTTCATTGACGATGACGGCCCCGGAATTCCAGATGGTCTGGAGCAGAAGATTTTCGATCGGTTTTATTCCGAGCGCCCGGAAGCCGAAAAATTCGGAACGCATTCCGGTCTGGGATTAAACATTTCCAAACAGATTGTTACGGCTCACGAAGGTGAAATAGTTGCATCCAATCGGCGGAACTTGGACGGCGAGGTGATCGGTGCCCGATTTACCGTCATCCTGCCGCTGGTAGATGGAAAGACTGTTAAGGCGGGTAAATGAGCGTCCCTCGGGAACAGGTCCATGGGAACTGTGTTGCCGTTGGAGAGGCGGGTATTTTGATGCGCGGAAAATCGGGTGCGGGCAAGTCGGACCTGACGCTGCGGTTGATTGAAGGCGGTGGTCAACTGGTCGCTGATGATCGGGTCGATTTGGTGCGAGAGGGAGATGTGATTTACGCAAGTTCTCCGGCCGCACTCAGTGGGCTTATGGAAGTTCGCGGATTGGGCATCCTGCCCTTCGATTATTGCCAACGGGTTCGCCTGCGTGCCGTTATCGAATTGCAGGCTGTTGAACCGGCTGATCGCTTACCAGAGCAAAGCGTTACTGAGGTCATGGGGCTAAACTTGCCGTGTTTTCAAATTGATCCCGGCTCCCTATCAGCGGTCATAAAAGTGACGCTTGTCAGTGCGCTTGTCACAGGCTCTATTGAGCGAACTGATGACTGATACATCCGTTCATTCCCAGGGAGACCCAAAACTCGTACTGGTTACCGGGATCTCTGGAGCTGGCAAAAGTTCGGCGCTGAAGGCGCTTGAAGACATGGGATATGAAGCCATCGATAATGTTCCCATCTCGTTATTGGATCGACTCGTTGGCCCCGGTGATTTTCAGGACAATACAGCGATTGGCATTGATATTCGTACCCGAGATTTTGACGCAAGCGCCGTTCTTGCTAAAATTGCGGGTATGACCTCGCGTCAGGGCGCAAACATTGAATTGTTGTTTATGGATTGCGACGATGAAATATTGGTCCGTCGGTACGAAGAAACCCGGCGCCGTCACCCGCTGGCACTTGATCGCCCGGTGTTGGACGGCATACGCCAGGAGCGCGCACAGATATCCTTGCTACGCGAACAGGCCTCTGTGCTGATTGACACGTCGGATATGGCGTTAGGAGACCTCAAGCGAAACCTGGAGGGCGAGTTTGGTCTTGAACATGCCGGAGGACTGTCCGTTTTTATTTCGTCTTTTGGCTTTAAAAACGGACTGCCGCGGGATGCGGATCTGGTCTTTGATGTGCGATTTTTACGCAACCCACACTACGACTTGGACTTGCGACCGATGACGGGTAAAGACCAGGCGGTGGCCGACTATATTCTTGAAGATGTCGGGTTTGAGCCCTTTTACCGGCATCTCACGGACCTGTTGCGTTTCTTGCTTAGGAGATACGAAGCAGAAGGGAAAAGTTATCTGACCATCGCAATTGGCTGTACGGGCGGCAAACACCGTTCTGTATTTACATCGGAACGGCTAGCTCGTTTCGTCAAGGCGGAAAACTATTCGGCCCAAGTGCGACATCGGGACTTGGAAACACAGGTGAAATGAGTCCAAAATCCCTATTCGACAGATGAGAGATGCGGTTTGAAACAGATCTTGGAGGATCACAAACAATGATCGGATTAGTGCTGGTAACGCATGGTCGCCTGGCAGAGGAACTCATTGCTGCGCTCGAGCACGTTGTCGGGCCTCAATCGAATGTGATCGCCATATGCATAGGTCCCGATGACGATATGGAAATCAGGCGGAGTGAAATTCTGGACAGTGCCATTAAAGCCGATACAGGGTCGGGTGCCGTCCTTCTGACAGATATGTTTGGTGGAACTCCATCCAATTTGGCGATCTCCATCATGGACAAGGCGAAAGTTGAAGTCATTGCCGGCGTAAATCTGCCCATGTTAATTAAACTGGCATCTGTTCGAGACAAGGAGCCGTTATCTGAAGCCATCGTCAGTGCGCAGGAAGCGGGTCGAAAGTATATTAACATCGCATCGCAATTGTTGGCGCAGGGGTCCTAGTGGCTGCCTCCGTCCAACACCGGGCCGTAAAAATTGTTAACCAACGAGGGTTACATGCGCGTGCGGCTGCCAAATTTGCGCAAACGTCTGCGCAATTTGAGGCGGAAATAAACGTCAGCCGGGCAGGCCAAACCGTTTCGGGCCGTTCGATTATGGGATTGATGCTGCTGGCGGCTGCCATGGGTTGTGAAATCGAATTGGAGATTTCTGGCAACGATGCGGAACGGGCGATGACCGCGATCTGCGAATTGATTGACAGAAAATTCGACGAGGAATAATCGCCGGGGCCATGCGTTCACGCACAGCCTGAATAAGAGGATAAAGTGGGTAAAGAACAACGATATTCTGGACTGGGGGTTTCTTCGGGCATTTCGTCTGGCATCGCGCATGTACGCGAAACCGGGATGATGGATATTCCCGAGTACGGAATTCGCAAAAAAGATATCAAAACAGAAGAAGAGCGCCTCTCGCGCGCCGTCCGCCTGGCGCAACGACAGGTTCGCCGACTGCAAAACCGGGCCAAAGAAATGGCAAATGCGGCGGGCGATGAACTCTGGACGTTGCTTGACGCTTATTTGCTGATGCTCGACGATTCGCGATTGGTGCGGGGTGCCGAAATGCGGATAGGCGCGCAAAAAATCAATGCGGAAGCCGCGGTTCAGAGAGAAATATCACAAATATCAGCAGCCTTTCAGGCGATGGATGATTCCTATATCGCAGCGCGGTTAGACGACATTCGCGAAGTGGGCGACAGAATTCTGCTGAATTTGGGCAAACACCCTTTGCGCCCCCTGAGTGCGCTTCCCAAGGGCAGTATAATCATAGCTGACAACTTGAGCCCCGCGGACATGGCGCAAATGGACCCGGCAACGGTCTGTGGTGTGGGTACGGTTCTGGGTGGTGCGGAAGGCCATACGGCAATTATAGCGCGGGCGCTTGGCATTCCTACTGTGCTCGGTGCTCCAGGTTTGACCGATGGCGTCAAGAACGGTGACCGGGTCATTATTGACGGATCAGCAGGTCTGGTTGTCATCAACCCGGACACGGAAACCCTGAAACGACTCGAACGGCGTCGCGCGGAACTTGAAAAAACCGTAAAGCGTCTCGCTCGATTGCGATCCCAGCCAGCCATTAGCCGTGATGGAACAACTTTTAAATTGCTCGCCAATATCGAACTTCCAGTCGAGATGAAAATGATTGATCAGGTCGCTGCCGAAGGGGTTGGTTTGTTACGTAGTGAATTTATGTTCATGAACCGCAAGACGGCTCCGGACGAAGACGAACAGTACGAATTGATGCGCGGAATTGTTGAAGGCATGAAAGGCAAACCGGTAACAATTCGAACCCTGGATGTTGGTGCTGACAAAGCATCTGAAGCTGTTGTCGGAGATATGGATGATAGCGTCGCGACGGCGCTCGGGTTGCGGGGCATTCGGCTATCGTTGCTCAAACCGGAATTGCTGGAGATGCAATTCAGGGCGATGCTGCGCGCAGCGTGTCACGGGCCGGTGCGGATCCTGTTGCCGATGGTAACGACCGTCAATGAGGTTCAACGTGCCCGAAAAACGTTGGAGAAAGCGCAGGCGCAGCTCAAACGCCGGAAGGTGAAAATATCAAAAGAACTGCCTGCGTTGGGTACGATGATTGAAGTCCCGGGGGCGGCTCTGGCGGCGGATGCACTGGCGCAAGTAAGCGATTTTCTGGCTATTGGTTCCAACGACCTGACCATGTATACCCTGGCGGTTGATCGGGCGAATGAGCATGTGGCGGGGCTCTTTGATCCGTTGCATCCGGCGGTATTGCGCTTAATTCAATTTACAACTGGGGCCGCCATGAAGGCCCGAATTCCCGTGAGTATCTGTGGCGAGATGGCGGGGGATCCAAACCTTGCGGTTATTCTCGCGGGATTAGGATTGAGAGAGTTCTCCATGTCACCGTCAAATATACCCCGCGTCAAACAGCGCATTCGTGAACTGGATGCTGTTGCCGCGTCGACCCGGGTAAATCTGATTATGGACCAGGTTGATTCGGGGCGTATCCGGATGCTGTTGGATGATTTTAACGCGCTCGCCTAATCCGAGCCGTCAGCGCGTCCTTACCAAATGAGACATTGAAAATACCGAAGGGGTGGTGCCCATCACCTTGCGAAAAGCAGCTGAGAAGGCGCTCGTGCTTCGATACCCGTTTTCGTGCGCGACACAAGCGACTGAAGCGCCACGCGATAACGCTTCCAGGGCATTATGAAACCGCACACGTTGGCGCCAATGGCGAAAACTCATGGACAGTTCTCGTTCAAACAACCGTGCCAGCGTTCGAGGTGAAGCGCCGACCTTTTCCGACCAGTCTTCGAGCGAGCGTTGATCAGACGGGTTTTCAAGCAGGCTAGCGCATAGGTTTTGCAATCGACTGTCGCTGGGTAACGGTACACGAAGGGTTAGCTCGTGCGCGTTAGCAATCTCCAACTCAATAAGTTGGGCGATCAAGCCGCAGCGTCCTGACATATCGTAATCAATGGGTTCTTCGCTCAGTTGCAAAATCAACTCGCGCAGTAAAGGCGTGACTTCAATAACGGTCATCGCACGGGGTGGCGCACCGATTGCTGAGGAATCTATGTAAAGGGTACGCATGTCAACATGGCTTTGCATGCAGACCGAATGGCGGGTTCCAGCAGACATATAAACCGCGCCATCAGGGGGAACGACCCAGGTTTCCGTTTCCGTTTGGACGCGCATAATTCCACTTTTTGCATAAAGCAGTTGGTCGCGTTTATGCGAATGAAGCGGTATTTGCGACCCGCTGGAAAACCGCTTTGACATGGCGCCAATGGATTGCGGGAGGTCCTGAAAGCGATTTGGGTCCGTACTGCGTTGTTCAGTCATGGTTATATCATTGGTCCGACGTATCCTTGGTTTGCGATATGGC
>Ga0316204_10011698_pt1 | contig 10910 bp, 8 predicted proteins | sample 6monrhotite_MG_2_FD_205661 | JGI IMG/M metagenome (GOLD analysis project Ga0316204, IMG submission 205661) | Microbial mat bacterial communities from mineral coupon in-situ incubated in ocean water Damariscotta River, Maine, United States -... | ecosystem: Environmental > Aquatic > Marine >... | reverse complement strand
AAACGGCACTTAATGGGCAAGGTATGGTAATACCGAGTTATTGACATAAAATAGCGCGCAAGCATAACGGCCAGCACTAAATAAATCAATATCTGTATGGGGATTAATCCAAACATCAAAGACTTTTTTAACGCTAAATGACTGATTTTATGTTTATTTCAAACCAATGGTTAAAACTAAGCCATCTATACGTTAGATTTTACAACTTCGGCAATTCTTGTTGCTATTTCTTCCACTTGAGATGAATTCTGGCCTTCCACCATTACCCGAATCACCGGTTCCGTACCTGAAGCCCGTAATAAGACCCTACCAGTATCTGCCAGTTCCGCTTCAGCTTGTTTTACTGCCTCTTGAACAGGTTGGCAGGAGTCAATATCAAGTTTTTTCTCTAATCGTACATTTAACATAACTTGTGGATATTTTGACATGTCCGCTACAAGCTCATGAAGCTGCTTTTGTTGACTAACCATTGCAGCTAATACTTGAAGAGCCGCCATACAACCATCACCCGTTGTATTCTTATCCAGACAGATTAAATGCCCAGATGATTCGCCACCAAGATTCCAATCATTAGCAACCAGTTGTTCCATTACATACCGATCACCTACATTTGCTCGAATAAATGGAATTTCAGCACGTTCAAATGCATGCTCTAAACCCAAATTTGTCATCAAGGTTCCAACAACACCACCATTGAGTGTTCCTCTTGCTTTTGCCGACATTGCAATGGCATAAAGTAATTCATCTCCATCAACAAGGTTGCCGTGTCGATCGACCATAATAAGGCGATCGCCATCACCATCGAGAGCAACACCCACATCAGCCTGATGTGTTTTGACAGCTTGTTGTAATTGCGCTGGAGAGGTGGAGCCACAATCATCATTAATATTGATACCATTTGGCTCATTACCGATAGCAATAACATTGGCTCGAAGTTCATTGAAAATTTTAGGTGCAACATCATAGGTTGCACCATTTGCGCAATCCACAACAATTTTAAGGCTTGAGAGATTCATTCGACTTGGAATGGTATGTTTACAAAATTCTATATATCGACCATCGGCATCAGACATACGAACGGCTTTACCCAAATGAGATGAATCATTACAGTCCATCGGTTGATCGAGCATTGCTTCTATCGCTAATTCAACATCATCAGGTAATTTTTTTCCGTCAGCAGAGAAAAATTTAATTCCATTATCATAATACGCATTGTGTGATGCACTAATAACAATACCTGCATCAGCATGTAGTGTTCGTGTTAAATAGGCAATTCCTGGCGTAGGCATTACTCCCAATAAAACAACATTAACCCCTGCTGCTGTTAAACCGGCTTCAAGAACGGATTCGAACATATAACCTGATATGCGCGCGTCTTTCCCTATAACAACCGCGCCACCCTCCTTACAAAGAACTTTTCCTACGGCATAACCCAGTCTTAAAACAAAGTCAGGTGTGATTGGAAATTTCCCAACTTCTCCACGAATTCCATCTGTACCAAAATACTTACGTGACATACTTTTCTCTTTTATTTTAAATTATATTAATCATTTTAGACTACTTAAGTTATTTTAAACAATCAACGACTGCAATTGCATCCGCAGTTGCTTTTACATCATGGACTCTTAATATTTGCGCACCATGTTGCGCTGCGAGCGCGGCCATAACAGCACTTGCATAAACTCTGTCATCTATAGTGGCATCTACCGCGCCATCATTTAGTATTTGAGCAATCATAGATTTGCGCGACACTCCAACCAAGACTGGATAGTTCATATCTACAAACTCATCTAAAGCCTTAAACAATGTTAAATTATGCTCCAACGTTTTCCCAAAGCCAAAACCGGGATCAATAATTATTTTTTCTTGTTTTATCCCTGCATCCAAACAAGCTTGTATTCGCTTATTCAAAAATTGTTTCACTTCTAAAACAACATCATCATATTTTGGTTTTATTTGCATACTACGAGGCTGCCCTTGCATATGCATTATGCAAACGGGAACATTAAGCTCAGCAACCGTATTTAAACAAGCATCTTCTTGTAAAGCTCGAACATCATTTATAATATTTGCACCTGCTGCTACCGCTTCACGCATCACAATAGCTTTACTTGTATCAACTGATATTAAACATTCAGAAAATTCTCTAATCGCTTGTACAATAGGTACAACACGTTCTAATTCATCCTCAACAGAAACATTTTTTGCTCCAGGTCGAGTTGATTCACCTCCGATATCAATAATATCAGCGCCATCATTTAACATTTTTTTAACTTGCTTAATCGCAGCAGTTGGATTAATAAACTCACCACCATCAGAAAAAGAATCAGGCGTTACATTAAGTATACCCATAATATATGTCTTATTATCTAGCTGCATATTAATCGTTATTCTATCCCAGTCCCTTATTTACAAAACCTTATACAAAAAAACCCCTATTCAAATGAATAGGGGTTTTAAATTTATAAACTACTGTTAAAGCTTAATGAGATCCTGCAGCGCCACCAATTGAACCATCATTTTTTTTATCCTTAGATTGTGATGATGAATCATCGGTATCATTCTTAGATTTATCAAGCGTATCACTGTCATCCCAATCTTCAGGTGGGCGCGGTGGCTTGCCATCCATAATATCGGCAATCTGATCTTTATCAATCGTTTCATACTTCATTAACGCTTCAGTCATCATATGGAGTTTATCCATATTATCTTTTAAGATTTTTTCTGCTCGCGCATATTGAGTATCAAGAATATGTCGAACTTCTTCATCAATTATCTTCATTGTTGCGCCAGAAACATTTTTATGCTGAGCTACTTGGTGTCCTAAAAATACCTCACCATCATCTTCAGCATAAGTCATTGGACCAAGTTTATCTGACAAACCCCACTTGGTTACCATGTTACGCGCAATTTCCGTTGTGCGTTGAATATCATTAGAAGCACCTGTTGTAACAGCATCAGGGCCAAAAATAAGTTCTTCAGCAAGTCGCCCACCAAACAAACTGCAGATAGAACTTTCCAAACGTTCTTTACTGTAAGAGTAACGATCTTCTTCAGGTAAAAACATGGTGACACCTAAAGCGCGCCCACGTGGAATTATTGATACTTTATAAACAGGATCATGGGATGGAACCATCAGTCCCACAATTGCATGACCAGACTCATGATAAGCTGTATTTCGTTTTTCAGTTTCACTCATCGCCATGGATTTACGTTCAGCACCCATCATGATCTTATCTTTTGCTTTTTCAAATTCGTGCATACTAACGAGACGTTTGTTCGAACGTGCAGCAAACAATGCAGCTTCATTCACAAGGTTAGCTAAATCTGCACCAGAAAAACCTGGTGTACCTCGTGCAATATTTTTCGGATTTACATCATCGTCCGCAGGCACTTTACGCATGTGTACTTTTAAAATTTGTTCACGTCCGCGCATATCAGGAAGAGGAACAACGACTTGACGATCAAAACGACCTGGACGTAATAACGCAGGATCTAAAACATCAGGTCTATTGGTCGCAGCTATAACGATAACGCCTTCGTTACCCTCAAAACCATCCATTTCAACAAGAAGCTGATTTAAAGTTTGTTCGCGTTCATCATGTCCACCACCTAAACCGGCACCACGGTGTCGACCAACCGCATCAATTTCATCAATAAAGATAATGCATGGAGCATGCTTTTTAGCTTGTTCAAACATGTCGCGTACGCGTGATGCACCGACACCAACAAACATTTCTACAAAGTCAGAACCTGAGATTGTAAAGAAAGGAACTTTTGCTTCACCAGCAATGGCTTTCGCTAATAATGTTTTACCTGTACCCGGTGAACCCACCATTAAAACACCACTTGGAATCTTGCCACCCAGCTTTTGGAACTTGGATGGGTCACGTAAAAACTCAACCAATTCACCAACTTCTTCTTTGGCTTCATCAACACCAGCAACATCACCAAAATTAATTTTGACCTGATCTTCACCCAACATACGTGCTTTGCTTTTACCAAATGACATAGCTCCACGACCACCGCCGCCGCCTTGCATTTGACGCATGAAAAACACCCACAAACCAATAATTAAAACGAATGGGAACCATGAGATAAAGATTTGCATTAAGATGCTATGTTCAATCGGCTTGGATACGATTTTCACTCCATTTTTAAGTAAATCACCTACCATTGCACTATTATCTGTTTCTGGGCTGTAAGTGCTAAAACTGCTACCAGAGGTTAACTTACCACTGATATTTTGATTTTGAATCAACACTTCCGCAACTTGGTTACCTTGCACAGATTGCATGAATTCTGAATAGCTGAGTTTGTCACTCTCTTTATTAATACCCATTTGTTGAAATACCATCATTAAAATAACGGCAACGACAACCCAAAGGAGAATGTTTTTAGTTAGATCGTTCAATTTATTACCTCAAACTCTTTAAAATTCAATTTAATTATCTATATAAATAGCCAATATATAAAGAAGCTAATACAGAAAGTTACTACACATTATAGCCTCTGGCTAGCAAATAGTTCTCACGAGAACGCGCCCTGGAAGCTTTGGGTTTTCGTATAATAAGCTTATCAAAATCGCCGCGAAGCACCTTTTTAAACTCATCCAAACCTTCGCCGTTAAATATCTTAATCAGCAAATCACCACCAGGTTTTAGTACGTTTCGAGCTAGCTCCAGACTTAACTCAGCCAGATACATTGCTCGAGGCTGATCAACAGCCCTCATCCCACTTATATTGGGTGCCATATCCGACATTACAAGGTCAACAGGGTGATTTTCGATTAATTTCATAAGCTGATCGAGCACTTCATCTGATCGAAAATCCCCTTGGATAAAGTCAACGCCCTTAATTGGCTCAATTTCAAGCAAATCTAAGGCAAAAACGCGCCCTTTCTTGCCAATTTTAGTGACTGCATACTCGGACCAACTCCCAGGCGCAGCCCCCAAATCAACAACATAATGGCCTGGTTTAATCAGCCGGTCACGTTCATCGATTTCCATCAACTTGTAAATAGCACGCGCACGGTGACCTTCCTTTTGAGCCCGTAAAACATACTCATCATTTAAATGCTCTTGCATCCACTGACGGCCACCTTTTGTCTGTGCCATAGTTTTGATCACCTTGTTTGATTCAACTTAACGAAGTCTTAGCGTATAATAACGCATTCATTGAATTATTCTTTCATTTCCTAATCTATTTTAATTGAGCCTTCATCAAATGCCTACTTTAGCAAAACCACAATTAACACACTTACGCCAACTTGCCCACGAAATAAAACCTATTATTATAATTGGTAACAAGGGCTTAACTGAAAATGTAATGGAAGAAATCAAGCTTGCTTTAGAGCATCATGAACTTATCAAGGTACGTGTTAATGCTGGAGACCGTGAGTTACGTGCTGAAATGATAGAAAAAATTAAGCAAGATTGTAATGCTGAAATCGTTGTAGCTATTGGTCATATTGTTGGTCTATACAAAGAAGCGAAAGAACCTAAAATCATTTTACCTAAAAAGTAAGTAATATTAATTTAGTCCATCCGCGCAACATTAACCACAAGCGCTAAACCTAACAAGCTATTAATAAGAAATAATACCGAAGCAACGCCGTGTAACTTACCAAACTCAGAACGATTCAAGTCTGTTATACCAGAAGCTTTAAGCTCAGCCATCATCGGTTGCAAAATGAATTGCCCAATTAGAACAAACAGAACCATAACAATCAGAGCCCAAAATACCCAATTCTGTATGACTTGAGCTCCCAATCGATTTACTATTCCAATAATTAATAAACTTCCACAAACTAATCCAACATAACTCATTATCGTAAATAGTTGTCCGGCAACATTACCGGCAATTGTTTTTTCGAGCATATTAAATAAAGTCGGGGCAACGATATAACCTACCGCCCACATACCACCGACCCATAAAGTTAGTAAAATTCGCTCACCGATAAAAATCATATTTTTTACTTTGTTTTAAACTAAGAGAAGAGACTTAGTTATAGGTGTAATTAACCGATACGATCTCGTATTCACGGAGACCACCGGGTGCTTGTACTGCCGCCACATCATCAACACTTTTACCGATTAATGCGCGAGCAATTGGAGATGTAATTGAAATTAAATTCTTTTTAATATTGGCTTCTAACTCACCAACAATAGTGTAAGTTACTTCACTTTCGTCCTCGACACCGTAGAGTTCTACTGTCGCACCAAAAACAATTTTATCGCCTGCATTTGCACCGATCTCTGCAACATCGATAATTTCTGCGTTCGATACTTCTGATTCAATTTGTTTTACTCGACCTTCCAAGAAACTTTGTTGCTCTCTAGCTGCATGATATTCAGCATTTTCTTTTAAGTCACCATGTTCGCGTGCAACGGCAATAGCTTCAACAATAATAGGACGTTGAACAAATTTTAAATCTTTCAATTCTTCACGCAATATTGCTGCGCCTTTAGCTGTCATTGGAGGACGACTCATAATAGTTTCCTTGGCTATTCGTTCTTAATTAATATCTTTATGTAAAGATTGAATACTATAAACATTCGTTTCACTACTTAGCTTCATTGCCATACATAACGCGCTTCCACCAGAAATAGTAGTGGTATATGTCACCTTATGCTGTAGTGCATTACTGCGTATGGTTGCAGAGTCCGCAATGGCTTGTGTACCCTCGGTTGTATTCACGATTAAATTAATCTCATCATTTTTAATCATATCTACAATATGAGGTCGACCTTGCCCAACTTTATTTACACGCTGACATTCCATGCCTGCATTTTCAATCATATCAGCAGTACCACCTGTTGCAACAAGACTGAATCCTAATTCAATCAAGGAACGCCCTACTTCTACAATACGTGTTTTATCTGTATCTCGAACACTTATAAATGCTTTACCTGAAGTAGGTAATATAACACTCGCACCCAATTGAGATTTGGCAAAGGCTTCAGCAAAACTATAACCAACACCCATCACTTCACCTGTTGATTTCATTTCCGGCCCTAAAGCCGGGTCAACACCTGGGAATTTATTAAAGGGAAATACCGCTTCTTTAACTGAATAATACTTTGGAATAATTTCTTTTAAAGCACCCTGTTCTTTTAAGCTTGTACCCGCCATACAACGTGCTGCAATTTTCGCTAAAGGTTGGCCTATCGCTTTTGATACAAATGGAACGGTACGTGAAGCACGTGGATTTACCTCCAACACGTAAATATCGTCACCTTTAATAGCGAACTGTGTATTCATTAAACCAACAACTTTTAAACCATGTGCCATTGCCGTAATTTGTTCACGCAATCGATCTTGAATTTCTTTTGATAAAGTATAAGGCGGTAATGAACATGCCGAATCACCTGAGTGAATACCTGCTTGTTCAATGTGTTCCATGATGCCGCCAATAAGCACATCGGTGCCATCACAAATGGCATCTACATCCACTTCAACAGCATCATCCAGAAAACGGTCTAATAACACGGGTGAGTCATTTGATACTTCAACAGCTTCATTCATATAACGACGCAATTCAGTTTCGTTATAAACAATTTCCATTCCACGGCCACCAAGTACATAAGATGGACGCACAACGAGTGGATAACCAATTTCTTCAGCTTGAGTAACAGCTGTTTCCATATCTCGCGCCGTTCGATTATCAGGTTGTTTTAAATTCAGAGATTCAATCAACTGCTGGAAGCGTTCTCTATCTTCAGCTAAATCAATAGAGTCAGGTGTTGTGCCAATAATTGGAGCTCCGGCTGCTTCTAGATCACGCGCAAGTTTTAATGGTGTTTGTCCACCGTATTGAACAATAACACCTTTTGGTTTTTCTAAATCAATAAGCTCTAAAACATCTTCGAGTGTTAAAGGTTCGAAATATAAACGATCGGATGTATCGTAATCGGTCGAAACAGTTTCAGGATTACAATTAACCATAATCGTTTCAAAACCATCATCTCGCATTGCAAACGCAGCGTGAACACAACAGTAATCAAATTCGATACCTTGACCAATACGATTTGGACCGCCACCTAACACCATTATTTTATCTTTATTGGTAGGCTTTGCTTCGCATTCTTCTTCATAGGTTGAATACATGTAAGCAGTATCGGTTGAGAATTCTGCAGCACAAGTATCAACACGTTTATAAACAGGTCTAATTTCAAGTTTATGTCGATGTGCTCGCACATCTTGCTCGTTACTATTTAAAACTTTAGCCAAACGTCGGTCTGAAAAACCTTTACGTTTTAAACTAAACATTTCCTGTTTACTGATATCAGATAACTGTTTTTTTCGTAATTCGTTTTCATTTAAAACGATATCTTCAATTTGAACTAAGAACCACTTATCGACTTTAGTAAGCTCATACAACTCATCAACGCTCATACCAAAGCGAAACGCTTCAGCTAAATACCATAGTCTTTCAGGACGAACTGTTTTACATCCCTGCATCAGAACATCTTTGGCATCATCAGCCGTCAAATCCATTATTTCATCAAAACCATCTTTGCCTATTTCGAGGCCTCGAATCGCTTTTTGTAATGATTCTTGCTGGGTACGGCCGATAGCCATCACTTCACCAACCGATTTCATTTGCGTCGTTAAACGTGAATCAGCTGTTGGGAATTTTTCAAAAGTGAATCGTGGAATTTTTGTCACAACGTAATCAATCGTTGGTTCAAACGATGCTGGTGTTGCTCCACCAGTGATGTCATTTTTCAACTCATCAAGTGTGTAACCTACCGCTAACTTTGCTGCAATTTTTGCAATCGGGAAACCTGTTGCTTTAGAAGCGAGTGCAGACGAACGTGATACCCGCGGATTCATTTCAATAATGATCATACGACCATTTTCAGGATTAATCGCAAACTGTACGTTTGAACCACCGGTTTCAACACCGATTTCACGTAAGACTTCAATCGAAGCATTACGCATAATTTGATATTCTTTATCTGTTAATGTTTGCGCAGGCGCAACGGTAATTGAATCACCTGTGTGTACACCCATTGGATCTAAGTTTTCTATCGAACAGATAATGATAACGTTGTCGTTACAATCACGAACAACTTCCATTTCATATTCTTTCCAACCTAAAATAGATTCTTCAATTAATAATTCATTGGTAGGCGAAAGATCTAAGCCACGTTCACAGATTTCAAGAAATTCTTCTTTGTTATAGGCAATACCACCACCACTACCACCCATCGTAAATGAAGGACGAATAACAGTTGGAAAACCAACTTGCGCTTGAACTTGAAGTGACTCTTCAATGCTATGTGCAACAGCAGCACGCGGCATATCTAAACCAATTTTTTGCATTGCCGTTCTAAACTTATCGCGATCTTCTGCTTTATCAATCGCTTCACGATCGGCACCAATCATTTCGATCCCGTGTTCTTCTAAAACACCTTCACGATGTAAATCCAAAGCACAGTTCAATGCTGTCTGCCCACCCATTGTTGGCAGAATAGCATCTGGTTTTTCTTCTTCTATAATACGTTTAACAACTTCCCATTGAATTGGCTCAATGTACGTTGCATCAGCTAACTCAGGGTCAGTCATAATGGTTGCTGGATTCGAGTTAACCAAAATAACTCGGTAGCCTTCTTCTTTTAAGGCTTTACAAGCTTGTGCGCCAGAATAGTCAAACTCACAGGCTTGCCCAATAACAATTGGACCTGCACCAATAATTAAAATACTTTTTATGTCGGTTCTTTTTGGCATAATTCTCTATCAAAAAATAAGTTAGTTTTATTAACTAAGAATACGTGTTTAACTTTTCGCTTCTTTCATTGAATCAATAAATTGATCAAACAACGGCGCAACATCATGTGGTCCCGGGCTTGCTTCAGGATGGCCCTGAAAACTAAACGCAGCAATATCATTTCGTTTAACACCTTGTAAGGAATTATCAAACAATGAACGATGCGTTACGGTTAAATTTTCAGGCAAACAAGATTCATCTACCGCAAAGCCATGGTTCTGACTGGTTATAAAAACCTTTTTAGAATCCATATCTTGAACAGGATGATTAGCACCATGATGACCAAATTTCATTTTCATTGTTTTCGCGCCACTAGCGAGTGACAACAATTGATGTCCAAGACAAATACCAAACATAGGAATTTTTGATTTTGTTAATTCCTGAATCGCATTAATCGCATAATCACATGGCTCAGGATCACCCGGGCCATTAGATAAAAAGATTCCATCAGGCTTAAGGGCGAGTACATCAGCAGCAGGTGTTTGGGCTGGTACAACACTAATCTTGCAACCACGATCGACCATCATGCGTAAAATATTACGTTTAACACCGTAATCATATGCAACCACGTGGAATGGTTGGTTAGTGGAATCAGCAGGTAAGCCATTTTCTAATGTCCAACTGCCTTGCTGCCATGAATATTGTTCTTTGGTTGTGACTTCTCTCGCCAAATCCATCCCTTTCAAACCAGGGAAAGCTTTAGCTGACGCAAGTGCTTTGCCAACATCAATCACGTCACTGGCATCTAACGTTTCGCCAGATTGTGCAGCGACGATACAACCGCCTTGTGCGCCTTTTTCTCGTAAAATTCGGGTTAGTTTACGAGTGTCTATACCTGCAATCGCAACGACCTTATTTCTAACCAAATAGTCAGTCAAACTTTCCTGATTTCTCCAGTTACTAGCCAGTAAGGGAACATCTCGAACGATAAGACCTGTAGCAAAAATGCTAGATGATTCTTCATCTTCCGGTGTGGTGCCGACATTGCCAATATGAGGATACGTTAAGGTAACGTGTTGTTTTGCATAAGAAGGATCGGTAAGAATTTCCTGATAACCTGTCATTGCGGTGTTAAAAACCACTTCACCAACAGATTCACCAGAAACGCCAATGGACTCACCATGAAAAACGGTGC
>Ga0316204_10011697_pt1 | contig 10910 bp, 8 predicted proteins | sample 6monrhotite_MG_2_FD_205661 | JGI IMG/M metagenome (GOLD analysis project Ga0316204, IMG submission 205661) | Microbial mat bacterial communities from mineral coupon in-situ incubated in ocean water Damariscotta River, Maine, United States -... | ecosystem: Environmental > Aquatic > Marine >... | reverse complement strand
TGGCGTACCGGGTGGCGGCGCAGCGGTTCGGGCCTACAGCCCCGCTCTATCGGTCCCGCAGGGCATTGATGGCATGGCAGCGGGAGCGCCGCGCGACGGCAATGCGGCCGCGATGGACGCCTACAATATGCGCGCACCGATGCGGTCGATCTCTGGTGGCGGATCTCGCCCGCCCGGCGTGCAAAACTACATGAACGAAAACGGCGGGCAGCTCCCAACCGCAGAGCAGCTTGCGGCCTTCACCGGCAAGCCGATGGTGCAGGTTCAAGACACCCAAGGCGTCACGGACCCGAACGCGATGGCGACCAATCCTGCAACGCCTGGCCTGTTCGACAGCTCAATTGGCGGCGCGGATCGGTTCAACAATTCGCTGTTCAATCCGCTGGCTCAAACCCTCTTCAACACCGAGCGCGACCGGATCGACGCGAACCTGGCCAACTCCGGGCTTCTTTACGACGGCGTGCGGCAAACGGCGGTGCAGGATGCGGGCAATCGGTCAGCACAGAACGCGCTCTCGATGTACCTGAACACGATCATGGGCTCGCCGACGACGCAGGCGACTAACAACATGACGACGGCGGCGGGCAATTACGGCGCGAACGTGCAGGCGAATAACACGGCCGGCGCGAACGCCTTGATGGCCTCCCAGCAGGCCCAAGGGCAGGCGAGCGCGGATATGTGGGGCAATCTGGCCACGGCGGGCGGATCGGCGCTTGGCGCGTTCAATTTCGGCGGCAAGCCGGGCAAGTCAGGCTTCGGCTTCTAGGAGACCACCATGTCAGCAGCGAACGCACTGAACGCATTTATGACGACCCGCCAATTCCGGCAGGGTGAAGAGGACCGGGCAATGGCGCTGGAAGACCGGCAGCGCGCGATCGGTCTGGAGAACACCCGCGGCAAGATCAACGCGCTGATGATGCAGCCGGGCGACGGTACGAACCGGCCGGCGGGGATGGATGCCGGATTCGCTCAAGGCCAGAGCGCCCCGCAGCCCAGCCGCATGGATCAAGCGCGCCAGATGGCGGTTCAATCCGGCTCGTCTGAGCTGATGGGTCAGTTTCAGCAGCAAGTTGCGCAGATGAGCGCGGCGGATCGGGATGCGGCGGCGGCGCGTTTGGAGATGTTCGGGCGGCGCGTCGGGGACATCGCGCGATTGCCGTATCAGCAGCGGCGACAGGTGATGATGACGCCAGAGTTCATGCGAGATGCGCAGGAGCTTGGCTTCGGCCCGGAGCAAGTCAGCCAATTTGACCCGACTGAGGACGCCTTGAGCGGTCTTCTGGCACAACACGGAATGCTGCGTGAGGTCATGGGGTCTCAAGATGTGCCGGCAAGCGTGCAGGCCCTGCAAATTCGGGCGCACGAGGGCGGGCTGCAACCGGGCTCTCCTGAGTACCAGGACTTCATGCGCAACGGCGGACGCCAGCCGCGCGGCCCGCTGGTCAACGTGAGCACGGGAAGCCAGCAGCTCGACCCCTTCCAGTCGCAGCTGGCGGAAGCCGAGGGCGAAGTGTTTGCGAACTTCTTCGAGGCCGGGACGCAAGCTCAGCGCAATCTTGCTCAAATCAACCGGCTCGACCAATTGATGCAAAACACCGAAACGGGCGGCATAGCGGCGGTGCAAATGATGCTCGGAAATCTCGGCATTAATTCGGAAGGTCTTTCCGACATTCAGGCGTTTGAATCGCTTGTGAGCGCAATGGCCCCAAATCAGCGCCCGCCCGGTTCCGGGCCTATGTCAGACGCAGATTTGCAGCTTTTCCTGCGCTCACTTCCCCGCCTGATCAACCAGCCGGACGGCAACCGCACCATCATCGAAACACTTCGCGGGATAGCCGAATACGACATCCAACTAGGCAACATCGCGTCGCGCGCGGCCTCTGGTGAAATTACGCGCGAGCAAGCCCGCCAAGAGGTCAATTCGCTGTCCAACCCGCTCGCTCGGTTCGGTTCTCAGCGGATGCGCTATGACCCGGCATCTGGTCGCCTCGTTCCTATGGAGTAACCCCCATGCAAGACATCATTGTCGAAGCGCCTGACGGGACGGAAATCACATTTCCGCAAGGCACAGACACCGCCACAATAGAGCGCGTCATGCAGGAAAACTATGGGCGCGGCCAGTCCACGCAAGCGCGTGCACAAGCGCCGCGTCCGACGCTGCTAAGTGGCGCTAGCCGCGTGGCTGGTGGTGTGGCCCGCGCTGGCAGGGGCATGCTTGACGCATTCACCGGAGCTGACGCGCCATTCCAAGACGCGGGCGAGGTCGGTTCACGCGCTGGGCGCTCTGGCGATCCGCTGGGTGCGTCTTTGCGCACGGGCGCGGGCTTCGCGCTGACCAATGACGAGGCGCGGCGCGTCGGGATTTTGCGCGAGCAATACCCGCAAGCCGAGTTCACGACTGACCAGAGCCTTGCCCGCGAGCGTGGCGTTGACTGGCCCGAGGGGCGCGTCCCCCGGACAATGGTCCGCGTGCAGCCGGGGGAGGATTACCGGTTTATCAATGCGCCGGGCTTCTCGGCACAAGATGCCAATGATATGGCGGCGGGCGCTTTGGCGTTCCTTCCCGCTTCAGGCTTTGCCAGCAAGGGCGGCAGCTTGGGCACGCGCATGCTTCGCGGCGGCGCGGCGGCGGCGGGCACGCAGGCAGGGCTTGATGAGGCTTCGCGCCTGTTTGGGTCGGATGAGGGCGCGGACATAGTTCGGTCGGGCGTTGCTGGTTTGATGCAGGCGGGGTCTGAACCGCTTGTCACGCTTGGCGGGGTTTTGTTCCGCCGTTCGGGTGCAGGGCGCGGCCCTGCACTGGATGAGGCGGGCGCGGCCGCTCTGAATAATAATCCGGCCATGACGCCCGTTGAGGCGGTGCAGTCAGGGCGCGGCGCGGGTGCGCCAGGCGCTGTGGGTGCCGACCAAGCCGCGCGCCGGGCGCTAGCTGATGAGTTTGAAATACCGCTGACCCGTGGCCAGCAGGCCCGCGACCCGAACCAGATCAATTCCGAATTGATGATGATGCGCGGGATGCATAGCCCGGCAGCGCGCGACCAGATTCGCCCGTTCATGCAGGGGCAAGCAGAGGCCGCAGAAACGGCAGCGCGGCGGTTCGGCGGGGAGGGGATGCCGCAAGGCCCGCGCTCGGCAATTGAGCGTGAGGCAGGCGATACACTGGCGTCAACTGTCCGGGGCGGGGCTGACGACCTTTGGCGGCAAATCGACGATGCTTATGACGTGGCGCGGGGCATGGACGCCCGGTTTGACGTGGAGGCGGTTCGAGGCTTGCCGCGTGTGGCTGATGACTGGCTCGCCGCAAATGACGTTATTCTGGACCCGAACCTAACGCCCGCCGCTGCCGCCGCTCGCAATCGCCTAGCCGCGCTTGTGCAGGAAATCGACGCCTTGCCAACCGAGGCAGGGGAGAGCGTTGTCGGTGTAAGCCTGCACCGGATCGAGCAGACGCGCCGCCAAATCCTCAATCTGGCGGAAACGGCGCAAAGCAACGGCGACCGCATGGCCGCGCGCCGGGTTCGCGAGGCATTGGACAGTTGGACGGATCGCGCGATTGATGATGCTTTGATTTCGGGTGACGAGGCCGCGCTAGACGCCTTGCGCGGCGCGCGGGGATTGCGGGCGCGGTATGCTCGGGCATATTCCGAACGCGCCGGTCGTCGGCGGGACGGGTCGATCCAACCGGATCCAGCCGGGCGGCTGATACGGCAGATCGCGGAAGACGAGCTGACCGGAACCGAGGTGGTCAATCTGCTTTGGGGCCGTTCGGCCATCGGCAACCAGCGCGGCACGGCCCGCGCGGTGGAGCGAATGGTCTCCGAGCTTGGCACGGAAAGCGCAGAAGTCGCGGCGATCCGGCAGGCTTACATTGCTCGCCTGATGCGCCGCTTGCCGTCAACGGAAAATCCGGGCGGGTTCACGGCCACGCTCGCGCGTGATTGGCGGGACGCCATCAATGGGCCGGGCGCTGAAATCACTCGCGCCCTGTTCACCCGCGCCGAGCGCGCACAGATGACCCGTTATGCTCGTCTGCTGGAAGAATTGACGCCGCCCGATGGCGCTGCCCGCTCGTCCGGCACGGCTGAAAACGCAGCGCGCTTGCTTGGTGAGGCGACCCGCAACTTGCTTGATCGCTTCCCGGTGGCAGGCCCGGCGATCCGCCGTATTGCGTTGGGTGCGGAGGATTCCGGCGCGGCACAGGCGCGGCGTGCTATTCAGCCGCCACGCCCGGCACTGACTGGCCCTCGGGCGACGGGTGCGCGGGTTGGTGCTGGTGCATCGGGGAGTTTCATCGAAAACCGCTACGGGACAAACAGCCCGCCGCCTCGCTAACCCCAATAGCCGCGCGTGACGCGGCAATAAAGCGACCACGCAAACCCGCCGATAACCAGCGCGCCCATCAACCAAAGATAGGCGTTCGGGGCAAAGGCGGCGGCGGCGATGAGGCCGGAAACAATCAAAGCGCGTATAACCATACCCCACACATACCGCGCATCCCGCCCCGCGCCACTAGAAAATTCAATCCGCAATCCACCCGCCTTTCCGGCGGGTTTTTTTATGGAGCCTAGCCAATGGCCGCTATGCTGATTTCTGCCCAAGCCGTGGACTATGACGGAGCCGTCCTGTCCGGCGCAAAGCTGAACGTCTATGACGCCGGCACAACCACGCCACGCGCGATCTATGCAAGCAAGGATCTTGCATCTGGCGCTTCGTCTGCCAACCCGGCGGTGGCCACGGCGACAGGCGGAATCGCGGTGTGGGTCGATGACAGCGCCGGAGACATCAAGATCACGCTGACCAATTCGGCCGGCACGACGACCTATTACAGCCAGGACAATATTGACCCGACGAATGGCAACTTGGTGGTCTTCCCGCTGGGTGGATCTGATCAGACGACAGGCACGGGTGACAGCGTGGTTTTTGCCAATCTGACGGTTGGTGCGGTTGCGTTCTCTGGTGTCACGGCTGACCCTGGCGCTGATCGCATCATGTTTTGGGATGACAGTGACACACAAGTTGAATGGCTCTCGCTCGGAACCGGCTTGAGTATCACCGACAACACCTTGTCGTTGGATGGCGACCTTGAGGACATTTCCGGTCTGACGCCTGCGGATGGCGCGGTTATTATCGGTGACGGTACGGACTTCACGACGGAAAGCGGCGCGACCCTGCGCGCCTCGCTGGGCCTTGCTATCGGCTCGGACGTGCTGGCCTATGACGACAATCTGCAAGCCTTCGCAAATGCCTTTACGGCTCCGACCGTGGATGGTGCTGCCGGGCAGTTCCTCACGACTGACGGGGCCGGGGTGCTTACCTTTGCGACCCCTGCCGGTGGCGGCGACACGCTCGCAGCCGCAAATGAGACTATTTCGGGCGATTGGAGCTTCACCGGCTCGATAGACTATGGGGCAGCTCCGACCGTTAACAGCATCGCTGGCGATATAGATTTTCGCGACTATTCGCCGGACACGACTGGGGCGACTGACTGCATGGCGGCGCTCATTCAGGCGTGTTCGGATGCGAGCGCAAACGGGCGTCGTCTGGTTATGCCAGCCGGAAAGTTTTTGCTCGACGTTTCTGCGGCCGAAACCGGCGCGGCTGCGCTCTCATCGGTGGCCGACAACGGCTCCGGTCTTGCGCGCATCACCACGTCCACGGCTCACGGGTTCACGAACGGGCAAACCGTCATCGTTATGATGACAGATTATTATGACGGCGCTTGGGCGGTGTCGAACGTCACCAGCACGACTTTTGATATTTCCGCGACCTATACGGCTGAAACTTTTTCCGCGTCTGCGTATGCCGCGCGGGGAGAAACGAATATGGCCGTCTTGCGCGAGGCCGTCTTGCAAGGCGCAGGCGGCTTCGTGGCTGCGAACGGGCTTTCAGCGGGCGACCCCGCCAACGGAACGGTGTTTTATATCACCGGATCGGGACGAACTCCGATCATTCTCAACCGTGGCGCAGAGCTTCGAGATGTGGCGTTTTGGTATCCCGATCAGGTTGACGATTTGAGCGGCGGCGCGGCGACCGTATACCCACACACGATTCAATTGCGAGATGCACTTGACGGACTCCAGGCCGGGCCGGGTCTGGTCGCGCTCAAAGATGTTGCAGCTTATAATTCTTATCACTTTCTGCGCGCCCGCGCTGCTGGTGGCGGGATGGGAAATATCTCGTTTGAGCGCGTTTTTGCTTATGCGATCCGCGACTGTTATGACTTTGGATATCACGCCGACAAGGCCAGTTGGAATAAGTGTTACGCCGGTATCGGGGTTTATGACCGGGCAACGGACAAAAATGACACGTCAGATTTGGCCTACGACACGTACACAAACGGCGTAGCAATACGCCACCGAGGCGGCGACGGGATTTGGATCAGCGATAGTCTGTTTTTTGGCTATGCAGATGGTCTTTTGTTTGACGGCCCCGACAACACCGCATTTTGTCAAGTTTTGGGATCTAGTTTTGACGGCGGAAGGCGCGCGATCAAAGTGACCGGGGACTCGATGGTTCAGCGTCTGGCGGTCGTCGGGTCAAAGTTTGTAAGCGCTAATTCTGGGGCCGAAGCTAGTGCTGTTCCTCAAATCTATTGCGACAGCACAGGCTCTCCGACAAACCCGGCACAATGGACGTTCAGTTCAACGCAGTTTCTTGAATCTGAGGGTGCCCATATTCAGATCGAGGGAACGCTGTCCGTTGACATTGAAATCGACGGGGCGTGCCGATTTTTTTCGCCTAATCGGGGGGGGCTTGCATCAGGCGACGATCAGCGCGCCTCGATACACGTCAACAACTCGAATGCAAGCATTAGCCTAAGCGGTTCGAGCTTGGCGGGTATCGGTGGGACAAACAAAATCCTAGCGTATTTGGAAGATGCCGCCGATGTGTCCATAACCGGCAACGACATCGGCACATATAATACGCTCATCAAAGCCGATACCTCGTCTGTCGATAATTTCGTTTTCGAGGGAAACCGGATTACCCCGACCGGAAGTCAGACATATTTGAGCGGCGGTGCTCACTTGAAGGGGTCGGGCTACACGACGCTCACAGGCACGCCGTCCTATCAAGAAGACGTTACGTATAAAAACACGATATTGGATAGCGCCAACCCGGTTGACTTTATGCCTCCGAGAAACGTTGTCATTCGAAACACGCACGACCTTTCATTTTTGAATGCGAGCGGTACGGCTGTTACCGCTATGGACATGACTGCCGGAAATGTTCTGCGGTTAAACAAGGCATCAGGGACGACATTCGGCTTTTATGACGGGCTCGCGACAGAACTATTGTCAATCGGCGGCGGGAATGTCTGGTCGTTCAAGGTTGCGGCTGAATTTGAAACATATTTTCAATGCTACAGCCGGACAGACGCAGAGCTAACCAGCGGCGCTGCTGTTACAGCGGGCGCGGGGGGCGTGGCTTACGACAGCGACCGCAAGGCGCTGCGGGTTTCGGACGGGAGCAACTGGTCCAAGACCATCGCAGCCGTCATGCAAGGCGGTGGCGCGCAGTCGGCGTTCTCGTCGACCGGGGCGCCAGGTGACACATATGTTTGGAGCGCAGAAGTAACAGACCCCGACAACATTCACGCTTCTGGCGTTGTGACATTTCCGCGCAAAGGATTCTATGCGGTGTCTGCGGTTGTGACGTGGGATTTCGACGACGCGGGCGCAGTGAGCGGCGACGTTTTCCAGCTTGTATTACTGCACGAGGATTCGGGCGGTACAGACCTAAGCGCGGCAAAGGTCCGGGTTCAAAACACGGCGAGCGGTCAAGCGTCAACGATCACCCATTTGATGGTTGACGCTGCGGCAAGCGACACAATCAAGCTCGCAGTTCGGCGATTATCCGGCACGGGCAGCTTGAAGCCTTTTGCGGGCGACGGGCAATTGCACACGCTCACGATTCAAGAAATTCGTCTTTAGGGGTGGCCGACATGGCTGAAACCAACCATTGGACAGTGAAACGAGAAGTCACGGTCGGCCATATCTTGACGACCGTGGCTATCTGCTCCGGTCTCGTCGGGCAGTGGTTCCTGATGCAAGCGAAAAACGAAGAGCAAGACCGCGATATTGCCCGGATCGAAGCCCTCGCTATCCGCAATTCGGCCAGCTTCACATCAATGCAGGAGACGGTCGGCCGGATGGATGAGCGAACCGTCTTCATGGTGGAGGCGATCAACCGTATCGAACGCAGACAGGAGCGACCCAATGATTGATCAGGCCCGCACCTGGCAGCGCCCGCTTTTCAGCGCCGCAATCATCGTCTGCCTGCTTTGGGTGACGAGCAAGGTTCCGCCGGAAGGCGCGGTCGGCGCGCTGGTGGCCCTGCTAGTCGCTGGCGGTGCGCTCTATTTCATGCGCGGCATCATCGACAAGGGCCAGCTTACGGAATGGCTGCGGATCTGGAAGGGGCGGGCCAATGCGGATCAGTAAGCACTTCACCCTGCCAGAGTTCACCAAGTCCGCAACCGCCGCCAGGCGTGGGCTGTCGAACATTCCAGAGCCAGAGCATCTGGCCAACCTCAAGGCGCTGGCAATCGGTCTTGAGCAGGTGCGCCGGCTTCTTGGCGACCAGCCGCTGGAAATCACGTCAGGCTATCGCTCGCCGCTCGTCAACAGGGCCGTGGGTGGCGTTTCGACCAGCGCGCACGCTTTGGGTCATGCGGCCGATTTTGCGCATCCTGAGATGACTCCGCTAGAAGTCTGCCGGGCTATTGAGAAAAGCGTTCTTGCTTTTGACCAGCTCATTCATGAGCCGAGCCGGGGCATCACGCACATCAGCTTCGGCCCGCGCTTGCGCCGTGAGGTCAAGACGCAAGAGGGCGGGACGGGCTCGCCTGTGCGGTGGGGGCTGTGATGGGTTTTCTGGCAAGCTTGTGGGGCAAGGCAATGACGGGGGCTGTCGTGGTGCTGTTCATCGCGGCAGCTTTCTTTTGCTCTCGCTGGGTGGCTGCTCGCGAAGACCTTGCCGACGCCCTCGACGCCACCGCCAAGGCAGAAGCCGAAATCACCCGCACACGGGCCGCTCTGGACGCAGCCGAGACGAGAGCGCGCGACCGGGCGGCACAGACCGCCACACAGCGCCAAGACGAGGAGATCGTGAGAGATGCCCCGGAAACTTACGAATGCGCTTCTAGCCCCGCTGTGCGCGGCGCTCTTGGCATCCTGCGGGACCGTCGAGCGAGTGATACGACCGCCTCTGGTGATACCGCCGAGCCTCCTGAGCTGCGCTGAATATCCGGTCGAGCCAGACCCGGACACGGCAAGCGATGTAGATCTCGCGGTGTTCATGCTCCGAACCGAGGACGCATGGCGCGATTGCCGGGACACGCTGGCAGACGTTGCCGCGCTCGTAGAGGAGCAAGATGATGGCTGACCGCATACTACCCAAAACTCCGCAGGGTTGGTTTACGCTGGCGGGCATCTGCTTTGGTGTCGTGTCGGGTGCCGTTGGCGCTTTGGTTGGTGGTCATGCGTGGCTGCTAGCGACCGTGGAGCATGTCCATGTCAGCTTGTCGGAGATTGACCGGCAGCGAGACGAGATCGAGGCTGACATAAGCCTCCTGGACAAGATGCTAGAGAGCATGCCGGAAGGCGCTGACCGGGACGCGATACTTGCCCGGCGTGTCCAGAAGTATTCAGAGCTGGACCGTCTTAACGGGCTCTAGTGTCAGGCGCGTGTGACGTGCGTGCCTTTGTGTGTGTGTGTGCATTGGGTGTCCGGGCGATTAAGGCCAGCCTAGACTGACGATACCGTTGCTCCCGCGCTCCACCCAATTCTGTTGCCCGTTCGGGCTATCTGGAAGAGGGGGGATTGGCTACCCCCGACCACCCGCTATCGCTAGCATCGCGCAATGGTCCGCAGCTTCGCTGCCCTCGACCCTCTTCACGCCATCTCTGGCGAATAAGCCCTCCAAGCCTGAACCCGGAGGAGGCGTCGAGTAAACCCGACGCGGGAATATCAACGGGTGGTGATCAAGCCGCCCGGCCTAGCAAGCTAGGTCTTAGCGCTGTCATGCCGCTTTCTATCGGCTATTCCCGCCCATTATACGATCCATCCCTAGGCGGTACACGTCATTGATGGCTTGACTGCGTGTCGCTTCCACGCCGCTGACAACGCCCAATACCTACCAGAACAAAGCAGGCAAGGGAAGCAGACTGTGGGTGATTTTGTGGGGACTTTCTGCGGTGTTCCGCGAACGTTCCGCCCCAAACTGCCCTTTTCGGCCAGTGCGCATTGCCTGCTATATCAGGCGTCCAGCCCTGTCGAGCAAGGCAAATTGCCCGATTCTCTCCACCGCGCTGCCTAGATTGTGGATCTAGAGGTCTCCCGTTCAATCCGGGAAGGCGGTACCATTTTTCCCCTTTATAATCAGTCTTTTCCGGGTTCGCCATTGTCCCCGGCCCCTTCGCCTTCGCCCTCGCTGTGGGTGATTTTGTGGGGAGTTGCTGCAGCCGCCATTGCTTCCAGCGCGTCTGTTACGGCCCGCTCTTCCGGGTGAGCATAGCGCCCGGTCATCGCAATCTGGCTGTGTCCAAGCAAGTGCTGTGCGGCTCGTAGATCGCCTGTCGCGCGTACGAAAGCGGTGGCCGCATGGTGGCGCCAGTCATGGACCGCGCGCGCGTTGGTGATGCTTGCCCGGGTATAAGCCCGCTTCATGGCCGTTTGGAATGTCGCCGGCGGTATCGCCACCAATCCCCCCTCCCGATCTTCCCGAAACCATACCGTGTCGAGCCCGGCCGCTTTGGCCTGCTTGGCGCGCTCTGCCATCATTTGCCGGTCGCTCTCGATCAGCCGGATGACATGATCGCCGCCGTCCTTGCGGTCGCGAAGCCAGATCCGCCCGGATTCCGCGTTGAAGGCTGACAGCGGAAACCAGGCTTCGGACATGCGCGCGCCGT
>Ga0316204_10011696_pt1 | contig 10911 bp, 14 predicted proteins | sample 6monrhotite_MG_2_FD_205661 | JGI IMG/M metagenome (GOLD analysis project Ga0316204, IMG submission 205661) | Microbial mat bacterial communities from mineral coupon in-situ incubated in ocean water Damariscotta River, Maine, United States -... | ecosystem: Environmental > Aquatic > Marine >... | reverse complement strand
GTACTCATAGTTCCGTATCCCTGCGTTTGCGTTTCAACAAGTCAATCAGTCCGCCCATGCCATTCGGCGCGTAGAGGGTGACCAGAACAAAGCTCAGGCCCAGCAGAACAAGCCACCAGTCCACCCATTTGACCGTGTAGAAACCCAACGACACATCCGGTGCCTGACCTCCCGTGAACCAGCTTGAGACAAGGCTGACAAAAGCGGTGCCGATCACCGCACCATAGAGCCTCCCACGTCCGCCAATGGCCACCCATACGGCAAGGTAGATTGAGGCAATGGGGGCGACCTCGGCAGGGTTGATGATGCCTGCTTGGGGGTAATACAAAGCGCCCGCGATGCCCGAGATACAGGCGGTCAGGGTAAATACGACCAGCTTGTAAGTTTCGACCGAATACCCCAAGAACCGCACCCGCGCCTCATTGTCGCGGATGCCGCGAATGACGGACCCGAATTTGCCGGAGACAAGCCAGGCGACCAGCAGGTAGCCAAGCGCGAGCGCCAGGGCAGAGGCCCAGAAGAACCACAACGAGACCACAGATTGCGGCGCCGTAACGCCCGGCAAATTTTGCAGGCCGGACAGGCCGTTGTTGCCCCTCAAACCGCTGGCGTTCTGGAAAAGATAGAGGGACAGGCCCAGCGTCATGGCTTGGGTCAGGATCGACAGGTACACGCCCGTCACACGGCTGCGAAAGGCAAGCCAGCCGAACACAAGCGCGAGGATGCCGGGGACCAGGACCACAAAGGCCAGTTGTAGCAGCAGGCTGTCGGCGAAGGCCCAGATCAGGGGGAAGTCGGTGCTGCCCACAACGCCGAAAATCTGATTGCCGATACCAGAGGTGATTTCTTCGGGGGTCGGGGGCAATACCCCTTCGGACAGGGAGTTCACAACGATCTGGCGGGTGCGCTCGTACATCAGCCACATGCCGATCATGTAACCGCCAAGGCCGAAGAACGCGAAGTGACCCAGTGACAGGATGCCGGTGTAGCCCCAGATCAGGTCCATCGCGATGGCGATCAGGGCCAGGCACAATGTCTTGCCCAACACCTTGACGAAACTCGTCGATATGAGGCCCACGCCGAACCCTTCTGACAATATTGTGACAACCAGCGTGAACAGCGCGAGCAGGCTGAGAAAGACCAGGACCGATGGATTGCGTGAGATGAAGGATCTGTGCATGGTCTCAATCCCCCGCCGCGCGGCCTTTTAGGGCGATGATGCCCCTTGGCCGGAATTGGATGAAGATGATGATGAAGATGATCATATAGGTTTGTGCCGCCAGTGTGTTTGAGGGGTTCAGGAACTCGACACCTTTCTGGAAACCGCCGATCATTGCCGCCCCCGCCAGCGTGCCCCAGATGTTGCCGACACCGCCGACAACCACCGTCATGAAGCTTTGCACGATGTAGTCGTTGCCCATTTCGGATGTCACCTTGGCGAACAACCCGATGGCGACACCTGCGATGCCGGCAATGCCCGAGCCAAGACCGAAGGTCAGCATGTTCACGCGGTCAGGATTGATGCCCATGCTTGCCGCCATCGCCGGATTCTGTGTGACCGCACGTGTCTCTAACCCAAGGCGCGTGCGTTTCATGATGAACAGGAACAATGCCAGAAACAGCAGGGCGAGAACGAAGATGGCGATGCGGATATAACTGATGGACATCACGTCGTTGATGACCCACGCGCCGTCCAGCCACGCCGGAGAAGTCAGCGGGCGAGCCTGTGTTCCAAAGATGTTTTTTGCCAGTTGTTGCAACGCGATAGAGACACCAAAGGTCGCCAGCAAAGTCTCGAGCGGACGGTGGTAGAGCCAGCGCACAACAAGGCGCTCCAGCGCAACACCGGCGGCAAACGTCACGGCAAAGGCCAAGGGCACCGCGATCAGGATAGAGGCGGTGTGGTTGGTCACAAAAAGCTGCACGACATAGCCGGTATATGCGCCCATCATGATGAATTCTCCATGTGCCATGTTGATCACGCCCATCACGCCAAAGGTGATCGCAAGGCCAATCGCAGCAAGGAAATAGATCGAAGCGAGTGACAGGGCATCAAGGCCCAGATCGGCCGCCTGGCTGATCGCTACGCGGGTCTCGGATGCGGCAAGGGCCGCCGTCGCGGCATTGGTCACCGCTTGGGACGGCTCTTCATAGACGTCAAAGAACCGATAACTGGCAAGGCTTGCGTCGATGTCCGATTGTGTCACTCGCGGCGCGGCCAAGTCGCGTTCGGCAAGCGCATCATATGCTCTATTGCGCGCGGCTTCGGTGAACAACTGCGCCACGGGATACCCTGCGATGCGGCCACCGTCGATATGCGCCTCAAGCGCCGCGTCGCGGACGTCTGACGTGATCTTGACCGGCTCCTCACCTGCCGCGACAAGCAGCTCATAGGCGGCATCGCGTGTCAACGCATCACTCCCGACAATCAACTCCCGGGCGATATTCCCATCCGGTTCGCTTTTGGACACAACCAATGTGGTGCGCAGGATCGGGTTCAGCGTTGCACGGAAGTCGACGCCAAGATCACCGGACATGTCTGAGATCGCGGCCACACGGGTTGGCACGTCATTGTCATAGGCCATGCTCATGAGCCGTTCCAACCGAACCTTCCGCGCAAGAATACCCGCGTCCGTCTCTTCCGTGATCGAGGCCCGCAACGGGGCCAGCAGTGCGGCGCCGGGATCACGGGCAATCGAGTTCAGCGCATCGGCGCGTTTGGCAACGTCGGGGTCAGAGAGCTGGAATTGCACCAAGGCAGTCGCGATCATCGCCCGCACACCGCTATTTGGTTTGAGTTGCCTGAGTTCGGTGGAGACGGCAGTGCCCGCATCGGCACCATCCTCAAAATCTTGCAGCGCAAAGGTGCCATCGGCGTTCCTTGTTGCGGAAAAAAATAAACCATCCGCCTTGCGCTGCCACATCTGCTTGGCTTGCCAGACTTCCAGCACGTTCTGCATTTGCGGCAATTCACTTGCCACCAGCGTGTCAATCGCTGGACCGATCGTGCGACGCGAGCTTTTTTCGAGGAGCGCACGCTGGCTCTGCAAAACGTCCTGAACGGGTGTCGTTTGCGCCCAGCCCCAATGGCCCAGAGACATGGCAAAACAGACTGCCAGCAGCATGGTCTTCATAATATTATTCCGGGAAATTGGAGGTGGAGGGCGCGCCGAAGCGCGCCCTCGCTGATGGGTCAGTAGTTCGACAACGTCTGCACGCAGGTCTTGCTCTCGGTGTTATACATGCCGCAGCCCAAGTCCTTCCAATCCGACATCAGTTTGGCGGATTCAGGCAGGAAATCGGTCCAGGCATCACCCGGCACCTCAGCTGTCTGGCTGATGATGTCGAACTGGCCCTCTGCCGTGATCTCCCCGATCAACACAGGTTTGGAGAGGTGATGGTTCGGCAGCATGACCGCCGTGCCGCCAGTCAGGTTCGGGAATTCCTGCCCGTACATTGCCGTGCGCACCGCATCGACGTCGGCTGTGCCTGCGGCTGTGACCGCGTTCACCCACATGTTGAAGCCGATATAATGCGCCTCCATTGGGTCGTTGGTCACGCGCTCTTCGCCCATGCGCTCTTTCCATGCGGCGATCCAGTCGGCGTTGGCGGGTGTGTCCGCGGACTGGAAATAGTTCCAGGCAGCGAGGTGGCCGACAAGATTGCTGGTGTCCAGACCGGAGAGTTCTTCTTCTCCGACGGAGAAGGCCACGACAGGAATATCATCCGCCGAAATACCCGCTGCTGACAGTTCTTTGTAGAAACCGATGTTCGCATCGCCGTTGATCGTTGAAATCACCCCGACTTTCTTGCCATCGGCACCAAGGGCCACGACATCGGCCACGATCTTGGACCAATCGGAATGACCGAAAGGCGTGTAGTTCACAAAAATATCGCCGTCCGGGATGTCTTTGGATTTCAGATAGGCCTCAAGGATGTTGTTGGTCGTGCGCGGATAGACATAATCAGTGCCAAGCAACGCGAATTTCTCGATGCCGAGTTCTTCCAGGAAGTAGTCGGTGGCTGGGATTGCTTGCTGGTTTGGCGCGGCGCCGGTGTAAAACACGTTCTTGGAGCTCTCTTCGCCCTCGTATTGCACGGGGTAGAACAGCAGGCCGTTCAACTCCTCGATAACGGGCAGGACGGATTTGCGGCTTACGCTGGTCCAGTTGCCAAAGATGACATCGACGTCCTGAACCGTCAGCAATTCACGCGCCTTCTCGGCAAACAGCGGCCAATCCGACGCGGGATCAACCACAACGGCTTCAAGCTGGCAGCCCAACAGGCCTCCCTTGGCATTTTGCTGATCGACAAGCATCAGCATGGTGTCCTTCAGTGTTGTTTCGGAAATCGCCATTGTTCCGGAAAGGGAATGCAGGACGCCAACCTTGATCGAGCATTCTGCGGCCAGCGAGGGCACGGCGGAACCAAACGTAAGGGCCGTGACAAGAGCAGTGGTCAGTTTCATATAATATCTCCCGCAGGGAGGCGGCCATATCTTGCGCTTGCAAGGCGTGGGGCTTAGCTACTCCCTGCAACTTAAGTGTTGCAAATAGTGTGGCGGCCGCCGTGAGGTCCAATTCATACGGTCGTCACACACCTATTTCCCCAGACGACATCTCGATTCGACGACTGCAGGTGGCGCTAAGTTGCTGCGACGCAGCAACGAGGGCAACTGCTTGACCTGTCAAATTTCAAGATTGCACCGCATTGCCTGAAAATTAGGCAACACGCTCTGTTGTTGCCTGAAAAACAGACATTCATCGCATGTTGCGCAGTATTATTATGCGAAAAGCTGCAAGTTCGCATGGGTTGTGATCGAAAGGGCGTCAGATTGAAATCCATTCGGAGCGAGAGAATTACCCGGTCTTTTGCCATAGATGCGCCGCTTCAAGGCACCATGCAGCCCCGCGCGATGGGGGCTGCGAAACTGGTGGTATATGGAGATGACCTCGGAATGACGCGCCTCAGGGACTTGCGCCAGTCCGGGTCGATGAAGCTGGTTTTCCCAAAGACGTATCAGCGCGGTATTGAGGCGATCCTTGTAAACACCGCAGGCGGCATCACCGGTGGCGACCGCTTCACCCTGGAGATCGAGGCACACACAGGGGCGGTCCTGACCGTGACCACCCAGGCCGCCGAGCGGGCCTATCGTGCGCAGAGCAATGAGATAGGCCGCGTTCACACCAGATTGACGGTTCAGCATGGCGCATTTGTGAAATGGTTGCCCCAGGAACTGATCTTGTTTGACCGCAGCGCGCTGCGCCGTTCACTGGAGATCATCCTTGAGACAGAGGGCAGGTTTCTGATGGTCGAGCCCCTGGTCTTTGGCCGCGCCGCGATGCCGGAGGTTTTGCATGATGTGATGTTCAGGGACCGCATCCGCATCACCCGCGAGGGGCGCCCGCTCTATATTGACGGGGTGGATCTGTGCGGTGATGCCGCGGCCCATCTGGCCAGACCCGCCGTCGCCAATGGAGCGGGTGCCATGGCAAGCATTGTGATGGTTGCGCCAAATGCCCAGAGCACCCTTAAATCTGTGCGCGCCCTTCTGCCTGAGACAGCGGGCGCCAGCATGTTGGCCGATGATGTGTTGGTGATCCGCCAGCTGGCCCGCGACAGCTACGACCTGCGCCGCAGCCTTATCCCGGTTCTGCAACATCTCTCAAACAACACTTTACCTACCTCATGGAGGCTTTGAGCCATGCAACTGACCCCCCGCGAAAAAGACAAACTGCTGATTGCCATGGCTGCCGATGTGGCCAGAAGGCGCTTGGACCGAGGTGTGAAACTGAATCATCCCGAAGTGATTGCGTTGATCACTGATGCGGTTGTCGAGGGCGCGCGTGACGGGCGCTCTGTTGCCGACATGATGCAGGCAGGTGGCCATGTCATCACCCGCGATCAGTGCATGGAGGGCATCGCCGACATGATCCCCGAGGTGCAGGTCGAGGCGACCTTTCCCGACGGAACCAAGCTGGTCACCGTCCACAACCCCATTCGTTGAAGCTGTACAGAAAGAACTGATATGAAATATTTGCTGGCCCTTTTGCCTTTTGTGCTCTCCGCTTCGCTGGCCAACGCACACAGCAGCGTGCAATTGCATCACCATCTCAATGACCCCAGTTGGTTGCCCGTTATCGGGGGCGTATTGGTGATCGCGGCAGCGGCAGTCCTGTCGGTGGTGCGCAAATGATCCCCGGCGAGATTTTCCCCGCCGCTGGTACGTTGACCCTCAACGCGGGTGCGCAGGCACTTGCGCTAATGGTGGTCAACACTGGCGACCGGCCCGTTCAGGTCGGAAGTCACTATCATTTCGCGGAAACCAATCCGGCGCTTGAATTCGATCGCACGGCGGCCCGTGGTTTTCGTCTTGATATCGCGTCCGGGACTGCTGTGCGGTTTGAACCTGGCCAGCGCCGTGAGGTTCAGTTGATACCAATTGGCGGCGCACGATGTATTTTTGGCTTTAACAACAAGGTTATGGGAGAGCTATAGATGCCCGTTGAGATTTCCCGCCCGCAATATGCCGCAATGTATGGTCCGACGACCGGCGACCGTCTCCGCCTTGCCGATACGGATCTGATAATCGAGGTGGAACGTGACCTGACCACCTATGGGGAAGAGGTGAAATTCGGTGGCGGGAAGACCATCCGGGACGGCATGGGCCAATCCCAGACCACCCGTGCAGACGGCGCGGTTGATACGGTGATAACCAATGCGCTCATCGTGGACCATTCCGGCATCTACAAGGCTGACGTCGCGCTGAAGGACGGGTTGATCCACGCCATCGGAAAAGCGGGCAACCCGGACACGCAATCGGGCGTCGACATCATTGTTGGCCCCGGCACTGAAGTCATCGCAGCAGAAGGCCGCATCCTGACCGCAGGCGGCATGGACAGCCACATCCACTTTATCTGTCCACAGCAGATGGAGGACTCGCTTCATTCCGGCGTGACCACCTGTTTTGGCGGCGGCACGGGGCCCGCGCATGGCACGCTTGCCACCACCTGCACACCGGGGCCCTGGCACATCGGGCGGATGCTGCAATCATTCGACGGCATCCCGATGAACATCGGCTTGTCTGGCAAGGGAAATGCCAGCCGGCCACAGGCCCTGGCCGAGATGGTCAATGCGGGGGCATGTGCGCTGAAATTGCACGAGGATTGGGGCACCACGCCCGCCGCCATCGACTGCTGCCTTTCGGTGGCGGACGACATGGACGTGCAGGTGATGATCCATACGGATACGTTGAACGAGAGCGGCTTTGTCGAGCATACAGTGGCCGCCATGAAGGGCCGTACCATCCACGCGTTTCACACCGAAGGCGCAGGCGGCGGGCATGCCCCGGACATCATCAGGATTTGTGGGGATGCAAATGTCTTGCCGTCCTCGACCAACCCGACACGGCCCTTCACCGTGAACACGCTCGAAGAGCATCTCGACATGCTTATGGTCTGTCACCATCTTGATAAATCAATTCCCGAAGACATCGCCTTTGCAGAGTCGCGCATCCGGCGTGAAACCATTGCCGCCGAGGATATACTGCACGATATGGGCGCGTTTTCGATCATCGCCTCTGATTCACAAGCTATGGGACGTGTGGGGGAGGTGCTGATCCGGACCTGGCAAACTGCGGACAAGATGAAAAAACAGCGCGGTCCCCTGGTCGAGGAAACCGGTGACAACGACAACATGCGCGTGCGTCGCTACATTGCGAAATACACCATCAATCCGGCAATTGCCCAAGGGGTGAGCCACGTGTTGGGCGACATCACGGTCGGCAAGCGCGCCGATTTGGTGTTGTGGAGCCCTGCGTTCTTTGGCGTGAAGCCCGAGATGGTCTTGATGGCGGGCACGATCGTTGTTGCGCAAATGGGCGATCCGAATGCGTCGATCCCCACGCCGCAACCGGTCTACAGCCGTCCGATGTTCGGGGCGTATGGCAGTGCGCTGCGTCATGGCTCTGTCAGTTTTGTCTCAGGGGCCGCACAAGAGGCTGGCATTGGTGAAAAACTGGGCCTTACCAAACAGACGGTAGCCGTAAAAAATACCCGTAACATCGGCAAGGCGGACATGATCCTGAACGATGCCCTGCCACAGGTTGAGGTGCACCCCGAGACCTACGAGGTGCGCGCCGACGGGGTTCTGTTGACCTGCCAGCCTGCCGACGTACTGCCGATGGCGCAGCGCTATTTCATATTCTGAGAGGCCCCTATGACCCAACTTCCCATTGCACAAACCCTGCATCGCAAGGGGCATTGGAGCGGCCCTGCGACCACATGCGAACTGGATTATGCCGAAAGGTTCGTGCGCCGGAAACGGCTGACGATGGTGTCAGGCGACCCGTTCGTTGTCGATCTGGCGCAAACCACCTCGTTGGATGACGGCGACGCGCTTGAGCTTGATACCGGCGTGCTTGTCCAGATTGCTGCGGGCGTCGAAGCCCTGTACAAAGTGTCGGGCCCTGATCTTGTGCGGCTTGCCTGGCATGTGGGCAACCGTCACACGCCCTGTCAGATCAACACGGATCATCTGCTTATTCAGGCTGATCCCGTTATTGGTCACATGCTCGAACACCTTGGTGCGGTTGTTGAACCGCTGACCGCGCCTTTCACCCCGGAAGGTGGTGCATATGGTCATGGCCGCACCCATTCACATGAACATGGGGCCACCGCACATGACCACTGAACGTGGTGTTCTCACCCTCGCACAATGTTTGTCGCCCGCCTTCCCCGTCGGGGCCTTTGCTTATTCGCACGGGCTGGAATCAGCGATCCATAGTGGGGTGATTGCCAATGCCCGCGATCTTCAAAACTGGCTGGCCGATGTGCTGAACCACGGCAGCGGGAGAAACGATTGCATTGTCTTGCGTGCAGCCCACGCCTCTGGCTCCGATGCGGCATTGGAGGAGGTGAATCAAACGGCAGTCGCGGTTTCCGCGTCCAGCGAACGTGTGCTGGAAACACTGCTTCAGGGGAGCGCGTTCAATCAAACGACAACTGCGATCTTTGGCGGCGATGAGGCCGCTCTTTGCTACCCCGTCGCCGTTGGAAACGTGGCGTCTCAGCTGGGGTTGGACGTCGGCCTGACCGCTGCGATGTATTTACACGCCTTTGCCAGTAATCTGGTGTCAGCGGCTGTACGTGCCGTTCCCCTGGGCCAGACCGACGGTCAAAGGGTTCTGGCGGCCCTTCTTCCGCTGTGTGACCAGATTGCCCAAGATACGCAGGGGGCCACACTGGATGATCTGAGCAGCACAGCCTTCGTCTCGGACATTGTGGCCATGCAACACGAAACGCTTCAACCAAGGATATTCCGCTCATGACAGAACTCAACGGTCCTTTGCGCATCGGTATCGGCGGTCCTGTGGGGGCCGGAAAAACGACGCTGTCGGCCTGCCTTGCGCGCGCCTTGCAGCGCGATTACTCGATCGGGGTGATTACCAATGACATCTACACCCAAGAGGACGCGGAGGCGTTGATGCGGATGCAAATCCTGCCGCAGGATCGCATTATCGGCGTTGAAACGGGCGGTTGCCCGCATACCGCCATTCGCGAGGACGCCTCCATCAATCTGGCGGCCATTGCGCAGATGCGCGCGCGCCATGCCGATCTTGATATTGTTCTGATCGAAAGCGGCGGCGACAACCTGTCAGCGACATTCAGTCCCGAACTGGCGGATGTGACGATTTATGTGATCGACGTGGCCGCCGGCGAGGACATTCCGCGCAAAGGGGGGCCTGCGCTGACCAAATCCGATGTACTGGTCGTCAACAAAACCGATCTTGCGCCACATGTTGGGGCCTCTTTGGAGGTGATGAAGCGGGACTGCGAAAAGATGCGGGGCGGGCGGCCGTTTGTCTTTTGTGCGCTGCGCCAGGAAGAGGGGATTGATGAGGTTCTTGGGTGCATCCTGGGCATTGGAGGGCTTGCTGCATGATCCGCCCTGCCCAACGGAGAACTACGCGGTTTCCGGTTTAGGACGTCTCGCGGTTGATGCCGTTTCTGTGCTCGCATCTATTCCAACAAGGGATGTGAACTATGGGACTGAAACGAATGGATGAAAGAATCCCGCCAAGATGCGGTGCGCATTGCACTGACAGCGGGGTCAACCCGCAAGCAAGTGGCAGGTGATTTGGGTGTGGGGATCTCGACGCTGAATAGGCGGATCACGGCGCACGGGGATACAGATGTGGTGTCGAAAGAGGATTTGAGCCACGCCCGAGAGAAACAGCAGCTTCGACGCAAGACACCAATGCCGGACGGCGGATGCTCGTTTATGTGAGAGGGCGCATTCTCAAGGAAAAGGGGAAGCCTGAAATGGTCGACGATGTTCTTCGGTTGCCAAAAGCCGAACACATAGACGGACACCGCTGTGATGTCGTTCGGCGCGGCACTGAAAAGCCCCGTCGCTTTTCACCCGAAGGTGGCTAAAACCAGCGTATCGGGCGCAACACAAGGGGGCAGACCCACGGCAATATTCAATTTCCCCTACAATCGGCCCACAGAAGATCGCCCCGTGTCACTTTATCTCCGCAATCTTGGTATCTACTGTCGCAACACGCCACAGCGGGCTGAAACGGATTTTGCAAAAGGGGCAGAGCCATCGACCGTCACATGATCCTTACCCTTGGTCGCAGCGGCAGCAACACGCTTGTCGATCTTCTGAACCAGCACCCACAGGTATTGAATGTCAACGAAGTCCTGGAAACATGGACGCCGCCGGGAAAGCTGCGCAAGCGGCTTCGGCTTTATGATGGACGAACGGCGGATTATCTGGCGACCATGACCCGACCGTCGGCGTTTCTGCGCGGCATGCTGGCTGTGCGCAATCTGGGGCGACTGGTGTCTGGCAGGCAGTCAGAAATCAAACCGCTGCACCAGATCAGAACCATCGGTATCAAGGATT
>Ga0316204_10011695_pt1 | contig 10912 bp, 17 predicted proteins | sample 6monrhotite_MG_2_FD_205661 | JGI IMG/M metagenome (GOLD analysis project Ga0316204, IMG submission 205661) | Microbial mat bacterial communities from mineral coupon in-situ incubated in ocean water Damariscotta River, Maine, United States -... | ecosystem: Environmental > Aquatic > Marine >... | reverse complement strand
TCGGCTTGATCGTAAACGCCAAGCGTGGCATCCTCTGGGACGAGGGCTAGCAATAACCCTGATTCAAGCATGACCCCAGACAACGAGATCCATCTGGAAAATAGGGCCAAGCAGATCGCAACGATCTTGGCCATCATCGACCCGCTTACATTCAGCGGGTTCGTCGAAGACAAAGAGTCGATGCTCTTCTTCCTCGACCGACTACGACATTGGGTAGGCGAACTCAGCGTTGAGGCCCGAGAAAAGCTCGACGAGCTATTCGCAATGCAGAGCCTGCGCGATCAATCAAACCCCGAAGACCCGAGTGGACCTTGGGCACGCAAGCATGAATCATAATCTAGAATCGATTGCACAGTGCATTGAAGCGGGGGTCGATCGACTCTTCGCAATGCCGACAAGTGAGTGGCCGGAGGATGTCAAGATTGACACTCGCCACCTCGGACCCCGCGTTACCGAGCAGCAGAAGACCAAGCTTCGGCTGTCTCATGGCCTCAACTGCGGTCGGCGTCAGTGGTACGTTCACAACGAACCAGAGAAGAGCGTGCCACCCAACGCCTTGGTCAACCTGAAGAGCTTCAGCCCCGGCGACCTTTGGGAGGCGTATGCGCACCCGCTGCTGCCGCACTGCATGCCCAATGGCTGGACCTACTACGACGCGGGTGATCTCGAACTTGAAGTGGTCGAACTGTTCGGACACCTCGATGGGCTGATGATTCACGAAGACGGCAGCGTGATCGTGACCGACTCCAAGTTCACGTCCGATTACGTCATCAAGAAGTGGGAGCGTGGCATGCCAGATGGAACCTTTGGCTATCTTGCCCAGGCCACGAACTACATGTTCGGTGTCGAGAACCTGATCAACGACATCAACGAAGGGCGCGAGCATCCAAACCTCGCCCTTGATGTGACGCAGCGCACCAACCAGTGCAATGCGCTGAAGGCCCTGCCCAAGAACGGCAAGGTCATCGGGTTCATGTGGACCTGCATGGTGCAGCAGCCATTCGGTAAGCCGTGGTTCGCAAAGGTCGGGCACGCTCGACGGGATGATCGCGAGCTAGCCTCGATGGGTAAACAAACCCTGCGCCAATACCACGATGCGCGCACCCAAACCAAGCCGCCGTGCCGATGGGGCAACAAGCCATGCTGTCGGTTCTGCAGCTTCGAACAACACTGCAACTCTGACGCACGATGAGCCGAAGCCTGAACTCAGTCAACCTATCTGGACGCCTGACCCGCGACCCAGAGATACGCCAAGCGCAGAACGGAACTTACATTGCGAAGTTCAGCATGGCAATCGATGACTCCGCACCCGATGGACAAGGTGGGTACAAAGACGATCCCACGTTCGTCGATGTCACCATGTTCGGCAAGGCTGCCGAGTCAGCGCAACGACACCTCCGCAAAGCTTCGTTGATCATCATCCAGAACGGTCGCATCAAGCAGGACCGATGGGAAGATCGAGAGACGGGGCAGAAGAGGTCGAAGGTCTACGTTGTCGCGCATACCTGGCTGTTCGCTGGCTCCAAGCCGGAGGGCCAAGCGCAGAACGGCGGATTCCCGCAACAGCAGCAGCAACAAGGGAGCTTCCCGCAACAAGGCCAAGCTCCAGCATCATTCCCAGGCGTAGGGGGCGGCGGGTCAATGCCGCCAGCGTCTAACTTCGGCGGCGGACCAAACACGCCAGACGACGATTGCCCCTTCTAGATTCATGGACCATCAACATCTACTTAACCTGATCAACGAGTTCGGATTCACCGAAGGCATGGGCGGCGACTACTGGTTCCACAAGAAGGACCACAATCGCACCAAGCCCATGCTGACCAAGGCAGCGTGCCAGAAGATCGCTCGAAAGCGTGGCTACACCCACACAGAGCCGATCGTTGAGGCGCTCTGCGACCGCATCACCATCCGCGGCTACTGGATCGCTCCACCCGAGGGCGAGAGCGATAAGCCGACCAAGATCTGGATCACGGGCGAGGCCAACACGGCCGGCCGATCCGTCGAGGGTTCGCACCCCCTGGCCATGGCCGAGAAGCGGTTCAAGAACCGGGGCATCGTGGCCCTTGAGTTCGGGGAAGACGGCGGCGTCTACACCGATGACGAGTTCGATGACGCATACTTCGAGCGCATCGCCAAGCAGCACGCTTCTTCGCAGCCGGTGACCCCGCCACCACTGCCCCCAACGCCGCCACAGGAGCCGCACCCTCAGCCCCACCAGACTGTCGGTCAAGCGCCAGCGAGCGCGCCAGGGCCAGCGAGCGACCCTGCACAGGCGAAGCACGAGTCCTACATGCGGCGAGTCATGAGGATCTCAGAGTTGTGCGGCCTAGCGCCGGGCGCCCTAGCTCGAGGAATCTGGGAGCACTGCACCAAGTACGAGTCTTCCGAGGGGTGGATTCTGCCCCCGGTGAACACGCTTCAAGAGCTTTATCGCTGCGGCAAGACGCCGGGAGCATGGGTCGGCGCTGCCATCGGCAATCTCGACAAGATCATCAAGCAACTCGAAGGCGGCCAAGAGTTGCAACTTGAGGTGATGGGTGACAATCCCGGCGAGCTCGTTCTCGGCCCACTGCTGCGCCCTACTGCCTCGGGCGGGATGCCGAGCGAGATGCCCGGCGACGTTCCCGTCTGATTGAACCTTCACCGTCTGATTGGTGGCGTGGTACAAGTGGCCAGTACATCCACGCCATCGACAACCTTAACGCACAACTTGATCAAGAATGTCAACGCATAAACCAGTCCGAGGCGGCCAGCGAGTCAGGCTCAAAGACCCCCATCTCAAGGAGCTTTCAGACTTTTACGAGCGGCTGCGTCGAGGAACGTCTGATGTTGGCCGCGGAAAGCGAAGGTTCGACTCGCTCGTCGCTGCCGCCGACGAAGATCTCGCGCTTCTCAGGGAGCAACTCGAAGACGAAAGGAAGGAGGTTACCGCCACCCGGCAATCAAGCTCACTCGCCCTGACCAACGCGGAAAACCAGCACAATCAGGAGACTGATACCCTGAAGAGGTCGTTCGAGAAAGAGATCGACACTCTGAAGGCCGTGATCAAGAAGCTGAAGCAGGATCTGAAGTCGGAGCAGGAGAAGAAATCAAGTGAGCAAGAAGCAAAGGACTAGTGAAGTCTTCGCGATCATCGCCCTGGCTGGCCAGCATATGGTCCGCTGCGGCGGGAAGGTGATCAACGCACAAGCGATCGACACGTTCGGGCCAGCGAAGAACTTCGACGGCCCAGCCTGTACCGTCGTGCATTACGAAGGGGTGGATGGCGAGGCCAAGTCGTGGGTTTTCTACGTCCCATTTGAAATGGTCTGGGATGAGTGGGTCGCCGCCTCGGAGGTGATTTCAAGCAACCAAGTCGAGTAGACTGGAGCCATGGCTGGACGCATCAAGAAGAAGGTGAATGATCTTTACAAGGGCAAGGATTCGCGGCATCGAGTCAGTCGCGTATCGGCCCGGCACAGCAGCACAAGTAATCCGCACAAAGGCAAGCGAGGAACGCGCCGACCGCTGATTGGATTGATGGCCAACTACGCGGAACTTAGCGCCGCGGAATGGCTGCTGGAAATCTTCACGACCAAGCCCGATGTCATTCTTGCCGGGGCCAACTTCAAGTGGGGCTCCGTCAACAACGACACGGATGACCTGTCCGCCTACGGATTTGTGAATGCTCGCAACTGGCTAACGCTAGTCGATGCGATGCCATCGCAGAAGGTCAAGGTGTTGCACGCCCTGCTCTGGCTCAAGTCAAGCGGCTTCTACCCAGACGCCTACGACCTGACTACGTTCACTCGCAATCAGCGCATCTCGGCGAACACGGACCACATCGAAGCGATGGGCGCTGAGTTTGCCGATGACAACTTCGACATCATCGATGTCTGGAACGAGGCGGTCACCAGCGGCGGCAACGTCGAGAACTATGTGGGAGCCCCGAGTGGGCAGGGCGTGACCCTGACCGAGATCGGGCAAGGCTTCCTCGATGCGGCCACCAACTTCCCTGGCTCCAAGCTGTACTACAACGAGTTCGGCATCGAGCGAGACGGCACAAAGCTGCAAGGCGTGATTGACATGGTCACGACCCTGAGACAGAACGGGGTACGCATCGATGGCATTGGATCGCAGTGTCACTTGAACTTGCGTGACTTCCCTACGTTCGATGAGCTTTACCGCTCGTTCAGCATGCTGAAGGAGTGCGTCGATGAAGTGCGCGTGTCCGAACTGGACATCCGAACTGGCCTCATGCCAGCCGGGCTGACTACACGTCAAGTGCTCGATGCGCAGCGCCGGGCGGCTGAGGTTCTGATGAATGCGGCGACCCGCGCCGGTCTGCATGATGTTTGCGTCTGGGGGATCAGTGACGCCGTGTCCTGGCTCTACGACAAGCATTCGATTGCATACCCAACCGAGCGGCCTCTGCCGTTCACGGTGAAAGGAAACGCCAAGCCATTCTGGGCTGGCCTCAAACGATAAAAGCAAGACATGATAATCGGTGAACGATACCCGTTCGCCTTCGTGCATATCCCCAAGACAGGTGGGTCGAGCATTACCAAATGGCTCGCCCAACTTGAGGGGAAAAGCGTGCCCAATGTGGGCGCTCGCGCATGGCAGGCGGCATTCCACAACCACGGCAGTATGCATAGCGGGGCGATCGACGAGTTCGGCGGCCGCTTCTGCTTCTGCTTCTTCCGCGACCCAATCGAGCGGTGGCAATCTTGGTGGCGAGCAAGTCAACGCTCCCTTGTGACGGGCACTTCACCGGATGACTTCGTCATGGACCGCATCAACGGGAGTGGACGCAAGTTCATGAGCATGGCGCAGCATGAGTTCATTCGGCCCGGCTACACGGTCTTCAAGACCACGGGCAATGGGCGCTACCAGTTCATCGTTAGGGCGACTGCGGCGCTCACGATCCCATTCGCTGACATCCCGGTGTTTCCGCACCTGAATAAGTCGGAGGGGATCGAGGTCGAGTTCAGCGGAAAGGTCGAGCAGGCGATCCTTGAGCACGATCACGTTGCCGCCGACTTCTTTGATGACCACACGTCGGACTGGGGCGCGTACTCAGGCAAGGCCGTCTTCCCAAGTTCTGGAATAACAAGAGAAGAGATCGATGCGATGAGGTGGGGGCAATGAGATACCTGTTCGCACTCTGGAAGCCGAAGGCTAACAACGCAAAGACACACCGATGGTCGAGCGAATACTCACCCGCCGTTGCTGACAAGCTAGCCCGGTCTATCCGCAAGCACAGCCCCGATGCCGAGATCGTTTGCGTGTCTGACTACGACCGCTCCGAGTTCAAGGAAGACATCGAGGTTCACCCGTTCCTCTACACGCCAGATGGCTACGAGTCAGTGATGGAACTGTACCGGCCAGAGGTCGTTGGCAAGCGTGCGATCATGGTCGGACTCGACACCGTGTTCGTTGGCGACACGACTCTGATCGAAGCCTGCGTCAAAGACAAGGGGCCGTGCCACATCATGCCTATCGATCCATTCCATGGACCGGAGCCGTGCAATGGCGTGGTTGGGCTGAACAGGGAGACTGCGCAGGACATCTGGTTTACATGGGCTGCAGATAGGGCGCGCGGCGCACTCAATGATGTTCAGTACCACATGCTTGGGCGATGGAGCGAGATGGTTTGGCTGCGCAAGAACGCAAAGCCAACCAAGCTTTGGGACAAGCTGTTGCCCGGCAAGATCCGAAGCTACAAGAAGCATGGTCATACAGAGGATGCCTCGATCATGTACTTCCATGGCCGACCAAAGCCGACTGACCTTGAGAACATGAACTGTCGTTGGGTGTTGGAGAACTGGTCTTGACTAGCACGCCAACGCCAGCGCAAAAAGCATTTGTCAGAACAGTTTGGGCCATTGGCTGGCTTGCTACTAGCGTAACCCAGTACGCCCCGGTTGGAGATCGCTGGATTGACGCATTGTTCTTTAGCTTCGCACTTCTCGTTCACTTTTTTGTTTGGCCGCTCTACTGGCTGTTCTACTTCATCGGAGGACTCTGGCAATGACCAACCATAAACCCAAACTCCCCGCACGCACCCCCGCCGACACCGAGGCGTTGCCGGATGGCATTTACCGATGCTGGGCCGAGTGCGGAACTTTAGTCCAAATCTTGAACGGCGAGTTATTCCTGTTGCGGCCGATACCTTCGCCAACTTCAAACGCGGCGCTCGCCTCTGTCGTTGCTGATGTCAAAGGCGGCATCACCGCCCGACTCACGGACCCTGCGCCGTTGCGGGAGTTGCTAGAGCAAGTAATCGAGAACTTCGACGGAATGCCCATGTGCGCCTATCAACAGGCCACCATCGACCGCATCAAAGCAGCCCTGGAGGGGAACGATGGATAAGACATTCGACAATGCGCCGTATCTACTGCGCTGCTTGCACTCTTTGAACAGCGAATCAAAGATCCCATACTGGCAGCGATGCCACCGGCTCGGGATAACCAAGTCCATGAAGGTCAAGGTTCTGGTTTGGGGAAAGCGGCATCGCTCTGGCTACGAAAACGAAAGCCGCGTTCGGTATGTCAATGGGAATAGGCTCATCGATGCAGCGACGGCGGACCCAAGAACACTAGCCCTGTGGGGGTTCATTGCTGGGCGCGATCAAGCCAAAGACGCCCTCAACCAGGAGAAGAACGATGAATAAGAAACTCATGTGCATTGTTTTCGATGGCCCGCCATCACACGAATCGGGCCGCTTCGTTGAAGTCGAAGATCAAGACGGCAAAGGCCAACGCGTCGGCGAATGGCGCGAGCGCGAAGATGGCTTGTGGTCCCTCGACATTCCCGACCACAAAGCCGAAGCCGCCGCGCTGCGGGTGAAGCTCGCGGATGTCTTGCAGATCCTTGAGGCTCCGAACATGAGGGAGTTGCAGGAAATCTACCGACTCACGATCAAGAGTGCGAGAAGGTTACTCGCAGCCAACAGCGCCGAGCCGCGCGGGACTTGCAACGACGGCCATGATTTTGAAGAGTGGAGGCCGGTTCGCGATTCGGGACACCTCTTTGCCCGGCGAAGTTGCCGGAGCGATAACTGCGAAAAGACCGAGTTCAAGCAGAGGGAGAGCGGGGGCAGATGGTCAATCGTTAGTGCCGAGCCGTGCGGGACTTGCAAGGGCGAGAAGTGTCTGCCATACGGTAAGACTGTGGATGGGTGCATGGTCACTTTCACTAAGCCCTGCCCCGACTGCGCCGGAGGCTCTGATGAAACGTAGACTAGCCGCCCTCGCCCTGAGCCTGATAGCCATGCAGCTTTCCATTTGGTGGTTCTGGGATCCATGGGACCACCCCGAAGGCAAGCTACTCGCCGCCATATCCGTTCTTATGACCACCCTGCTCAACTGGGCGCTGGAGGAACCAAGTGATCGATGAGTCGCGTGGCAGAGTGAAGCTCTTACCTGGCGCTGAGGTTCACTCGAGCGCGGTCCTGATTGGCCCCCTTGTTTTGGGTAAAGGGGTCAAGGTTCACGCTGGGGCTGTCATAGGCGATGCTCCAGAGGCGTATGACAACCCAGGCAACTGGGAAGACCCAGTAATCATCGGGGCGCACACGGTCATCCGTGAAGGCGCTGTGATCCAGCGCGGCCTGACGCGCAGTGAGATCTCAAGCAAGTACAACACTGTGATCGGCGACCATTGCTACATCATGCACGGGGCGCACGTTGCTCACGACTGCACCGTTGGTCACCGATCTACGATGGCCCCCTACTCCGTACTTGGTGGCCACTGCTTCATGGGCGCTGGCTCTTACATGGGCATCAACTCATGCCTTCATCAGCACAAGAAGATTGGCGAGGCTGGGATGCTTGGCATGGGAGCGGTCTGCACAAAAGACGTGCCTGATGGTGAGATATGGGTGGGGAACCCCGCCCGCTTCATGCGCAGAAACGAGCGGGGAATCGAAAGACTCAAGAATCAACTGGCACTGTGACCACCTCCTTGTCTCGCTTGGCGTGATACTCCCGACGCTTGCGCCGGTTGCGAAGCTTGAGCCACTCAAGTAGTGGAGCAAGTCCGCCGAGCAGACCCGCCAGTGGGCCAGACGTAGGCATTCCCATCGCTACGATGCCGGTCAATGCAGCGCCAACTGTGGCGGCCCCAGTGGACACGCCTCGGTCGCTCGCGATCTCTTCGATCTGAGCGCGCACCGATTCAACGTCATCGCTGATCTCATCGATTGCAACGGCATTCTTTGCCATCAGCAATCCAATCTCGGCGGCCTCCTTTTCTGTGACGCCACCTTCGAACTTCTCCTTGAGCTTGGCGTTCTCGGCCAAGAGTTCCACCTTCTCCTGCAGCTTGGCATTGACCTCAAGCACAAGTGCCTGCTGGTCATCGCCGCCGTAGGATTCAATGATGTCACTGACGAACTGGCAACTGCCAAGGAGCAGCGCCAGGATGAGTAGGTACTTGATGTGCTTCATCATTCTTTCTCAATGTGATCGAGTCGCTGGAGCATTCGTGCGATCTCGATCTGCATGTCCTGGTTATTAGCCTGGAGTTCTTTAATGGTCGATGCTAGCTGTCTGGCTTGGTAGCCCACTAGCACTACGAGTAATGCCATCAACGCCTGCACTGCCATGAGCCAGAAGTCTTCGGGTAGTGTGGTTTGCGCTACCGTGGACAGGACGATTGCAAGGGAATGTGATGCCGACATGGTTTATTTTGTTGGAGCCGCTTCTTTGGATTTCTTGGCTTCGCCTTTGACGGTGTCGATGAAGTCAACGAGCCTCTGAACTGCAGCCTTTCCGTACTCGCCATTCTGAACGCGGACGATCTCGTTCAGGATCATCCACTCCATCTGGTCCATGCCCTCCATTGCGGTGAATGCAAAGTCAAGCGATCGACCGTTCTCGCGAGTGACTAGATTGTCGCTCAACTCGGACAGCTTCTGCAAGGCTTCATCCATCCTTCCTCCTGGGGCGAGCTTCTGTTCAAGTGGAGCCTTCAAGTCATATGCCTTGATACCCACAAAGAACTGCAGCGCGACCTGCGTCCACTCGTCTTCGAGCACGGCCTCGTTCATGCGGCCAGCGTTGCGAACGATGGTTTCCATTCCCGTTGCAAGGAGGAAGATCGAGCCAACCGCCCCGATCTCTGCGTGCGGCCGACCCTGATCGTCCGCCCAAATGCGGACGCCGGTCATGTCTCGGTCGCCGTACTTCTTGTGCAACTCTCTCGCCATTGCGGCCGGAAGCTCTTCCGACTTGAACAGCCCGCCTTCCCATGCCTCTCGGATTACCGGGTTAAGCATTCCGACTGCTTCATCCATGTTGCCAAGCGCCGCCGCCATCTCAAATGGCTGTGTGATTTCAGTGGGCAAGTACCAAGCTTTCCCGCGCCTGATGAATGAGTTCATCTGCGGCATCCAATCGGGGCGCATCTCTTCCGGCAACTCTGTGTCGAAGAACTCAAGCAGCTTCAGTTGGAATGCCAGCCCGGCTGGGCGATCGGCAATCCTTGAGATCTGCGCGAGCGTGTTCTGCTTGATGAAGTTGTAGAAGAGGATCGGGATGTGCGCAATGAACGACCGTTCCTCGGACTTGTAGTTCGAGTAGTCGCGCGTTTGAAGCAGCGTCTTCTCGGTCGAGTCCAGGTTGCTGAGGCCGCGCTTGCGGTTGTACAGCAACGTGAGGGCGCGCATGTAGTTCTCGTTTACCTCTGCGCCAGATCCGTGCAGAGGTAGGAGGTACTCGCGAAGCGTTGGCTCTGATCGACCTCCAGCTGACGCCGCGCCCTTGCTTCGCAGAGACTTGCCAACGTATGCCCCCGTGTACGAAGAGGCCCCGAGCGCCAAAGCCCATGCTGGACCAGCGAATGCCAGACCGGCTACGCCGCCGAGCGTTCCGAGTACAGCCGGAAGAGCGTGAGCCTTGGCCCGCACCTTCAGCGCATGACCCTTTGGCAGAGCTTCCCCGGTCCCGCGAACTGATAGCTCGAACTCTTGGATCGACTTGCTGATCATGCGATCCGTATGCGTCTGCTTCTTTGCAACCGTTCCGCGCAGGGAGTTCAAGTCGAAGCGCCCGCCGATCGACGTTTGAAGTCGAGCCAACTGCTCCATGAACTCCGCCCTCGACACCCAGCCGGACGCCGTTTGGAATCCATCGATTCGCCCATTGATCAGGTCGCCCAACTCCTTGCGGAAGGTGGGGGAGAACGTGTCGAAGAGCGAGATATGAATCTGGCCCATCACGGCATCCAGCTTCTGCCGCATTGCGAACGCTGGGCCGAACGCGCCATCGGTCACCACCGACTTCCACATGCGAGTGAAGCCGGACAGGGCCTTGAACCCTGTTCCGATGCTGATCATTTCGGCAACGCCTTCGCGGCTGATCTTCTCGCCAAGCATCGTGCGCATGACCAGGGCCATGTCCAGAGGAACCATCAGGTCTTCCATCTGGCGAGCGAATGGAGTCTTGCCGGTCATGGCCTTAACCCACCCGTCTTGCTTGGCTGCGCCTGAGCGAACTAGCTCCGCGCCTTCGCCTGCATCGAGCGGGCGGCCAAGCTGGAACTTATCGAAGTCAACTAGGGCTCGCTTCAGCTGCTGGCGCTTATGCTCCGACATCTTGCCGAGCTTCGCATTGGCGGCGGCGTCACCAAGGGCTGCCGCATCTTCGAGTTCATCGAAGTAATCCTCACCTCGACGCATCATGTCGAGCACGCTTTCGCCCTGGCGCTTCTTGAAGCCCAAGCCCTTGAGAAGTGACTCGGCAGTCTTCGGTGTCTGAAGTGCGCCGGACCCAGACAGGGCGCGCACCGGGTCGCCGATGATTCTCTCCAGGCTTGCGACTGCGCCACCGGGGGCGATCAGGCCCAGGGCGTCGTTCAGCTTCAAGTGCTGCACTCGGGTCACGCCGAACAAGTCCCACAGGACTGCTCCAAGTCGATCGCCAACGAG
>Ga0316204_10011694_pt1 | contig 10915 bp, 7 predicted proteins | sample 6monrhotite_MG_2_FD_205661 | JGI IMG/M metagenome (GOLD analysis project Ga0316204, IMG submission 205661) | Microbial mat bacterial communities from mineral coupon in-situ incubated in ocean water Damariscotta River, Maine, United States -... | ecosystem: Environmental > Aquatic > Marine >... | reverse complement strand
GTTCCAGCTGCGCCACCATAATCCGAGTTGTGTGCTGTACCCAATATCCCGTTTGGCGATCCGCTGCCGGCTATCCAGAACATAGTAGGTAGGAAAACCATACACTCGCCATTCTCGCATGATGTTCGCATCACCTAGCAAGACAGGAATATTGAGCTCGTGTTGCTGCACGTAGTCCTGCACCTCTGCCACGTTCTTCCAATCCAGGGCAACTGCAATGATCTGCAATTCGCTCTCGTCGCGCAGGCGTCTTAGCCTCACAAGATTATCCGAACTCAAGGCACAGTAGGTGCACCAGGGCGCAAAGAAGTAAACGAGCGTCGCCCGATCACCAACCTCCTGCAGGTCGAAAAAGCCATTTTGCAGCGTCTCTGCTTGCAGCTGCGGCGCAAACTGCCGGTCCGCGCTCAACATGCCACGCGCCTGAAATGCACTGACACCAAGGAACGCGACCAGCAACAGTGCCGCATTCAGCAGCAAAGATGAGTATTTGCGCCAGCCCGAAGACCGCCTGCTCGAGGTATTACTCGCTGAGGTGTCCGACTTTGACATAGATCAAGGCACCCTCTGATTTAGTGTAGGGCGTGTGCTCACTTAGGTGCGGACTGCGAATCCAGGTACCTGCCGGGTATTCACCGTGCTCATCGTAGAAAACACCTTCAATCACGAAGACCTCTTCTCCACCCCAATGCTTGTGCGGATTAAATTGAGTGTCGGGCGCCCAACGAACCAACGCAACGTGCTCGCCTTTGAATTCGTGCAGGCCCAGCACCGAAAGGCCCGGCACCAGACCCTGCGACCACTTCGCGCGGCCCGTATCTACAACAAATTGCGCCTGATCATCCGCTGCGAACTGGTGCAGCTTCACAAAAATGACGCAGCCCTGAGCACCGACTCTGGGCGTATGCGAAGTGCCTATCGGATTGCGCACATAGGTTCCTGTCGGGTAGACCTGGTGCTCGTCACCAAATTCACCCTCCAGCACCAGGAACTCCTCCCCACCCGAGTGCACATGTGCCGAAAAAACGCTGCCGGGTGCGTAACGAACCAGCGATGTTGCCCGAGCAACCTCGTCGCCGATTCGATCCAGCATCATGCGCTCGACACCGGGCATCGGCGAGTCCACCCACGCATAGTCGGCCGGGCGAATCACGATGCGTTCAGAAAAATCGGCGTTGAGTCTCATGCAGCAGCCTTAACCCTGAAGAAAATCGCGTACAGCACCGGCACCACCAGCAAGGTGAGTGCCGTTGCGAACGCGAGACCGAAAATGATCGTAATCGCCATCGGCTTGAACATAGCGGTACCGCCCCACAATAGCGGCGTCATGCCAAGCACGGTGGTTGCTGTCGTCAGCAAGATCGGGCGCAGACGTTGCTGACAGGCGGTCATGATCGCATCCATCTGGGTTCGACCAAACTCGTCAATTTCGATTGCAATCCGATCCAGCAGGACGATCGCGTTGTTAATGATAATTCCGGACAAGGAAATGATCCCGAGCAGGGTAAAGAAGCCCATGGTTGAGTTGGCGATTAGCAGGCCGAAGGTCACGCCGATCAATCCCAACGGGATGGTCGAGAGAATAATCGCAGGGCGGCGGATTGAGTTGAACTGCCCGACTAGCAGCAGCAGGATCAACATCAGTGCGACCGGCAACTCGGCAGCGATCGATGCATTGGCATCGCCAGACTCTTCTGTTTCGCCACCAATTTCGAAGCTATGTCCTGCGGGCCAGGAGCTGGCATTTTGCTCGAGCCATGGCTGGATGATTTTTACAACTTCTGCTGCGGTCGCGCCAGCGGTTAGCTGCAGGTTGAGCGACATCGTGCGGTCACGATCGCGACGTTCGATGATTCCCGGTTCAAATGTCAGCTCAACATTTGCGACCTGTTTCAGCGGCACGCTAACGCCAGTGCTTTGCGAATAAACGGTTAGACCATCAATCTTGCTGAAGTCCTGGCGGTCTGCCTCAACCGTGCGCATGGTGATCGGAATGAGTTCGTCTTGTTCGCGAAATTGAGTAAGGTCAATGCCGGTCAGTCCCGCCTGCAGCGAGTAGGCAACATCCTCACTGGTAACGCCGGAGCGCCGCGCCAGCTCCTGATCGACATCAACGACCAGCTTTTTGGTTTGCAGCCCCCAGCTGTTCTTGATCTCTGCAACTCCCGGCTGCTCGTACAAATAAGCCGTGACCTCGTCGGCGATAGCGTACAAAGCATCGAAGTCACTGCCGGAGATTCGAATGATGATCGGGTAATCGACGGGTGGACCGTTCTCGAGGCGTTTTACCTGTGCGGCCAGATCCGGATGATTCTCACGGACATGACGTTCAATCCCGCTCATCACTTCCTGCACATCCTCGCCGGAAAAGGTATTGGCTATCACGAAGGTATTCGCAGGATTCGGGTTAGGGGGATTCAGGCTAAGCTGCACGCGCGGCCCACCTTCACCGATGAAGGTCAGCCAGTTCGCCACCAGCGGCTCGCCTTGTGCCGGCGCGTAATAGGTATCACGAATGAAGCCATCGATCTCGGATATCACTTCCTGACTCGCTTCAATAGACGTGCCCAGCGGCATTTCGAACTTGGCAGAGAAAACCGGGTCTTCCGACGGCGCGATAAACTCCTGTCGGACCTGACCGATGCCGGCGATGGCGAGTGCGAACAAGCCTAAAATTACCAGCAGAAACCGCGCGCGGCAGCGCAGCGACGCACCCAGCAGCGATCGATAATAGCCGTACCAGCGACTGTCGAACTGAGCATCGGCGGACTTGCTGGACTTCTTAACCTTCAGTGCAATCGTCGTCAGCATCGGCACCAGGGTCATCGCCAGCAGCCAGCTGGAGAGCAACGCGATGGTCACCACATAGAAGATGTCGGAGGTGTACTCGCCAACCGCCGACTTGGCCATGCCGATCGGCAGAAATGCCGCCGCGGTGGTCAGCGATGAAATTAGCAACGGTGTTTTGAGCTCATTGCCGGAATCAATCGCTGCCGACAACGCGTCCTGCCCGGCCTCACGCTTGACGATCACTGACTCCACGATGACGATCGCATTGTCGACCAGCAAGCCAAGCGCAATGATCAATGCTGTCAGCGAGATCTGATTGATCGTAATGTCGAATATTTGCATCGCAAACAGCGACGCTATAACGGTTGCCGGAATAAGTGAGCCGACAACCAAACCGGTTCGCAGGCCGAGAAATGCCACCATCACTACGATCACAATAATGACTGCCTGGCCGAGGCTGGATGTAAAGGAGGTCACCACCTTGTCGACCAGATCAGCCTGAAACCAAACTTTCTCGAAATCGATTCCCCACGGATACTGCTCGATAAGCGCCGGCATTAATTCGTCCAGGCGCTCGCCGAGCTTGAGAATATCGCCACCCTCTCGCATCGATACTGCGATCGCGAGTGTCGGCTCACCATTGACCCTGCTGATGCTTTCCGGCGGGTCTTTATAACCGCGGTAAATCTCTACAAAATCCTCGAGGTAGGCCACGGTGCCGCCCGGCAACTCGACGATAGTTCGCCTCAGATCCTCAACCGATTCAAAATTACCGGTGGGTTCCAGCGTGATACGTTCGCGACCACTAACGATATCGCCACCCGCCGAAACAATATTGACACTGGCCAGGGCCGACGACAGTCGCTGCGGTGACATGCCGAGCTCAGCCAGTCTCGAATTACTATACTCAACGAATATGACTTCCTGCTGCGCACCGTGAATGGAGACCTTGGCGATATCCGGTTCTTTCAGGAGCTCGTCTCGAAGCTCATCCGCGATGGTCTTCAGTTCAGCGTATGAAAAGCCATCGCCCTTGAGCGTATAGACGCTGCCGAAGACATCGCCAAACTCGTCGTTGACATCGGGGGCGAAACTACCTTGGGGAAGATCCGGCGTAACGGTGTCAACCTTGCGACGCAGATCATCGAATATAGGCCGCATGACTTTGTAGCTTTCTTTGAAGTTTGCGTAGATCAGGGAAATACCGGTACGTGACTCACTGGTTATTGAGTCAATTTCCGGCATTTCCTGAATTTTCTTTTCAATCTTGTCTGTGACCAGCAGCTCGACCCGCTCCGGACTTGCGCCGGGAAAAATAGTGGTGATAACTACGGTACGAATAATGAAACCCGGATCCTGCGCTTTCGGCAGTTGCTGGTACGCCGCAAGACCCGCCAGGAGAACCAACACGACGACGGTCAGGGTGATGCGATTCTTCGCTATCGCTATTGCGGTTAAGCCCACCGGAAATCGCCCTTACTTGTCAGCCGCAAGCAGCACGCGCTGCCCGTCACGAATAACGGAGATGCCCGCGGTGATGACGCGGTCACCATCATCCACACCGTCTACGACTTCAATACCCTGTTGTGTGAGCTCACCGAGATCGACTGCTCGGCGGCGGACCGTCGCTTCTCCGTCTGCACTCGGTTCGGCAATGAAGACATAAGTACCGTCGGTACCATTGACCACCGCCGATACCGGCAAGACGAAGGTACCCGCCATATCATTCGCGTCAAAATGGAATGTCACATCGGCAGCCAGACCCGACCGCAGAGCAGAACTTGCATCGAGGACTCGGATAACGACAGGAAATCCAGCCGTCCCGGCGGCCGATGCAACCGCGAGCTCAGAAACCTCTCCTGAAAATGTAGCATTGGGCAGCGCGCCAAACTTAATTGTCGCAGCGGTGCCCAGCTCGATATTTGCAATCAGGCTTTCGGGCAAGTCCATGGTTACCTCAAACTCATCGCCACAACTAACCACCGCAACTTGCTCACCTGCTGCGACGTTTTCATTGACCTCAACATCGAGCGAAGCGATCGAACAGTCCGTGTCTGCAGTCAGGCGCGTGTACGATACATTCAGCCTGGCAATCTGCAGAGACTTCTCGGCAGCCTCTACCATTGCCTCCGCGGACTCTGCTTCCGCGCGCGAAGATTCGAGGTCGTTCAATGATGCATTATCGTTAGCGTACAAACCTTTAGTCCGTTCGTAGTTAGCCGCCGCACGACGATTGTTCGCCTGCGCTTCAACCAGCGCTGCTTGTGCCTGCTGTGCCTGCAATTCGTAGGTGGCGCGATCCAGCTCGGCGATCACGTCGCCCGCGCTTAAACGCTGCCCGATTTGTACCGGCACACTGGTCACTGTTCCGGCCACCTTGAAACTCGTGCGCGACTCCGTCTTGGACTTGGACACACCCGAAAAACTCCGACTGCGAGTGCCATCACCGGCTGCAGCTGTGACAAAGCGCACCGGCCGGAGTTGTTCCTCCGGTGGCGCTTCTTTCTCACCGCAGGCAAGCAGTGATGACATCAGTACTAGCGCCATCACATTTTTGAAAATTGGATCTCGATTCATCATGGACTCTCTTCTGCCAACACAACACGAAACTGCGCTGCGAGATCACCGCGCTCTTCAGGCGACAGCAAATAGTCATAGGCGCCAACAGCACGCTGTAGCGACATGACAGTAATTAGAAAATTGTAAAGCGATGCTTCCGCCGCCGCGGACGCATCCAGGCTCGTATCCTGTGCATCCAATAGCTCGATCACATTCACCGTGCCACGGGCATAAGCATCACTGACGAGCTCAAAGTTTTTGCGTGACGATTCTGCAGCCCCTGCGGTCAGGTCTATCTGGGCATACGCCGCTGAAATTGCGTGCAGCTGAATGCGGACTTCCTCTTCTACGCGCTCCTCGGTCGAAACTCGTTGCGACTTGAGTTGCCGCAATTCGAAATCAGCGCGCGACACGTTGGCCCTTTTCAAGCCACCGGTGAACAGCGGCAAGGTCGCCTGCACACCAATATTCCAGTCCTGCAATCCAGCGCCTGCAATCGGCCCGGCGCCAAGGCCCGATTGCTGGAAGTTTTCCGTATAACGTCCGCCGATCGTGAAGTCCGGCAACCAATAGGCACGCCTGGTGCTCGTCAATTCGCGCTCTTTGGCAGCTATCTGAGCGCTAAGCTGCTCCAGTTCCGGCGCCAGGCTCAGCGCCCGGCCAATATAAAAGTTCGAAAATCTGGCGTAGTCAGCGGGACTTTGCACCAATTGATCAAACGCCTCGCGACTCATGACAAAAGGTTCGTCCAGACTCGCCTCTCCGAGCGCCAGGCGCGTGCCCTGGTCGCGATGCAGTAAGCGACTCAGTGTCTCCCAGGACTGCCTTAGTTCAGCGCGTGCATCGATCACCTGGATCTCGGCGCGCGCGAGCTCTGCTTCCCAGCGGTAAACATCCGACAATGTCGAAGTGCCAAGTGCAACCCGATTCTGCGCAAGCTCCAGATTGGTGCGCGTAATATTAAGGTTATTTTCCTGTACTTGAAGTTGCGACTGCGCGTTTAGCACGATGTAGTAAGCGGTCGCCGCGGCCTGTACGACGTCCAGACGAAACTCGCGCAGCGCTGCCTCACGATTGCGCTGCAACGCTTTCTGGATGGTGACGTTCGCCGCAGCTGAGTCCGAGTAAATCAGTTGATCGAGACTCAGCACAGCATCGGTGGAGCGTTCTGCGGAGAAGCCGAGCTCAACTGCCGGCGAGTCATTGCGTGCCGTGTAGCTGCCTGAAAGGCCGACCTGAGGAAGCAGGTTGGAGCGAGCCCGATTGATTTCGTACTCGCCGGCCAGAGTGCCAAATTGTATAGCCTGCAGATCCTGATTCTGTCGCAGCGCAACATTGACGATATCAACAAGCTTGAACTCCTGACCAGAGACCTGCTCGTCCTGGTTCAGCTGCACTGCGTCGTTCAGGACGTCGAAATTTAGCGATAGTCCAATCGCTCGGGCCGTTGCCATGTTGATAGTCAGTTTGTCTTTGATGGTGGAGGCGATAGGTTGATCCTCGGCAGCCTCGCCGAGCATCACGGCCTGCATATTGAGCGCGTTCAGTCGCGCCTGTCGGTCAATATCACGTGGCTCCGTATTCGTAGCAAGCAAACCGCGTTCAACATCAGCGACCGCAGCAAAACTATAGCTGGGCAATTTCGCGGCATTGATCGCATCAATCAGACTTTCAAATTCTGCGGCTGGCATGCGCGGCAGCGCGGCAACGAAAATTGCATCGGTGCCGGCAGGAACTCGATTCATTAGCGCATGATCGACGCCGTCATGCGTAACTTGTATGAGCTCAACACCACGCGCCTCGCTGGCGTTTAAGGCTGCCTGTCGCAGCGCAGGAATTGCGTCGGCCAGATTCTCATCGACAAACAACACCAGTCGCCGATACGGCGTAATTCGTGCGAGCGTATCCAGATCTTCACCGAAATCCGCATAAGCCCCCAGGTAATTCAGGTTCCTGATACCCGAACGGCCGTCAGTTGGAGCACCGGACAAAATACCTGTATCCAGAATAATGGGCAGAAACGTCGGTTTCGGAAACGCTTGCCGAGTGGCTGCCAGCTGATTGCTGACGAAGCCCGTCACCAGCACATAGTCAACAGCTTCATCGGCATAGGCCGCATCAATTGCCGCGAGCATTTTTTCTCTGGACCAGTCACCGGAGAAGTACTTAAGTTGCACGCCGAATTCTCTGCCGGTCAGTGCAATAAGTTCATCAGTGTATCTTTGTTGTTGCGTGTCCAATCGATCTGCCGGCCCGTCCGACACGACGCCCACGACGATAGACTGTTGCGCCAAAACCGGGGCGCAAATAAATAACAAGGTGATAATGCGAAAAAACGTGTTCAATTGAGTCGCTCTTTTTGTTCTTCTTGGCGTTTTTCTTCTAGGCGGCCGACAATATTCCTTTGCGCCTGACCACATAGTCATCAAGCGCCTCGTCGATTGCAGGGTCTAGTGCCGGTTGCTCGTACTCTGCCAGCAGCTGCTTCCACATTGTATTGGCCCGTGCCGCGATGTCGATACTTCCCGCCTCTTTCCACGCCTCAAAATTCTGCCGATTGGACAATAGTGGCGTGTAGAACGCCGTTTCGTATCGCTCCAGCGTATGACTGGTGCCAAAGTGATGCCCGCCAGGGCCCACTTCCGCTATTGCATCAACCGCGAGCTCATCTTCATTGACCTCTATGGGCCGCAGGTACTCGGCCATCATCTGCAACATCTCCGCGTCGATAACCAGTTTCTCAAACGATGCCGTTAAGCCGCCCTCCAGCCAGCCCGCCGCGTGATTAACCAGATTGGCGTGGCCCATCACCGAGCCCCACAGCGACATCTCGCTTTCGAACGCCGCCTGCCCGTCGACACAATTGGAGACGGTCGTATTACTGGAGCGAAAGGGTAACTTCAGGTGACGTGCAATCTGACCGCTGGCCTGTGCAGCCTTGGTGTACTCAGGCGTGCCAAGTGCAGGAGCACCGCTTTGCATATCGACATTGGAGGCAAAGCTGCCGTAAATAATCGGTGCGCCGGGTTTGACGACCTGCGAAAGGGTTGCGACTGCCAGCACTTCTGCAGTTTGCTGCATGAGGGTGCCGGCAAGCGTTGCCGGGCTCATAGAGCCGGCCAGCGTGAACGGGGTGATGCAACAAACCTGCTTGGCGCTCGCCAACTCGATGACGGCCTCGGTCATCGGAATATCGAGCTGCATCGGTGAATTCGTATTGATGATGGCCAGAACGGCAGGCCGCTTGGCGAGCTCCTCGCGATCAACCCCCATCGAGATGCAAGCCATCTCGATGGCGTCGATGGTGCGTTCGCGACCCAATGCATAGGCCTGCCAGTTTTTGTCGAGCAGGCGTATCTGCGCGAGGTACAAATCCAGATGCCGTGTCTCGCCGGGCAGGTCCATCGCCTCAAACGGGCCGCCACCTTCCTGATGAATAATGTTGAGACTTTGAATAATACGCAGGTAGTCGCACATTTCCTTGTACGTGCCTGGTCGTCGTCCCTTGTCCAGGTCACTGCAGAAAGCCGGCCCGCCAACGGAGCCAAAAATAATGTTGTTGCCACCGACCTTTAGATCACGTTCGGGATTACGGGCACGCAGTTCAAATTCAGCGGGTGCGTGCTGCAACTTTTCGCGCACCATGTCCGGATCGAAACGCACGATTTTTTGCCCTTCATCGACCTCGGCACCCGCCGCTTGCATTAGCTTGCGGCTGGCAGGCTGCAGAAAGCGCATGCCCTGACTTGCCAACACCTGCAGCGCCGTCTCGATTATGGTTTCGACCTGGTCGGCGCTAAGCACCTCGACGGGTGCATAGGGATTCGCAACATCACCCCAGGGCAGCTGCTTTACCGCGTTCACAACTCTCTTCGTACGATGACTTCTTCTTGCCATGCGCCTGTTCCTCACTAAATAGACTATTCGCCTGTCAGATGGCGGACTGCTATGTCCGGATCGCAGCGCCAGTCCGACAGTTCGATATTATTGCGCAGTACATAAGCACCCCGCACCGGTACCGGCGGGCCCTTGACGTACTCCAGATCTGTTACGGCATAGCGCACTTCCAGGCGCTTGCCTTCGTTTGCCAGCGAGTAGCGCTCGAATACCTCCTTGCCCTCTCCCGACGGCACACCCTTGCCATTGCCCCACCGATCGTAAGTGAAATAGCGCGTATGCACGACCAGTTCGTCGCCTTCCATACGACCGATCGAATAACCCATACGCGTCGGCTCGACATCTTCCGGGAATTGCATTTCACCCATGTGAATTTCCCGATAGCCGTCGTTGTATTCGTAATTAATCGTCAACAACTCGTCGCTGACCCAGGACATTTCCATTAGGTACACCGGCACAATGGTTTGCGGCAAGGTATTCGGCAGGCACTCGAACCCTGGATCATCGGCCGGGTCGAAATCCAGCAACGCCGCCGCGCCCTCCGCCGTCACCGGCAGGTCTGCTGGCCCAAAGCGGCTATTGTTGTTCCGCGCTACGTTGGTCAGGCGCGCGCGATTCCAGATGCCGGCGAAGTCTTTTGACCCTAGCAGCGGTTTACGCACTACCGGGTTCGCTTCCTCGAAACGTTCTCTTTCTGCTCGCGGTCGACCGAAGGACCAGAGCTTCTCGCCGTCACGATTGACAATGTAGGCCACGAATAGCTGCTTTCTTCCGGCGCGTCGGTCAGGGTTACCGCGGACCTGAATGCGATCACCGACAGCTACGGACTGCTTCGTCCACCCCATACCCGTCAATATCGGCTTGGAGTTCATTTCCAGCAGCAGTTGCATCGGCTGACCCGCCGCGTCGGCTACCTCGATAACAATAAATGCGTGCGGATTACTCCACGCAAACTCGACCACAATACCGTCGTATTCCCGGTAGGTGTCCATGTCGTAGTTTGAGCGCGAATGATGCGCGAAGGCAGAACCGCAAAGAAACAAACCGCAGAGTAGAAGCTTGTATCTTAGATCCACCGCCGTACTCGCTTGCAGTAGTCGACATAGGCTTGAGCAAATACTTTTCTTAGCGCTGCCTCTTCGGGCCTTATTTGCAGCTCGGTAAGCCAGAGTACGAAAGCGAGCAAGACAACGACATTGCTGAGGCCTTGCAGCCAGACACCCCAAGCCAACAGAATCAGGAACAAGCCGACATACATTGGGTTGCGCGTCCTGGCAAAAACACCGCTGTCGACCAGTGATGTCGCCGCCTCCGGATGCAGCGGATTTACCGTCGTGTGCACAGCTTTGAAGCGACGTATCGCGCTCGCACTAACGACAAGGCCAAGCGCGGCCAGGATCACTGCAATGGGCAAGGCGAATGGGATTGCGATCGGGTACGCATGCTCACTATGCGCCAAGAACCACATGCCAATAGCGGCGAGCAGCAGAACGATTGGAGGTGGGACCTTGTTCTTCAATGCTCGAACTCCGGAAGTGGCAAGCCACTATCATACGCAATGTGACCTTTCGAAGGAGCCAGTCCATGATGATTCGACTATTATGGGCTGCATCCTGCTAACCCAACCTGCTGAGTAACGCTATGAAGATCGGAGAATTCTCGCTGGAAC
>Ga0316204_10011693_pt1 | contig 10915 bp, 10 predicted proteins | sample 6monrhotite_MG_2_FD_205661 | JGI IMG/M metagenome (GOLD analysis project Ga0316204, IMG submission 205661) | Microbial mat bacterial communities from mineral coupon in-situ incubated in ocean water Damariscotta River, Maine, United States -... | ecosystem: Environmental > Aquatic > Marine >... | reverse complement strand
GGGTTGCCGTGTTTGGTGATGCTAAAGGCCGTAATCTGCAAATTAAAATTTATGGTGTCATCGATACCATTGAGCAGGAGAAAGTGGTGGCTATCGTACAGAAATTACGGCGTCAATGGGATTCCAAGCCAATTTTTGTGAAATTCTTCCAGGAGGAAGTCTGGGAGCAGGGGCCAGATGGTTCCCGCATACCTGCTCGTCACAAAGAGCATTTAATCCATAAATATCAGGCTGAATAAATACGCCATTCACCACTCAAGCCGACGCGGTAAGCCAAAAATCGCCGAAAAAGAGAGGTGGTGGAATCCGGGAAAGTGGGGGCTTGTTTTTATAATCAATCATTTATCATGGCGTATGATACCCACGCTCAGTTTTACGTGTTCGCATTAGTTCGAACAGTCGTTGCGGCACAAGATATACTGGTACCCGGTAACGTCTTTTATCACTCGATAGCCCCCGGGTTTTTATCAGACGGGCAATACTAACGTTGAGAAAAACACCTTAATCTGTTACCTTGTAGTCCCTTCAAAGAACTCATTATTAGCTTACCCCACTTCTTGGAAGTTTATGACCAAGTTTATTTTTATTACAGGTGGCGTTGTATCTTCCCTGGGTAAGGGAATCGCATCGGCCTCTCTCGCTGCTGTGCTCGAAGCACGTGGTCTCAATGTCACACTCATGAAGTTAGATCCCTATATTAACGTGGATCCTGGCACTATGAGCCCCTTTCAGCATGGCGAAGTTTTTGTTACCGAAGATGGTGCGGAAACCGATCTGGATCTTGGGCATTACGAGCGTTTCGTACGCACTACCATGACACAGAAAAATAACTGCACCACCGGGCGCATTTATGCCGCTGTGATTCGTAAGGAGCGTCGCGGCGATTATCTCGGTGGCACTGTGCAGGTAATTCCCCATATCACTGATGAAATTAAGCGCCGCATAATGGACTGTGCCTATGGCGCGGATGTTGCGATGATTGAAATTGGTGGTACCGTGGGTGATATCGAGTCGCAACCCTTTCTGGAAGCGATTCGGCAAATGGCAGTGGAACTGGGGCATGACCGTACCCTGTTTATGCACTTAACGCTGTTACCCTATATTCCAACTGCGGGTGAACTCAAGACCAAGCCGACACAGCATTCGGTGAAAGAATTGCGCAGTATCGGCATTCAGCCGGATATTCTATTGTGTCGGGCAGATCGTGCGATTCCGGATGATGAGCGACGAAAAATAGCGCTTTTCACTAATGTAGAGGAACGCGCCGTCATTTCTGCCGTTGATGTGAAGTCCATTTACGAAATTCCCTTGCGCTACCGTGCCCAGGGCCTGGATGACATTGTTGTGGAGAAATTACGCATTGATGCGCCCGTCGCGAATTTATCCCAGTGGCAGGCCGTGGTCGATGCATCGGCGAACCCAACCGCTAAGGTTAATGTTGCCATGGTCGGGAAGTACATGGACCTTACTGAAGCGTATAAATCCCTCTCCGAAGCCCTGGTGCATGCTGGTATACACACCCATACTGATGTCAATATAACCTATTTGGATTCAGAGGTTATCGAGCGGGAAGGTACACAGTGTCTTGCTTCAGCGGATGCCATACTGGTGCCCGGAGGGTTTGGCGACCGTGGCGTGGAAGGCAAAATTCTGGCAGTGGAGTATGCCAGGGTTAACAAGGTGCCTTATCTGGGTATTTGCCTTGGAATGCAGGTGGCCGTCATCGAGTTTGCGCGCAATGTAGCTAACCTAAGCCAGGCGCATAGTACGGAATTTGAGAAAAAATCGCCACACCCGGTTATTGCACTTATCACCGAGTGGACCACTGGCAGTGGCGATGTCGAAAAGCGCAGTGAAGATTCGGACCTTGGTGGAACCATGCGCCTGGGTGCCCAAACGTGTGTATTAGAGGCCGGTACCTGCGTGCGCGAATTATACGGCAAGGACAACATTGTTGAGCGCCATCGTCACCGTTATGAGTTCAACAATGATTATTTGGAGCGCTTGAAACAAAGTGGATTAATCATTGCGGGTAAATCTGCAGACCAGAACCTGGTGGAAGTTATCGAATTACCCGATCATCCCTGGTTTGTTGCTTGCCAGTTTCACCCGGAGTTTACCTCTACCCCTCGGGATGGACACCCGCTATTTAGCGGATATATCAATGCGGCGAGAATACGGGCTGAAGAACGCGGTAAATCGACCGCCAGCAAAGATGAGATAGGCGTATAAATGAATAGTATTGATTTATGTGGTTTTAACGTTGGCACTCATCAGCCCTTTTTTCTGATTGCCGGCACTTGTGTGATTGAAAGTGAACAGTCCGCCATCGACGTGTCCGGTCAATTAAAAGAAATTACCGATAAGTTAGGTATTCCCTTTATCTATAAATCGTCCTTTGATAAAGCCAACCGTTCTTCAAGCCAGAGTTTTCGTGGTTTGGGTTTAGAGCAGGGGCTGCGTATTCTCCAGGCGGTAAAACAACAAATTAATGTGCCGGTGCTGACGGACGTGCATGAAGACACCCCATTGGATGAGGTGGCAAGCGTCGTCGATGTATTACAAACTCCGGCCTTCTTGTGCCGTCAGACCAATTTCATTCAGAATGTGGCGCGCCAGGGGAAGCCGGTTAACATTAAAAAAGGCCAGTTTTTAGCACCCTGGGATATGAAAAATGTGGTTGATAAAGCCCGTGAAGTCGGTAATGAGCAGATAATGGTGTGTGAGCGTGGTGTGTCATTTGGTTACAATACCCTGGTTTCAGACATGCGGGGCTTAGTGATCATGCGCGAAACAGGTTGCCCGGTGGTGTTTGATGGCACACATTCGGTTCAACAACCCGGCGGGCAGGGCGCCACGTCCGGGGGGCAGCGGCAGTTTGTGCCGGTGCTGGCCCGCGCAGCAGTGGCATCCGGTATTGCCGGGTTGTTTATGGAAACCCACCCAAATCCCGATAAGGCGCTGAGCGATGGTCCCAATTCATGGCCATTACATCAAATGGAAGGATTGCTGACTACATTGAAAGCGATCGATGATACCGTTAAATCTCATGGGTTTGGGTTCGACCCGGTGTCAGGCTGAGTTGATATTTTCTCAACGTTGTTGGTGATTCGCCGAATACTCACGACACGACAGCCAGGTGTGCAAGGTCAGGCATGGAGGTCAGGCATAAAAGTCAACATATAGCGTAAAAGCGACAAAGGGGTTAAAATCCTAAATTTCAGCATTTCGATCGGCGAAAAATTAGAAAATACAATACGGCATGCTTTTAATCATATGTTTTTAATAATACAGATAATAATACGGAAAACACTACGATCTTAGTAACCGGCACTCAGGCAATGACACCTGAGGCTATAGATCAAATCCAAATTACAAATTTAACAACCAGCCATAGGCGAATGGAGTAATCAGCGTGACAACCAAGTCCATCATAACGGATATTCGTGCAAGAGAAATAATTGATTCCCGGGGCAATCCAACTGTAGAGGCCGATGTCTATCTGGAGTGTGGCGCCATTGGCCGTGCCGCGGTTCCTTCCGGGGCATCCACCGGCTCGCGGGAAGCGATTGAGTTACGTGATGATGATGCGAACCGATATCTGGGCAAAGGGGTACTCAAAGCAGTTGCCAACGTAAATGGTGAAATCCGTCAGGCATTGTTAGGAGAAGACGGCGCCAATCAGGCGGTGATCGACCGGAAAATGATTGAGCTTGATGGCACCGACAACAAAGCGCGTTTAGGCGCCAATGCCATGCTGGCGGTTTCAATGGCAACGGCTAAAGCGGTTGCCATTGAAAAAGGCATGCCACTGTATCGTTACCTGCGATCACATCATCTGAGTGATAGTAGCGACCAGTTTCAAATGCCGGTACCAATGATGAATATCATCAATGGTGGCTCCCATGCCGATAACAGTGTCGATTTACAGGAATTTATGGTAATGCCCGTCGGTGCACCCAACCTGGCCGAAGCCGTGCGTTGTGGCGCAGAAATTTTTCATGCCCTGAAAAAAGTGCTTAATAGCCGTGGATTAAACACGGCCGTCGGTGATGAAGGTGGTTTTGCACCAGATTTGCCCTCCAATGAAGCTGCCATTGAGGTTATTTTAGAAGCTGTCGAAAAAGCCGGTTACAAAGCCGGTATTGATGTGTTTATTGGTATCGATGCCGCGGCCTCTGAATTTTACAAAAATGGCCGATACGAGCTTACCTCAGAAGGCAAAAGCCTCAGTTCAGCAGAATTTGTCGACGTGTTAGCCTCTTGGGTTGATAAATACCCGATATTGAGTATTGAAGACGGCTTGGACGAAAATGACTGGGACGGCTGGAAGTTATTAACAGAACGCCTGGGAGACAAAGTTCAGTTGGTAGGGGATGACTTATTTGTTACCAACACAAAAATACTGCAACAGGGAATCGATAAACAGATTGCCAATTCTATTTTGATTAAAGTGAATCAAATTGGCACACTAACAGAAACCCTGGAGGCCATAGATCTGGCCAGAAAGTCAGGCTATACCGCGGTAATTTCACATCGTTCCGGGGAAACCGAAGATGCCACTATTGCCGACCTGGCGGTTGCCACGAACGCAGGTCAGATAAAAACCGGTTCCCTGTCACGCTCAGATCGTATTGCAAAATACAACCAACTCCTTCGGATTGAAGAAGAGCTCAAAGAACATGCCAGCTACCCTGGGCGCAGTGCGTTTAAACAGTTGAGTTGAACATTGTTTGAGTGACAGCCTTAAATAGCGAGTCAAATGACAAGCCTACTTCGGCGTGACGAAATTCAGGTGAATTGTTAATAACGTCGCGTTGATAACGCTGGGTTGAAAACATTAGATTGATAACATTAAGTTGGTAACGCCCCTAACGATTGACCGGGAAATTTTCCCGGTCATGGCATCTCGCGGTATAGCGGTAAAATGGGGGCTTCTGGCAGAGGTCTGATGAAAGCGCTTATCTCCATATTTATAATTTTGTTGGTATTACTGCAGTTTAAACTATGGTTTGGCGACGGCAGTATGCGGGAGGTCTGGCGTTTGGAAGCGGCGATCGAAGTACAGCAAAAAGAAAATGCCCAACTTCAGGAACGCAACACTGCCCTGGAGGCCGAAGTCACCGATCTCAAAAAAGGACTGGAAGCCGTTGAAGAGCGGGCACGCAATGAGCTGGGAATGATCAAAGAAGGGGAGACTTTTTTTCAAATTGTTGAGGATAATCCCCCCAGGCAACAGAACTCAAGTGACTAATAGGGTCAATGTTCAGAGTACTCAATTAACTGAGTCTATCATTTCATCAATGCGCTTAGATAACGAATACTTGCGAATGATTTTTACCAGGGTTTAATGTGGTGTCGTTTTGTCGAGTATTATTTGTAGAGTATTAATTAATGCCGTCAGTTAATGATGTGTCGTCATGTCGAGCCGTAATTGAATGAACATTCAGCGTTGCCTTTCTTTTTGTGAAAAACAGCTTTCGCGAAAACAGCTTTCGCCAAAACAGCGTTTCGAAACCACAACAAACAGCGAATGATTAGTAGCGAATGACTGACCGAATTGCTTATTGGGCCGTTGTTCCGGCAGCCGGTGCGGGCAAACGCATGCGGGCTGATATACCCAAACAGTATTTGGAAATCCACCAAAAATCGGTATTGGCACATACCATTGACCGCCTGTTGGCGCACAAACAAATTGCAGGTGTTGTCGTGGCAATTTCAGAAGACGATGAACGATGGCAAACGTTGTCATTTTCGTCTGACAAACCCATTATCACCGCAACGGGGGGCGAAGAACGGCATCACTCCGTTCAAAATGCGTTGGATCGGTTATCCACCATCGCCAACGAGCAGGATTGGGCGCTAGTGCATGATGCCGCCCGGCCTTGTATACGGCATGAAGATATTGATCAATTGATTAATGAACTCAGGCAACACCCGGTCGGTGGGCTATTGGCTTATCCGGTTCGTGATACCATGAAACGTGCGAATGAATCCAGCGAGGTGATCCAAACCGTTAATCGTGCGGCATTGTGGCATGCATTAACGCCCCAAATGTTTCGCATTAAACCATTACGTGACGCTTTACAGGCCGTAATGGACAATAATGTGCCGGTCACTGATGAGGCTGCTGCAATGGAGTATCTGGGGCTGGCACCAAAGCTGGTGCTGGGGCATGCGGATAACATTAAAATCACCACACCGGAGGATTTACAGTTAGCGGCATTTTACCTCGGAAAAATAGCCACTTGAAATAACGCCGTTATTTCATAAATAAACAACCAGCATATACCCAAAGCGTTTGAGATTTAGGTGTTTAGAGTGCGATCATTTTTGTTTACAGCTAGGCGCGACGACGCAGCATAGCCACTCTATGTAAGGAGAAGCAACGACGCTGTAGACAAAAAGGGGCGTGGTATAACACCTAAATCTCAAACGCTTTGGGTATATACAACGTCAACCCGAATAAGTGAGTTTTCATATGAGAATAGGCCATGGTTATGATGCGCATCAATTTGCCGAAGGTCACCGACTGGTGATTGGTGGTGTAGAAATACCCCATCACAAAGGTTTGGCCGCCCACTCTGACGGTGATGTGTTATTGCATGCGGTTTGCGATGCATTATTAGGCGCGGCGGGCCTGGGGGATATCGGCAAGCATTTTCCGGATTCTGATCAGGCGTATGAGAACATTGACAGTCGTGTATTACTGCGACATGTTGTCGATTTGCTGATGCAGCGCAAATTTTCGGTTGCCAATATCGACGCTACTGTGGTTGCCCAGGCGCCTAAACTGGCGGCTCATATTGACAAAATGCGGCACAATATTAGTGATGATGTTGGTGTTAAACCTGACCGCATCAATGTTAAAGCCACGACGACTGAAGGAATGGGCTTTACCGGACGCAGTGAAGGTATTGCCGCCCATGCGGTCGTGTTATTGCAGGAATCGGGCGAATAGCCGGCTCGCTAAAGGCTGCTCCGGCAGTGAGGAAACTCAATTGTCAACAAACCCTGGGTATACAGATACAAAGACTAATTAGCATAATATCCAAATAAATTTGAATAATTGCCTGCCATAAATACCATGCTTCACTGTCATCACCAACAATTAGCCTACGCCAATGGCGCGCCGTCCTTGGTAGCGGGCATAAAAAAAAGTCCGCAGGATTTTCAGGTCGACGAGCAACTTAGCTTTGAGCTGGAAGATGAAGGTACCCACGATTATTTGTTGATACGCAAACAACAGCTTAATACGGAAGACGTGGTAAGCCGTCTTTCAAAACATGCCCAGGTTAAGTCGGTTGCTATCGGTTACGCCGGTCTCAAAGACAAAAATGCAATGACCTCCCAGTGGTTCAGCGTAAACCTGGCGGGAAAAAAACAACCGGACTGGCAAACGTTGAATAATGAATATCTGCAGGTTGTTGAGGTGCGGCAGCACACTCGTAAATTAAAGCGAGGTGCCATAAAATACAATCGCTTTCAACTTAGGCTTAGCGATTTGGTGGGCGATCGTGATCATCTTGAACAAAGACTAACGATCATACAGCAACAGGGTATCCCCAATTATTTTGGTGAACAACGATTTGGGCGCAGTGATGCCAACCTAAAAAAGGTGGCAAAGTTATTTGCCGGTGAAATTACCGTGAAAAATCACCATCAACGTGGTTTATATTTGTCGGCGGCGCGGTCCTTTTTGTTTAACCAGGTATTATCACAGCGCGTTACCGACGGGACATGGAACAATGTGCTAGCGGGAGAGGCCTGTATACTGGATGGTTCGAATAGTTATTTTGTGGCGACGGATAGCGCCACAACCACGCCGATAGCTCAGCACTCTATCGAAACAGGCTTGCAGCCTGAGCGGCAAACAAACCCGGAAACCACAGCGCAACGACTTGCTCAATGGGATATACACCCCAGCGGGCCACTGTGGGGGGCAGGGGAGTTGCCAACGTTAGGGGTAGTGAATGTTCTGGAATCACAGGTAGTCAGTGCTTTTGATACCTTGTGCGATGGACTTGCCAGGGCCGGACTAAAACAGCAACGGCGTGCGCTTCGGGTACAGGTACAAGCCTTGCAATGGGAAATGGTGGGAAATGACGTGTTATTAGCATTTAATTTGGTATCGGGTTGTTACGCCACCTCGGTATTGCGGGAAATTGTACGGGATGCGGGGGCGTGAATCGCAAATTAAGTGGCGCTGGGGTTTCAAGTAGCATCACGCTGTCGCTTCAACAATACATAGACAGCGCCGGTGCCACCATCGCGTTGGGCTGCGGAACAAAATGCCAGAACACCAGGAGTATCACGTAACCATCGGTTTACATGCTGCTTAATAACCGGTTTATTTGCATAAGAGCCTTTACCACGGCCATGAATTAATAAAAGTGTGCGCCATTGTTTGGACACGGCGGTATCGAGAAACAGATGCAAGCGCTCACCGGCCTGGCCAACGGTCATACCGTGTAAATCGATTGTGCCGTCGAGGGGGTAGCGTCCCTGTTTCAATTTACCCAGCATTTTAGGTTGTACGCCGGATCGTGAAAAATGCAGCATTTCATCCGCCGCCAGGTCAGGTAGGTAGTCCATTTCGATAAACCGGCACTGAACTGACGCGGGTGGCATGGGTACAGATGCTGCTTTTGGTGCATTTTTTGGCGGCAGTGGTTCGATTTTGTCGTAAGACATGGGGGTTACGTCCTGCATCATTTCGCGGAATAACGTTGTGTCTTCTTTAGTCACATTTTTACCGGAATTATTTTTTTTCGTTGTCATCTTTGTGGTACCAGCTAATCTTTGACATAATTCGCTTTACTTTCAGTTGGAACGCACCATCCGTTTCTCAGCGAACCGGATAGCAAACCATAAAGCGAAACTAATGGTGAATCAGGGTTAAACAGTCACAATGCGAATTTTACTCAGTAATGACGATGGATACCAAGCGCCAGGCCTGAAATGGCTGGCTAATATGTTACAAACAGTCGCAGAGGTGACTGTGGTTGCGCCAAACCGTAACCGCAGTGGCGCCAGTAACTCCTTAACATTAGATATGCCAATGCGGATCACCGAAGCCGAAAATGGATTTTTTAGTGTTGATGGCACCCCAACGGACTGTGTGCACCTGGCGATTACCGGATTGCTGGAGCAGGAGCCTGATATGGTGGTGGCCGGTATTAATGCCGGTTCAAATCTAGGTGATGATGTTATCTATTCCGGTACGGTTGCCGCGGCAATTGAAGGCCGCTTTTTAGGGTTACCGGCCATTGCGGTTTCCTTAGCGGGCGATAACCCGGTTAATTATGAAACCGCTGCACAGGTTACAGTAAGTTTAATCGAGAAGCTGCAAAAAGATCCATTGCCCGCTGACACCATACTTAATGTCAATGTTCCTGACGTACCCTGGGATCAATTAACCGGAATGGAGGCGACGCGGTTAGGGCGGCGACATAAATCCAAACCGGTGGTTAAAGCGCAAGACCCCCGAGGGCGCACCATCTATTGGGTGGGGCCAGTGGGGGCAGAAGAAGATGCAGGTATTGGCACGGATTTTCACGCAATACGAAATAACGCAGTTTCCATTTCACCGATACATGTGGACTTAACCCAATATGAAGCCATTAACAAAGTGGCAGGATGGCTGCCTGGGGTAATCAAGCAAGGCAAAAGTGGTTCAAAGCGTGACGCATGATCAGAAGCAAGCTATTCAACACAACAAAAGCCTAAAAAAATAACAGTTAACGGGGATAATCGGTGTTAAGGGGAGAATTAAAAATGATATGGCCGGCAACGCCAACGATTGCTAATGATCGAGGGAACCCCCAGCATGATTAGCGAGCATCGTGGCATTGGCATGACATCGCAGCGAACACGGGAGCGCCTGGTCAAACGTCTGGAAGAGCAGGGTATCAAAAACGTATCGGTACTGGATGCCATACGACAGACGCCAAGGCATCTGTTTGTCGACGAAGCGCTGGCCAGCCGTTCTTACGAAGATACTGCTTTACCTATTGGTCACAGCCAAACTATTTCCCAACCTTATATTGTGGCACGTATGACGGAAGCCCTGGTGGAATCCGGGCCGCTGAATAAGGTACTGGAGGTGGGGACGGGCTCGGGATATCAAGCGGCCATTATGTCACGGTTTGCCGATACCGTGTACACCGTCGAGCGCATTGAGCCTTTGTTATCCCGCGCAAGACGGCTATTTGTAAAATTGAAAATTCGTAATATTCGGGTTCATTATAGCGATGGTACCTGGGGATGGCCGGAAAATGAGCCCTATGATGGCATTATTGTGACAGCGGCGCCGGTGGAAATACCCCAGGCGTTGTTACAGCAATTGCAAATAGGTGGCCGATTAATCATGCCCGTTGGTCAACAGGGTAAGCAAGAGCTAGTGTTGATTTCGCGAACTGAATCCGGTTATGACCGTGAGGTGCTGAATCACGTCAGCTTTGTGCCGTTACTGGGCGGCACCATTTAGATGAGTATTACGTCATATTAGGCCGTGACAGCTCTAACTGTAATTAATAACGTTTCGTTGCACGGCGTGAGGGATAAACGCCACAACGCTGTCATGGCCTAAATGACGCGTACAGCAAACCGGTTTGCCCGAAGGGTGCGTCCCAAATGCACCACTGCGTCGTTGTATTTTTTACAAAAGCAGTAACCATTCGTTGTGCGCGCAATTCAATTAATGCAGCATTGGCGCGACCCATTCGTAAATTCAGGTTAAACCTAGATTCCGCCGTTGACCGCGCTGAGTTCGGGCCAACACCCTGAAAAATACAACCATTGTGCTGTCTCTGGCGTTCACTCAAAACGTGAGTCGCTACACCGTTTATCACCGTGCCTCATCCACCATGGCGGCGTTGCGACGTTTGCTAAGGACGACGGCCATTAGCGGCAA
>Ga0316204_10011692_pt1 | contig 10917 bp, 22 predicted proteins | sample 6monrhotite_MG_2_FD_205661 | JGI IMG/M metagenome (GOLD analysis project Ga0316204, IMG submission 205661) | Microbial mat bacterial communities from mineral coupon in-situ incubated in ocean water Damariscotta River, Maine, United States -... | ecosystem: Environmental > Aquatic > Marine >... | reverse complement strand
GGTGTTTCCCATGCTTTACTGATTAATTTAACACTCATTACGCCGCCACCTCGTCAGATTTAAGCGCATATCTATGCACCTGCTTGCCGGTGACAGGACATTTGATAATGTCGAATTCACAAACTAAATGTTTATCCATAAGAGAGTTGATGCGCCCACAAACAGATGATCTTTCGATTTCAGTTTGAGCTGCTATCTGGCGAGAAGTCATAGGAGTAGAGTAGATGCTGTCAAGCACCTTTTTTTCTTGCTTGTTGATCTTGCCTTCTTGTAGAAGTTCGATAAACGCATTGATTGAAGTATCTTTCATGTAAGTCCTTTGTGAAACTTTTGCAAACTGAAAGCCAACACCAAAGGACTAATTTCGGTATAATTCTGTCGGCTTGCAAAAGCTGAATTGTTGGTACAGGTGAAGTTTGGTCGCCTATCCTGTGCCACTTTGTTTAAAACGTGAGTCATAGACTCGATACAACCTATCCGCAGATAGGCTCTACGAAACTACCCTCTTACCAATCCGGTTCATGGTCGTTAATCATCACCTGCATCTTTTTTGCCTTCTCACATATAAGTTTCAGCATTGAAGAAAGTGCTTCTTTTTCCACATGATCTATTTTGTTGTCTTCCACCGCTGCAAGCGTTGCTTTTGAGTATTCGCCTAGGTGTATGTTCATCTCTGCAATATGGCTCAACAATTCATCAGCAAGGTCTCCGCCGTCCGGCATAACCTCGATTGGATCAAACACGATCAGCCCTCGTTCTGCACACATTGCTTTCAAAATAGAGTCATTGTCTGCCATATCGCTAAGTTTAAGCACCTCTTCCACCGTGAAACACGCCTCTGGCATGGAAGGTTTTAGCTTGTTGTCAAGCGTTCCCTTTACTATCCCAAGGTCTGCCGCCACGTCTTCTCTTCCAAGCGTGTTTTGATTGCAGTATCCTGTGATGAGATGCTTAGTGGCTTTGTTTACAGAACTGTTTTTGCCTAAGTACATTTTGTATATCCTTGTATTTCACTTTATTTTTCATATCTGCCATAATTCCCTTAGACATAAAAGATTTATGTCTGTGGGTAACGCCTTTAAGCTCCACTTCGTATAAAACTAGGAGGCCTGTTTTGAATGCTGCTTTAGATACAACTTGATGTTATGCCAAGCACTTACAGGGATATTTAGCTTCCTGTTTGCTTCGTCCATCGCAGTAATGTTTGGTTTTCGTCTGCCTGTCAAGACACTATTTACCATGTCTGGTCTATAGTGATTTTTTAACAGCAATTCTAGTTTTTGTCTTTCCATGGCTTAATTGTACACAATGTACTCTTTAAGTAACTTTAAGTGATTGTACATTATGTATTTTTATATTTTGTACAATTAGCGTATCAAGGAATGATTTATATGTTTGCAGAAAACTTCAATAAGATTTTAAAAGATGCAGGGATCACAAATAAGGCTCTTGCCGAATACATAACCGATAATGGGCGCAAGATAAGCAAGGAATCAATAGCCAAATACAGGGATGGTACTAGGACTCCTGATCCGGATATTATTTCTTTTGCGGCAGAAATGGCTCAAGTAGCAGAGCAATCTTTTTTTTCAGGGGATTGGACACCTACTATTCAGATTGATTCCAATTATGTTGAACTTCCTACCATTTATGCAGGTGCCGGGGCGGTTGGGTACGCTGTAGACAGCCCAGATCAAAGGGCTTACCCTAGTGAGCTTATTCCTCCTCATATAGCACTTGATGAGAATGCGTTAGTGATAATCGTTGCAGGCAACAGTATGGAGCCTCTGTACTATGAAAATGATATTGTTTTTATAGATATGGTGAACGGAAGAGATTTTATCAAGATCGATGGCACTTATCTAGTAAGATACGGCGATACTGTGCAGATCAAAGATGTGAAATTTTTAGGGAATACTGATATTATGATCTCAGCCGGAACGATAATCACACTTTTATGGTTAAAAAAGATTTAGGGATAGATGATTGGGAAATTGTAGGCAAGCCTTATGTGAATATTCACGCAACCGTGGGAAGCAAGCTAAAATTTAATCAATAGATCTTATCCTGTTCTCCCAGATCTTGTCCTCTTCTTCAATTTCTTGAACACCATATATCTCATCCGGCCTCTTCAAAAAAGCTCTTGTTTCAAAAACGCTCTTTCTTAGTTCAGTCTTGACGATATTCACCACTTCCCAACCGCTATTGCCTAGCTCGTTTAGTTCAGCTAGAAACATATTGTAGTCTGGCTTATCGTATATAAATGCATCTCCACCATCGTTTCTGGCCATATAACTTCTCAACGTTCCACCGATCAACATACCTATAAGTGATCTTTTTGTTGGCTCGACTATCAATAACTCTGTATATTCATAATGCTTCATATTTTCTCCATTATTAATTATTATACAAAAAAAGCACTAAGCAAAACAACAATAGCCAATAATTGTACATATTGTACTTATTTAAGCATCTTTTAAGTAGTACATAGTGTACAATACTCTCATGCAAACGATTTAAACCGTTTGAGTTCAAACTACTTACCACCCTCAATCAAAACAGAACGGATCTGGTGCGGCTTTCGAGTCAAGGGGTATATATTGTTAAACAAAGCTTTTTTATAAGCAGTAGGAATACAGCGCACTGATTCATCGGTTTCAAGATACGGGGAAACGCTACTGCTTTTAAAAGAGTTTTTAAATATACACAATGACTAGCCAAGACCGAGAGAGCTAACCACTCTGCGACCGTTGGTAACGGCTAAGGGCTTGCGGTGGATTGTGTAGATTTGAGAGCTTGTTACGCCTCTAAGTTTAAGTTGCTCTGGTGAGCCATATTCATAATACAGCAGGAGTTTTGCGATGAAGTACAACAAGCATTATGAAGTGTTAAAGACATTAAGCAGCATCTATCCAAGATCTACGATAGGTGAAGCATCAAAGAAGATCAGCGAAGGTGTGCTTATCGAGAAGTACCAATATAAGAACTTGCAGAAGCGATCAAACAACCTGCAAGCTATCGCATAAAACGATAAAGGATTATAACACATGAAAGAGACAGTTATTATAGATGAGAATTACGAAGGCGTTGAAAAATATAATGATTTTTGGTTTGTATTCAAAGGAGACCTTAATGTATTAGGAAATTTAAAAGTTTCCATAAACCTTATAGTTAAAGGCGATCAAAGAGTCGAAGGCTATCAAATAGTCAAAGGCTATCAAATAGTCAAAGGCGATCAAATAGTCGAAGGCTCTCAAATAGTCAAAGGCTATCAAAGAGTCGAAGGCTATCAAAGAGTCGAAGGCTATCAAAGAGTCGAAGGCGATCAAAGAGTCGAAGGCTCTCAAATAGTCGAAGGCGATCAAAGAGTCGAAGGCTCTCAAATAGTCGAAGGCTATCAAAGAGTCGAAGGCTATCAAATAGTCGAAGGCGATCAAATAGTCGAAGGCTCTCAAATAGTCAAAGGCTATCAAAGAGTCGAAGGCTATCAAAGAGTCGAAGGCGATCAAAGAGTCGAAGGCTCTCAAATAGTCGAAGGCTATCAAAGAGTCGAAGGCTATCAAATAGTCGAAGGCGACATGAGCATACTAGGACTAAAAACAAAGTTTTCGCTTAGTTTTTCTCAAGAAAAATATCGACTTTATTTTATGAGCGATTTAATAAAAATCGGGTGTCAAAAGCATAGCCCTGAAAAATGGGAAAGTTTTAGTGATGAACTTATTGAAAAAATGGATAGCGGAGCTTTGGAATGGTGGAAGAAGTGGAAAAGCTTTGTTCTATCAACTCATTCTGAATTGGTGAAAGTTTATGGGAAAGCAGAGGACTAGCACATGCAAGAGATTCTACTATACACAATCGGAAGCACGGTTTTGATTGCTGCTTTCTTATGGGTTGTTGTTGGTGATCTTCTTCCGAAGCGAAAGTGGGGAGAAAATAACGGGAAGAGAAGATGATCCCGTTGGGCTGCACAGTTAAAACCAATGAGTTAAACGATCAAGTGATAGTCAATATCCGAGAAGATCGTTTAAACAAAGACTTCGACAACTTCCTTCAAGTGGTTATCGATGCAAAAGAGGCAAAAACCTCTAAGGACAAACAATGAGTAAAAAACCAAAAATGCTCGTGATGAGCGATGATGAATACAACAAGTTGAATGGGTACAGATCAACCGATTTCAAAGAGATCGCCAAATACGGCCTGTACGATCATTTGTATCCACCGGCAAGGATTGATAAACCTGCCTTCGCTTTTGGCTCTATGTTTCACTGTATGGTGCTTGAGCCGGAGAAGTTCGATGCGCAGTATGCACCTATGTTTGAATCTGATCTGAACAAAAATACAAACCTGTATAAAGAGCAGAAAGCAGAGTTTGAAAAAGCAAACGCCGGCAAAGAGATTGTATCTCGTGAGGATTACGATCTGGCAAGTAATATGAGAGATACCGTGATGCTTCGTTACGGCAATATCCTTGAGAAGTCGGTACGGGAAATCGTAATGACTCACACCACTGATGATGGGATCGCACTTAAGGCAAAGATCGACTGTTTCAGCGAAGAGTACGGCCTGATCTTCGATCTTAAGTCCACCGGCGATTCTATCGATCGCAATAATACACAATGGAATAGCGAGAAGTTCCTTTACCAACTGCAAGCTGCTTTCTATGAAACAGTGGTGCATGGCAACGGGATCAACACAAACCAATTTGCTTTCCTGTTTGCTTCCAAGGCAGATTATAGAGCCTTGATGTATAGGGCAGATGGGTTTTTTATGGAACGTGGGCGTGATAAGTTGGCAGAGATCTATGCCAAAGTATTGAAATATAAGACTGATGGCGTTATCGATGATGCAGTAATGGATCTTTCCGTACCGGCAGCCGTCTTGAATCGTGAACAAGGAGCAGCGTAATGAATGCAGTAGCTACCCCAAGAGAAAACCAAATTAAGTCGCTAATGGTACAGAGCCAAAAGCAAATAAAATCCCTTCTAGGGAACAAAGAGAAAGCCGATAAGTTCATGGCAGGTGCGCTTCAAGTAGCAACATCGTATGAACTTTCGCAGTGTTCACCGGATTCAATCGTCACGGCACTTGTTTCAATAGCGCAGCTCGATCTCAACCCGGATAAGAACATAGGCCAAGCGTATCTCATCAAGTACGGGAACAACGCAACACTTCAAGTTGGGTATAGAGGTTATATCCAACTCCTTCACCGTGCAGGATGGCTCGTAAAAGCTTACCCTGTCTACGATTGTGATGAATTTAGCATGAGCTTTAATGGATGGGAAAATGAGGTCAATATTGAGCCGGATTTCGAGAGCCGCAATGACGATGATAAAGAGTGGATTATTAGCCATATTCGAGGCGTTTATGTGGTCGCTAGAAATTCTGTAACGAATGAAGAGTATAGCGATTTCGTTACAAAGAACGTGATTGAGAAGAGTCGCAAGGCTTCACAAAACCAAAAAGGCGCAAAGCCCACGGGCGTATGGCTTGATTGGTACGCTGAAATGGCGAAGAAGTCGGCTATCAAGAAGCTTGCAAAACTTCTTCCTCTATCTGATACCAGAGCATCATTGGCAATGGCGGTGGACGATAGATCGGAAGGCGGAAAGCTATCAAGAATAGAGGATGGGATCATCCTTGATATTGAGGCAGAACAACCAGAGGCAAGCAATGACCTTAACAGCATCATTGTAGATCAAAAAACAGGCGAGATCAAAGAGTCTGCACAAGCAACAATGGAGATGAACTAATGGTATGCGAATCAGTAAAGATAATCCTTCCGGAAAACACGGCAAAAGGTATGCATTCGCATACTGTGCAGATCGATAATGTTGCGGCTGTGGTACATGACAAAGAGCATCTGGTGGACTTCCTTTGTATGCTGCAGGATGCGTTCACTCACCTGTATAAAGAAAGCGTTTATGTTGCGCCTGTACTGATCCAGAACGAAGAAGGCATTGAAGAGTTGCCGGCAAACACAATAGCACCCATCCAGAAAAAAGACAGTGCATGAAAGACGGCAAAGAGCATGGCATCGTAGCTGCGCTCTTCTTCGCATGGCTAACGCATATTGCGTATTGCTATGCAAAAGCAAAATATACCCTGCTCGTAGCAGGTGCGGTGTTTTTCCCGGCAGGGATAATGCACGGCCTTATGATCTGGTTAGGCGATGGATGGTAGCCGGATCACCACACAAAATTTAAACAAAAAAAAGGAATAACAACAATGGCACAAAAAATAAAGAATCTAGCAGTTAAGACCGGATCGTATGTAGATAATACAGGAAATGAAAAAGGCAAATATGAAGATGTTGGTGCGCTTATGCAAAGTGATGATGGAAGCCTGTTTATTGTATTAAAAAAGACATTTAATCCTGCAGGCGTAAACACTGCATCCGGCAAAGATAGTGTCCTTATCAGCGCATTTGACTTGAGAGAAGAAAATGCACCACAACAAGGATACCAACAAGGAAATAGTCAGCAGCCACAAGGCCATCACAACCAACATCAGCAAGGCTATCAACCACCTGTTTATCACGAGAATATACCAAGATGAGTCCAATCCCAAAGAAACTAAGAGATGATTCAAACGCTGCATTTGATGCGATGAAGGCCGGTGCGATTGCACTGTCTGCTCTTCGCCAAATTCAGCAGATGGATGATCTATATAAACGAAACAAGTCGGTAGTCAAGATTGCCAATGCTCTTCAAAAAGGGATCGCCGTTCTTATCAAAAAGCATGGTGATTTTTTTGAGAGAGTTTATTCTATTGAAAAAACATTGGCACAAAAGGCACATGATCGCATAGAGTATTCGCATGGGCATAACGTGATGATTGAGCCTATTTCATACATCATGTATATCCTGTACGATAGAGAATACGAGCTTTCACGGTACTTCAAGATCAACTATAACCACGTTGAAAAGCTTGAAAACTTAACCCTGTATGACAAAAGCGTAGGCGTTAAGTATTCACGGAATGCGGATATTTTTCTGCATGAATATCTTGAGCTGCTTGATAAGCAGATAAAAGAGTTTAAAAACTCACTTAGCAAAGAGATCTATAAAATGGAAAAAGGAATTGCAGCATGAAAGTTGAGCAGATTGAAAAAGAGATCGAGTTTATCAAACGAAATGATTGTTTATCCACGGCGGATAAAAAGATGTTGATCGCAGATCTGGAAAACGAAAAGCGCAGTATGGCGTTGGTGGAAAATGGTGATCTTGATGATGTAGGGGGGAATATCTGATGAAGCAGATTGACTATCTACACACTATTTTAGATGAGAAGTTTGAGAAAAACGATGCCGTTGTTATCGTAGGGATAAAGCAGAAAACGCTTGACGGCCTGCTTGATATTGCAAAAGATGAAGGCAAGCCATTTGTGATGCTTATCAGCGAGATGATCGATGATGGGATCAAGGTAAAAAAAGCGTATGGAAAACAGAAGTATCCAACATTCGTGGAAGGCAGCTTTTTGCCGATGCGATCACTTAACAGAAGCGCATTCGTCTTCGGATCAAAGGTATGCAGCGTGTGCGGTCTGGCTGAAACAGATTGCGGCTGCGTTGAAGGTGTTGATTATGCTGCCGCCTCTTAAACGATGGATAAGCCCAAAAGAGTTTGAAGAAGAGTTCGGAATGTGCGTTGGAACGCAATCGAACAAACGCTCAAAAGGTGAGTTGCCATACACCAAGTTCGGCGGTATGGTTAAATATGATCGGTTGAAGATCGATGAACTGTTTGAGGCGCATCATATCGATGTGGCTTCGTGAGGATCAAGCATGAGAGAGATTAAATTCAACAAACAAGGAATAGAAGCTATCTTAAACGGTAGTAAGACTATGACACGAAGACCATTAACAGATTTAGAAATGTTAGATTACAATAGTTGGCTTGAGCCTGAATATTTTTCTAAATACAAAGTAGGTGAAACAGTAGAACTTGCCGAGGTATATGAAAATAATCCAAACAACGAATGGAGATTGACGGGTCGTGAAGTAAAAATAATCAACATAAAAGTAGAACGATTACAGGATATATCAGAAGAGGATTGTATCAAAGAGGGTGGTGAGGTAGCTTGCCTGTCATGTGATGACCTTGCAATAGACTGTAAATGTATAGAGTCCGAACATGATAACCATAAAGATATTTTCAGATATGACATTTGGAATTTTACACCATACAAATCACCATACGATTGGAACAGCAACCCGTATGTGTTTATTTATGAGTTTGAGGTGGTGTGAGATGATAAGTAAAGAACTATTAAGTGCTGTGCTAGGGAAAGATGTAAAATCAGGCAATGGATACATAGGATGTTTTGAAAACATTTTAACTTTTGCATATTCTGATGAAGATATGTGGTCTGACATCAACATCCACGAACTAGCACACATGATTAAAGAGTGGGCAAAAACAAATGACTATTATATTAGTAGTTGGATTTCAATGGCTGATACAGATGGTTGGGTTGCTTACTCCACTACTAACTATAAAGAAAAAGAGCAGTTAGTTTTTGATAACACAGAACCTGAAGCAATCTTCAAAGCAGGAGAATTGATACTAAAGGAGATAAGTAAATGAGAGATGGAACAATAAAAATAGAACTTGATATAAGAGGATACCCTTTTATAATTGATGCCTGTAAAACAGACTGTTCAAAAACTAATCTAAGCACTTATGACTTTATGCTAGAAGAAATGAAAAACTGTGGGGCTGATGATTTATTGTCAGTAATAGAAAAGGAAGGCATATATAAAGTAGTTCCGGTATATGACGACTATCCTGAGTTTGAGATAATTAAGTGAAAATAATAGCACTTGACTATGACGATACATATACTCTAGCCCCTGATCTATGGAATGGGCTTATTAATATCATGCATGATTATGGTTGGACTGTACATATTGTCACATATAGGCATTCAACATCATTCAAAGATATGGACTTAAAAATACCGCATATTACAGATTATATTTTTACGAATGGGAAAGGGAAGCATCAATATTGCCTAGATATTGGAATATCAATAGATGTTTGGATTGATGATAGCCCGGAGGCTATAATTTTTGATTTTAAAGACTTGCCAATTAGATAGCCCTAAAACTGCAAAATAAACACGAACACGTACCCCAACACGTACCCAATTGAAACCTTAAGCCAAAACTTATCATTGTTAAAACGCTAGAAAGACCGCTGTAGACGTTGTTTGCAGGTGGTGTCAGCGATGGGATTCTAACCCATGGCCTTCCGATTAGGAATCAGATGCTCTATACAGCTGAGCTACGCCGACATAAAATGAGAGTGGTATTTTAACCAATAAACGTTGTTTTTACACAACAAAGAGTATAATATTGGTATGAAAAAATATATATTAACCTTCTTACTGTTTGTCGCTTCTATGTCTGCACAGTCCATTAAGGCGGGTTATGATGTCAGTTTTGGCGTTATTGGAGAGATTGGAAAGGCTGAGATCACCTATATGCATGATGAAGATAGTTATGTCATCTTTGTACATGCCTGGACGACAGGGATGACCGCCGTCTTGTCTCAAAACCGTGAAGAGAGTTATATCTCACAAGGCAGGATAGTCGACGGTATCTTGCGTCCGGATGCCTTTGTAAAGCACAGAAAAAACGACAGATCAACACGAGACAGTGTCCACCTCTTTGACTATTCTACTCAAAAGGTCTTGGCCTATTACACTAAAGAGCATAATGTACAATCGACTTATTTTGACATCGATACGATGAAAAACACCAAGGTCGAGACAGAAGAGTTTAGCCAAAACAGTGAAGTCTTCCGGTTTTTTACCGACAATGACCTTTTGTCCCTGTTCTTTAACACGCAGAAGATCCTTCCTACGCTCAAATACGGTGAGTCAAAACAACTTGCTGCCATAGGTTCAAAAAGTCCGAACTGTGAGATAGACATCGAAGTTCCGGATGAAGAACTTCGCAACGAACTTCAGGCTATCATGGCAGACACCAGCGGAAACCTGATCACCATCATCCTGCATCAGAATATCTTTCAGAGTGAACGAGGCGAACTGCATGTGAATTTCGACCATGACGGTTTTGCCAAAGATGTCGTGCTCAAGGATGTCATCATGTTTGGAGACATCCGCGGCAAACGCGTCTATCAGGATGTCAGTTCTTCCAGCAACGTGGCATTAACAAAAGAGTAGGACTTATTTCAATAGTAAAACATAGATATAGGCGATAAGTTCATCTATCGTTGTGCGGACCCCTTCGCTCGAACGGTACCATTTCTCAGGGTCATAATCCTCGGGAGCAACTGCAATAGAGCCTATCTCAAACTCCTCGCCAAATGCCTTTTGAAAAAGCATAGAACTACGTCTGGTATGTGGACCCAGACTTGCCAGATCTAATTTCTTCGCCTTTATCTTGTTTACGTCTATCCATCGTTTAAGAGCCAGCGCCGAATGATAGGTACGGTCGCGCATGACATCTGGAGCAGCCACAGCAATCACCTCGTGTTCATCCATCCCCATTGCCATCAAGGTCGCTTTGGCCAGATGGGCATAGTCCCTGTACTCTTTTAGATATGTGCCTCTCTCTAAAAGACCGCCGGTAGTGTAGATCTGCTCATACTCTCCCTCTTTGAACTTCTGCATCCCCTCTTTCAAGGCATAATCAGGAAGCCATCCTTCCATGATCAATATCTTCGCGTGCAGAGGTTCGTCCTTTGATAAAAAAGTATTCGACTGAAGGATGAGCGAAGAGAACAGCAGGATTACTACTGTCCATAAGCCAATCCTGTATCGCAGTTTCAGCTTTTTACAAATCGCCATATCAAAAAAATATTTGTTTGCTTCCATATAAGTATACCTTTGTCAGTCAAAGCGCTATTGTATACCTATAAATGCTTTTTAGCAAATAAAACACTGTTTTTC
>Ga0316204_10011691_pt1 | contig 10918 bp, 7 predicted proteins | sample 6monrhotite_MG_2_FD_205661 | JGI IMG/M metagenome (GOLD analysis project Ga0316204, IMG submission 205661) | Microbial mat bacterial communities from mineral coupon in-situ incubated in ocean water Damariscotta River, Maine, United States -... | ecosystem: Environmental > Aquatic > Marine >... | reverse complement strand
CGACGGCAATCTTGGTATGCCAATGGTCCGGGGTCGCGATCATGACCGCGTCAATGTCCTTTCGATCGAGAACCTTGCGATAGTCTTTGTAAGCGTCTGGTTTGTTTTTTTGTCTCTTGGCCGTTTTCTCAACGTTTGCACCAAGTACTTTTGAATCGACGTCTGCGAGTGCGGCAAAATCGGCAAACTTGAAGGACTTGTTGGTAATCGTCCACCCTTGATTCCGAAGCCCGATTGTTGCGAAAACTGGGCGGTCGTTGGCGGATTGGTAACTGGCGGCTCGCCCAATCGATGGAACAAGCAAGGTGGCAGCCCCGGCCGCAGTGCCCTGGATGAAATTGCGGCGGGTCGTGTTGAGCGTAGACATTTTGGGAATCCTCTTGGAAGGCGTATTGGGTTGTTTTCGAAGTTGAATGGGTAAAAGACAATGCGGGTCACGTTTCGGCCGCAGCATGGAATTCAATGAAATCGTAATTAGCGGCTGCGTTCGTTTTTCCAGCTCAATGGATAGACGGATGTCGACATTCGCTTGGATGGACCCATATTACTTTGTATTAACCGCTAATTGTACTCAATTTAACGGCGAAGATGCTTAGGGAGCGACGAGGTTTTGAATCTCCAATTGATATCCAAGAGCGAATGGACTTGAAACTTCAAATGAGTGGCGACCGTCCAACCTTTGCTCAAGAAAAGAAAGGAACCCCGATCCAGTCAAAGCTTTCGCTCCAACCGGATCAAGGGCTTCCTTCTGGATCCAGTAAGTCTTACTTGCCTTTAAAAGTAAACTCTCAATGGTTTACTTGTCGTACGCATGCATTCCGTGCTCGCTAATATCGAGACCGGCCGTCTCTTCATGCTCGTCAACACGCAAGACTCCTATAGCTTTCAAGATTGAGAACAGGATGAACATTGTGACGAATGCCCAGACAATGCAGATCAAGCTGCAGTATGTTTGAACCCAAATAAATCCAATTCGACTCATCTCCTCGGTTGGAATATCACCAAAAACTCCGGTTGCGATTCCGCCCCAAAGTCCACACAGTCCATGGACAGGCCAAGCTCCAACTGGATCATCAATTTTTACCTTGTCGAGCAGGATAATTCCGATCACAACCAGAATTCCACCGACGGCACCAATCAACATGGCTTCACTATTCGTAACTCGATCGCAGTTTGCCGTGATGCTCACAAGCCCCGCAAGTGCACCATTCAATGCCATGGTGACATCCGGCTTGCCAAACATTCCCCATGCAACTGCCATGGCGACAATAGCACCGGCAGATGCGGACAGAGAAGTCGTGACTGCGATGCTAAGTGTTGCACCAGCATTAGCCGCACCCGAGTAGGTCAATTGGCTTCCTGGATTAAATCCGTACCACCCAACCCAGAGGATGAACACACCAAGTGCGGCGAATGGGATGTTGTGGCCAGGGATCGGCGTTGATTTTCCATCGGTATTAAACCGTCCAATCCGTGCTCCCAAAACGATCGCGGCTGCCAGACCCGAAAACCCGCCCAGTGCATGAACTAAAATCGATCCCGCAAAATCCTGGAAATTTGCTGCGTCCATAAAACCCGCTCCCCACTTCCACATGCCGGATATGGGATAGACAAGTCCAGTCAAGATCGCACCAAAAATCAAGTACGCTTTGAATTGCATTCGACCTGCGACAGCACCTGAGACAATGGTTGCAGCAGTTGCCGCAAAGGCACACTGAAAAAGGAAGTCTGCAAACGCACTGTAATCGCCCAATGGTGAAGTTACGAATGCGTCTTTGTCATCGCCAATAATAACGAGGACAGAATCTGGACCATTGCCCTCTTCGATTCCAGCGATTGCGTCGTCAATTCCTTTGTTGTCTTCGATTGCTTCAAGGTCATTGTTGACGCCTGAGCCGCCGAATCCAAAATACCCACCTTCATAATCCGAACCCGGATACATCAGTCCAAAGCCAATGAAAAAGTAAAGCAAGATGCCAACCGACAAGGTCATCAGGTTCTTGAAAAGGATATTGATCGTGTTTTTCGACGAATTAAATCCGACTTCAAGCATCGCAAATCCGGGATGCATGAAGATGACCAAGACCGCACAGATAAACATGATTAGGGTGTTGAGCGTGTAAGTGTTTTCCTGTTCATAGGTTGCCGTTGGCACGCCTTTCGATTCGGCGTACTTAACGACATCAGGCCGAGCGTCTTCGGGTTCTGAGTCGCTCGTGCTGGGGGTAGCGGCCGAATTGTTTGATTCAGGTGCCGCTTTCTCGTCTTGGAATGAATAGCCCGTATTGCTAATCAAACCAATCGAAAGCATGGCCAGAAGGGCCACAAAAGTGCTCTTTCTCTTAAAGAGCTTTAAACGGGAGTTCATCATGAAATCTCTTTCCAGAAGAATTGTATGATTGCGTGCCCAGTGCGCTGGGCTAAATAACAATTGGCACAAAAATGCAATCTTCATGCCGTTTTCTTCAAGAGAAATGTGTGAAACCAACCTTCTGCCATCGAAGCTGGCGATTGTTACTCAATTGGTTTGTGGGGGTGAGGATTGCACCTTAGCGGCATTGCCCTTTTTTGAACGTTTATTGACGACTGGGGCCGTTGCTAGCGATCTTTACTTCTTGTGCACAATTTCTATGCACCATGTTTGTTTGCATTTCTTGGCACAAGAAACGAAAAAAGGCCACTCCGAGAGTGGCCTTTTGTTCTTGAAGGAAGCGTTTTGAGTGTCGTTAGAAGGTTAGGATTGCGTCCATACCAAAGCCAACGATCTGGTTTTTGTTGCCAGGGATAAGGCGGCCATCATTATCGCGATCGTATCGGACTTCTGGACGAACGATGACGTTGTCGCCAACTTTGACGTTGAAACCGGCGGTTATGCCAAACAGATCAGCTTTCGCCAAGTCGTCACGCCACCACTCAACTCTGGTTCCGACACCGACGGCATCGGTAAGCGAGTAAAGCAAGTAGGTGTTTGCTCCAAATGATTCGTTGATCCCTGGGTTGTCAACATAATCAGATTGGAAAATGAAATTCAAGTTTTCGGTTAGGTTGAAATCACCAACAAAGCTTTGTGAATATCCGCTTCCAGTTGAGCCTGACCCCAAGCGTCCAGCGCTGATTGTGTGGGTCAACGCACCGAAATCTCCTAGTGAGAATGACGCACCACCAAGGAAGTTGCTTCCATCATCGATTCCAGATTCAAATCCAGAGTCCCAGCCCAAGGTCCAACCACCATAAAGTGTCAGGTCCCCAAAGTCGAAAGTTCCCAAAACACCGGTGTGGGTGAATGGCTCGCTATTGAACATGGTGTATGAATGCGAATAAAAGAAGTTGTCGGGTGCGGTGACAACTTCGTAGCCCATGATCGTGTAAAAGTGACCGACTTTAAAAGATGCGTCACCCATCGCCAATTCAGCATAAAGCTGAGGAATGGCGTGACCGTAGGTTGCGCCGTTGTCCCAAGGGTTATCCCACGACGAAGCTGGAGCTCCGAACGCTTGTGTATCCGGACCGTCGATACCGTAAACATAGTCCATTCTGAAACCAAGTCCGAGCAGGCCTGCATCGGCATTTGCCGCTTTTTCGGCGTACAAATAGGCTTGGTGGAGGTTAAGTTTGTTGTTCCGGTTGTTGAACATGCCGGTGTCGTATGTGTGGTAGCCAGACTGAAACCAGCCTCCAAATTTTATTTGGTTTGCCGCGTCGTCACCAGCGTCATCGGCCAGTTCGGCTTCGACGATTGGTGCGATAGTCGTGGAATCTTGTGCTGCCACAGCTGGGGCTGGTGCGGGTGCCGCAGTGGAATCGGTTTCCTGTGCATCAGAAATCAGGTACTGATAACTTTGGCCCATCAAATCTGCATTTGAAAAGCCGAATATCGCAGTCAGAATTGCTGCGAACGCTTTAAATCCGTTAACTCTCATCAAAAACTCCCTTCGATCAAATTGCCGAGATGGCGAAGAACGATCCGTCAAGAACAAAAACGGATATTCTTCTGGTTTCATCGAAAAAAAGTGAACCGGTTCGGCAAAAATTCCTCCGCCGCGGCACGAATGTTGTAATCGGAAAACTTTACCAGGCTTCACTAAACACAAGAAACTCGTTTTTTCCGAACGCGACTGCTTGAATATCAGGGGAAAAACACGTAGAAATACCGCTTTGACTTTTGGCGTAGGCGGCGTCAAGAACATGTTGTTGTAACCGCTTTTATCAAGGAAATTTAATGCCTACTAAACTCGAATACATCTGGCTTGATGGTTACAAACCTGAGCCGAGTCTTCGTTCAAAAACCAAAATCGTTTCCAGCGAGCCAAGCGATCCTTCGGATTGCCCGGAGTGGTCGTTTGATGGAAGCTCTACAGAACAGGCTGAGGGCGGTTCATCCGATTGTCTTTTAAAGCCCGTTCGAATAGTTCCTGATCCGGCACGCAAAGATGCATTCTTGGTCATGACTGAAGTGCTGACAGCAGACGGTAACGTTCATCCGTCAAATTTTCGAGGCACATTTCAAGATGATTCCGACTTCTGGTTTGGTTTCGAACAAGAGTACACGCTGATGCATAACAGCCTTCCTCTTGGCTTTCCTCAGGGCGGTTACCCCGGTCCTCAAGGTCCCTACTACTGTTCGGTTGGAACAGAAAACGCCGTCGGTCGCGACATCGTTGAAACCCACCTTGACGTTTGCTTGGATGCAGGGCTTGCCATCACAGGTATCAACGCGGAAGTAATGAAAGGCCAGTGGGAATACCAGTTACTGGGCAAAGGAGCAAAGATCGCTGCGGATGACCTGTGGATTAGTCGTTATCTTCTGTATCGCGTTGCTGAAGATTTTGGTGTTTCGGTTTCTATTCACCCCAAGCCCATCAAAGGCGACTGGAACGGGAGTGGATGTCATACGAACTTTTCTAACACGGCCATTCGTGAAGAAGGTGGCGAAGACCTAATCAAGGGTATTTGTGAAAAGTTCCGTGCTGAACATGATTCACACATTGAAGCATATGGCTCTGATAACGATCAGCGACTGACCGGATTGCATGAGACTCAGTCCATCGATCAATTCAGTTACGGTGTCAGTGACCGTGGTTCATCGATCCGAATTCCGGTAGCAACCGTTCAGAATGGTTGGAAGGGGTACCTCGAAGATCGTCGTCCTGCATCAAACATTGACCCCTATAAAGTCGTTTCAAGAATCTTGGCGACCGTCAATGGTTAGTCTTGATCGACTGAATAGCTAAAGATACAAGGGTCCTCGAAAGCGAGTGACCCTTTTTTTTTCGTTTCACAGTGTTACGATTTTCCAAATTTGAAAGTGCGTCATGTCTCCCAAAGAAGTCCTTGCGCTTTGTCGCGAAAAAGATGTGAAAGCCGTCAATCTGCGGTTTTGCGACTTGTTCGGGAAATGGCAGCAATCGACGATTCCAATATCAGCATTTGAAGAAGATGTATTCAGCGACGGGATTGGTTTTGATGGATCTAGCGTTCGTGGTTGGCAGGCGATTCATGAAAGCGATTTGGTGATGGTTCCGCAGGAGCAAACCGCATTTATTGACCCGTTTGCGGAGTTGCAAACATTAAACATCATCTGCGAAATCGTTGATCCCGTATCTTTGGATGTCTATTCACTCGACCCTCGCCAGGTCGCAAAAAAGGCAAATGCCTATTTGAATCATACGGGTGTTGCTGACACGGCGTACTTTGGCCCTGAAGCTGAGTTTTACATTTTCGATGACGTGCGATTCGATCAATCAGCGCAATCGGGTTTCTACTTTATTGACAGTATCGAAGCTCAATGGAATCGAGGAAGCGTTGAGCAGCCGAATCTTGCGAATAAGATCGACAAGAAAAAGGGGTACATGGCGGTGCCTCCAAACGATCAAACGATTGATATCCGAAACGAAATGATGCAGTCACTCATCGAGTGTGGCTTGGAGGTCGAATGTCACCATCATGAAGTCGGAACTGCTGGACAAGCCGAAATCAATTTAAAGTTTCGCGAACTTTTGGAAATGGCCGACCATGTGATGACGTATAAATACGTTGTCAAAAATGTGGCAAAACGGAATGGAAAAACAGTTACGTTTATGCCCAAGCCCGTTTACTCCGACAACGGTTCAGGCATGCACGTCCATTTTTCGCTGTGGAAGAATCAGCAGCCATTGTTTTCTGGAAAAGAGTATGCCGGTCTGAGCGAAGCTGCCATTTTCGCGATTGGTGGCATCTTGAAACATGCCGGTGCAATTTCTGCATTCTCCAATCCGACGACTAATAGCTACAAACGATTGGTGCCGGGATTTGAGGCTCCTGTACACCTTGCGTATTCAAAGCGAAATCGATCGGCGGCTTGTCGGATCCCTCTTTATTCATCTCATCCCAATTCGAAGCGAATTGAAGTTCGGTTTCCTGATCCAAGTTGCAATCCGTACCTTGCTTTTTCCGCAATTACGATGGCAGCAATTGACGGTATTCAAAACAAAATTGATCCGGGCGAACCGCTTGAAAACAATATTTACGATTTGCCGGCCGAAGAGTTGGCCGCGATTCCGAAAACGCCCGGGAGCCTCAATCAAGCACTGTTTGCATTGGAAAACGACTGCCAGTTCTTGCTGAGGGGGGATGTGTTTACCGAAGAGTTGATCTCGACTTGGATTACCGAAAAGAAAGAAAACGAGGCGGATGAAATTCGAGGCCGCCCGCATCCATACGAATTTTGCATGTATTACGACGTCTAGGGTAACATTTCAGGAAAATTGAAAGGACCTGTTCATTTCCGGGATCGCGGTGATGGATTTAACCTGCCGTTTCTATCGTTCTTGTCGCTACGTTATAATTGAGATTCTGTTTGCAAGTTCGCGAGAAAATCCATGGACAATCCGTTTCGAAACTTACCTTCCGTCAACGACTTGTTGGAAACACCAGCTTTAAAGACGGTCGTTGAAAGAGTCAGCCATAATGTCGTCGTAGATAATGTGCGGACATTTTTGGACGATTTTCGAACTAAACTTAAAACCAAGTCGGGTGAATTTTCCGTTCCATCCGCGGCTGAAATGGCGAACAGCATCGCCACCTGGATTGCCAGTGAAGACAAGCCACCGCTGCAGCCGGTCATCAATGGCACAGGGGTGATTTTGCACACCGGGCTAGGGCGTGCTCCCCTGGCAGAAGATGCAATCAATGCGATTGCGGATGTCTCGCGGGGATACGCAAGCGTTGAGGTCAGCCTCGAATCGGGCAAACGATCGCATCGAATTGACGCAGTGAAGAAACTGCTCTGCGAACTGACCGGAGCGGAAGCAGCAGCCGTCGCCAACAACAATGCGGCAGCGACCTTGTTGACGTTGGCTGCAATGGCAACTGGGCAAGAGGTGATCGTTTCACGTGGGGAATTGATCGAAATTGGCGGTAGTTATCGTCTTCCTGATGTGATGAGCGCCAGCGGAGCCATTCTGAAAGAAGTTGGCACCACAAACAAAACGCGGGTTTCGGATTATGAGAATGCGATCCACGAGGAAACCGGCGCGTTGATGAAAGTACACACCAGCAACTATATCGTTTGTGGATTTACCGAAGCAGCTTCGATTGATGAACTTGTGGCGTTGGGGAAAAAGAAAAACGTACCAGTGATTGACGATGTTGGTAGTGGCGCATTAATCGATTTTTCAAAATATGGACTCACGGATGAACCGACGATCCAGCACAGCATCAAAGCAGGCGCTGATGTGATCTTGTTCAGCGGCGACAAGCTGATCGGTGGTCCGCAGTGTGGAATTGTTGTTGGAAAAGAAAAGTACATTCAGAAAATTACCAAACACCCAATGATGCGAGCGATGCGAGTCGACAAAATGACGTTGGCCGGCTTGGCGGCGACATTGCGTTTGTACCGGAACATCGATGAAGCGGAAGAGAAGGTGCCGCTGCTTGCGATGTTATCAACGACGATGGATAGTCTTCGCAGTCGAGCTGAGCGAATGCTGCCGAGGCTTCAACCATTGGCCTGTTTCGAATCGGTTGAAATGGTGGAGGCTCAATCGATGCTGGGTGGTGGGTCCATCCCAACTCAAAGCGTGCCAACGATCTGCTTGCAGCTCAAACCCAAATCAATTTCGGTTCAACAACTTTCGGATCAAATTCGCAAAAGCGAGTCCCCCATTTTCGGCCGCATTCAGAATGACGCTTATTATCTTGACCTGAGAACGATCCTTCCGAGCCAAGACTTGAAAGTGATCGAGGCCATCTCGTCGTTGTAAACAGAGATCGTAAGAAAAACAAGGAATCCTCGAAGGCGTTAACTTACGCTCTGTGAACATTAGGATTCTGTGAACATTAGGATTCACGTTGTTGCGTCGGATCCCATTAGCGTTAAACCGAAATCGTGCTCAGCGTAGGTACATGATGATCGGTGACGACGGTTCCCAGTAAAGTAAACGAAGTGACTTCGTAAATCGCGATTTTCATCAACTGGCCAGCCAGTCGCTGATTACCCTCAAACACAACGATTCGATCACAGTTGGTGCGGCCGGTTAGTTGAAGAACCTGGGCATTTGGGTCGCCATTTTGCTTTGCCCATTTGCTGGGACCCTCGACCAGGACTTCGACCTGTTGGCCGAGAAACTGTTGGTTGTCTTCTTCGCTGATTTGATTTTGAACGGCAAGCAATTCGTTGTTGCGTCGTTTCTTGATTTCATCTGGAATATCATCAGGGAAGACCTCGGCGCCTTTCGTTCCGGGGCGTTCGCTGTATTTAAAGATAAACGAATTCTTGAAGCGGCATTCCTTCGTCAACTTAACCGTCTCTTGGAATTCTTCTTCGGTCTCGCCGCAAAATCCAACGATAAAATCACTGGAAATTGAGGCGCCAGGAATGGTTGCATGAATTCGGGCCATCATGTCACGGTAGTCTTCAACCGTGTACCCACGTTTCATTCTCTTCAATACATCGTTAGATCCGCTTTGCAATGGGACATGAATGTATTTTGAAATCTTGGGATAGTCACGAATGGTTTCGAGCAGATCCGTCGTCATATCCTTCGGATAATTGGTGACAAACTTGAGTCTTTGCAGTCCTTCGATTTCATGAAGCTGCTGAAGCAAGCCAGACAATCGAGTTGTTCCCGAATCATCCTTGTACTTGTAGCTATTGACCGTTTGCCCGACCAACGTGATTTCTTTGCAGCCTTGATCCGCAAGAATTTTTGCTTCATCCAGAATCTCTCGGGGAGGGCGTCCTTGTTCTGGACCGCGAGTCATTGGCACGATGCAATAGGTGCAAAATTTATCGCAACCGATTTGAATCCGCAGATAGGCTTGAAATGGCGTTGGTCGCATCGTTGGATCACGAAGTGGATCAAATGTTTCGTGGCTCCGTTTGATTTGCTCAAGCGATCCATTTTTTCTACCAAGACTGAGCGCGGTATATTGCCCCGGATCATTTTCGACCTTCTCGATAAGTTCGGGGATTTGTTGCAATTGCCCAGGTCCAACGACGATATCGACGTAGGGAGCTTTTTCGAAAATCAGCTTTTGGTCTTTTTGGGCCATGCAGCCCATCACACCGATGACTTTGTGAGGATTTAATTTCTTGTGCTCACGTAAGCGACCGAGCGCGCTGTATGTTTTGTGTTCCGCATGTTCGCGTACGCTACATGTGTTGAATAGAATCGTGTCAGCATCATCCGTCGAATCAGTGAGTTCGTAACCCTTTTTGCGAAGTGATGCGACGACCATTTCACTGTCCAGCATATTCATCTGGCAACCGACGGTTTCTATGTAGAGTTTTTTTGTCATGGTGTTTTTTTTTGAAAAGCCAAATAGGCGAATTCGTCGTTTAGAATCAATGGCCGGATTCTGGAATCGGTCGGAACCAGATTCCTGAATAAGCACTCGAAATACGCTTATGATAGATTTGAATTAACTCATCAATCTAGCATTTAGGACGGGAAATCAGTAGGGAAGTACTACTCTGACAGCTTAGAAGACTGCTTTTTTTCATATTCTCCCGAAAAGTTTGCCATGGAATCCGCTCTGGTGGAAACATTTGGAAACATCAGGCAAAATCAAGAATTAACTCATCCTCATTAACGGAGCCTTTCAATATGCGTAAGACTTTTTTTCGGGCGCTGATTGTCGCCATCGCGGCTTCCTCATTGGCACTCTGTGATTCGAACGCCCAAATCATCCGACTGGATGCGGGAGGCGGTGGTGGGTTTAGTCGCAGCGTTTCGGTTACTGAACAAGACGGTGTAAAAACGACGAACGTTACCGAAAATGGCAAAAAGTATCTTCTTCGCGAGGGTGACGACTTCGTTGAAATTCAATATGCAAAAACTTACGGGCCGAAAGATTTGGACAAGCTAAAGCAGGATCATCCCGCACTTTATATGCATGTCACCAGTTTTCCCAAAACGAGCGGCGACGGCAAGGTCGAGCTGACGATCTCGATCAAAGAGGTTGCCAAGGCAGGAACGCTGGATGAATTGAAAGAAAAAAATGCGTACGCGTATAAGTTGTTCAACAAGTATTCCAAGCAAGGCGGCATGCCAGCGATTCGGTTTGGGGGTAGGAGGATCGATTTCGCCCCCATCGAGCTTGATCTTAAGGGCGTGGAGGCAGATGCCGCGAAACAGTTGGAAGAGGTGGAAAAACGGGCCAACGAAATGCGTGAGCGGCTTTTAAAGAAGTCTAAAGAACTTCGCGAAAAAGCGAAAAAGGGCACCGAAGAAAAAGTGGAACCCAAGAAAAACAAAAAGAAAGTTCTAATTGACGCCTAAAAAAGACAACGTAGTGGCTCGTCAATGTTGAATTGACCGGTCGCGACGCTCGCCAGAGCGTGAAATTCCTCCGTCTGGTGACGGTAGCTACATTGCAATTCAGCTATGAAGTACCACTTACCACTTGTGCGGAACGATAGAGAGTAGTGCGGAACGAT
>Ga0316204_10011690_pt1 | contig 10918 bp, 5 predicted proteins | sample 6monrhotite_MG_2_FD_205661 | JGI IMG/M metagenome (GOLD analysis project Ga0316204, IMG submission 205661) | Microbial mat bacterial communities from mineral coupon in-situ incubated in ocean water Damariscotta River, Maine, United States -... | ecosystem: Environmental > Aquatic > Marine >... | reverse complement strand
CAGCCCCTCCCTTGTTGTTACAAATTCGTAACACCGGCGCGCGGGCGTGTCATGCGGAATGTTGGGAGTGAGGAATTTGGTAGCGGAGGAGAGATTTGAACTCCCGACACGCGGATTATGATTCCGCATATCGCAAATTCCCAGAGTTTCATTTAATGTCATATAATGTCATATATTTAGATATTTGATATCGCCTTCATGTACGCTTCTTGATTCAAATGGACCGGCATTCCCGATAGGGTGGTTCCATTGTGCGGCCAGAAAGCGAGGGCGCAGTGGCGACGATATCCAACCAGACAGTGAAAGCGGCCAATGCCGCTCAATCAGAATACGTCATATGGGATGACAACCTGAAGGGCTTCGGGCTTCGCGTTCTGCCCAGCGGTCGAAAGTCGTTCATTGTCAAATACAGGATCGGACGCGGTAGACATGCCAAACAACGAAAGACCAGCCTTGGCGCTCCCGGATCACCTTTCACAACCAATGAGGCTCGAGTTGAAGCACAGCGCATTCTTGCTCGTGCCAAGCTTGGTGAGGCCGCCGCTGATACACTGTCAGTAGACCCCAACACACGTCGCAGGTTGAATGATCTTCTGGATAGATGGGCGGTTGAGAGTGCCCCAGTTGATCGCCGCAATGGCCGCCGCCGAAAGGCAGCCTCATACGAAGCGGACATTCGGCGCTTGAACATTCATGTGCGGCCGACGCTGGGTGATGTACCGCTTGAGGAAATTCATCGCGAGCATCTGACAAGACTTCGGCAATCAATCGCCTGCGGCGAGACAGCACGAACGGTGAAGACAAAGCCGAGAGGTAAGTCGATTGCTGTTGGCGGGGATGGTACGGCCGTCGCGACACTTCGAATATTGAAGTCCGTATTTGCATTCGGAGTTGATATTGGCTGGCTGACCACCGCGCCGACAGATGGGCTCAAGCTTCCAGCTTCACGGGCAAGGGAACGCTATCTGAATGGTGCTGAACTCTCGCGCCTTGGAATGGCGTTACGGGAAGCTGAGGCGATGAAGCTTCACCCATACGCCATAACCATTGTTCGATTATTGGCGCTGACAGGCGCAAGGCGAGGAGAAATCGAGCAGCTGCGATGGGACCAGGTCGATCAGACAGCCGGTGCACTTATTCTGGAAAACGCAAAATCTGGCCGGGCCGCCTGGCCACTTTCAAGGGCCGCGCTTGGTGTTCTTGCTAACATACCCCGATCAAACTCCGCCTATGTTTTTCCATCGGCCAACGGCGATAGTTGCTATCGCGGTCTTAACAAGATTTGGCCGCGAATACGCGAGATGGCCAATCTTACTGATGTCCGCCTGCATGACCTTCGACATAGCTTTGCCAGTGTCGGTGCCAGCAAGGGAATCGGCTTGCCAGTGATTGGCAAACTCCTAGGTCACCGCAATGCAGCGACGACCACGCGATATGCACACATCGCGGATAACCCGCTTCGCGCAGCAGCAGATCAGGTGGCCGACGTAATCTCGGCGCGTCTTGATCCACCTGCTCTCAAGTCTGTTGGAGCGACAGATGCCGCTGAGTAAATACCCGGCGGCAGACCATGTTTTTGCATTTACCGACGAGCTCGAGATCGAAAAAGCCTGTCTGATCTTTGAGCCAGTGACGCCCGACTATGCCCCTATTTTGCGGCGGATAGACGACGAAAAAATCGCGGGCACATACGATCGGGAACGAGCGCGATTGCAAACCCTCTTATCAGCGGAGAACCCGCGCCCATCGCCCAACCGATCCGATAGGCAATCCGATCCATCGCAGATTCAATCCGATACCGCATTGGTCATGAATTTTCTTGCCGCCCGCAGATCACCCGACCCAGAAGTCAAACAAGGCATAACGCTGTTGGTAGAAGCATTCCCTGATCTCGGTCATCAGCCATGGAATCATCTGCCTCTCTTGCGGTTGCTAAGGAAATTTTCAACAAAGCCGCGTGGCAGGCCCAAAATTATTCCGCCCTGGCGCAATCACGATTATCAGATGGCGAAAATCCGACAGATTGTTGCCAGTGGAGCCAGCGTGAACGCTGCGGCCCTGGAAGTTGTCGACCGCAGAAAAGCGGGCCAGGAAGAGCCCGCGAAACATTTGGCGAAGCTGTACAGGCAAAAAATGAAACTCAGGAAATAATTCGAGCCGGTTTTTTTCCCATACCCTCAAGGTGAGCACAGGTGCATCCCAAACAAACGCGATTGCTCGCGGTCGATTTAGGAGACACGGGATGCAAAACCTTCTGAGCCCAAATGAAACAGCGAGATTTCTCGGTATCAAACCCGGAACACTGGCCAAATGGCGGATTAGCGGTCGTGGGCCGACTTTTCTGAAAGTTGGCGCCAGTGTTCGTTACAACGCTGATGATCTTACAGCGTGGATAGAACAACAGCGGCAAGCCAACACCTGCACTCGATAGACGGTCCGAAAATGGGCCGGTTTGTTTGGCTACGCCCCCGAGCCCGGGTAGGAATCTACCATCATGTGTAGCCAACGGTTTTGCCGTCTTTCCGATTAGGCGGATTGGCGTCGGGAGCACTTTACCGCGCTGCGGGTTTCCGATCCCCCGACTGGCTTGTGATGGCTTGAGGGACAACCTGGACTTCTTACCCCCTGTTGATGTGACGACGGCAAATCAGTCGTGGGGAGGCGAGCGGCACTCGATAAAATGTATCCAGGCTATACGGCGCCTTGATAATCACTACCAATGATCCTCTCGTGCACCAGCAGCGGGAGGGGAGGTATAGCGGAAAGCGGCGCTATGGCTGAATGTTAACCGACCATTATCGCAGCAGGCGCATTAGCCGGGCCACGGTCGCAGTTTTCGAAGTTCGCAACTGGCGAGTTACGTGTGCGGCATGACTACCCAGGTTGGGGGTATGAAATCGCTGCAGGTGAACGTTACGGGACCGGTGGCGGCATCAGAATTTTGCGACAGCGAGTTTTGCACGTCTTTTTTTTGAGCACCAATTCATTTCCAATCGGTCTGTTGGAGATTCGCAAACGCTTCCAGCTATTACTTTCTGACATTTTATATGCTAGCTCGGGTTGAGTATTTAGGCTGGTTTAGAGCGCCGCGTGGGGTGATGTTGGTGGAAAACAGAACTTTGTTGTTAGCATGCGTGTTGGTGGCCAGCGCCGTATGTTTGACCGTGGCGACAGCATTCGCCGCGCCGCCGGTGGCGCAAGACGATATCATAGACGGCGATTCCGGCCTCCCGATGGCTTTCCGGGACGAATTGGCGGTACCGACCGGCATTATCGATGGAAACGACAACTATGACACCGCCCGTCTGGCAGATGGGAATTTCGTCGTCGTCTGGACACCCGGCGGCACCGCGGATGAGTCCGTTTATTTCAGGATGTTTTCCGCTTCCGGCCGCCCGCTGACGGAAGTCCGGACGGCCAACCAGGCTTCGGACGGCGTTCGCGTCCTGCAGCCCGCCATCGCTGCACTGGCAGATGGTGGCTTCGTGATTGCCTGGAAATCGGAAATATACATCCGCTATCGCGTATACGATGCAGACGGTGAACCCACCGGCCTGTCGCGCGCCTTCCTGCAACCGCCGGATTTGTCCTTCCCGCACGAGCTGACAGGCCTGCCCGACGGCTCCTTTGTCTTGTTCTGGCATGTTCGGATCGGCGACGGAATGAGGATCGGGGCCCAGAGAATCCGGCCCGACGGAACACTGATAGGCGGGGTTTATACCGTTGCTGGTGACGCCCTAGAAATAGCAATACTCGATTATCTATTTCCCACGCCTGACGGCGGCTATGTTGCTATCTGGGCCTTCTACCCGGTCGCATCACTGGTACGCGTTCAGGTCCCCAATCTGGCCTTTCAAGCATACTCCGCGACCAATCAGCGGGTCGGCAACATGCGCACGCTGCGTCCGGATGATGAGTTTGATCAACACCTTGCAGCCGGCGCGGCGATTCCCGACGGCCATTTCATGATCGCGTTCCGGCAAGAGCAGCGGGCAGCGACGGATATATTTGTTGCCCAGATTTTTGGAACCGATGCCCAACCGGTTACGGATCAGTTCGAAATTGATGCCGAGGATGACGAGGGTATCGCCGGAGATGCCGCTATTGGCGGAAGACCCGACAGTCTTTTCCGTGTGACGCTATCCAGTCGGCCTCTCAACTTTTTCGACAGGCCAACCCTTACCCAGCTTTATGACCAAACCGGTGCACCCGTCGGCGAACGCTTTCAGGCCGATGCCGATGCGCGTCAATATGAAGGAAATATCCATGACATTTCAACTACCGGCGACCAATTCTCGCTGATTTTTGCACGACGATACCAGAGCGCATCGGAACCGCGACGCAATGACATTATCGTCCGGGCCTTTGCACACCCGACACTGTTTGATGAAGCGCTGAATCCTGTCGATCCGCTCGGCAATGACAGCGACGCGGACGGCGACAGTCTCTCCGTTACCGCGATCAATGGTCAGCCCATCAGCGAGGGGCAATCCATTGACCTGGCTTCGGGTGCCAGGATTTCGATGAGCAACGGAACCCTGTTCCACGATTCACGCGGCGCCACCGATTTCGATTCCGCCAGCCGCACACAGTGGCGGTCGGACAGCTTTGAATACACGGTTTCGGCCGGAGGAGAGACGGTATCCGCCACGGCGACGGTGTTCCTGGAAGGCATCAATGACCCGCCGCAGGCCATAACGGATCGCTTCGATATTGACGAGACCGCCAATGCCAGCTTCCTCACCATCGATGTGCTGGCCAATGATCAGGACATCGATATCGCCGATCAGGGCCGGCTGGTTCTGACTTCGGTCCTCAATAATGACAGCGGCGGCGTGGCTGTCCTGTCGGGCGATGGTCTGCAAATCGAATACCGGCCGCTGGGCCGGTATGAAGCACTGGCGCCCGGTGAACGGGCAACGGATCGGGTCGATTATATTGTCACCGACCCGGGCGGGTTGACGGCAACGGGCAGGATCAACGTCCTGATTAATGGCGAGAACGACTTGCCGGTAATCGAGCCAGAAGCGGTCCACCTTTCCGCATTGGCCGGCGAGGTCGATCTGTCGGACCGCATTCTGGCTTTCGCCTCCGACATCGATAATGGCGATTCCGTCTTGCTGTCGGGCGCGGCGAATTGTGCCGGTGGCACAGCCGGCAATGTGCGCTTTGCCAATGGCCGGATATTTTATAACGCCGATGGCGCATTCGGCACGATCAGACAAGGCGAAGCGGTTGACGATTGTATCGCGGTTACGGTCACGGATTCCTATGGTGGCATGCAGACAGACGAAGTCCCGTTACGGATCAATGGCAATACAAACGTCCAACTGACCGTCCGCACAGCCGGGCTAGGGAACGGACGGATCATCGGCAACAGGTTGGTTTGCGCCGAACCGGGCGGATGTTCGCTCGAATTTCCGGCCGGAACAGCGATCTCGCTGACCGCAACAGCGGATGCCGGCTCCACGCTCGCGAACTGGTCCGCTCCCTGTACGGCCACTTCCAGCTGCCAATTCGATCTGCTGGCGGATACGACGGTTATCGCGGCGTTCGATCAGCTTGCCCCTGCGCAGGCCAATATTGTCGGCGCGATCCTGCCCGCAGCGCGCACAGGCGAGCATGCGGGAGCGCCGGTCACGGCGTTCATGTCGGTGGTCGCGGGCGCATCCGGCGGCGTTCAGAACTGCCGGATCCAGTTGCTTCAGGATGTGCCATTCGATCTGTCATACCGGCGGCTTGATGGCACCAGCCCGGTCGGTCCGGACTCACCGGTCTTCGGTCTGGCGGCCCGCGAGGTCGCCAGCTTTGTGCTCGCCTTCCAGCCCACGGGCGATCCCGGCGAGCAGAGCGTCACCATCTATCCGGCTGTGACCTGCGATAATGCCAGCATGCGGTCCACCGACGGGGTCAATTCCATCCGCCTCTACACTGAAAGAGCGGTCTGGATGGACCTGTTGGCCATTGCCGCAACGCCCAGCCAGGACGGGGTGTTGAGGATCAACTCACCGGGCGGAGCCGGCTTTATGGCCGCCTCCTTCATCAACATCACTTCGGGCACGATCGATGGGCCCTCACCGCAAGTGCTGATCTCAGCGGATACAGGCGATGTGGAGCTCCCGGTCGATCTGACCTGGTGCATCACAGGGGCTGACGGGATCTGCACAACCGAGCGCACCAACCAGCCGCTGGCCCATTACACCAGTAACAATCTGGCCCATTTCGTTGCGGTCTTCGCACGGGCTCACAGCGATCAGGGCATCCCGTTCGACCCCGCAAACGCGCGCGTCTACCTGCGCTTTGTTGGCGTGCTTGCCAATATAGAGCGCGCCGTGACCAGCGTGGCCATCACCGCCCCGTCAACGGCTTCGACTTCTCCTGCGGAGATCGCGGGCAGCTGGAGCCTGCTCCGGCCATCGGCCGATAATGGCCGGCCGGAATTTGAACGGATACGGCTGGAACTCCAGCCCTCCGGCGATGGTCTTCTCTTTGCCGGGGGAACCGGGCGGCCCGTCCGGATGAACCGGCTGCGCCTCGCCGGGAACGGTCATGACTGGCTGTTTGAACTGGACGGACAGGAAGGCGTTATCACCCGGGATGGCCGCATCCGCCTCGGCAATCCGGTCATCGCCGGTGACGGCAGCTGGGGGATCCGCATGGCGAACCAGAACCGTCAGGGAGGGGCTGATGATCTTTCCGCTGAATAGATGGCAGACGCCGGCCCACGCACTGATGCTCGGCGGAATGCTGGGTCTGGCCGGCGAGGCCGCCGCCACCGACCCGGTGCTTCCCGAATTCCAGGTCAATACAACCTCGTCGGGCGATCAGAGAAATCCGGACATTGCCGTTTTTCCCAATGGAAGATTCATCGTGGTCTTTGAGGATCACAGTAATCGGGGTGCAGACACATCCGAAGGCGGCATCCGGGCGCGCACTTTCCAACAGGACGGCACGCCGGTCGGCCCGGACTTTGCGGTGAATTCATCGACTACCGGGCCCCAGCGGAATCCGGCTGTCAGCGTTAACAGCCAGTTCGAGACCCTTATTGTCTGGGAGGATCACAGCCAGTCGATTGGCGATACGAATGGCGCCGCCATTCGTGGACGCAGGTTTGATGCATTCGGTGTGCCGCGCAGCAATGATTTCGTCATCAATACAATAACCACCGGCGACCAGCTGAATCCCGACATCCATACGCTGATGTCGTTTTATCTGGTCGCTTGGGAAGACCACAGCCGGTCACCCGACCATCCCGGAGGAAGCTCCATCCGGACGCAGGCGTTTCGCGGCGACGGCAGTTTCTATTTCAGCGAGACCCTGATCAATGATGGTGACGGGACCGACCATTCCTCGCCCACCATTACCGCCAGTGACGAAACCGAGTATCACGTCCTGGCGGCGGTTGATGGTTCGAATTTCTTTAGCCGTCCGCCAGAGGATATCCGGCGCGAAATCCATGGCCGGGGCGTGTCGATCGCCGGAGACCCGACGTCCGGATTTGACCCGGAAATCTATATCGAGGGTCTGAATCTCGATAATCCGCAAAGCGCTGATTTTCTGGATGACCGCCAGAATACATGGGCGGCAATTGTGTTCGAGCAATCGGATCCGGCCGGGCTGGACGGGAACGGGATGGATATCGGTCTGCGTATCTATGGTCCCGGCAGTGGCGCCGGCCCTTTCCTTGTCAACCAGCACCGCCCGGGCGATCAGCGAAATCCGGCGATCACAGCGCGCCCGCTCGGCGGATATTTTATCGCATTCGAGGATCATAGTGGCGAATATGGCGAGGGGAGCGTCATCCTTGTTCAGGAGGTATCGCGTCTGGGGGAGATCGTAGGCGCACCATTTAGTCTTTCGGCCGTCACTACCGGCAATCAGACTCGGCCGGCTTTGACGCCCGCCGGGCTCAGCGGGTTCACGGCCGCGTTTGAAGACGATAGCGGCGCCGGCACGGATACATCCGGCATGGCGATCCGAGCGCGTGGATTTGATCTGGTCGACAATCCGCCGCGGATCGTCTCCATCAATCCGCTCGCGCCTATCCAGAGCCCCACCAGCGCCGACGAATTCACATTCCGAGTGCTTTTTAACGAGCCCGTGGAGAATTCCGATACGGCGGGCTGGCTGGTTCAAGGCATTCTTGGTGGCAACCCGAACAATTTCTCGCGCCATGTGGGTATCACTTCACCCACCATCACCGATATCACCGTGCGGGGTGGCGAGCTGCAGCATCATGACGGCGTCGTCGAACTCGTCCTCCCGGACACGCACAGCATTGTCGACAGCTCTGGTCAGCGGATGGAAAACGCGACTCCGTTGGAAGCCAGCATCACCACAATGCTGATGGATAACACCGACCCGGCGAGCACCCTCACCGTCCCTTCCGAAGTACTTCAGGGCGCGGAATTCACATTTACCGTCGAATTTTCCGAAGACATTGTCGGCTTTGACCCCGAAGACCTGACCTATTCCAATCTCGGCTCGGTTGAACTCGCACCGGGCGCCTCCAATCCCTACACCGTCATCGCCCGGGCGCTGACGGTCGGGCCCGTCGAGATTGCCATACCCGCCGGGATCGTCACCGATGTCGCCGGCAATCCCAATGAGGACCATTATGCGCTGTCCTTCCAGGCCCTCCGGTCAGCTACGCTCACCGTAGACCGCGAAGGACTGGGGAGCGGAACGATCACCAGCCAGCCAGCGGGCGTCGATTGCGGCAGCGATTGTATAGGCGTGTTTGCACCGGATACGGATGTCACCCTTACGGCAGTGCCGGCAGCGGGCAGCCGGTTTGAAAGATGGACCTCGGGCCCTTGCGTCAACTCCACCCAGACCGATTGCGTGATCGACCTCGCCAGCAATGCCAGCGCGCAGGCCCGCTTTGTTCTTGATGAACCGCCGGAAGGCCGAGTCGTGGCATCGACGCTGCCTGGCGCCCGCTCCGGCTATGTCGGCGGCCCTGTCCTGACCGCCTTCATGACAGTCATCAGCCGCCGGACCACGCCCGCCCAAGCCTGCCGGATACAGGCACCGGACGGCGCGCCGGTTATCCTCGATGTCGATCAGATGGACATTTTCGACGAAATTATTCCCGGACGCCGCAATGCGGCTTTCGATCTCGCCGCTGGCGAAGCCATCAACCTGATCCTGGCCATGTCGCCGACAAGCGCGACCGGCGATAGCGGATACACATTCCGGCCGCAGATCTCGTGCGATAATGCCACTCTGGGATCTGTTGATGGCGTCAATACAATCCAGCTTTCCATCGGCGATGCTCCCATTCCCGATATTCTTTCGATCGGGGCAACGCTTTCCGGGGATGGCGTCATCCGGATTCCAGTCTCTGGCAACCGGATCAGTTTCATGTCGGCGGCCGCGGTGAATATCGGTGCAGGCGACGGGTCGGCGGGAGCTGACGAGGCGACTGTCACCGTCAGTGCCGACACTGGCAGCGCTGCCTTGCCACTGACGCTGGAGGTCTGTGAAACCGGGTCCGGCGGGGCTTGCCTCTCGCCGCGATCAGCCAGCGTGACCACGGTGTTCCGTGCCAATGAGGTCCGGACCTTTGCCGTGTTCGCCCGGATTGGCGAAGGCCAGTATATTGCCTTTAATCCGGCTTTATCGCGCGTCTATATGCGCTTTCACGATGCCACCGGTGCCCTGAGATCGGCTTTCAGCGCTGCGGTGTCTTCACCTATTGATTAAGAGCCGCCATCTAAAGGCCGCAGCCTCCCTTTAGTCAGATTTGATCCGAAACGCCAATTTCGGTGGCTGTCAGCGATGTCTCTGCGCCGTTTATTCCGCCGGTCGTTTAGCTGGAACCGATAATAGGCGCTTTCGGGCACCTGGTCGGGTTCAATGCCAGGGCCTCCGAGATGGTTCATGCCTACCCGTCGGGCAGTCACCCATACGGCCAGGATGATCGCGGCGGTCCGTTCCTCAGCTTCAGCGTCGGCTTCGAGCAGTCGGGCGTCCATCGCCTGTTTGTTCAGACGGTCATCGGAGGCGAGGAGGTCACCGCCACCTTCACCGTGGTTGCTGAGTAATAGGCCGACATTTGCGGTGAACGTGGTGCCATTGTGGTTCCATGTTCGCCGCCTGCCAACGACAATACTTCCTAAATAATTGAAAAGGTTGGTAGCGGAGGAGAGATTTGAACTCCCGACACGCGGATTATGATTCCGCTGCTCTAACCAACTGAGCTACTCCGCCACACATCGCGTTCAGCCCATTCGAGCTTGCGGTGCGAGGGAGGCCATATACTGCGCGTATCGAGCGCGTGCAAGCACCCGGTTTCATACAAATGACGGCTTTTACATAGCGGGAGCGCGGCGGCCTGCCTATGTTGGGACGCTACCACAGGGATTCGGAGGGAATATGAGTTTGCTGGATGACGAAATCGCGCCACGACGCATCTTGATCCTGGCGGCCCACCCGGCCCCTCGACGCTCCGTTGCGGGCAAGGCGATGCGCAAAGCCGCGCGCGAAGTTGACGGTGTTACCTTCGCCGATCTCTATGCCGAATATCCGCGTCAGGACATCAATGCCGACCGCGAGCAGGAGCGCGCCGAGGCCCACGACGTCATTATCTTCCTGCATCCTTTCTTCTGGTATTCAACGCCTTCCATTTTCAAAGAATGGCAGGACATCGTTCTGGAGCATGGCTGGGCGTTTGGCAGTTCGGGCAAAGCGCTGGCGGGGAAAATATTCTTCTCGGCTCTGACCGCCGGAAACCCCGAAGAAAGCTATTCTGCCGACGGGTATAATCATTTCACCGTCCGCCAAATGCTGACGCCGCTGGAACAGACTGCGGATTATTGCGGCATGGTCTATTTGCCGCCTTTTGCCTTTTTCCGCGCGGGACATGCCGAGGAAGATAATCGCCTGAACGAGCATGTCGCCGAGTGGAAAGGCC
>Ga0316204_10011689_pt1 | contig 10919 bp, 9 predicted proteins | sample 6monrhotite_MG_2_FD_205661 | JGI IMG/M metagenome (GOLD analysis project Ga0316204, IMG submission 205661) | Microbial mat bacterial communities from mineral coupon in-situ incubated in ocean water Damariscotta River, Maine, United States -... | ecosystem: Environmental > Aquatic > Marine >... | reverse complement strand
CCGTTCTGGAGACCAGTGATGACTCCCCGGCACAACACGGGTTCCACCTGTTTCTTCGTCGAATGATGTTAGAGCCCACATGACATTGATCATGCGTTCACCATCAGTCTTGCAATAGTCGAAAAGTCCTTCATCTGCATGGAGATATTGATCAGGCTCTCCGGGATGTATCTCCACTGCCTGCGTAAGGTTCACTTGAAACCGCTCACAGTTCTCACCCAGCACACCTTGGACCAGCTCTAAGATGGTTGGGTCCAATGCGGCTCTCTGTGCAATCTTGGACTTAGAAAATAGACCGCCCAGTCGTTTCGTTCTTTTTCCCACAAACAGTCCGTCCCCAAACAAAGACTCCGCCAAAATCGGATCGAGGTCTTTGCGGTATCGATCGACCTCATCCGGCACGAGAAGACCTTCAATCACTACACAGCCTTCCTGCTTCAGCACTTCCAGTATCAATGGCGTTTGCGCAGCCGCGCTCAGTGTCTTGACAGACATAAGCCACCCCTTCTTTTTGAGAGCTCTAAGTTTTATGCAGCGAGCTTGGTCAGTCGTGTTGCATGCATGAGTTCATGGTTTGCTTTGATCAGCCCAAGATCTCCTGGACTGATAACAGGTGACGTAAGCCCCCTGGTTTCACGAAGCATCTCTAGCATCGGGGCCGTTGTATGAATGCAAGCAGCGACACTGCCTCCTTCACTCACACTGTCAGGCAAGCCCAGTGGTCGGACATCCCAGTTCCATCTTTTCATGTAGTGAAGCCATTTGACTTCCAACACACAGGTGAGACCTTCAAGTCCGAGAGCCAGGCCAAACTCGAACATGCCTGAATGAAGTTCTGACGTGACCCAAGAAGGTTGTCCTTCTTTTTGCGAAACTTCAGGAGCGGCGATCACCCGCGAGCAGTCATAGAGGCGATCAGATCTCGGAACACCTTCAATATCACATATGGACGGAAACACCTCGGACGTTAGCGTGGGTGCAAGCGATGGCTGCATGCGCAGCGATCCTACAACGTCCTCTTTGTCGTCAAGGACCAAGAAATAGGTCGTCAGGTCATTGTCGAATTGATCAATCTCGCGACCATCGGGCTGCCGGATTTCTTCCCACCCCGCGATATCCACGAGGACTCGATGTCTCAAGCGAAACATCTGTTCGAGCTTATCTTCGTATAAAGAGGCGTTTTGTCGAGTTACCACACGGAGCATGATCTCTTCCCTTTCTTGTTTGTCAGTAAGAAGGTCTCAGTCATGTGGAGATTCGTCGATCATCTGATCAGGTGATTGACTTCAAAGCCTCAGCTCATGATGGCGGAGCGCTTCGACAAACGCCTGGATTCTGCTGGGAACTTTGTAATGGCGCTTGGCTTTCTCCACATGCGTGTGAACGGTTGCTTCGGAGATTTTGAGTATTTCGCCGATCTCCCAATCGGTCTTGCCCGCCCCAACCCAATGCAAACACTCTCTCTGCCGAGGCGTGAGTTGTGCATCGCAAGGCAGTGACACATCTCTGAAAGCAAGCAGCCGGGCATGGAAATAGACCGTCGCAAGCTGCAGTGCGGCTCTCATTCGATCAGCGGGTATGTCATTGTCTACTTCAAACGACGCGACTGCGAGATATCCATTTGCTTGGAAGACAGGCACCGTGTACCCGGATCGGATGCCAAACTCTCCAGCCTCATCCATAACCGTTTTGGCTTTGCCCCTTAGGAGACCCTCTTCTCTCACCGCCTCCCAATCAAATGCATTTGGGGTAGATTTGGCTTTTGCGACAACGGCGTCAGCATAGTGGTAGTCGCGTTCTATATATCTAGCGACCCATTCCTCATTCCAGTTACCGTGCCTCAGAACTTCGTCCGGCAAAACGCCACTGACTTCACCCAGGAAATATTGAGAGATACCAAGCCGCTTCAGCAGGCATTCAAACGCCTGAACCAGTTCGAGTTCAGTCTCGACGCGGTCAGCGGCGTCGACGAACTCCATAGTTTGAAACGATGGCATATGCCCCCCATCGCCTGCCCACAACAGCTTAATTGAAACTTTCGTTTTATTTTGAAGTTTTCATTGGATTTTCTCTACGCATCAGAGATTGCAATCTCACCTCAACCATCTGGTGTATTTGTTGGACAACCTCAGAACGCAGAAAGAACAAACTCGGATCAGCGCGACTGTTTCGCTAGAACAATTGCGGACTTGAGGTACGCAGGCCACTTCGGCACAGCCTAAGGTTGTGCAATACAAAGATGGATAAAGTGCCGGTTGGCGCATGCAAGAACACCAACCGGCGTAGGAGGCGCCCGCTCGTCTGAAACGGACAAAAGCGATCCTAAGTCTGGAAGATCTGACCGAGGAAACATTGGTGCATTGAAGGGGCAATCAATATCGATAATCGGGGGTTATGAGTGCTGCAGTCGGGCGTTCCCACAACGACGCAAAGTGAAGCTGGGCGAGAGCTCCAGGAAAGCACAGCGATGTGACCCACGGCTGTGTACCAACTCAAGCTGGTGCGCTTGTCGCTCGGTCGACCACAACAGAAACTCTAGGCAAAATTGAAGAATGGCGGAGCCAGGCGGACGCTCCATCCGAACCAGTTCTTCCAATTAATTCAATGACTTATGTCCACTGCGGGCAGTGAATGCGTACCACGAATGTGACCAAAGCTCCGATTAGAGGCAGGCCGGGCTCTACCTGTCAGTAGGTGTTGCAACATCCGACTGATGCACGAGCCGCGCTAGCATTTGCGTCGTGCCCGAGGACAGGGTGGGGACATAAATGCCCAAGGAAATAGGTGAGACCACCATCAACTTTCCCTGCGTTTCTATCGCGCCACGGCAAATGTTATCTGATGCCTGACGCCAGCAGATCGAACTCAGATGACAAACGACTAGTTTCGCTCTCAAGCTCTGCAAGTTCGTCCCTGACTCCGCCAGCCGATACGGTTTCGGAATAAGCATCCATTTTTTCCGCCCGATCCCGCAATGCGGCAGCACGAGACGAAAGAGCAGCCAACGTCTTCCGATCGGCTTCTGTCGCCGTCGCACTTGCCCGCATCTGGCGTTCCAGATTTCCAATTCGCGTATTCTGACCTGCTATCCGTTTACGCGCCTGATTGATTTCCAACGATAGTTGATCGCGCTCTGCTTTTAGCGCACCGCTGCGCGCTGCAAGCTCTGCGTTTCGGCGAGAGGCTGCCTCAGCTTCCGCTTCTCGTTGTTCCAACCTTTCATCATATTGGCCGCCTAACACACCGGATATGGCGTTTCCAAATCCACCTTGAGCAGGATCGTTTTGCGCAGCGTTCGTCGCGCAGCCCACCAGCCCGCATGAGATTGCTATCATCATCAAATAGTTTCGCACGAGAAATCTCCTAGACAGCGCCGCGTGTTGCAGCCAATTCATCATTGAGTGTTGCCAGCCGCTGCGTGGACGCCGACATGCGCTCAAGCTCTGCATCCATTTCACTCAAGTCCGCTGCAGGCTCGTTCTGCGCCACGAGCGTTCGCGTGTCTTGAAACGTATTCAATTGCTCATTTGCGCTATCAATCGATTCATTGATGAGTCGTTGATCATCCCCTATTTGATCTATGCGACGACGATAGGTTGCTTCATCTACCGTTCCCGCTTGGTACTTTGTATTGAGCTCTGCCATAACCAAACGATGCTCCGCAACCACCGTCTCAAGCGAGGCGACGAGTTGTTCGCCCTCTGCATTCTTTTGCCGCAGATCAGCGATCACCGCATCCAGCTGGGCTTCTTTTGATGCATATTGCTGTTGTTTGCCCGCGAAATAGTTACCTGCAAGGCCACCCACCACAGCACCACCAGCACCACCTATCAGAGCGCTTTTTAGGTCGCCGCCAAACAGAAACCCAGCCACAGCGCCTGCGACAGCACCTGTCGCCACACCGCCCCAAACCGTCCTGTTAAACGCATCCGCATTTGAGCGCATCTGCTGTTGTGCGGGTGTCAACTCGGCCTGTTGGCTTCCACTAAAAGAGCCAAGACCACCTGAAGAGCCGCCCCCAGTTCCCGAAGCACAGCCAGACATGGCAATCGATAAACTTGCGACAAGGATGATTGGATAGCGTGCCGCAACTCGGGAGCGCGTTTTGATCAGTTTATTCATCACTTCCTCCTATCTCTCTCAATTGTTGTGACCAGGTGTCTCTGGAAAGATTCCCGTCAGCCCGGAATTGCTCGACATGTGATACAAAGGTCTGCGCAAAAGGGATCAGATAATCAAACCCCTTCGCTTGATAATCAACCACCAACGCCTCCAGCTGCGGCGCCACCAATGGCAGCGAATAATCTGAAGACACGCTGTAAACGAGATCGCTATAGCTCGTGACGGTTGTTTGACTATCAGATTGCAAGGATAAAATTCTTTGCCTTCTAGTCTCTAACTCGGTCTCAAGTTGCGCGACAACCAAGCGCGCTCTTTGTGCACGCCCTGCATCTCCCGCATCTTCTGCTTGAGCCAAAAGTTGTTTGGTTCGCAAGAGGTTCGCGGCCATTTCCTGCAGGACAAGTTCTGTTCGCGCAATCAAGATCGGATCGGTTTTAACTTTGTTCCCGATTATCGCCCCTGATTGCAGAAGCGCCCTGATAGCGCGATCGCGAATATCGTTTTGCTCTGTCCGTGCTGCTTCTAATTGTTGGATCGCCGACTCCAACTGATCCCTTACAAGTTTGTCATCGGTCTGTTCAGATACATTGGTAAACTGAACCAGCGCCTCACGTTGGGCTGTCGCACTTTCAGCTTCAACGTCTGGCGCAGGCAAAGACTTCCACTCCGCCTGGATGGTTTGCAAGCGTTCCTGAGAAACAACAACCGGTATAGACAGGACAAACCGGAGGCCTAAATTGGCAACGGTCCGGGCTTTGCCGGTTCTTTCATCATAAAATTGGTTTTCATTACGCAAGGCGGTCCGGATCTCCCGTTGCGATGTTGCAATGTCGCCCCCTTTGGAAACAAACCCACCTGCTTGCCCATGCAAACGCCCGCGGCGATTTAGCCGGAATAGGTCAGATGTAATTTCAGATGCATTGCCGAGAACGTCGTAGAGGCCCAACGGATTGGGTTTCAAAAGACCTATTGGTCGCAACTTTCCTCCTGCTGATTGGCTTCCTTGAAACCAAACATACTCTGGCATTTGTCCCTCTGGCATGGGAAATACGCGACCGGAGAAATCTGCCTCATCGACTGATATTCCGCCGCGAGCGGCAAACTCCCACTCAACTTCCGTCGGCAACCTGATGAAAGCCGGAACGTCACCCTGACGAGGCAACACATCACTTGCGTTCTGCAACAACCATTCAGAGTATGCCTGCGCGGTTTCGATAGCTTCGAACCAAGAGATCGCGACGGCCGGCAAACGCAGCTTCGTCGATGGGCTGTCACAAGTTCCTTTTAGCGCCGCCAGTTGAAGCTGTGTCAGTTCATACTTGCCAATATAGTAGTGCCTTACACTCTGTTCTTCTGAAGACACAAAGCTTCCTGCGACATAGTCGAAGCGAGAGTCTTCTTTGTAGGAGAGGCTTTCCTGGCGAAGGCCCACCCTAATCCGGCGATCATCCAGAAATCCCGTGCTCTCAACGTCGACGCGACGCATGGCGTATTTCCCGCCGCACGGCATTGGCAGCACCAGATCACCCTCATCAGGTTTCGGATTATAGTCGCGCTCTTGCCATCCAGACTCATCCGCCATCGCCGTGGGGGCAATAGACAGGGCAAAAGCTAGTAGCAATGCCAATGCCGAAGACACCTGGGAGATTTTAGACATCGGCTAATCCCTCCGCCGGCTCTATACGTGTCGCTGCAGAACCCGCCCAAAGTGACGACACAACCGCAAGACCGATTGTTGTTAAGCAGGCAGTCACGACGTGAGAGAACCGAAGCTGGCTTATCGTCTCCCCTGTGCGAATGGCGTGGTCAAATATGTCGTTCAATCCTCTTGAGACAAGCAAGAAGATGATGAAGGAGCCCACGAGCCCTGCCGTGGCGATGATCAATGCTTGGGTGACGGGAAATGCAACAATCGCCCTGAGGGGCGCACCGATAAGCCTTAAGACCGACAGCTCTCGCCTTTTGCGCTGCACATTTGCTGCAAGGATCGACCCCAAAGCCAGCGCAAACCCGCCAATTGCCACAGTTGCAATAATGCCAAAAACAGTCGACAGACTTTGATCAAGGGAACGCATGGCTTCAATAGCGGCAGCTTGGGTTCTAACGTCCAATCGTTCCGTTTCAACCAGATGATCACGCAGGCCCGGGATGTCATAAATCGAGCGCGCATAAAGCCGGAAACGCGGAAACTCCCTAATTAGATTTCTCGGTGTTTCTCCTGGCCACGCGAACGCAGAAACTGCGAGCCCATCACGATAGTCTTCTGTTGCGACTAAGAGGTCCAGTGAGACGAAGGCAGCAGGCTCAGTTTCTGCCCAGTTCTCAGCAATGCCTACAACTTCCAATTCAAGAAACTGCGCCTCGGCAGAATTATTTCGCGTCCGCTGAATGCGCGCCCGCAAAGACTGCCCGACTTTCACATGTAGTCTTTCAGCCGCCAGAGAACTCAGGATGACTTGCTCCGGTTCTTCAATCAGATCGGACAGAGGCCCCAACAAAGGGTCACCTGTCTGTGTTGGGATCATCGACAGTCCCCGAACCGTTTTACGCTCAGCGCGATGTTGAACTGAATTGAAGCTGGCAGCGATTGTGCGTGTCGTAGGAACGGCAAATTCCACATCATCCCGTGCGCGCATTTTTTCGAACCAATCCGCTGTCAGATTCGCGCTGCTTATGATGACAATCTCACGATTCCGAACATCTTCGATCAGACGTTGTGCGAGCGTGTCTATCAGACCAAACTTCAAGCTGAAGAGAATGAGAAGAGGGGCAAGCACAGCGATAAGAGCAAGCACAGTACAACTTGTTAGGAGCAACTCATTGAATACGTCCCGCGCCGCGACCCAAGCGACACCGTTTCGACTGTGGCGTAGCGCGCTCATGCGGCCACCTCCATGGTGGAGACAACACCACGCTCATTGGCTTCGACGGTTTGATGCAACCGCGAAAAGCCGGAGCGCTGAACGCGGTCCCAATCATGGCTGGCAACAATCAGCGCGGCACCCGTCTCGTCAACCAGTTGGACAAGCAGGTCAAATATCTTGTCAGCGGTTAGAGGGTCAACAGATGCTGTGGGTTCATCTGCAAGGATCAGTTTTGGACTGTTGATGAGAGCGCGGGCAATGGCAACGCGCTGGCGTTGCCCGACGGAGATTTGTGCAGGACGGCGTTTTAGGATGCCAGGTATTTCCAATCGACTGACCAGCATCGCAAGCTGTTGACTGCGATCTACGCCGACCAAACGGGCTGGCAACAGAATATTGTCACGGACAGTAAGTGAGGAAATGAGACCGCCCTGCTGTAATACAACACCAACATATTTACTTCTCAGCGCCGCCATCTGATCGACGGAATGCCGGTGCCACAATGCGATAATATCGACCTCGTTGGCGTCCGGCTGGAAAATGAATTCCCCTCCTTCGTCAGGCCGCAGCGCCATGGCTGCCAATGCCAAGAATGTGCTTTTTCCACTTCCGCTTGCGCCGGTAAGAGCGTAAACGCGCTTTGCCTCCACTTGAACGAAAGGCACATGCAGTCTGAACCCCTGCCCTTTTTCTGAGGACGGTCGCGTCTTGCTAAGTTCTTTCATCACAAACAGGCGGTCATGTTTCGACACACCTCCCGTCATGGCAACGCGGAAAGCGACACGGGATATACGGCATCCCCAGGAACTCTACCACCGTCCAACGCGACCCAAAGCGTCACTTCATCGCTAAAGCGTTCATAGAGTTCGACCTTTTGACGCAGTTCATCGAGGAACTCACGCTGGCGATCGAAACCCCAGCTAAGCCAATCGTCTTCGGTGATTTCCAGAATCCGGCTGCGATAAGGAAGGTCCTCAAGGTATTCGCCGATAATCCCCACCTCTGCAAGACGACGCACAGCACCGACCTGATCTGGCGTCCGACTGAGAAGTGCTGCTGCGGTTTGCAGCTGACCAAAGAAATCGCGCGGTGTCATCCGAGTTCTCTCAGCGGTCTCCAGGATTGTCCTTAACGCCAAAGTCAGATCTGAGAGCTGGTTGCGCGACAACAAAACCCGCACATCAAATGTTGCAAGCGCCGGGTTTTGCAGATCACGGTCGGCTGCCCACGCTTCAAAAAAGGATGGAGCTTGGGTCCCTGCCGCTCTCCCAAGATAAGCCAGTTGCATCGCGCGACCGGCCAACATAACCCTGCGCTGATACGCTTCCAGTTTGGCCTGATATTCTGCTTCTGCTGCTGCGTTGGCAGCTTGGGCAGCAGCGGCAGCCTCAGCTTCTGCTGCTGCCGCACGCTCACTTTCAGCCTGCGCCCGAGCAGCACTTGAGGCAGCGGCCGCTTGCGCTGCTTCTGCTGCCTCTCGGCGCGCAGTGGCTTCTATCAATGCCTGGCGCCGCAGCTCCTCGCGCCGTTGTTCGACTTCCGCACGCGCGTCTTCCATCGCTTTGTCGCCTATTTCGATCAGCCGGCCTTTACCAGCAACTTCAACCTGAAGCGCTATGCTTTGGGCAATCGTCTCGACATAGGATGAGAAGCGATTAACGTCACCTGCTTCGACACCGTGATACAGCGTTTCATTCGACCCCGGTAGTCGTGTAAGCAGTTGATACTGCAATTCAGCCTGGTCGTGATTGTTGGTGCCCGGAGCGGTCAGCAAGTGAATTGCCGAAAGCATTATACCCTGCTCCTGCGCGAGGTTGTTCACCTCAAGCGGCCCCAGACCGGTAGCTGAAAGTGGATCAGAGCCGCTACGGGCACCCGCATCGGTGATGAGGACGACCCATTTCCCTTGATAGTTCCCCCATGAAATTTCGTTCAGCGCGGCTGAGATGCCAGCAAATGCATCTTCATTGAACCCCTTACTTGAGGCTGTAGCTGCACCAGCGTCATTGATCTGATTGAGGAAACTGCTGCCGGATTGAGCGCTGCCAAGATCTGCGTAAACACGAGTTAGATACTCAAGCCCCGGTGCCGCCTGGAGGTTGTCCCTATATCCGATCAATCCGAAATCAATGCGGTTGCCGAATTTGGAGTTGGCTAGCTGTCCATACATTAGCTTCACGGCGTCGCGAACACGGTCAATGTAGGGGTCCATCGACGTTGTTGTGTCGATAACGAACACGACTCCCGCCTTGAAGTCGTTGTGCACGCGGCTCAGAACATCGGCCGGATCAACATCTGGAATCACGACATACGGATCTGGACGGGGTTTCTCCACCACGACCTGCGCTGGCGCTGGTTCTGAGATTGGGGTCGCTTCAGCAACAACCGGAGGAGTAACTTGAGCTGGCGCTGGCGGTTTGGCTGGCAACGAAAAACCAGCATCTTCGTCAGCATTTACAGCGGCAACGCGCACCATTTGAGTGCTGAAACCACTGGAAAAATAGCCTTCATCGAAATCGAGAATGGGCAACAGATAGAAGTTCTCAGAAAGGTCTATATGCGTTTCTGGCTCGATAGAGACAACAGGAAAATCGCTTGGTACTTCCCCAGAACGAACAGTAGAGCGCATACCTGCGGCACGTGGCCCTGGTCGATCGGCCTCAATAACTTCCTGAAGTCCGTCATAGTCACGGAAAAAGAGTGTCTGCTCCCGCCCAGCTGGATTTGTGAATGCGAGCGTCATCGCCTGCTTCCACGGCACTGTACGATCAGCGATTAACCAGCCGTCCGTTGGACCCTGATTTGCTCGTCCGACTTCAAGCCATGTGCGATCGTTGATCTCCACGCTTTTATATACGTACAAGGGCGTGAGCGGGGGAAGAGGTTCGGCATTTGAATCCGCTTCTTCGCCGGGGTTCTCCACCAAGGGTGTCCCTGGCCGCGTCAAAACACGTTGGTAGAGACTACTCTTCCCTTCCATCAACAATGGAGAGCGCGCCGACGCCGATGAAGAGAAAGTGGGCAGCAATAAAACACTCGCGACAATGGCACACGCCATCGTCCATTTTTGCCTATATCTAAACATACTACCCCCAGATCCCCTTCTTTGGTCCAAACGTTGTGTTCTTAGGCATTCTTGTGAGGCGGATTGCTATTGGCGCTCCTGCCAAGCACTCAGATCCTCAAGGCGCTTCTGTGCCGGCGCCTCCCCTTTTGCCGCGGCTTGGTCATACCAATACTTAGCCAATTCGGCAGAAGGTTGAGTGAAAGGTGAGGGCACATCGCCCCAAAGTGACGGATCATACATCTCGCCAATCGCCGTCGCTGAGCGGGCGTGTCCACGCCGAGCGGCACCTTCGAGAATAACAAGCGCTACATCTAGTTGCTCTTTGGCTATTCTATCTTGTGCCTGCGCGTACATTTCGGAGACCGGCAGTGTACTGATGGTTTCCAGCGAACGTTCCTGAACCGCAGAGGATCCTTCGCCAAAACGAAGATAGTCATATAGTTGAGGGCCATAAAGCGCACCGAACACACCAACACAAAGCAATACAACGAGCGCAGTCCCGCCATACATCAATTTGTTCAACTCATTCACCCCCAACAAACCGTGCCTGCACGCACTTAGGAAAGCACTCGGCGACGCCCCATACTGAATCTTTGCTTTCACAATGAATCTACTATGATAGTATGCGCTCGAAATAGCAATATCGACTAACGCTCGCGGCTGGATATATTGCATGAAATTGGTGACCGGAATTGCGACAGCCGTCATGGTCGTTTGGCTCAGCAGCCAAACCGCTCATGCATTTATGAGCCCTATGGCGGGTCTGACACCTAAGGAACTCGTTGACCTCGCTTGGACTTTCGAACGGGGCGGAACAGGCAGCGCCGGCGCCAGCCTTGAGCGCTGCAGATCGTTGCCGGCCACTT
>Ga0316204_10011688_pt1 | contig 10919 bp, 8 predicted proteins | sample 6monrhotite_MG_2_FD_205661 | JGI IMG/M metagenome (GOLD analysis project Ga0316204, IMG submission 205661) | Microbial mat bacterial communities from mineral coupon in-situ incubated in ocean water Damariscotta River, Maine, United States -... | ecosystem: Environmental > Aquatic > Marine >... | reverse complement strand
AGGCTTAACAGATTTGTAAAAAAGAACAATGATTTTATTCGAAGGTTTACAGCAGGTGTAAAAATTGTAGAATTAGATGCTTCAGGGCGCCTATTAATTCCGAAAGACTTACAAATATTTGCGGGAATTACGAAAGATGTAGTGCTTTCTTCAGCTGTGAATATTATTGAGGTTTGGGACAAAGAAGCGTACGAAAAAGTAGTTGAAGATCTAGCTGATGGTTTTGGTGAATTGGCAGAAGAAGTTATGGGAACTGTAAAATTTGACGATGATGATGGAGTATCATAACCCTGTTTTACTTAAAGAAAGTGTGGATGGTTTGAATATAAAGCCAAACGGAGTATATGTTGATGTTACTTTTGGTGGTGGAGGTCATTCAAAAGAAATATTAAGTAAGTTAAATGAAGAAGGGAAACTATTTGCTTTTGATCAAGATGATGATGCAAAAAAGAATATAATTGATGATGAACGTTTTACGTTAATTCCACAGAATTTTAGATTTATAAAAAGGTATTTGCGTTTTTATGGGGTAAAAAAAGTGGATGGGGTTTTAGCAGACTTGGGTGTTTCATCTCATCAGTTTGATGAAGCTGATCGAGGATTCTCTACGAGATTTGATGCGGATTTGGATATGAGAATGAATCAATCAGATGAGTTATCAGCTTTTCAGGTGGTAAATTTCTATACTGAAGAAAAATTAGCAGACGTATTGTTTCAATATGGAGAATTAAGAAATGCTAGAGCTATTGCAAAAAAAATAGTTGAAACTAGAGCTGAAAAGAAAATTAGAACAAGTTTTCAATTAAAAGAAGTGTTAAGTGCATTTATACCAAAATCTGTTGAGCATAAGATTTTAGCTCAAATATTTCAAGCTATTCGGATAGAGGTAAATCAAGAGATTGAAGCATTGAAAGAATTTTTGTTGCAAATACCAGAGGTATTGAATTCAGAAGGACGTTTGAGTGTTATTTCATATCATTCTTTAGAAGATAGATTGGTAAAACGATTTATTAGAAACGGACTTTTTGAGGGTGAGCCAGAAAAGGATTTTTATGGAAATATAAATGTTCCAATGAAAAAAATAGGAAAAATGATTGTTCCTTCTTTTCAAGAAATAAAAGAAAATAATAGAGCGAGAAGTGCAAAATTGAGAATAGCAACATTAAAATAATGTCAACATTCAAGAAAAGCATATACGATATATTAAAAGGGAATTTTTTAGTAAGTGATAATTCCTTTAAAAATTGGCGTTTTATTTTGTTTGTAGTGATGTTAATGTTACTAATGATAGCAAGTTCACATAGCTCAGATAAAAAAGTGATGGAGATTGCAAGGCTAAATAAGCAAATAAAAGAATTGCAATCAGAATTTGTCGATACGCGTTCAATTTCAATGAAATTAAAATTAGAATCAACAATTAAAAATAAAGTATTGGGTTTGGAATTAAAACCGAGTGAAAATCCACCACAAGTTATAAGAGTAACTTCAAAAAACAACTAAAATTGGCTGTTACACAAAAAAACATATTAAATAAACTATACGTTGTATTCGTATTTATCACGTTGTTTTTAATAGCTATAATTTTTAGACTAACAACTATTCAATTTGCTGATGGTGAAAAATATAGAAACTTATCAGAACAATTGACACTTAGAAACGATACTATCTTTGCAAATAGAGGAAATGTTTTTTCAGCTGATGGAAGTTTGTTGGCAACATCAATGTCTCAATATGAAATTAGAATGGATGCTGTTACAGTTGATGCAAAAGTATTTGAAAATGAAATTAGAAATCTTTCTGTAGAGTTATCAAAAATGCTTGAAAATAAAGCTTCTTATTGGGAATCAAAAATTAGAAAAGCACGAAACAATAGAAATCGGTATTTGTTTATTACTAAAAAATTGGGATATAATGATTATATCAAGATTAAGAGCTTTCCAATTTTTAAGTTAGGAATGTATAAAGGAGGCTTTATCGCAGAGCAGTCTACAGTTAGAGCACATCCACTAGGTAAAGTTGCTGAAAGAACTATAGGTTATGATGATTATAGAGGAGGACCAGGAATTGAAGGCGCGTATAGAAGTTATTTGAAAGGAAAGCATGGTTGGAGAATGAAACAAAAAATTGCTCAAGGGCAATGGAAGCCAATAAATGACACAAATGAAAAGGAGCCAATAGATGGCAAAGATATTGTAACCACTATTGATATTAACATTCAAGATATTGCCCATCACTCTTTGTTAAAACAATTGGAGTATTATAATGCAGAGCATGGTTGTGTAGTTGTCATGGAAACAAAGACAGGTGAAATTAAAGCAATTTCTAATCTAGGAAGAAGTTCCCAAGGGAAATATTATGAGAAAAGAAATTATGCAATTTATGAATCTCATGAGCCTGGATCAGCTTTTAAAGTAATGTCTATGGTTGCAGCTTTAGAATTAGGGGCAATAGATACAAGTACTGTTGTTGATACTGGTGAAGGAAGGTTTAAAATGCACGGAAGATATATTAATGATTCTAAAAGAGGTGGTTATGGAAAAATTTCTGCGGCGCGTGCTTTAGAGGTTTCTTCAAATATTGGATTTGCCAGATTGATTGATGAAAATTTTTATGAGCATCCTGACAAATTTATAAATAGCTTAAAAAAAATGCATTTAAATAATCAAATTGGGCTATCAATAAAAGGTGAAGGGAAGCCAAATGTTCCAAGTCCAGGGGATAAAATATGGAGTAAAAATGCATTAGCATCTATAGCTTATGGCTACAATCTCACATTAACGCCTTTACAAACGTTGACATTTTACAATGCAATTGCAAATAATGGTGAAATGATAAAACCAAAATTTGTAAAAGAAATTCGTGCTTGGAATAAAAATGTTCAAGTTTTCAAAAAAGAAGTTATTGACCCTCAAATTTGCTCAAAAGAGACGATTAATAAAGTTCAAGAAATTTTGAAAAATGTAGTGGTAAGAGGAACTGGGCAAAAATTATATGACGAACATTTCTCCATGGCAGGTAAAACAGGTACTGCCAGAACAGAATATGGAAATATTGTGGAATGGCAAAAAGACAAGAAGTATATTTCGTCATTTACTGGGTATTTTCCAGCTGAAAATCCTAAGTACTCTTGTATTGTTGTGATTCATAAACCTGATATTAAAACTGGTTTTTATGGAGCTGATGTTTCGGGTCCTGTATTTAAAGATATAGCACAAAAAATTTATACTTCAAATTATATTATTAATAAGATTGATAATGTTACACCAAATTTTGCAAGTGTTAAAAATAGCTATGATACATATTATTCAAAATCAAATAAGGAATTTACTTCAATCCCAAATGTAAAAGGAATGGCAGCTATGGATGCCATTTCTTTACTTGAAAATATAGGTTTAACTGTTAATTTTCAAGGCGAGGGAAAAGTAAGTGACCAATCAATAAATGCTGGTGAAAAGCTAGTAAAAGGAGCAACAATAGTATTAAAATTAATTTAGTTGAAGTTAGTTAAAGACATATTATACAAGGTTAGTATTAACGCTATTTATGGCAATACTAAAAAAGAGGTACAAACCATTGAATTTGATTCTAGAGAAGTCAAGTCAAATAGTTTGTTTGTTGCTCAAAAAGGTCTTGTGTTTGATGGACATAAATTTATTGATAAAGCAATTAGTTTAGGAGCAAGTGCAATTGTTTGTGAAGATTTACCAAATAAAATAGTTCAAAATGTTACCTATATCCAAGTTGAGGATTCAAATAGCGCATTAGCAATTATAGCTTCCAATTTTTACGATAATCCTTCTTCAAAATTAAAATTAGTTGGTGTTACTGGTACAAATGGAAAAACTACAATTACAACACTATTATATCAATTGTTTCAAAAAGCGGGTTATAAAACAGGGCTTTTGTCAACTGTTAAAATTATGGTTGATACATTTCAATATGAAGCGACTCACACTACACCAAATTCTGTTTTAATTAATAAGTATTTGAACGAAATGGTTGGGCTAGGTATTGATTATTGTTTTATGGAAGTTAGTTCTCACGGAATTCATCAAAAAAGGACAGAAGGGTTGCAATTTAGTGGAGGTGTATTTACAAATTTAACACACGATCATTTAGATTATCATAAAACATTTAAGGAATACAGAGATGTAAAAAAATCATTTTTTGATGGTTTACCAAAATCTGCTTTTGCCTTGGTAAATATTGATGATAAAAATGGAGGAGTAATGCTTCAAAATACAGTTGCAAAAAAATACGGCTATGCGTTAAAAACGATGGCAAATTTTAAAGCTAAAATTTTGGAAAATCAATTTTCAGGGCTATTACTAAATATCAATGGAAATGAAGTTTGGACAAAATTAACAGGTAGTTTTAATGCATCTAATTTAGTTGCTGTGTATGGAGTAGCTAATTTGTTAGGTTTAGATTCAACAGAAACACTAACACATATTAGCGAATTGGAAAGTGTTAGCGGTAGGTTTCAACATTTTATTTCTAGCAATGGTATTACAGCTGTAATTGATTATGCACATACGCCAGATGCTTTAAAAAATGTACTAGAAACCATTAACAATATAAAAACGGGTAATGAACAAATTATTACCGTTGTGGGATGTGGTGGAGATCGCGATAAAGCTAAACGTCCAATTATGGGACGAATAGCATCTCAGTTGAGTACACAGGTAATTTTTACTTCAGATAATCCAAGAAGTGAAAATCCACAATCAATTATTGAGGAAATTGAAGCTGGAGTTGAGCCTCAAAATTTTAGAAAAACAGTATCGATTTTAGATAGAGAACAAGCTATTAAAACAGCAACCAAATTTGCTCATAATGGAGATATTATTTTAATAGCAGGAAAAGGACATGAAACATATCAAGAAGTGAATGGAAAGCGAGCGCATTTCGACGATTATGAAAAAATAACTCAACTGTTAAAATCCATAGAAAGCTAAAACAATGTTATATTATTTATTTGAATATTTAGAAAATCATTACAATGTAACAGGAGCGGGGTTATTTCAATATATCTCTTTTAGGTCTGCATTGGCTTTTATTCTTTCATTACTTTTTTCAACAATTTATGGAAAAAGAATTATTAATTATTTACAGCGAATGCAAGTAGGTGAATCAGTTAGAGACCTAGGACTTGAAGGGCAAGCAGAAAAAGCTGGTACACCAACAATGGGAGGTATAATTATAATTTTAGCAACCTTAATACCGGTATTATTATTTGCTCAAATAGATAACATATATATAATTCTGTTAATTGTTACAACCTTGTGGATGGGTGCAATTGGGTTTATTGATGATTATATTAAAATTTTCAAAAAAGATAAAGATGGATTAAAGGGAAGGTTCAAAATTTTGGGTCAGGTTACTTTGGGGATTTTTGTTGGTGCAATGCTTTATTTTCATCCTAGCGTAACTATGAAAGAAAAATTACCTGTAAAATATCAATATGTTACAGAAAAAGGGGTTCCAGTTTTATTTGCTGAAGCTGAGAAATCTACAAAAACAACAATTCCATTTTTAAAAAATAATGAATTAGAGTATGCTAAAGTTTTGGATTTGTTTGGAAAAGGTTTGAAGGACTATGCTTGGATAATTTTTATACCGATTGTAATATTCATTATTACAGCAGTATCGAATGGAGCAAATTTAACGGATGGTATTGATGGGTTAGCGGCAGGATCTTCGGCCATTATTGTTCTTACGTTAGGGATTTTTGCTTGGGTTTCGGGTAATATTATTTTTGCTAATTATTTGGATGTTATGTATATACCAAATTCTGGTGAAATGACGATTTTTATTGCAGCATTCGTTGGTGCATTAGTTGGTTTTTTATGGTATAATACCTACCCAGCTCAAGTTTTTATGGGAGACACAGGCAGCTTAACTATTGGGGGTATTATCGCTGTTTTAGCTATTTCAGTCCGTAAAGAGTTATTAATTCCCATTTTGGCAGGAGTCTTTTTTATTGAAACTTTATCAGTGATACTTCAAGTAAGTTATTTTAAATATTCAAGAAAAAAATATGGAGAAGGAAGGCGAATTTTTAAAATGTCACCATTGCATCATCATTATCAAAAAACTGGATATCATGAAAGTAAAATTGTTACGCGCTTTTGGATTATTGGAATTTTATTAGCGGTTTTTACAATAGTAACGTTAAAGTTGCGATAAATGAAATTAGTTATCCTAGGAGCGGGGGAAAGCGGTGTTGGAACAGCCATTTTGGGAAAACAAAAAGGTTATAATGTTTTTGTTTCTGATAAAGGAATAATTGCAAAAAAGTATAAAAAAGTTCTTTTAAATAATAATATTTCTTTTGAAGAAGGAAATCATACAGAAGTTAAAATTTTCGATGCTGATTTGGTTATGAAGAGTCCAGGAATTCCAGATTCTGTTAATGTGGTAAGAGCATTGAGAGAAAAAGGAATTTCGGTAATTTCTGAAATTGAGTTTGCTGCAAAATTTACAAATGGAGTTATTGTTGGTATTACAGGATCAAATGGTAAAACTACAACAACAATGTTAGTAAATAATATATTGAAAAAAGCCAAACTTAATGTAAGTATGGGAGGAAATATTGGGAATAGTTTTGCACAACAAGTTGCTGAAAAAGATTCAGCGTTTCATGTGTTGGAGTTAAGTAGTTTTCAATTAGATGGTATTGAAGATTTTGCACCACATATTGCAATAATTACCAATATAACTCCTGATCATTTAGATAGATATAATTATCAATTTGAAAATTATATCAATTCAAAGTTTAGAATTACAAAAAATCAAACAGAAGATGATTTTTTAATTTATGACGCGGATGATGAAGTTATTTTAGATTGGTTAAAACATAATAAGGTAAAGGCAACTTTAGTTCCATTTTCATTAAAAAAAGAAGTAGAAAAAGGTGTTTATTTAAAAGAAGATACAATAATAATAAAATATAAAATAGAAGATACTATAATGAAGACTTCAAATCTAGCATTAAAAGGAAAACATAACACAAAAAATGCTATGGCAGCGGCTATGGCAGCTTCAATACTAAAAGTTAGAAAAGACTTAATAAGAGAAAGTTTAGAGGATTTTGAAGGTGCTGAGCATAGACTTGAAAAGGTGTTAACAATTAACGGAGTTGATTATATTAATGATTCAAAGGCAACAAATGTGAATGCAACATTTTATGCGTTAGATAGTATGCAATCTCCAACACTTTGGATAGTTGGAGGAGTAGATAAGGGAAATGATTATTTGGATTTAATGCCGTTGGTACGAGAAAAAGTTAAGGCAATAATTTGTTTAGGGGTCGATAATAGAAAAATTGTAGAAACATTTTATAATGTTGTTGATTTAATTGTGGAAACTGCAGGTGCAGAAGAAGCAGTTAAAGTAGCATATAAAATCGCAGAAAAAGGAGATAATGTTTTGTTGTCTCCAGCATGCGCTAGTTTTGATTTATTTGAAAATTATGAAGATAGAGGAAATAAATTTAAACAGGCGGTAAGAGAGTTATAATTGAATTTTAAAGAAGCTAAAGCTTGAAAAATATACTTAATAATATCGAAGGGGATCGCGCAATTTGGGCAATAGTTACCATATTGGCTGTCTTGTCGTTTTTACCAGTATATAGTGCAAGTACAAATTTAGTATATGTAGTAAATAATGGAACTACTACGTTTCATTTATTCAAGCATGCTTTTTTATTGATTTGTGGTTTCTTAATTATTTATGCTGTTCATAAAATTCCTTTTAGGTATTTCAGTGGAGGGTCAGTATTAATGATTCCGCTGGTTATATTTTTATTGATTTATACCATTACACAAGGAACAACTATTGGAGGTGCAAATGCAAGTCGTTGGATTCAAATTCCTTTTATTGGAATTGGTTTTCAAACTTCAACATTGGCCGGTTTGGTATTAATGGTTTATGTAGCACGTTATTTAGCTCGTAATAAAGATAATGAAAACATAACTTTTAAAGAAACAGCACTTCAATTATGGTTACCAGTCGCTTGTATTTTAGCTTTAATTTTACCTGCTAACTTTTCAACTACTGCTATTGTTTTTTGCATGATACTTTTACTATCATTTATTGGCGGTTATCCATTAAAATATATTGCATCTGTTGTGGGAATAGGTGTTCTAAGTTTAACTCTATTTGTGCTTATTGCAAAAGCATTTCCTGATGCAATGCCGAATAGAGTTGATACTTGGATGAGTAGAATAGAAAATTTTTCAAACAAGAATGCTGAAGAAGGTTATCAGGTAGAAAAAGCCAAAATAGCAATAGCTAGTGGTGGTTTGCAAGGAAGAGGACCTGGAAAGAGTATTCAGAAAAACTTTTTACCACAATCATCATCCGATTTTATTTTTGCCATTATTGTTGAAGAATATGGACTGTTAGGAGCTTCAGTTGTAATACTTATGTATTTTTTATTGCTCTTTAGAATTGTGATGGCAGCAAAAAAAGCAAAAAGCATTTTTGCTACATTATTAATCATTGGAGTTGGTTTACCCATTATTTTTCAAGCAATAATTAATATGGCGGTTGCGGTTAATTTATTTCCAGTAACTGGACAAACATTACCGCTTATAAGCAGTGGAGGTACCTCAATTTGGATGACTTGTTTTGCATTGGGTATTATATTAAGTGTAACTGCTGATAAAGAAAAAAAAGAAAGTATAGATAATGATGAAAACCCTTTAGATATTTTACATGAAGCAATCGGTTAATATCATATTAAGTGGAGGAGGAACAGGTGGACATATTTATCCGGCGGTTTCTATAGCGAATGAACTAAAAGCCTCATACCCAGAAGCTAACTTTTTGTTTGTGGGAGCAAAAGATAGGATGGAAATGGAAAAAGTGCCTCAAGCAGGATATGATATTAAAGGTTTATGGATTTCGGGAATTCAAAGAAAATTGACATTAAAAAATTTATCATTTCCATTTAAATTAATAAGTAGTTTGTGGAATGCTCATAAAATAATCAAAAAATTTAAACCAAGTATTGTAATTGGAACTGGTGGGTTCGCAAGTGGCCCAACTTTGTTTATGGCAAATAGAAAAGGTATAAAAACGCTAATACAAGAACAAAATTCATACCCAGGAATTACCAATAAATTATTATCAAAAAAAGCAGATAAAATTTGTGTTGCCTATGATGGATTAGAACGTTTTTTTCCTTCAGAAAAAATTATAAAAACAGGGAATCCTGTTCGTCAAGATTTATTAACTATTGAAGGAAAAAAAGAAGAAGCAAAAGCTCATTTTAAATTAGATATTGATAAAAAAACATTAGTAATAATTGGAGGAAGTTTAGGGGCAAGAGCAGTTAATAATTTAATTGAAAAACATATTGAATGGCTTGTTTCTAATAGGGTTCAAGTTATTTGGCAAACAGGGAAATTGTATTATGATGAATTTAAAAAATATGATGAATTAGAAGGGGTTAAAACATATGCTTTTTTAAATAGAATGGATTTAACTTATGCAGCTGCTGATATTTTAATTAGCAGAGCAGGAGCTAGTTCAATTTCTGAATTATGCATTGTTGGTAAACCTGTCATTTTTATTCCATCACCAAATGTTGCTGAAGATCATCAAACAAAAAATGCTTTGGCTGTTGTAACAAGAGATGCTGCGCTATTATTGAGGCAATCAGAGTTAAATATGTTTCAAACAATGTTTAGTCAGTTGTTAAATGACGAAAAGTTACAACAAAAATTAAGTGAAAATATTAAAAAATTAGCGTTGCCAAATGCAACAAAAAATATAGTAAAGGAAATTGAAAAATTATTAATTGGTTAAGGAGTTTGAATATAAAAAATATACATAACGTTTATTTTATAGGTATTGGCGGCATAGGAATGAGTGCCATTGCAAGTTATTTTAAAAGTAGCGGCAAAAACGTTGCTGGATATGATAAAGACGCTTCTCAAATTACCAATTCACTTCAAAAAAATGGAATTGCCATTCATTTTAAAGATTCATTAGATTTAATTCCTTTAGAATTTAAGCAAAAGAAAGGAACACTAATAATTTATACACCAGCTGTATCTATAAATCATTCTGAACTTAATTATTTTTTAACCAATAATTTTAGTGTGGTTAAGCGTTCAGAAATTTTAGGTGAAATTACTAAAAATTCTATTTGTTTAGCGGTAGCTGGTACACATGGAAAAACAACAACGTCAACTATCTTAGGTCATATTTTAAATGAAGCAAATGTAAATGCAACCTCTTTTTTGGGTGGAATTTCAGAGAATTATAATTCAAATTTAATTTTTGGAGGAACTGATGTTACTGTTGTTGAAGCCGATGAATTTGATAGATCATTTTTAAAACTTTCCCCAAATATTGCTTGCATTACTTCTATGGATGCAGATCATTTAGATATTTATGGAAATCATTCTGAATTGGAAAAATCTTTTAGCGAATTTGCGGCTAAAGTTTCGGATACTCTAATAGTACGAAAAGGGTTGCCAATTCATGGAATTACTTTTGGAATTGAAGAGCAAGCAGATTATGACGCTCAAAAAATAAGAATTCAAAACGGGACTTATCTATTTGATATTCAAACCCCAAATGAATACATAAAAAATATACAAATAAACTTACCAGGAAAACATAATGTGCTAAATACGGTGGCGGCTTTGGCAATGGCAACAATTTTTGGAATTTCTGTTCCTGTCATTGCTAAAGCTTTACTAACATTCAAAGGCATAAAAAGACGTTTTTCTTATAGAATAAAAACAGAAAATTTAGTATTAATTGATGATTATGCGCATCATCCAACAGAGATAAATGCAGTTATTAGTTCCATAAAAGAAATGTATCCAACTAAAAAAGTTCTTGGTATTTTTCAACCTCATTTATTTAGTAGAACAAATGATTTTGCAGATGATTTTGCA
>Ga0316204_10011687_pt1 | contig 10919 bp, 9 predicted proteins | sample 6monrhotite_MG_2_FD_205661 | JGI IMG/M metagenome (GOLD analysis project Ga0316204, IMG submission 205661) | Microbial mat bacterial communities from mineral coupon in-situ incubated in ocean water Damariscotta River, Maine, United States -... | ecosystem: Environmental > Aquatic > Marine >... | reverse complement strand
CCATTTAAGATCATATTCAAAATCATACTTATTTAAGATAGCTTCAACTTCTTGTTGAAGCTTTTCAGAAGTTGTTTCAGTTGAGAAACGAAAATTAAAAACAACGTCAACATCGGCAGGAATAACATTGGTTGCACCCGTGCCGCTATTAATATTGCTTATTTGGAAAGTAGTCGGTGGGAAGAAGTCGTTGCCATTATCCCAAGAGGTACTTGTTAATTCATTCATTGCAGCGGCAAAAGCATGAATAGGATTTTTAGCCAGATGTGGATAGGCTACGTGCCCTTGTTTACCTTTCACTTTTAATTCAGCACCTAAAGAACCACGACGACCATTTTTAACAACATCACCCATCCGATTTGTACTAGAAGGTTCACCTACCAGACACCAGTCTATCTGTATTTTCTCCGCAGTTAGATGCTCAATAACTTTCACAGTACCGTTTATTGATGGACCTTCTTCATCACTTGTAATTAAAAATCCAACACTACCGTCTATATCAGGATGCTTGTTAAAGAAACGTTCACAAGCCGTTACCATGGCGGCAACGGAACTTTTCATATCGGCCGTACCACGACCGTATAACTTGCCATCATCAATAGTGGGTGTGAAAGGAGGAAAGCGCCAGTTTTCTTCAGGTCCAGTTGGAACCACATCAGTGTGGCCAGCAAAAACAAATAGGGGTTTTGCTGTTCCGTAGGTGGACCAGAGATTAATAACATCATCATATTGAAGTGATTGGTTGTTAAAACCAATGGCTTCTAAGCGTTGTCCAATTATTTTTTGGCAATCAGCATCGTCAGGTGTAACGGATGCTTGAGATATTAGTTGTTTTGTAAGTTCAAGAGTTGACGACATTAGATGTTTATCGCTTCTTATTTAGATGCGATTAAATTAAATCGCAGAAGTTTGTATCAGGATAGAGTTGTTAACCACCATTCCCTTAATGACGCGGGAATGGAGTTGTACCATTTTTAATTCTTTTTATAACTGAAATAAATGTTTATAAAATGCATCACTAAAGCCAGCGTGACATTTTTCAGCATGATCGATAACGGGTCTTTTAATGATAGAAGGTTGTTGCTGCATAATATCTTTTGCTTTTTCAGCGTCAAGATTAACTTTCTGATGATCTGGAAGTTTGCGCCATGTGGTACTACGGCGATTGAGCAATGTTTCCCAACCAATTGATTTAACCCATTTATCGAGCTCAGAATCAGGAACACCATCATCTGAAAAGTCATGAAATTCATAACTAATTTCATTTTTATCAAGCCACTTACGTGCTTCTACAACAGTGTCACAATTTTTAATGCCATATAAGGTAGTCATATTTAAATATCTCTTAGTAACTCGTTAATGCCAACTTTGCTAAGTGTTTTTTCATCCACCTGTTTTACAATTACAGCGCAATACAAACTGTACTTACCATCTTTTGAAGGTAAATTACCAGAAACCACAACAGAACCTGCTGGTATGCGGCCGTAGGTAACTTCATCAGTAAGACGATTATAGATTCGAGTACTTTGGCCAATGTAAACACCCATTGAAATAACCGAACCGCGTTCAACAATGACACCTTCAACGACTTCTGAACGTGCTCCGATAAAACAATTATCTTCGATAATAGTTGGAGCTGCTTGTAATGGCTCAAGTACACCACCAATACCAACACCACCTGATAAATGAACATTCTTACCAATTTGAGCACATGAACCAACTGTAGCCCAAGTATCTACCATGGTACCTGAATCAACATAAGCACCAATATTTACGTAAGAAGGCATCAAAACAGTACCTGATGCGATGTAGGCACCTTTACGAACGGTCGCAGGTGGTACAACGCGAACTCCGCTTGCACGGAAATCACGTGAATTAAAATCCGCAAATTTTGAAGGTACTTTATCATAATAGTTTGTAAAGCCACCTTTCATAAATTCGTTATCTTCTATGCGGAAAGATAACAAAACGGCTTTCTTTAGCCATTCGTTAACAACCCAATCGCCGTCTTTAGGTTCTGCTACACGCGCTTCGCCAGTATCAAGCATATTCATTGCTTCATTAACGGCTTCTTTTACGATGGTGTCAGCAGTGCGGGGGGTGATTTCAGCTCTATTCTCAAATGCGCTTTCAATAATACTTTTGATGTCGCTCACTCTTTAACTCCGGAATTTAGTCTACTTTATTACGATAAGTTTAGAGCTGAATAACTCTTTAAACATCGATTTAAGTACACTAGTTATGAAAAATGATGGCGTATTATACCTGAATTTAAGGCATAAAGGCTAATTAAATAAGGTTATAGAGTTTGCAAATACTGTTTTATTCTATCGGCTGCATTAAGGCACTCTTCCATTGGAGCTACAAGTGCTATGCGGATATGTTGCGTTCCAGGGTTGCCACTGCTCGTTTCACGAGATAAAAATTGGCCTGGTAGTACAGTAACATTCTGTTGTGCATAGAGATTGCGAGCAAACTGAGTATCGTCTTGAGGGACTTTAAGCCAAAAGTAGAAAGCCGCATCAGGTAAATTAATGTCAATAACCGGAGACAATATATTAATTACGCTATTAAATTTTTCGGTATATTCTTTTCTGTTATCGATAACGTGTTGCTCATCTTGCCAAGCTAAAATACTCGCATATTGGTGGTGATAAGGAAGCGCACAGCCATGATAGGTGCGGTATTTTAAAAAACCTGCCATTATCATCGCATCACCTGCAACAAAGCCAGAGCGTAATCCGGGTAGATTTGAGCGTTTCGATAAACTGTGGAACACCACACAATTTTTAAAATTATCTAAGCCCATCTCGTTTGCTGCTTGAAGTAGCCCTGCGGGAGGAAGAGATTCATTAAAGTAAATTTCTGAATAACATTCATCGGAAGCAATTACAAAATCATACTGTTGAGAGAGTTCAATCGCATGCTTTAAATATTCTATCGACATAACAGTGCCAGTTGGATTGCCAGGATTGCATAAATAAAGAAGCTGACAACGTTTTAGTATGTCCGTTGGAATGCTATCTAAATCAGGTAGGTAATCATTCTCTGCAGTAGTATTTAAATAGTAAGGTTCAGCGCCTGCAAGTAATGCTGCGCCTTCATATATCTGATAAAAGGGGTTAGGCATTATGATTACGGGATTTTTGCTTCGATCAATAACAGCTTGTGCAAAAGCAAACAAAGCTTCTCGTGTCCCGTTTACCGGTAATATGTGTTTCTCAGGATTTATGGAACTAGGTGCTAGTTTAAAACGTTGTATTAACCATGTTGAGATAGCTTCTCTTAAGGGTAGCAGGCCTTTTGTTAATGGATATTTCTCTAACCCTGAAAGTTGGTTTGTTATTTCATCAAAAATAAATTGCGGAGCAGGATGTTTGGGCTCCCCTATGGATAGGGGAATGTGCTCTAAAGATGACGGTGGTGTTAGCCCTTCTTTTAATGCGTTTAATTTTTCAAAAGGATAGGGAAATAAAGAGTTAAGATCAGGATTCATAATTATGTTTAATATATAGTGTCATGATGTAATTTATTCATTATTGTATAGTCAATTATATTGCCTGTAATCTGTATATGATATAAAAATATGAAAGTTCTCTGAAAAATAATGTGATATTAATAGAAATGTTTAAAAATAAAAATAAAACCTACTTTGCTTCAATTAGTTTATTGCTTGCAGCAACATTGTGGGGTGTTTTTTGGTACCCATTACGTTGGCTAGAAACGCAAGGTATCGATGGCCTATGGGCCACGCTGTTTATTTATAGCGGTACTTGTGTTTATTTCATTCCTTACTTTAAACAAAGCTTTAAAGAAATTCTAAAAAGCCCGAGGCTAATGGTTGTTTTAGCTGTATTTGCTGGTTGGACTAATATTGCTTTTTTTCTTGCGGTTATTGACGGTGAAGTCGTCCGTGTGTTGTTACTCTTTTATATGTCGCCTATATGGGCAAATTTATTAGCGTATTTTTTGTTGAAAGAACATTTATCGCTGCGTAATTTTCTGGCTCTGATAATTGCCTTGGTCGGGATGCTTATTATGCTTTGGCAAACCGATACGGATTATCCCTGGCCGGCTAATACTTCTGATTGGTTGGCACTTTCATCTGGTATCGCCTTTGCAGTGACAAACGTTGTTATGCGAATGGCTCAGGATGTTTCATCACGCACAAAAGCGATTGTAGGCTGGTATGGCGTGTTAATTGTTTCGCTTGTGCTCATTGGTATTTTGCAGATAGAGCTTGGACAAGTTGAAACTAAAACATTTTTAATTGCTTTTTTGATTGGTGCCACGATGGTTATTGTAATGACCTTAGCAGTAGCTTACGGGGTTTCACATTTACCCGTTCAACGATCAGCAGTGATACTATTATTTGAAGTCGTCGTTGGTGCCGTATCTGCATATTTAGTAATCGGTGAAATAATGGCTTTAAGAGAATGGATAGGTGGGGCGTTTATTTTAGGTGCCGGACTGTATGTGTCATTTGAAAGTGAAGAAAAAGACAATGGTTAAAATTGGTCAACTCTTACATTCGACTATTTTAGTGACTGATTTAGAGCAGGCCATTGATTTTTATGAAGGTTTGCTAGGTTTGGAGGCTGATGCAGCACGACCTGATTTAGGGTACCCCGGTAAGTGGTATAACTTAGGAAAACAACAAATCCACCTGATGCAGTTACCTGATTGTGAAAAAGATTATGAGTATCAGGTAGATAGGCCTAAACATGCTGGTCGTGATAGACATATCGCGGTTGAGGTGGATTCAGTTGAGAATTTGGCTAAACTATTAGAGTCAAAAAATATCTTTTTTACAATGAGTCAATCTGGTCGTCGAGCATTATTTTGTAGAGATCCTGATGACAATGGTCTCGAGTTTGTAGAAACAACTTGAGAATGCAGTTATTTATTTTCAGTTTGAAGGTATTGTTAAACTTATGAGTGAGCAACAGATTAAAGCAGTTAGCACCATTTCAATAAAAGATTTAAAACTTCCAACCATTTCTGAACAAGGTAAAAAAGCACTCGATATAATCAATTCTTCAAATTTAAATTTTACTGAGTTAGAGTCTGCTTTATCTGCTGACCCAGTATTAATGGCTATTATTTTAAAATATGCCAATTCTCCAATATATCGCGCCCGGATTGAAACAAAAAATTTACGTCAGGCTCTTAATCTTCTGGGAGTGGATATTGTTAAGTCTGCAATTTTAATTTGTACAATGCGCTCATTTACAGAACCTATGAATCCTGCCAAGGAATTATTATGGGAGCAGGTTGTAAAACTCTCAGCTATGTCAAAATTGATTGCCCGTCAGATTAATAGAAAACTTGCTGATGAGACTGAATTAACTGCAATGATGTCTGAGATTGGAGGCTTGGTGTTAAGCTCTAATTTCGCTGAAGAGTATATGGATGTTATGGATCGAGCATCAGAGAAAAAGATTCCTTTAATGGATGAAGAGTTCTATACATTTGGTTTGAAACGAGTGGATGTTACGACAGAAACATTAGTTAAACTTCGCTTACCTAAAAATACAATTGAAGTTTTGAATGGCTATTTTGAGAATAAAATCCCTGATGTTATTGAAACAAATATTGATAGGCAGTTGGTTGTTTTGAAGCTAGCATATTTTTTTATAGCTTATAGAACAAAGCCTGAATTAATTAAAAAAGATGGTAAGTGCTTGTCTTTAATTGAACTATTAGATTTACAGAAAATGAATATTGATCAAATTCTCGAAAGATATAATGAGAGCCTTTCAGAAGGTTTTTGGTTTTAAGGGTGGATATCTAGTTGTTGTAGAATGCTTTCTTGTAATAATTGTTGTTGTTGCTCTGATAATTTCAAACCATTTTCGTTGGTAATGTTAAATATATCTTCAATACGTTCACCATAAGTTGCAATTTTAGCGGCAATAATTTGAACTTTTTGCTGCTCAATCACTTTTGCTATTTGTGACAATATTCCAGTTTGATCTGATGATACTACGGTCATAATAGTTACGTCTTCATTTAAATTATTATTGAAAATAACTTTACTGGTAAACTGAAAATGTTTTTCTTGTCTAGTTAAAAAATTAACGCCAGTAGATTCTTTGATATATTTTCTTAGCTTAATACATTCATTTAAAGTGTCGATAACTTCTTTGCAGAGGCTGTCTTCAATTGGTTCATCTGTTGAATTTTTTATATGGTAAGTATTGAATGCATATCCAAGTTTGGATTCGATAATGCGCGCGTCAATGATATCAAGTTTGAAATATTCGAGTACTGAAGTGATAATTGAAAATAAGCTTGAAAAAGTCTTTGTGTTAACAAATAAACTAGTGGCGTTATGTTGTTCATATTGCTTGACGGCAATAATTGTATCCTTGCCTGGAGCAGTTAAAATTGATTTTGTTTGCCATGAGATTTCAGAAATAGTGTGGCGCGTAAAATATTCATCATCAACTTTACTCCATACTTTATTAATCTCATCTTGCGTGAAATCTTTAATTAATAAATCCGTTGCTAGTTTTTTATTTTCGATAACAAGTTCAGATTTTAATACTGGATTTTCTAGTCCTGCGCGTAAAACATCTCTGGTTGAATAGTAAAGATTTTTAAGTAAGGAATCTTTCCATGAATTCCAAACGGTATCACTGGTCGCGCGTATATCAGCGACAGTGAGCAAGTATAAATATTTCAGGCGAATGATATCGCCAACTTTGTTAGCAAATTCAAAAACCACGTCGGGATCACTAATATCTTTCTTTTGAGCAGTTGAAGACATCAGTAAATGATTTTGAATAATCCACGCGATTAAATTTGTATCGTATTGGCTTAAGTCATGTTTTTTACAAAACTCAACGGCATCAATTGCACCAAGGGTAGAGTGATCACCACCTCGACCTTTTGCAATGTCATGAAATAATGCAGCGATAAGAATAATTTCTTGCTTTGGTATTGTCAGTATTATTTCACTGCAAAGCGGGTATTCATTACTAAATTCAGGTACTGTAAAACGCCTTAGATTTCGAATTAACGTAATGGTATGTTCATCAACTGTGTAAATATGAAACAGGTCATGTTGCATTTGCCCAACGATCTTTTCAAATGCAGGTATATAGGCTGCAAGAATTCCATATCGGTTCATGCGTCTTAATTCATGGGTTATCCCATGAGTTTGTTTGAAAAATTCAATAAATAAACTACGGCAGCGAATGTCCTCGCGAAAACGATTGTTGATTAAGTAGCGATATGAACGCATCAATCGAATTGTATTAGGGCGAACCCCTTTTAACTCAGGATTTTGCGTTAGAAGTAAAAAAGCCTCTAGTAATGCAAATGGATAAGATTTAAATATTGAATCATCAATAACTTCTAAATATCCGTTGATAGATTGAAAACGATTGTTAATTGGAATTATTTTACTTTTCTTACCTGCAAGAAGTATTTCTTCTTCAAAAAATTGAAGTAACATTTCATTTAAACGGCTTAAATCCATTATGGTGCGATAATACTGCTTCATGAAAAGCTCAACAGCTAATGATTTACTAGTGTCACTATAGCCAAACTGTTTTGCAAGTTTACGTTGGTAATCAAATAACAATCTATCTTCACGCCGGTTGTTAATAAGATGAAGTCCATAACGGACACGCCATAAAAAAGCTTGTCCTTCATTTAAATCGTTGTATTCTTCTTTCGTTAAAAAGCCATGTGAGATGAGTTGTTTTAAAGTGTCTGCGCCGAAATGTCGTTTTGCAACCCAGCCTATCATTTGAATGTCACGGAGTCCTCCTGGACCCTCTTTGATGTTCGGCTCTAAGTTATAAGCAGAATCACCAAAACGTTCGTGTCTTTTGTTTTGTTCATCAAGTTTTGCTTGAAAAAATTTATCACTTGGCCAGATCTTTTTAGGTGAACATTTCGATTTTTGTTCTTCAAATAATTTTTCAGAGCCGATAAGTAAACGTGACTCTTGAATATTTGTAGCAACAGTAATGTCATTTTTGGCTTCAACAACACATTCCTTAACCGTGCGAACACTATGGCCTACTTCAAGACCAATATCCCAAAGAAAAGTTATAAATTGAGTGATGGATTCATTGAGAACATTTGTTGGTTTCTTGATGAGTAGAAGTAAATCAATGTCCGAAGCAGGGTGAAGTTCTCCGCGACCATATCCGCCTACGGCGACAAGAGAAATACTATTTGTAGATTTCTCATTAAAAAAAAGTTTCCAAGCTTGTGATAATAGTTTATCCGTTAATGCCGAATGTAAATGAACCAGCTCGGTTGCAGCTCGGCCTGAATTAAATCGTTCCGTTAGAATATCTGAATAGTGTTTGCGCTGAGCCTTGAAAACAGGGATAGGTGATGATGTCGTTAAAAGTTCTTGTTGTAATGCTGATTCATCAAACAAACTTTTATCAATTTGAATATTCTGCATTTTAAAACGTTTCTTCTTTTCGCTTCGTTAAGACCTCGTGCCCTGTTTCCGTTACTAAAATTGTGTGCTCCCATTGTGCAGAGAGTGAATGATCTTTTGTAACAACCGTCCATCCATCTTTTAACAATTTCACGTTACGCTTGCCTACGTTAATCATTGGTTCAATAGTGAAAATCATGCCAGGCTCAAGTGTCAGTCCTGTTTTTGCTTTACCATAGTGAAGAACCTGTGGATCTTCATGGAATTTTAGGCCAATACCGTGTCCACAATATTCTCTTACGACTGAATAGTTATTTGCTTCAGCGTGCAGCTGAATAGCATGGCCAATATCGCCAAGTTGTATGCCAGGTTTAACTAATTCGATACCACGACACATACACTCATAAGCAACCTTGGCCAGTCGCTTGGCTATGATGCTGGGTTCTCCTACGAAAAACATTTTGCTGGTGTCGCCATGATAGAGGTCTTTGATTACCGTGATATCGATATTAATTGAATCGCCCTTTTTAAGGTGCTTTTCATTAGGAATGCCATGGCAAATTACATGGTTAACAGAGGTGCAGATAGATTTGGGGAAACCATGGTAATCAAGCGGAGCAGGGATGGCTTGCTGGACGTTTACAATATATTCATGACATAAGGTATCAAGTTCGACCGTCGTAATCCCCGCTTTTACATGGGGCTCTATATATTCAAGCACTTCAGCGGCAAGTTTACCCGCAATACGCATTTTTTCGATTTCATCTGGGGTTTTTATTGTGACACTCATATATTCAGGTAATATCCCAAGTTTTGTATGGTTGTTGAAGGTTGATTCATTAAGAAAATCAATAATATACCAGTTGCGCGTTGTTGTCTTTAGCTAATTATGGTATAAAGCACGCGCTTTTAAAGTAAAACGAATGCTCATATGAGTAAATTACACGTATTGCCAGCACATTGTCTCGGGTGCCCTCACAATAGGGTTGAGAAAATGGGGAATACGGAAGACTAAACCCTGTTAGGAGAAAACAAATGTCTGATGTTTCTATGCGTCAAATGCTAGAGGCTGGTGTCCATTTTGGTCATCAAACACGCTTCTGGAATCCAAAAATGGCCCCTTTTATTTTTGGTGATCGTAATAAAATCCATATCTTAAATTTAGAAAAAACATTGCCTATGTATGATGATGCAATGAATTTCATTTCTAAACTAGTCGCTAATCGTGGTCGTATCATGTTTGTTGGTACTAAACGTGCTGCACAAAAAGTTGTAAGCGAAGAAGCTGGTCGTTGTGGTATGCCTTATGTTGATCACCGTTGGTTAGGTGGCATGCTTACTAACTTTAAAACAGTTAAAAATTCTATTAAACGTCTAAAAGAACTCGAAGCAATGGAGTCTGAAGGTCGTTTTGCACAATTCAGTAAAAAAGAAACTTTAACCATGACTCGTGAAATGATTAAGCTTGATCGCAGCTTAGGCGGGATTAAAAACATGAATGGTTTGCCTGATGCATTGTTTGTTATTGACGTTGGTCATGAAAAGATTGCCATCGCTGAAGCTAACAAATTAGGTATCCCTGTTATTGGCGTTGTTGATTCAAATAACTCACCTGATAATGTTGATTATATTATCCCTGGTAATGATGATGCGATTCGCGCAATCACTTTGTATGCTCAAGGTGTTTCTCGAGCTATCTTACTTGGGCAAGAATCATTAGCAAAAAATCCTGGTGTTGCCGCTGAAGATAAACCAGCTGCGAAGGCTGCCAAGAAAAAAACTGCGAAGAAGAAAACGGTTGCAAAAAAAGCTGCGCCTAAGTCTGACGAGCCTAAAGCTGAAGCAAAGGCAGATAAAACAGCTGCATCAGAATAAAATTTTTCTGATAAGTTTAAGGGGGCCTATGCCCCCTTTTTCTGTATATGTAGGATTGAGTATTTAAAGCCGAGCTACAGTTGAAAAACCTTTCGCTAGGTTTAGATAATGAATTTAAGAGGATATTAAAATGGCAATTACAGCTGCTATGGTTAAAGAATTACGTGAACGCTCTGGTGCGGGCATGATGGAATGTAAAAAAGCATTAGTAGAAACAGATGGTGATATTGAAGCTGCCATCGAATTAATGCGTAAATCTGGTCAAGCAAAAGCAGATAAAAAAGCCGGTCGTGTGGCTGCTGAAGGTTTGATTTCAGTGCAAGTATCTGCTGATGCTAAATCAGTTGGCATTGTTGAAGTAAACTGCGAAACAGACTTTGTTACAAAAGAAGCAGACTTTATGGCTTTTGTTGATAATGTTGGCGCTCGTGTATTAAGTGATAACCCTTCAAGTCTTGAAGACTTAGTTGCTATGCCTGTTACTGACGGTGGAGCATCAATTGATGAAGTTCGCAAAGGCTTAATCAGTAAAATTGGTGAAAATATGGCAGTACGTCGTTTTGAACGTTTTAATGCTGTTGGAAAAATTTCAAGTTATAAACACGGTGTTCGTATTGCGGTGGTTGTAGACGTT
>Ga0316204_10011686_pt1 | contig 10920 bp, 3 predicted proteins | sample 6monrhotite_MG_2_FD_205661 | JGI IMG/M metagenome (GOLD analysis project Ga0316204, IMG submission 205661) | Microbial mat bacterial communities from mineral coupon in-situ incubated in ocean water Damariscotta River, Maine, United States -... | ecosystem: Environmental > Aquatic > Marine >... | reverse complement strand
GCACTGGCCCCGGATACCCCGCTCCAGGCTAACTCAATCACCCGCGTACCGGGATTGGCAATCAGGTTTTGCGGCGTGGATTTTGGGGTGCCCACTGATGTGTCACTGCTGTCGCAGGCACTTAACAGCATCACCAGTAATACCGGTAGCAGTGTCTTCAGAGGAGTGGATAACCGGGAAAACCAGGGGGCGCATCGACGAACAGGGGTGCAGGTTATAATTTTCATAGGGGCTTAATTTTTAAACCGTTGAGTGAGGTTAACGTGATTCTTTATGTGTAATAACTTACGTGTGATAGCGTGTGGTAACTAACCAATGGTAACTAACCCGTTGTAATTAACATCAGGTCATTAATGTGTTGTTACTAATGTTGTTACTAATATTTTTATAACCGTATTTATTGTAATAATAATTGTTTTAATAGTTACTCTTTTTAACAATGCCTATTACCGACCTTGTTAAAACAAAGGCTGCTGCAATGAATTTAATGACAAACGAATATCAACAACAATGCCTAACAGAATAATTCGCTAACGGGGAATCGATGTAGCTCAATGCACATTAATCGGTACACATAATCGGCACACAGTATACTAGCCAATGATTCGCCATGTTAGCATATTCATTGCTCAATAATAGACTGAGTACTAAGCAACCATAAACTTTATTAACAAATGAGGTAAATCAGCGCTCACCTATTCCGGCGTCAGGATAACGCCCCGCCCGCTTATTATTCAATGGTAATATTTACATTGCGCTTACAGTAAAAGCAAACTATACCCAAAGCCCGAAAACGTTCAGTTCAGCCCTGTATTAGGGGCTAAGAATCATCCTAAATTCCGCAGTTGGACGGCCTGCAGAGTAGTCCTGATTGTTCGACTGACAAAGCAAAAAAAGGCGTTAATGGCCAGTCCTTAACAAGTTTTTTTGTAAAGTCAGGCGGGCAATCAGGTCTGCTATGTAGGTCGTAGCGTGTTCACTCAAATAGTGAACGTGGTAATTCGTAGATAGTAAATGCATTCATGAGGTTAGCTCATTTTTGCGCGGTCAACTGCGGAATTTAGGATCATGGTGTACGATGTACACAGTATGCTGGCAGACGGCATGAGTATCGATGAAATTATTAGCGATTTTCCAGAACTAACTAAAAATGACATTTTAGCCTGTCTTTCATTTGCAGCAGACAAAGAATATAAAACAGCAGTCTGCGCATAAACCGGTTATTTGACAAAAACCTTGAAAAAGAAAATATCTTATAAATTAGGCCACATGACTTGCAAATGTTGAACGCCCAGAATACTAAACCTTAAGAGGCTGTTGATGTTTACCTTTCGCCACTTTCGCGCCCAGTGTAGTGTATTAAACGACACTGGCCGTAATAAACCTCATACACCAACGGTCCCTTAAGCATATAGAAGATTTTGGATTAACCCCAACACCTAAGGTGTCGCAGAAGAAGACTTCCACACAGCCGAGTTTTGATATGCGTTTCCGAATACGATATCGAGATCGCCGTCATTATCTAAATCACCAACATCCATGGCTCGGGTTTGTCGACTAGCTAATCTAGCGCCACTATCAACAAAAACTTCATCACCATTATTAATCCAAACCAGACCAGGCGCATTAAAATCCGTGCCTTCAACCACATCAAAGTCACTATCGCCATCGATATCGATCAGAGCAACGCCAAAAGGTGACGAGGTACCGAATGGCTTCCCTGCATCGACAAAACCACCATTCCCATCATTGTAAAATACCTGATTGGCCTGCCCCGACACCGCAAGCACCATATCAACGAAAACATCATTATTGAGCGGCTCAAATGCCATATAGGCACCGGAAACCGGATTATTAATACGCTGAAGCTCAGTAAAGGTGCCATCGCCATTGCCGGTATAAATGATGTGATCAAACCGGTTATGGCCAGCGATAATCAGATCCAAGGTACCGTCACCGTTTACATGCTGCAAATAGACTTGAGTAAGCTTTGTTGCGGGAATTTCTATCGCATGTTGATTTAGAATCGAATCATTGTTGATGTAAACGAAACTTGGCAGATTATATCGCCCGATAATCAAGTCCAAATCCTGGTCATTGTCGATATCACCCACCGCCAAACCATAAGCGGTATGCGAATCAACCCCTAAATCCTGTGAAAATGTGAAGCCACCGTTTTTATCATTTATATAAATCACCGATGCCTTATACGTAGTCGCGGCTGTGGCCGCACGATTGATTTCTATAACATCCAAAAAACCATCGTTATTGATATCCGCTAACTTCACACCATTGGCAAGATTCGGCGCCAATTGCGGACCTTCGATAAAACTTCCATTTTTATCATTGATATGAATGATGGTACCAACCGTGGTATCGTCACACGCCTGAGCTATATCAGCAAATCCATCATTATTAATGTCGCCGATACTGATGCCAGATGTAGGACACACCCTTAATAGGCTTGATTGGACAAATCCAGGAAAAACATCAATAGGGGTAGATGACTGGGCCAATGTCAGGCCATTTTCAGAGGTGATGGCACCCGACGATACGGTGTTTGATACATCGATTCCTGACGACCCCCCCACTTGCAAAAATCGGCTATCGCTATTGCCTTTTATGGTTAAAATGGCACCCTGCCCGAGGGTAATAACTAACTCATTCGGAGCTGCACCCATTTCAAAAACGGGCAATTGCCCTAATGTATCGCCAGATACCGGCAGGTTAAAATCAGAGGCCTGAACATCATTAATTTGAATACTTTGGGAAAACGGCACAATGAGCTTATCGTCTTTATCAACGAGGTTGTTAAAATTCACATCCTGATATAAAGCCGTACCGCTGACCTGAGGTCTTACGGCAGGCGTACTATTGCTTATCGTAAACATAACATCCGATAACCCCGGCTCACTTACATTTCCCGCCTTATCCCTGGCAATTATCCTTAGCACCATATTGGTTCCGTCCGGGTAGGCCGTGGCATCAAACGGGTATACACCGGTGTCATTAATACCATCCGCCAGATCAAAAGAAAATGATTGCCCCCCATCGTCAGATAATTGCAAGGTAATTAGATTTGGATTTGCGTCTGCGGTACTCCAGGCAATATTAGTATTGGTACCCTGCACAATCTGCCCCTTACCCGGACTTGCAATCGTCACTACCGGTGGAGTGTTATCAATTATAAAATTACCACTATTTTCACTAACGCCACCCTCAACACCATTTTGATCAACAGCCACCAGGCGAATCCTATCGTTACTGCCGTCCTGTATTGATCGCGTATCCCAGGTGAATGAACCAGTGTTAAGAACGTTGGCAATTTCAATGTCAAAATTTGCACCTTCGTCTTCAGATAACAGAATTCGGACCCGTGCGGGACTCGGGTCCAGATTATCCCACATGACTTCAATACTACCGGCTAAAAAACCATTGTCCCGAGGGGAGGTTAACTTAACCGCGACATCAGAAACAGCATTAGCGCAAGTGACGGTTACTGCGGTTACACGAGCACTGTTGACGGTACCACTGCCATTTGTCACCTTACACGTCTGGGCAGGATCATTAGGCTGGGTCAAAACAGCCACTGTGTAGGCACTGGTATTTTGAGTGGCCGGTAAAAAGTTGAAGCTGCCATTGTCACTTACAATCAGGTTGTTACCCCCATTGAGTTGTAAGATAATTTCACCATCCAACCCAGAAACCGTGCCACCCACATAATAGCTGGGTTCGGTGGGGTCACTGCCCTCATCAAGCTCTTCCAGGTTACTAATACCATCCTTATCACCATCATCGTAAGAAAGTGTGGCTGCACCAAAGTCGGCAGATGCCGGTTCACCGCCAACGATATTAATATCAATTGCGGAGGTTGAAGAAAGCTGCACTTTGCCATACGTGGCATCCCTTGAGTAATACACCAGTGCCAGGGTATGCGACCCTTTAGCCAGGGTAATTTCACAGGAAAAAGAACCTGCAACGGTATCAACACTTAAATTACGACAGGACTGAGATACCCCGCCATCGATGATTACCTCAACAATCAAATTAGTTTCATCTAAAGCCAGCCCGACTAGCAAACCAGGTAACGGCGCACTCAGCGCATCTTTAGTAACCGTAACTTTTCCCTGACTGTCATTCTGGCCACATCCGTTGATCACAACCATCAACAAAACAGTTATTAGATAGCGTAAATATTTTGGGTTCATTAATTTCGCCACTGTTATTCTTAGCATATACGTTCCACCTTTCATTACTTGCGGTTCTAAGCCCCTAACAATCATTGATTAACTGTGATTCTGGAGAGTTCGGCATATCATTCCCCAACATCACCGTTGATAATTCTCCACCATGCCTTGCCACGGCATCCACTTGTAATTATGCACGCGCTAGCTCTGGATACTTTCAGGTATTTTAGTAATCGACTGGACGCTAAACCAGGGAAAAGTTTGCGCCCCACCAATCGTTGCAATTTCGCTCGCCCCCGGATCGATGAACATTAAGTTCCTGGAACCAGACAAACGATAGAAAAATTTATTTGCATCACTAGACAACCTGCCGGACAACCCACTCGCAGATGGGACACTAACAACAGGGGCGCCACTGCTGTCCGCCAGATTATGAATTGTAATTAACTCCCTGGCGGCAGTATCGACCTCATACATTTGATTATCCAATAACCTGTTGACTGGTGGCCACCCCTGTTTGCTCAATTTCGTGGCTTCCCTGGCATGACAAATATTTTGAGGTATTTGTATCATACAAGAATGCAAGCCTGACCTACTCCTGCATGCTAACACGCTAAAAATCCCTTAGCCTGTATAACAAGCCAAGGGACTACATTAGCGACGGCTAGAATACCGTTACAGCAATGGAGCGATTCAGTGTTGAGAAGCCATCGCTCACGGAAATCACGACGTCATAAACATTATCGCCATTTGCATCGCCTGGCGCCGCAAATACCGGCGCCGTTATAAAACGTAGCTCAGCTGTGGCGGTGTTGATGCTAAACAATAATTCATCGGCTCCACCGGCTATGCCATAGGTCAATGTATTTCCATCGGCATCAGTTGCGGTTTCCGTCAGTAGCACCAAGGTCGTATTTTCCTGATGTAGTACAGAACGTTGTGCTGTCGAGAAGCCGCTGACGGTATCATTCTGCGCGGTTAGCAGCTCCTGGATACCATCGCCATTCACATCGCCTGCAAAGATGGACATGGCACTGGCCGCTGAGTCATGCACGCTAAATCCGGGGCTCTCCGAACCATCGTTCTCATACCAGTTAATCTGGTCGGTATCGGTCGCCGTAATCACATCCAAATCACCATCACCGTCCATATCCACCACATCGATAAACTCCACGTCGATATCGCCGCCAATGGTACGCGCTACAAACACCGGCTCAGACGCGCCGTCGTTTTCAAACCACTGAACAGTCCCCTGAAATCGCGAACCGGCAACCAGGTCTTGGTCACCGTCGCCATCCATGTCGCCGCCGCTTACGCCGCCTAGCCAGCTGAGCGAATTAGGGATGGTCTGCTCTGCAAACGTGGGCGCTGACGCACCGTCATTTTCATACCAGTAAATCTCACCACGATACGTCTCCGAAGCAAACACGTCCAGATCGAGATCCCCATCCACGTCGGCCGCGTACACGGAGTCGGCGCTATTCACGGCAACCGTACTTTCCGTAAAGACAGGAAGCACAGCGCCATCGTTAGTGTATAAATACACGCCGGCGGAACCCGCTACGAGCACATCCAATCCGGTACCACCATCCACGTCCGCAATAAACAGTGCTTCGGTGCCACGGGCACCTAATTGTTGTTTTACAAACGTGGGGACAACAGCCCCATCATTGACATAAAGAAAGGTTCCGGAACCATTGCCCGCGATCACATCCAGGTCAGTATCGCCATCCATATCCGCCGCCCACAACACGGTGGCACTGTCGGTACTGATGGTTTGCGGGGTAAAGGTGGGCGTGGCCTCACCATTATTACGATGCCAGATTATCTGCGCCCCTGCGGATAACACATCGATATCGCCATCACCATCAACGTCAACACTAAACAGGAATTGTGCGCCAGTGGAACTTGCGTCAATGACGTTACCGGCTGGCGGTAGATCTTCCGCTGACTGCCAGACGGGTGCTACGACACTATCGAGGGACGCTGGAGCATTATCATTGGCATCTAAAATACCGTCGCCATCATCATCCGTGTCTCTATTATTGCCAACCCCATCGCCATCCGTGTCCAGCTGTTCAAATGGGTCAAGCGGAAATGCATCGTTAATATCATCAGCACCATCGTTGTCGTCATCCGCATCATCAACATAGACCGTCACGGCCACTGTGCGCTCAATGACAGTGAAACCATCGGTCGCCGAAACAGTCAGCTCATAGACGTTATCAAGATTTGCATCACCCGGCGTCGCAAACGTCGGTGGCACCGCAAAGCTCAAATCACCAGTGGACGAACCAATGTTGAAAAATGAGGCATCGGCACCGCCCGCTATGCCATAAATCGGCGCATTACCGTCTGCATCACTGGCCGTTTCCGTCAATACACCAAGAGTACCCTCAAGATGAAATACGTTACGTTCCGCAATGCCACTTCTTACATTCGTTGGCAAATCCCACACCGGGACTGTTTGGCTCGAGCTATCGAGGGGTGCATTATCATTAACATCTAAAACACCGTCGCCATCATCATCCGTGTCAGCTTTATTGCCAACCCCATCGCCATCCGTATCCAGCTGCTCATATGGGTCAAGCGGAAATGCATCGACTACATCATCGGCACCATCGTTGTCGTCATCCGCATCATCAACATAGACCGTCACGGCCACTGTGCGCTCAATGACAGTGAAACCATCGGTTGCCGAAACAGTCAGTTCATAAACGTTATCAAGATTTGCATCACCAGGCGTAGCAAACGCCGGTGACGCCGCAAAGCTCAGCGAGCCAGTTGGCGAATCAATGTTGAATAATGCGGCGTCGGTGCCGCCAGTTATGCCGTAACTCACCGTATTAGCGTCAGCGTCACTGGCCGTTTCCGTCAATACGCCAAGGGTGCCCTGAAGATGGAATACGTTACGCTCCGCAATGCCACTGTTTTCATTGGTTGCCAGATCCCACACCGGGGCTGACTGGCTCGAGCTGTCGAGGGGTGCATTATCATTAACGTCTAAAATGCCGTCGCCATCATCATCGGTATCCGCATTATTGCCGATGCCATCACCATCTGTATCAACCGATTCTCTCGGATCGGTTGGGAACACATCATTGATATCCGGAACGCCATCATCATCATCGTCGTCATCATTAACAAAGAGCCTGACAGCCAGAATACGATTAACGGTCGCTAAACCATCACTCACGGAAATCACGATGTCATAAACATTATCGCCATTTGCATCACCTGGCGTCGCAAATACCGGCACCGCCAGAAAACTCAATTCGGCGGTAGCGGCGTTAATGCTGAACAGCGATGCATCTGCACCACCAATGATGCCATAGGTTAACGTGTTGCCATCGGCATCAGTCGCGGTTTCGGCGGGTTGCACCAGCAGGCTGTTATTTTCCTCGTGCAAGACAAAACGTTGCATTGTCAAGAACCCGCTGACGGTATTATTTTGTGCGGTCAGCAACTCCTGGATACCATCGCCATCGAGATCTCCTGCAAAGATGGACATGGCACTGGCCACCGAGTCATGCACGATAAATCCCCGACTTTCCGAGCCATCATTCTCATACCAGTTAATCCGGTCGGTGTCGGTCGCCGTAATCACGTCCAAATCACCATCACCGTCCATATCCATCACATCGATATACTCCACATCGATATCGCCACCAATGGTATGCTGCGCAAACACCGGCTCAGGCGCACCGTCGTTTTCAAACCACTGTATAATCCCCCGGAATCGCGATCCGGCAACCAGGTCCTGGTCACCGTCGCCATCCATGTCGCCGCCACTGACACCGCCCACCCAGGTAAGTGAATTAGCAATGGTTTGCGCCGCAAACGTTGGCGCAGCCGCACCGTCATTTTCATACCAGTAAATCTCACGGCGAAGCGTCTCCGAAGCAAACACGTCCAGATCGAGATCTCCATCCACGTCGGCCACGTGCAAGGAGTCGGCACTATTTACGGCAATCGTACTTTCCGTAAAGACAGGAAGCACAGCGCCATTATTAGTGTATAAATACACGCCGGCGGAACCCGCCACGAGCACATCCAATCCAGTACCGCCATCCACGTCCGCAATAAACAGTGCTTCCGTGCCACGAGCACCTAATTGTTGTTTTACAAACACGGGGACAACAGCCCCATCACTGACATAAAGAAAGGTTCCGGATCCGTTGCCCGCGATCACATCCAGGTCAGTATCGCCATCCATATCCACTGCCCACAACACGGTGGCACTATCGGTACTAATGGTTTGCGAGGTAAAGGTGGGGATGGCCTCACCATTATTACGATGCCAGATTAGCTGCGCCCCTGCGGATAACACATCAATATCGCCATCACCATCAAAGTCAACACTAAACAGGAATTGTGCGCCAGTGGCACTTGCGTCAATGACGTTACCGGCTGGCGATACATCTTCCACTGACAGCCAGACGGGCGCTTCATTTCCCGTTCTCGATGTAAAGCTCCCATTAATTCCGCCAATGGTTAACGTAGTGACGGTAGCTTCACTGATGCGTGTTGATGTTGTATGCCTGACGGCGACGCTCTGCCCATTGGAAATGGTGCCACTGCCTTGGGTGAAGCCGCCACCATCAATGCTGTATTCGCCATTGATGACACTGATGCCGGCGGGTACGTTAATACCGCTAATCGATACTGAATTGGACGTTACCAAGGTATTGGTTGCGGCATTGCTTCGAGTATCGAAACTAAACGCATCGGGGATAGCATCCCCGGCGACAACACTGGTTGTCGCCGGGGTTGGGTCTGCTAATCCAAGACTATCGGTAACGATTAGTGTAATCGTATAGGTGCCGACCACCGGTAACGTAATGGGCCCTGTATTGGCGCCACTGGCGGTGAGTGTCGTTGTCCCGTTTACCAGGGTCCAGGCATAACTTAACGGGGTGTGGCCATCGGGGTCACTGCTGCCGCTGCCATCCAGGCTGATGCTGTCCCCGGCGGACAAGTCGGCCGGTGCATTGATGGGCGCGATGACGCTTTCTGGCGCAAGATTGCTGATGGTTTTGCTGTAGCTGCCGGGGATAATGGTGGCCGCTGGCACAGCGCTGGTACTTAAGGTAAAGACATAGGTGTCGGTGCCCGCCTGGGCGGGGGTGTATCCACCGGTGTGGCTGCCGTTGCCCAGGTCATTGAGGCTAATAACGTCCCCGCCATTGATGGTGACGGCAGCAACATTGCCGCTGGCGACACCACTGACCAAATTATTAAACGCATCCCGGGTGGTTATGGTGAAGTTAACCGTAGTGTTGGCGCTAATGGGGTCCGTTGCCGGGGTGATGGCGACGGCGCTGTTGGCGGCAACGGCGCTGGCGGCATTGATGGTGCGGCGGTACGGCCCGCCACCAATGACGGTGGTGCCCAGGGTGATGCGGTAATCATCCCGGCCCGTCCGGGTAGCGGTATAACGCCCGGTATAGCTACCGTTGTTGTTGTCCAGCAGGGCTAAGGACGCGATGGCATTGGCGCCACTGATTTGCAGGCTCGGATTGTCACCCCCGGTGCTCAGGGGGTTGCCGTCAGTATCCCGAGCCACCACAGTGATGACGACCTCGGTGCCGGCCACGATCTCGGTTTGTGTTGGCGTAATGCTGGCGGTTGATGTGGCAGGGTCGGCGTTGCGGGCCACTACGGTCCACGGCAAGGTGTAGCTGGCTGTTGCATTGGCGGCACCGGTTTGGTCGTTTACCGTAATAACGCTGTTATAAGGGCTGTTGAGCGAGGCTAGGGCATCGATGGTGCCGCTGATGGTGCCCGTGCCGGGGTTGATGCTCAAGCCAGGGGGGAGATTCACGGCGCTGTAAACCAGGCTGTCGCCATCAATGTCGCTGGCCGAAATAGTGGGCCCCGCAATAAGGTCGCTGTTGCTGCTGTTGGGGTTGGTGATATCGACGTTAAATTGCGGTGCATCGTTTTGCGGCGTTACCGCCACATTCACCAGGATGCTACTAACCCCACCACGGCCATCACTGACCTGAATGCCAAAACTGTCGGTGCCGTTATAGTTCGCCACCGGGGTGTAGAAAATCCCCACGGTGCTGGCATTGGCATTACCCAATACCCCGGCACTGCCTTGGGCGGGCGCCTGACTCAGGGACCAACTTAAGGGATCATTGTCCGCATCACTGGCGGTGACGCTGAGATTGAATGGCGTAGGTTCGAGATCTTCATCCATCGTCACGCTGACCTGGGTCCCTTGCTGAATTTGTGGCACCTGGTTGGTACCGGGAATCGGTGCCGCGCGGGGAATGGCGGTAATGGTCTGGCTGGGCAGGCTGTCGCCACGCAGGTTACGGGCGCTGAGCTGGTAATAATATTGGGTGTTGTTGCTTAAGCCGGTGTGCACATAGCTGGGACGGACATCCGTTATGCGGGTTTCGTTATCAATGGGGAGCACCTCGGCGGTGCTACTCAAGTAAAGGGTGTAGCTAAGGCCCGGTTGAGTGGCCCAGTTAAGGCTTACCCGGCCATCGCCAGCGGTGGCGATCACGTTGGTGGGGCTGCCCGGCAACGGGGGCAGGGGCGTGGCGCTGCTGATGCCGCCCGGCGCACTTTGGCCGCCAGCGTTCAAGGCTACCAGCTGCACATAATAAAGCTGGCCATTGATCAGGTTACTGAGACGATCGCCCGACTGAATACCGGCGCGTTGTGACCATTGCGCCAGCGGGGCTTCAGGGTTGCTGTGCCAGTAAAGGGTATAACT